>Ga0187817_10000032_pt1 | contig 39959 bp, 33 predicted proteins | sample NC_wetland_sal_i_17_FD_132431 | JGI IMG/M metagenome (GOLD analysis project Ga0187817, IMG submission 132431) | Wetland sediment microbial communities from Neuse River Estuary, North Carolina, USA - SO4_2 | ecosystem: Environmental > Aquatic > Freshwater > Wetlands > Sediment | place: USA... | reverse complement strand
TCTCGCCATCCGGCCACTCTGTTTTCAGCTCAGAACGAATACCGGAATGAAAACGTGAGATTGATTCTGTTATCCATGTCCAACATCCCTTGCGACGTCAGTTTTCCCCGACTCCAGGTTGCGGATCAAAAGTGCAAGGGCGACCACCATGAGAAGGATGGTTATGACAGAAACCACTAAACCCTTGCGGCGGTATTTTAGCTCCGCCATCGCATTGATCCCCTCCTGCCAGGTCTTTCGGGTGACTTTCAGTCCTGCTTGGACATTCTGGTCCACGGCCCCGGTCCGAACCGAATGAATCGTAACGCGGGCCTTGGTCAGATCGTCCTGTGCTTCCGTCAGCTCTAGTTTGGCCTCACCGACTTCCATCCCAGCATTTCCAGCGCGGCTTAGAATTTCATCCGAGCGGCCGATCGCCTCGCTGAGCTTTATGAGTTCCGTGTGCATCGCACCCGCCGCTGCATAGCCGGGGTCCCCCTCCGAATGGCAGGTTACGCAGACGGCGCTGTTTTGCGTTCCAATCATCATGTCGCTCGGATGCTGGATTCCGTGGTTGGTGTGGCAGACGATACAGCCAGGGAGGCCTATGCCGGCAAACGCATCCTTGTGCGGGCCGGAGTCGAAAAGCTGCTGCTGAAAAACATGGCAGGTGGAGCATACATGCTCGACTGAGGCAATACCAGGCGGCGCGGCACCATGACTTCCGTGACACGTCGAGCAAGTCGGTGCGCTCGAGTCCCCTCGAACCGCGAGCGCTTCATGATGGACGCTGATGGAATAAAGCGCGAATTGATTGGTCGGAATCTTGTATTGTTTCATGTACTCCGCGTTCGCGTGACAATTCGCGCAGGTCTGGGCGACGTTCACGGGATAAACGGACGACTGGGGGTCGTTCGGCGGGCGAATGCTGTGCGCCGTGTGGCAGTCCGTGCAGACCGCCACGTGCATGTCCCCTTTCGCCAGGAGCTTCCCGTGCACGCTGGTTTGGTACTGGCTAAATTGGTCCGTGCGCAACGAGGGGTTGAATCCTCGCATATAGGCGGCGTCGGAATGGCACTTCGCACACAGTGCAGGGATTTGCGTCCGGTCAATGTGTCCTTTGAATCCCGCGGCCTTGCCCATCGCTTGATCCGGATCATCGCTGGAAGGATCGCCACCGTGGCAAATCGTGCAGTTCATTCCCTTTTGCGCGTGGATGCTGCCTGAGAATTGCTCATCGTTAACCTGAAGAGGGGCATCTAGTTTCGAATGACAGTCGAGACAACTGTTCTTGATCTGCGCCTCTAGGGTGGGAGCTTTCAATAGAAGAATCAAAAATACAAACAAAAAAGCGCGTAGCGACACTCTCGCGGCCGAGCACAGCGCCCGCTCGCTGCAAGTGATGATGCTGTCCGGCACTTTAAACCGACTCCACCCGGCCCTCGCCTCAATGCTTTTCGCGCTGCTCGATCTACTTGGCGACATACGCGTATACGGTCATGACTACCACATACCCCAATGCAAAAACGCCGGCGCCGGTGATCCATCTTTGCGTTCGCCCGGGGCGTCCCGGGTCAAAGAAGGGCAACAGCGCCCAGACCAAGAAAGCAGCGCCAAACCCGAGCACGCCCAAAAGCTCGCCGTCGAGAGGGCCGATCTTCGCGGGAATCTGCTTGAGTGTTTGGAACATAAACATGAAATACCACTCGGGGCGGATGCCAGGGGGCGCCGGAGCAAACAGGTCCGCCTTCGTCCCGAGTTCCCAGGGCTTCAGCGCAGCCAAGGCTCCCAGTACCGCCAGCGCCACGTACCACGCCATCAGTTCGCGGAGAAGAAAGTTGGGAAAGAACCGCATTTCTCGCTGCTGTAAAGGGTTGGCCTTCCACTCGGCTTCGACACTGGGGGGCACGCTGATTCCGAACCTTTGCACGAGTAGCAGGTGGATTCCCACCAACAACGTGGCAAGTGCCGGTAGGACGGCTACGTGGAAACTGAAGAACCGAGTGAGGGTTGCACCCGTCACGTCCTCTCCACCGCGCAAGAAAACCAAAATCCATTTCCCGATCACCGGTGTCTGTCCGGCGATGTCTGTTCCCACCTTCGTTGCAAAAACCGAAAGAGTGTTCCACGGCAGCAGATATCCGCTGAACCCGAACCCCAGTACCAGGAACAGCAGCAGGATGCCGCTCAACCAGGTCAATTCGCGAGGCTTTCGGTAGGCTTTCAGAAAGAACACACTGAACATGTGCAGGGTAGCGGTAAAGATCATGAGATTGGCGCTCCACGCATGAATCGAGCGAATCAGCCAGCCGAAGCGCACCTGCGTCATGATGTACTGCACGCTCTCATAGGCTTCGTTTGGGGTCGGCTGGTAATAAAGAAGAAGGAGAATCCCTGTGATTACTTGGATGACAAACAGGAACAGCGTCATTCCACCGAGGAAGTACCAATAAGAATAGCGGTGGCGCGGCACCGTCTTGTGTTCCATAAACGCGAGCAGCTCGTTCCATCCGAATCGTTCGTCAAACCATCTGCGAAGGCGTGAGGTTGCGTCCATGATCAGCTGTTCTTTTGGCGGCGAACGTAAATCTCATCGCCCTTCAAGATCACGTCGTAGCTCTCGAGCGGCCGGGGAGGAGGTCCGCTGATGTTGCGGCCGTCGACGGTGTACATACCGTTGTGGCATGCGCACCAGACGCTCCGCAGGTCGCTTCGATACTGCACCGTACAGTTCAAGTGGGTGCAGACCGCTGATATCGCGTGGTACTTGCCATCGGAGGTCAGAGTGAGGAGTGCGGGGCGGCTGCCGAAGCGGAAGATTTTCCCCGTGTTCGGCTTCAAATCTCCAACGTGCCCGGCCAGGACAGTATCGCTGGCAAGCTCAGCCGTCGGAGGAGGAATGATGTAACGCAGGACTGGATAGAAGAAGGAGGCTAGCGATGCGACAGCAGCGGTGCCCAGAAAGACTTCGAGAAAGTGCCGCCGTTTTGGCCTGCCTTCTTGATTTGCCGATTCGTCCGTCAATCGCTTCCTCTTGAGATTGGGAGATTCACTTCAGAAGGCGTAGCGAACCGAGAAGGCCGCGCCAGGGTTCTGCCCGGCGAAGCAGCTACTTCTTCAAGGTTCGAATATAGGCCACGAGCGACTTGATTTGCGCGTCCGCGAGCTTGGTCTTGTAGGCCGGCATGGCCCCTTTTCCGTTCGATATGATTTCGGTCAACTGAGCATCCGTCTGTTTCTGTACGTCGGCCGAACCCAGATCGCGCATCTTCAACGACTTTCCCATGGTGGTGTTGCCGCTGCCATCGGCACCATGGCACACCGCGCACTTCGTTTTATAGAGGCTTGCGGCATCGTCCGCTCTCGCGGATGCTTGGAGACAGAAAAACGCCGCGCACGCCAAGAGCAGTATCTGGCCCGTTCGCAGCATGAAGGACTTCATATCAGACTCCTTCCTCGAATTGGGAATATACCACACCATGGTCCCGTTCCCTGGCCCGGACTAGAAGGAATGCCGGGACAAGAATGTGGCATTGCTGCCATTGAAATCCTGCAACGGGATGGTCGCCAGCCCGAAGGGAGCCGTGTCTCCCGTCTCGTTGAAGCCGTAATAGTTCCAAAGCACCTTGTAGCTGAAACCCCTGACGATATCCACGGCGACCGAGCCGTAGGGCGCTTGATAATCGTAATCGAGCGTTCCGTAGGGCGCGAGGGGATTGAGAAAGATGGTGTTGCCGCGGACGAAACTGCCGTCGTTTTGGCTTGCCTTCTCGATTCGCCGATTCGTCCGTCAATCGTTTCCTCTCGAGATGGGGAAATTCACTTCAGAAGGCATAGCGAACCGAGAAGGTCGCGGTACTACCATTGAAATCTGGCGCACCGATCGGCTCAAGGGCATAAGTCCCGCCGGTGATGGGAACACTGGTATTTGTCGGTGTTTTGGAGTTGTATGCGTAATAATTCCACTCGGTCTTGTAGCTCAGGCCCTTGTAAAGGTCGACTTGGATCGAAGTGAACGGCTTCTGGTAATTGAATGCCAGCGTGCCGCCAGGTTGCAGCGGATTCAAGGATAGGAGCCCGGGCCCCACCACCGGATTGAGAATCCCCGAGCCACCGCCAACAAATGTCGCGGCATATCCGAGGCTCATTGTGACTCGCTTCACCGGCTTCCACATCACGTCGCTGTAAGCGTAATGCTGCTTGCTGGAATAGAACTCCGTTCCGCCCTGAAGGTTATCCGGCGTAGTATTCCCGAGCGCGCACGACCCCGCTCCCGTCGATGGAAACATTGGCAGCCCGATTCCACCACCAACGTTCGTCATCGACCCGAAACCGTCGTTGAAGCAAACGTAGGCCTGCAGCTGGATATCGGTGAAATTATATCCGACAGTGAAGGCAAACTTGGAATCCGGCTTCGCCAGCATCATGGAAATACTGTACGTCCGGCCGTGCTCGAGGTCGTTGATTTCATAGACGTTGTCGCGGTTCTCGTGAATATCAACCGCGCCGTCAATGACCACCCACGTCAATGGTTTGTAATCCGCGTGAACCTTGTAGCTCTCGATCTGCCGTGGCCAAACTCGCGTGTAGGAGTAACTGTTATATCCGAATTGGAAATCGCTATCGATTCGCAGCGTATCCATCGGCCGCAGCGTCAGGCCGAAGAGGCCTACCTGCTCGTTGATCGTGAATATCTGGCGAGGCACATTAAGAGCCGAACTTATCGTAGCAGCACTAGCAGTCCATAAATATGAGGGGTCCCCATTTGGATTGGGGGCGCACGTACCACCCGTGGTGTTAGGCGCCCCCGTGGCGAGGTATCCGCAATTCCCGCGCAACGCCAGAAAGTTATTTTTCGCCGTGCCGCCCCCGCCGGGGTAATAGATATCACTCACCGTTTGACTGCCAAAGGATTGGCTGATTCGGTCATCCTCGTACATATAACCGATTCGACCGGTGATGCGGTTTGTCAAATCGGCTTCGAGCTGGATCGTGTTCGATAGCCGTCCTTGCCCCAGGAAGTTCTCCGTCAAGGTGGTTGCAGCATCAGCGGTTGTAGCGGTGCCGTGCTGCGGACAGGTCGCCGCGCTGTAGGTGGGACCCGGGCAGATACTGGCAAATGTCGGCACTGTCGGCCCTGGAGCAACCCCCGGGAGCGCAAACTGTGCTATTGGCAGCAGTATGCCAACATCCCCTGACCCGGCCGGGGAAGCCGTGGCCCATAGGGTCGTGGTCGTCTGGGGATTGACTCCAGGATTTTGCCATTGGTTATAACTAACGGAATCGAGGAGCCGAAGTTTTTGGGTTAACGAATAAATGGCGGACCAATTCGCGTGCACAAAGATTTCGTTGGCGTTTGCCGGACCTGATACGATGGAGTCGCGAACCTGACTTGTCGTGGAGGCCGTCCATTCGTTTATGGAATCGTAAAGGTTCGCCGCTCTATTGGTGCTGTTGCTGTAGCTGGCCGAACCCGCCATCTCAAGCCTTGGGATATTTGTGGACTGAAAGCTCAGCCGCTCCGTGGGCATGAAATTCCGCGTGGGGGCAGTCCTCGTATACGACTGGACCATCTTGCAACTCGTGGAAAGATTGCTGTTGTTTACGAAACCTGTGGACAGGAACGGCGTGGCGCAAGGGACGGCCGATAGGCTCAGGGCGCCGGTACCACCAACACCAGTGGTACCGGCAGCAGTGCCAGTAGGCGCATAGTACCAGTTGATTCCCATATTTACCGGCAGTGTGCCGGAGGGCTGACTTACTAAAAATGGCGTGTTGGCAAGCGAGTCGTTGGTATCGTACTTGTTCCATTCTAGGGACTGATCGTAGGAAATTGTAGTCTTCGGCAGGACTCGGAAATCCACGCCCATACGATACGCGTCCGTCGTCTCTTCGAAATACTGCGCCATCGGGATTTCGACGGTGGCGTCTTCCGTAGTGAACCCAGGCCCCTCCTCCACATGGCGCGAATATCCAAGCCGGAAGCCCACGCGGGATTGCGGCAGCAGCGCCAGATCGTAATCCTGCATGCGATGCACGAGATCGAGTGAATGCGGCGAATTCGTAGAGGCGAACGAGGGATTGGTGATCGCGAACGAGGCAGGGGCGCCCGCCGGGGGGATCGGGACCGGGTTTAGCGGATTCGCCAGCAGGTTGTAATCCCAGAAATACTTGTCGCGGCGGAACAGCAGCGAAAAGTCGTACCACTTATTCTTTTCGATCCGCAGCCGCGAGACGTCGTTGGGATCGCCGCCGTAGCCAAAATTGCTGAAATTCAGAGTGTCGAAAAGGAGCCCCTGGTGATTGAGGGACCTCACGTCCAGGGTGTAATCGAGCACACGCGGGCCGGAACCCAGATCCACGAACGTGGCATACGTATCCTGGTTCCCGTTGACCCAGGCTCCCCGATAGCCAAGCTCAACCGTCTGCTGGACATTATAATTACCTGAATCAGTTCCTTTGGTTTCCTCGGAGTCAGTCTGCGCTCGGGACGCAGGAGAAAAGAAAAACACTGCCACCACGAACAGCAAATGAAGCGGTCTAACGCCTATGCGTTCGCTAATAATTGTGCACCTCAACGAATAAGAGTCGCGATTCCCGCCAGCCAGCTCCATGACTTGACTTGCTGCGCCTCCCACATCGGTAAATATGCGACCTATCGGAAATATATATCGCTAAAGTTGGACCCGTGGATTTGCGTGTGGCACATTGTGCATGCCTGTATATAGATAGCGTTGTTCGGAACCGGACCATTCATCACCGCAAAACCAGTTGGCTGGCCGTTGTTGCCTGCTGTCGTGATGGGTCCGAAGTGGGCTGCGGTGTGGCATTGCAGGCAGAGTAAGTTAACGTTGCTGTACTTCAACATGTGAGTATTTGCCCCTCCGTGCGGGATATGACAGGTGGCGCATCCTTCCAACTTCACGGAACAGTGTGGAAACACGAATGGTCCCTGCTTATCCTTGTGGCACTTAAAACAGACGGCATCCCCGTTATCTGAGGTTCGTACTTGCCGCACCAAATGGTCTGACTCCCAGGCTCCGCCCGTTCCGTGCGCATTGTGGCAGTCGGTGCACTGAATCAGCCCCTCATTCACGCGATGATGAAATGGCATATTGAACTGGGACTTCTGCTGCAGATGGCACGAGTAGCAAAGCTCGGGCTCCGCTTTGACCAACAAAAATTCCCTCGTCTGCGCGTGGTGCGGCGAGTGGCAGGAGATGCAGCTCACATCACTCTCCCGGTGCAGAGAATTTGTGACGTTCATGTGCTCTGTGCCGCCCGCGTGGCAGGTCAGGCAGCGGTCGGTGACTTCTTTCGGCGTGGCTTTCTCGAAGAAGAAAAGTTTGGATGTGTCGGTGGGGTCCGCGATGTGGCTCGCGGCCGCGCCGTGGCAATCTTCGCAGCCATGCTTGGCGACGCCGCCTTTCAGGTAGGTCTGGCTCCAGTGAGGCGAGTTCTCCCAGGACTTATATTCGTCCGCGTGGCACGTCTTGCAGACGTCCGAGCCAGCATAGTCGGATGCGGCAGCGGGCTTGCTAGTGGAAGTGTCTTTTTGTGCGGTTGGCTGACGGGAATCGGCGTCGGAGGAACCGCCGGGGGGCTGGGCCAGCGTGATCGCCGGCGCCAGCATCAAGCCAAGAACCAGTAACCAGGGTCTAGCGGCCCTCAGTTGTGGCATCGTCCCCCACCCACCCCGGGAGTGACAAACTTTCTTTCCGCCACCCGCATACTAAAACTGCCGCGACATTACATCAAGCGAAAAAACTAATAATGTGACGTACACTACGCAGTGTTGTGACGATGTCACATAACTGCTCGATTTCAATTTGGAAGGGGGGCGGAGGCTCAACTCGCTGCCGCCAAGTTCTCAAGACCGGCCCGATTGCGGACTATAATCGTCGCGCCGCTGATTTGCAAGAGCTGTTTTTTCTTGAACTCGGTGAAGAGCCGGGTGACCGTTTCGCGCGAGGTTCCTATCGTTTGCGCGATTTCCTCGTGCGTCAGGGTCAATTGCGCGCGCGTGTCTCCCTTGCCGTTCCCGTGGCTGGCGCACCAATCGAGCACGAAGCGCGCGAGTTTCTCCCTGGCCGAGTGCGAGAGGCCAATCGAGCGCATCTCGGCGATGGCGGCGTGATAGGTTTCGCTCAGTTGCTGGGCCACGCGCAGCGAGGCCTCGCCGTGCTCGCGGAGAAAATTCAGGAAATCGGCGCGCGGAATGAAATTCGCCTGCGTCGGCTCGATCACGTCGGCCGTCAGCTCGTATGGCTTCCCGGTGATTGTTGCGGGCAGGCCCAGGACTTCTCCGGGATCCGCGATTCTCACGATCAGGGTTTTGCCGTCGGCCGACGATGTAGAGAGCTTCACGCGCCCGTTGCAGAGGATGAAAACACCGCGCGCCGGCTGCCCTTCGACGAACAGCGTCGCGCCTTTCGGATAAGAAGATGCGGAGGTGATCGCGGAGAGACGCTGCGTGGCAGCCGGCGGCAAATTACAAAACAGCCGCTCTTCGCGGTGCGAGCAGGCCAGGCAACTCTCGATGATTTCGAGGCCGTAGGGGGCGCGCATAGCCAGATCGTCGTCCATTGTATACCTTTTCACGCGCGGGATGATTCGAAACCTGCTGGTGTTGTCGTCCGCCATGGCCTCCTGCCTTCCCCGAGATGTTTTCAGTGTGCTCCGCATTTGTACGCCTGCCGGTGACGCGAGTCACCCCGTCGCGTGACCCCCGTCACAGCCTCAGCGGGTGCGCTTGCCGATAGTGCTAGGAGTTGTTTTGAGAGGTCGTTTTTTGGCAAAATCGAGCGGTTTGCGCCAGGAGAAAGGCGGGGGTTCATGATCAAAAGACTGGCCGGGCGATTGGCCATAGTGGTTTGTTTGCTCTCTTGCGCGTCGTCGGCGCTCTTTGCGCGGGAACGAGCGAGCGCCCAGCCGGCCGTTGCGGCGCTGGTAGCGCCCAATATGTACGCGAACCGGCTCGCTGCCGTGGAGCAAGCGGCCGCGAACGCGCAAAGTTCCGGCGACAACGCCTGGATGCTGACGAGCTCCGCGCTGGTGCTTTTGATGACCGGGCCGGGCTTGGCGCTCTTCTACGGCGGCTTGGTGCGCAAGAAGAACGTCCTCTCCACGATGATGCAGAGCTTCGCCATGATGGCGGTCATCACGGTGTTATGGGCCATCGTTGGCTATAGCTTGGCCTTCGGAGCAGGGAATCATTTCATTGGCGGCTTTCACAATATGTTCCTGCGCGGCGTGGGGCTCGAGCCTGATCCGGCTTATGGCGCCACCGTGCCCGCCCAGACATACATGATCTTCCAGTTGATGTTCGCCATCATCACTCCGGCGCTGATTACGGGCGCTTTCGCCGAGCGGATGAAATTCAGCGCCATGCTGCTGTTCCTGACGCTATGGTCTCTGCTCGTTTATGACCCGATGGCTCACATGGTATGGGGCAAGGGCGGTTTACTGAATGCATCGCTCGGAGGGCGATTCCCCACACTCGATTTCGCGGGCGGCACCGTGGTGCACATCACCTCGGGAGTGTCCGCCCTGGTGTGCGCACTTTATTTGGGCAAGCGCCTCGGCTACCCCAAAGTACCCATGCCGCCGCACAGCGTGGTGATTAGTTTCATCGGCGCGTGCCTGCTGTGGGTCGGGTGGTTTGGCTTTAACGCGGGGAGCGCCGTATCGGCCGGCAGTTTGGCATCCAGCGCTTTCGTCGCCACGCACTTCGGAGCGGCGGCGGCTGTGGTGGGATGGAGCGCTGCGGAGTGGCTCGTCAGGGGTAAGCCCTCGGCGCTCGGCGCAATTTCCGGATGCGTCGCCGGGCTTGTGGCCATCACGCCAGCGTCGGGATTCGTTAGTCCCATGTCCGCGTTGGTGATCGGACTCATCGCTGGCGCGGCCTGTTTCATGATGGTCACAGCCGTGAAAGCTCGCTTTGGCTATGACGACTCGCTCGATGCCTTCGGCGTGCATGGGGCTGGCGGCACTGTGGGGGCGTTGCTCACCGGCATCTTTGCCTCTAGCGCTATCAATCCGATTTTCAAAAATGCCGAAGGCAAAGTGCTGCCTTCCGGCGTCCTCGAAGGGAATCCGCATCAAATCCTGAATCAGAGCGTGGGTGTAGCGATTGCTTGGGTGCTGGCCATCGTCGGAACGCTGGTTATTCTGAAGATCGTGGATATGACTATAGGCCTTCGGGTTTCCGAGGAAGATGAAGCACAGGGACTGGACTTCTCTCAGCACGGCGAGGAGGGCTACAACTGGGAGGCCTCCAGGTAGCCGTTCACAGAATCGAGACGAACGACCATGATGAAAATCGAGGCAATCATTCAAACCGCGAAGCTTGATGCCGTGAAGGACGCGCTGCACGGAATCGGTATCGAAGGCATGACCGTCCTCGAAGCCCGTGGCCACGGACGCCAGAAGGGTCACACCGAGTTTTACCGCGGCCGCGAATACACCGTGGACTTGATCCCCAAAATCAAGCTCGAGATGGTCCTCCGCGATGACCTCGTCGAGAAAGCCGTCCAGACCATCCTGAAGTCCGCGCGCACCGGCGAAATCGGCGACGGGAAAATCTTCCTCACCAAAGTGGACGATGCTATTCGCATCCGCAACGAGGAGCGCGGCGACTCCGCTTTGTAATCCTGCAACCTGCAACAAGATAATTCGTAAAGCCACCGTTTGCTGTCTCGCATCAAACTAACTGGAATGATGCTGGAATGATGTTTGAAGCGCCGGATTGTCCCCACGCGCTCCTTGCGAGGGAGAAGGCGTAGAATAAGCGTCAGGGTGCGATCGGCGAGCGATCAAGCTTGACGGAGGTGCCGGCCATGAGATATTGGAAATTCATGCTGCTGAGCGGCGGCTTGATTCTTTCAACGGCTGTTTTTGCCCAAAACGCGATTCCTGCGGGAACCGTGGTTCCTGTCCGGCTCAACACAACCTTTTCTTCCCACGACGCGCCGGGCAAAAGGATTACGGCAAGAATCATGCAGAATGTCCCGCTTCCGGACGGAACCGTGATCCCCGAGGGCGCTACGGTTTCCGGTCGCGTGACCAGCGTTTCCGCCGGCCCCAACGCTCGATTCTCCTTCGAGTTCGATGCGCTGAACGTTGGGAATCGAGCGATTCCCATCCGGACGGACCTGCGCGCCATGGCGTCATTCATGGATCTAGAGAGCGCGCAAGACCCGCTGATGGGCGCTGATCGAGGAACCTCCGAGAGCGCGTGGACGACGGTGCAGATCGGGGGCGACGTGATTTACCACGGCGGCTCTGTGCGGGAAGGCCACCGATCGGTGGGGCAACCGGTTTACGACGGCGTGCTCGCTCCCGTGTATGAGAACGGCGAATGCCGCGGCGCCATCGAAGGGAATGATCGCCCGCAGGCGCTGTGGCTCTTTTCGTCCAGTGCGTGCGGTGCGTATGGCTTCGCTCATCTGAGGATCGCGCATGCCGGGCGGACCGAGCCATTGGGCAAGATTGAGATCGCTTCGACGGAAGGCGGCGTGAAGATTCCGAGCGGCACCGGCATGTTGCTGCGGGTGATAGGCGGCGGCAGCGGCACGGCGCAAACCTCGCGGAACTAGCAACCAGGGAAATGGCCAAGCGCTCAACTGCGGTGCGATGGATCGTCGCTCTGGGCGCGGCCGCCCTTCTGGCCGTCCTGGTTTATTCTTCATTCGAGCAGACGCGCCAAGAGTACGAGGTCTGCATGGCGTTCAGGGGTGGGACGCATTGCGCCACGGCCTCCGGCGCTTCTTATTCACAAGCGGTGCGCAGCGCGCAGGAAATTGATTGCCAGCTTCTTGCCAATGGCCGCGATGAAAATATGGTTTGCTTGGATAGCCCGCCCGCGAGCGTCCGGGAAATGAAATAGCAGAGTGTTCGTGACGCCGACCGTCAGTAGATGCCGAGACGGATGTCGAGCGGATGCGGCAGTTGCACTTCGAGCGCGCGGCCGTAATCTCCGAGGGTGAGCCGGATGGATTCCAACGGGCCGATGTCGCGCTCGCTCCAATCGGTGCTGGGAACCAGCCGGGATTGCTGAGCCAAGTCGCCGCTTTCAAAATCCTTTCCCTGCGCTTGGAGATCGGAAGGGAAGACCGCATAGACGAGCCTGGCCTTGATGTCGAGCATCAGATAGCGCCGCCCGAGCAAGACGAGAACGAGATTCGAATCCTTCTTTTTGTCCTTTTTCGCCGGCTGGTAGACGTTCCAGGCGAGCGGTATCTTGTCGTCCATCTTGAGTTGGGCCTGGTCCACCGGCTGCCAATCAATGCGTTCCGCATCACCTGCTGCGGGCCACGCCGGCGGTCTGGCGTGGCAGGCGGCGCCCGCGAGAAGCAGGTAGCAGCACGCAAGAGCCGCGCGCGTGTAAAAAGCTCGAATTTCCATCACGGGGCCGGTGCTCCCTTCCCAAAGGCAGTTTACTGTCCGGGCCTCCCTCCAGCAAGCCACCGTGCCGCACAAGAAAGAACGAGCGTTTTTTCTGGCTTCCCGTATAATCCGCGGAATGGCTGGCCGTGTGCTGAGAAACCTTTTGCGCGCGATGGGGAGAGTGTTTCCCGATTGCGTGACGCTTTGCCAGGCGATTGCCTTCAATATGTTCCTGGCGTTTTTCCCCATGCTGCTCTTCGCGCTGGGGCTTGTGGCAGGCACGTCTTTTTTCCGCGACGCGCTACGGGAAATTCCCAACCGCCTGCGGTTGATTCTCCCGCCGAGCAGTACGGAGGTGGTGTTCGCCTTTTTTGTGCGCAAGAGTGTGCATCCCTGGAGATGGGTTGTGCTGGGCTTTGCCGCAATGCTGGCCGCGGGCACGCAGGTGATGGTGGGTTTTATCGAGGGCTTCCGCGTGATCGAGGGGGACCTGCTTCGCCCCGGCTACTGGCGGCGGCAAGCGCGGGCGCTCGGTCTGTTGTGCCTGACGATCGTCCCGATCGTGGCGGTGGTGATCGTCACGGTATTCGGCAAACAAACGCGCGGCTGGCTGAGTCATTATTTCGCCTCCGCCCGGGTTATCCATCACCTGGAGCTGATGCTTTACGTCTCCGGCGTGTTTCTGCTGGCGATGGGCGTTCTGACGGTCATTTACCGGATTGGCCGGCCCGGGCATCCCGGCTATCGCGCGCTCTTGCCGGGCGCGGCGGTAGCGACGGTTCTCTGGTGGGCCGTGGACATCGGCTTCGGCTGGTATGTGCGCCGTACGCCTTATGAAGTGGTTTATCGGGGCTTGGCTGGAGCAATCGGGCTGCTGCTATGGATGTTCCTGACGGCGATCATCGTGCTTCTGGGAGCCGCTTACAACGCCGAAGCGCGCGAGGCCTGCGCCGCGCGGAAGTCGCCCCGCCATAGCTCCTAGATTACGTACTGAAATAACGAAGGTTGCGCCTGCCCGCGAAGCTGTTAAGATGAAAAAGTTGGAGGTCCGAGGCGAGGGTACCCTTCCACCCGGGGGAGGCGCGATGAGCGACATTCGCGTCATGTGTTATTCCGGTTGGCGGGCCGACGAGCGGCCCCTCCGCTTCACCATTCGCGGGCGTGAGTTCGAGGTCCGCGAGCTGGACGGCCAGTGGTACTCCCCCGCCGCAAGTTACTTTCGTGTGCGCGCGCATGACGGGAACTTCTACGTCTTGCGGCACGACGAAGGGCAGGATTCCTGGACGCTGGACGGTTTTCGCGCGGGCCCATGAGTGAAGAGCGGTTGACCAACGTGGATTTGCGGCGGCACCAGCGCATCCTGGTGCCCAGCGCCAGCGAGATTCGAGTGACGGCCAGCGCGAAGGGCGCGCGCTTCGAGGGCGTCGTCACAGTGATCGGCTTGAGTGGGATGTTCATTCGCGCGAATTCGCCCCCGTCTATCGGAAGCGTCCTCTATTTGCAGGTCACCTCTCCATCGGTTTCCTTTGCCTCGGAATGCGTGGTGCGTCACGTGACGCCCAACGGCATGGGTGTCGAATTGACCAGCCTCACTCCGGAAAACGAGCAGAAACTGAAAGAGCTGCTGTTTCAACTGAAGGTGTAGAACCACGCCTCTCGCGCTCCCCTTTACTGCCCTCGTTACCGGTTGATGCGCCTCGCAACTTTATTGTTGGGATAGGGTTAGAATCATGGAACGGCTATGAAAGGCGCCCTCATAAGCCGATATCTGCTGTGCATCGCCGGCCTGGCTTTGGCCGTGGCGGGAATTGCAGCCACGAGCTCGTGGCGGGCGTTTGCGGCCCCTTCCGAAAGTAGCGGCCAATCCTCCACGACGAAACTCGATAAGAAATTCAAGGGCAAGCTCCCCATCACGGAACTGACCGAGGATGAAGCCATCCTCCATGCGCTCAACCGCCTGGGCTACGGTCCGCGGCTGGGAGATATCGAGCGAATCCGCAAAATGGGCCTGGAGAAGTGGATTGATCAGCAGCTCGATCCGAACTTGACCAACGATTCCGCCTTCGACACGCGGCTGGATAGATATTCCACGCTGAAAATGTCGTCGCAAGAGCTTCTGGACGCATTTCCACCGCCGGAGATCGCCGCCAAGAAGGAAGGGCTGACGCCGCAGGAATATCAGCAGAAACAGGAGGAGAAGAGGCAACAGGCGCAGCAGCAGGAAAAGGAGCAGGAAGCGAAGGCCCTGGTAACGGGCATGGGCATGGACGACGACAACCTGGACCGGGCGCAAAGGGAACTGGCGAAAATTGACGGCCCGAACCGGATCATCGCCGAGCTTTCCATGGCCAAGCTCGACCGCGCCATCTACAGCGAGCGGCAGCTCGAAGCCGTGATGGAGGATTTCTGGTTCAACCATTTCAACGTGTTTGCCGGGAAGGGCGCGGACCGATGGATGCTCACCTCCTATGTGCGCGACACGATTCGGCCGCACGCCTTGGGCAAGTTCCCGGACTTGCTCCTCGCAACCGCAAAGAGTCCCGCGATGCTTTTTTATCTTGATAACTGGCAGAGCGCCGACCCGGATGCGTTCAAGCAATGGCAGCAGGAGCGGGCCATGCGCCGCGCGCGTTACGGATGGGGCTGGGGCTATCCGCCACGGACGTTTCCGTCTCCGGAGATGCAGCCGGGAGCGGGCGCCCAGCGGCAAGAGCGCGGCCTGAATGAAAATTACGGGCGCGAAGTGATGGAACTGCACACCGTAGGCGTGGACGCCGGCTATACGCAGCAGGATGTGATCGGGATGGCCAAGTGCCTCACCGGCTGGACCATCCGCGAGCCGCGCCGGGACCCGGAGTATGTTTTCAAGCCGGAGTTTCACGCGCAAGGCAAAAAAACCGTGATGGGCCACACGTTCGATTCCGGAGGCGAAAAGGACGGCGAGGCCGCGCTCGAAATGCTGGCCAAAGATCCGCATACGGCGCGCTTCATTTCGCGCGAACTGGCACGGCATTTCGTCTCCGACGAGCCGCCACAGACGCTCGTGGATCGCATGGCCAAGAGCTACGAATCAAGCGGAGGCGACATCCGTAGCATGTTGAGGACGATGATTTACTCGCCGGAGTTTTGGTCGAAGCAAGCCTATCGCGCGAAGGTGAAAACACCGTTCGAGCTGGTGGCCAGCACGGCGCGCGCGTTGAATGCGGACGTCGCGGTGACGCTGCCGCTCGCGCAGTGGGTCGGCCGGATGGGCGAGCCGCTGTTTCAATGCCAGCCGCCGACGGGATATTCCGACAAAGCCGAAACCTGGGTCAATACGGGCGCGCTCCTGAACCGGCTGAATTTCGCGCTGACGTTCGCGAGCGGCCGGTTGGCGGGGACGAACGTGGATCTGAACGCGATGTTCGGCGAAGACGCTTCCGCGGACGCGCAGGCGGCGCTCGGGCACGCTCTCGATCTTTTTCTCGATGGACAGGTGTCGGAAGGCACGCGGGACACGCTCGATAGCCGGATGAGCGATCCGCAGATTTTGCAGGCGCGCCTCGATGATCCGGTCAAACAGGTGAACGAGGGATTGATTGCCGGGTTGGTGCTTGGCGCGCCGGAATTTCAACGGCGGTAACACGAGCGCCGTCGTGGAGATTTGAACAGTACGAGCGAGCGGGAACCGGGAACTGCGCTTCGCGCTGGAGACGACGAATGAAAATTTCGCGGCGATATTTCATCAAAGGCGGAGGAATCGCCATGCTAGGCATGGCCTCGCTGCCGTCTTTTCTCCAGCGGGCCATTGCGGCCACGGCCTCGCCGGGCAAGAAAAGGATGGTTGTGCTGTTTCAGCGGGGCGCGATGGACGGCTTAAACGTCGTGGTCCCCTTTGGCGAGCCGAATTACTACCGCATGCGTCCGAGCATCGCGATCCCGCAGCCGCAGCGCGGCGGCGAATCCGCTGCGCTCGATCTGGATGGCTTCTTCGGGCTGCATCCGAGCTTGCAGCCCTTGCTGCCGCTTTTCCGAGGCGGGCAACTGGCGATCGTGCAGGCGGTGGGCTCGCCCGATCCTACGCGATCGCACTTCGATGCGCAGGATTTCATGGAGTCTGGGACGCCCGGCGTGAAGGCCACCGAAGACGGCTGGTTGAACCGCGCGCTTCAGGCGATGCCGGAAGAGCAGCCCTCGCCGTTCCGCGCCGTGGCTTTCGGCCCCTACCTGCCGCGCACTCTGGCGGGGAGCGTGCCAGCCGTTGCGATTCCGGACATCAAGCAGTTCAGGATGTACGGCCCGCAGCAGACGGTGGAAGGCGGCTTCGAAGCCATGTACGCGCAGACGGTGGATCAGGCGATGCGCGGCGTGGGGCAGGAAACCTTCGAAGCCGTGGATCAACTCAAGAAGATCAATCCCGACGCCTATCAGCCGGAGAACGGCGCGCAGTATCCCACAAGCCGGTTCGGCAAGAGCTTGATGGAGATCGCCGAGCTGTTCAAGGCGGATGTGGGTCTGGAGGTCGCGTTCCTCGATAGCGGCGGATGGGACCATCACGTCAATGAAGGAGGCGTCGAGGGCCAGCTTTCGAATCTGCTGCGCGATCTCGGGCAGGGCCTGGCGGCTTTTTATCAAGATATGGGCGCGCGCATGGACGACGTGATTTTCGTCAGCATGTCCGAATTCGGACGCACCGTTCATGAGAACGGCAACCGGGGCACCGATCACGGCCACGCGAACTGCATGTTCGTGATGGGCGGCCCGATCAAGGGTGGGAGAGTCTATACGCGCTGGCCGGGCTTGGGCGAGAACGAGCTTTACCAGGACCGCGACCTGGCGGTTACGACCGATTATCGCAGTGTGCTGGGCGAGATTATCTCGAAACACCTGGGCGATCAGGAGCTCAAGACGGTGTTTCCCGGTTTCGCCAACGAGCCGAGGCAGTTTTTGGGGCTGGTGAGAAGTTAAAAAGTTAATTCTCGGCGATTATTTGCTTTCGCTTGCTGTGTGTCGTCTCATCTGATGAGATGAGGTGGGTTGCTGTCTCACAGGGGGTGGTCTCATTCGCAGTCGGCGACGTTGCGCGGAGCGGCGGCAAGGCATCCTTGCGTATGTTTATATTATAGTAATATATAATTATGGTTACAGGAGGGTCCGGCGGCACATGGTAAAAATTGCACGGGGCGTGCACTTTTTTCCACGGGAAGCTCCCAATAGTTCCCGTAAGCCCTTCGATGCCAATTCCCGTGCCCCGAGCGCCTTTTGGAAATGGGATTGCATTAGCACCGACGCTCTCAAATCGCCCCTTTGTCCCTGGGGCGCTGGCCTAATAGGAAATTCAGACGTGAACGCGAGCAACGGGAGGTGAAGCACGCTCGCGGCCTTTAGGCGCTTGGAATCGGGCCTCGTAGTCATGCTGATGCGATGAGGGGGCACCTATGTTAGGGACAATTCTGATCGCCGACCATGACACCGCGAATCTGGCTTTCCTCTCCGAGAAACTTCTCAGCCAAGGTTTTAACGTTATTACCGCGAGCGATGGCCCCGGCGCGCTTGAGCAATTTGCCTCCCACGACCCCGATGTGGTTCTGCTGGACGTATGGCTGCCGGGCTTGAACGGCATCGAAGTCTGCCGGCGCATGAAATCGGATACGAAGCACCGGCTCACGCCCGTGGCCCTGATGGACGGCCTCTCGTTCGAAAGCGCCGCCGACCGCTGCTTCGCCGCTGGGGCCGACGAGGTCTTCCCGAAGCCCATCTCCCACCCGGAATCGGTCGCCAAGCTGCAGGCCCTCTTGAGGTCGAAATCGTATATGGATGGGCAGGCGGAGTCGGTGCTGATGGCGCTGGGCCGCACGATCGAGAGCCGCGATCCCTACACGGAAGGCCACTGCGAGCGGCTGGCGGACTATGCCACGCGCCTGGGCATCGAGCTAGGGTTGCCTCAGGATCAAATCGAGGCGCTGGAGGTCGCGGGCGTTCTCCACGATATCGGCAAAGTGTGCCTTCCCGACGCGATCCTTCTCAAGCAGGGGCCGCTCGACGCGCAGGAGCTCCAGATCATGCGAGCGCATCCGGTGGTGGGGGAAAAGATTTGCGCGCCGCTGCGCTGCTTCCGCCTGATTCTGCCCATCATTCGCCACCATCACGAGCGCATGGACGGCAGCGGCTACCCGGACGGCCTTACCGGCAATCATATTCCCCTGACGGCGCGAATCCTGCAGACTGTGGACATCTACGATGCCCTAACGACGAACCGTCCGTACCGGAACGGGCTGGAGCCGCGGGAGGCGATTGCTGTGTTGCAGGAAGAGGCCGCGCTGGGCTGGCGAGATCCGAATCTGGTCGCCACCTTCGAACGGCTGGTTTGCTGAGGACGAATTCCCGTCTCAGCTTTCCTGCGCTGCGCGAATCCGCATCGCGTAGAACGAACGATAAACGAACACGTAGGAGACCACGAAAAATGCCGCGGCAAGGATGTGCGTTAGCACGGCATTCTTGGACGTCAGGTCCACCGCCAGTTCCACGGCCAGCAAGCCGAAGAGCGTGGTGAACTTGATCACCGGATTCAGCGCCACCGACGAAGTGTCCTTGAACGGATCGCCCACGGTATCGCCGATCACGGTGGCGTCGTGCAATGGCGTCCCCTTCTGTTTCAGCTCGACCTCGACAATCTTCTTGGCGTTGTCCCAGGCCGCGCCCGCATTGGCCATGAAAATGGCCTGGTAAAGGCCGAAGATGGCGATGGAGATGAGGTAGCCGATGAAGAAAAACGGCTCGGTGAAAGCGAAAGCCAGCGTGGCGAAGAACACGGCGATGAAGATATTCAACATGCCCTTCTGCGCGTACTGCGTGCAAATGGCCACCACCTTCTTGCTATCCGCCACCGACGCCTTCTCGGCGCCCTCCAAGTGAATGTTGGCCTTGATGAATTCGACGGCGCGGTACGCTCCCGTGGTCACTGCTTGCGTGGAAGCGCCCGTGAACCAATAAATCATTGCGCCGCCGGTGATGACGCCAAGCAGAAACGGAGCATGCAGCAGCGAGAGCTTGTCGACGCTCTCCGTCAGGCCGTTTGTAAGCGCCATGATGATGGAGAAAATCATGGTTGTTGCGCCAACCACGGCCGTTCCGATGAGCACCGGCTTGGCCGTGGCCTTGAACGTGTTGCCCGCGCCGTCGTTGGCTTCGAGCAGGTCCTTGGCGCGATCGAAATTGGCGTCCACGTTGAAATCCTTCTTGAGTTCCTGCTTGATCCCGGGGATCTGCTCGATCAGCGAAAGCTCATAAATGGATTGCGCGTTGTCGGTCACGGGACCGTAGGAATCCACGGCGATGGTCACAGGTCCCATCCCGAGAAAGCCGAAGGCCACCAGGCCGAAGGCGAACACCGGCGCGGCCACCATGAAATTCGCGAGGCCGCCGAGGCTGAAGAAGTAGCCGACGGTCATGAGCGCGACCATCGTCAATCCGAGGTAATAGGCGGAGAAATTGCCGGCCACGAAGCCGGACAAAATGCCCAGCGACGCGCCGCCCTCGCGCGCGGAATTCATCACTTCGCGCACGTGCCTGGATTCGGTCGAGGTGAATACCTTCACCAGTTCGGGAATCACGGCGCCGGCCAGCGTCCCGCAGGAGATGATTGTCGCCAGCTTCCACCATTGCGTCGTGTCGCCGCCGAGATCGGGAATGATGAAGCGGGAAATCAGGAACGTGAGCGCGATGGAAACCAGCGATGTGATCCAGACGAGCGTCGTAAGCGGCGATTCGAAATTCATTTCGCTTGCGTTGCCGTAGCGCGCCCGCGCCAGCGCACTGTTGATGAAATACGCGGCGGCGCTGGCCACCAGCATGGCGATGCGCATCACGAAAATCCACACCAGCAACTGCACCTGCACGCCGGGATCCGCGACGCCCAGCAAGATGAAGGTGATCAGCGCGACGCCGGTTACGCCGTAGGTCTCGAAGCCGTCGGCCGTCGGACCGACGGAATCGCCCGCGTTGTCGCCCGTGCAGTCCGCGATCACGCCGGGATTGCGCGCGTCGTCTTCTTTGATCTTGAAGACGATCTTCATCAGGTCGGAGCCGATGTCCGCGATCTTGGTGAAAATGCCGCCGGCGATGCGCAGCGCCGCCGCGCCCAGCGATTCGCCGATGGCGAAGCCGATGAAGCACGGCCCGGCGTAATCGCCCGGCACGAACAGCAGAATGAACAGCATCATCAGCAGCTCTACGCTGATCAGCATCATTCCAATGCTCATCCCGGCGCGCAGCGGAATCTGATACACGGGATACGGCTTCCCGCCGAGGCTCGCGAACGCCGTGCGCGAATTGGCGAAGGTGTTCACGCGAATGCCGAACCAGGCCACGCCGTAGCTTCCCAGGATGCCCACCACGCTGAACGCTAGGATAATCAGCACCTTCACGGATTCGTATCCGCGCAACACGCCGAAATAGAGCACGATCACCGCGGCGATGAAAATCCACAGCAGAAAGAGGAATTTTCCCTGGTTGATCAGATACGTCTTGCACGTCTCGTAGATCAGCTCGGACATCTCGCGCATCGACTGGTGCACCGGCAGGTTCTTCAGCCGGTGATAAATCACCAGTCCGAAGCCCAAGCCGAACACGCAGAAGAGAATTCCCCACAGCAGGAGCGTGTGCCCGTCCGTCCCCAGGAAATTCCCTAGGGAGAGGTCCGGCAGCTTCAGGCTGGCTTCGCCGCCGGTGGTTTCGGAAGACGTTTGCGCGCCTGCGGCGCCGGCGGCCGCGAGCATGGCGGCCCCGATCGCGCAGATTTTCAGCAGAAAGCCTCTTGTGCGTTCACAGTTCATCAGACGGTTGCGCATCAACCACTCCTCCCTGGAAAGGGTGCCAGCTTTGCTTGCGTGGTGTCACAGTGACGCTAACGTTTAGCAGTAACGGATGGTTTCGTCAAGAATTGCCGTTTCGTCTTGCGCGAAATGGTTCACAAGTTTCACCCATTCATCATGGGGGATGTGCGCTCCGGTTCTCGGTGACCGAGGGCACATTTTGTTGTGAGGCCAGTCACAAGGGCCCGCGACTCCTTTACACGCTTGGCGTACAATTCCTTTAGCCATGCCTTTTCACTCGGGATTCGCCGCCATCGTGGGCCGTCCGAACGCCGGCAAATCCACGCTTGTAAACACGCTCGTCGGCCGCAAGGTGTCCATCGTTTCGCCCAAGCCGCAAACGACGCGCAACTGCATCCGGGGTATTTTAAACCGCGACGATTGCCAAATCGTCCTCTTGGATACTCCCGGCCTGCACAAACCCGAAAATGTTCTCAGCCGCCAGATGATGGGGGAACTCCAAAACGCCCTCGAAGGCGTTGACGTTCTGTCGCTGATCGTGGACGCCTCCGCAGATCGGGGAGCGGGCCAGCCTTCCGTGGCCGGTGACCGGTTCCCGATGGAATGGCTGCGAAAGTTCCGCGGTCCTGTGTTTTTGCTGCTCAACAAAGTGGACCGTGTTCACAAGCCGCTCCTTCTGCCACTGATAGACCGCTATAGCCGCGCATTCGACTTCGCAGAAATTCTGCCGATTTCCGCGCTCACGGGCGAGGGCTGCTTCGATGTGGTCAAGAGCTGGCGCGCGCTTCTGCCCGAAGCGCTGCCGCATTTTCCCGCCGACCAATTCACGGACCAGCCCGAGCGCTTTCTCGCCGCCGAAGTGGTCCGCGAAAAAGCCATCCATGCGTCGCGCCAGGAAGTCCCTCATGCGATTGCCGTGATGGTGGACGGCTTCGACGAGTCTGCGGACCTGATTCGGATTCGCGCCACGATTTACGTCGAAAGGGAAGGGCAGAAGGGCATCCTGATCGGCAGGGGCGGCGAGACCATGAAAAAGATCGGCACGGCCGCGCGCAAGGAGCTCGAGACGATTCTCGGCGCCCACATCTTCATCGAGCTTTTCGTCAAAGTGCTGCCCAACTGGCGCCAAAATCCCTTGATCGTCCGCCAGCTCGATTGGCGCCGCCAGCTCGACCGTCTCGCCGAATATCAGCAGGCCCGCGGTGAGAAGTCTTGAAGGTTTCCCCGCAGCCTAGTCCGCATTTCTCACGAGTTTGTCTTTAGCCTTGCACGACCCCAATCGCTGCCGTCATTCTGAGGCCATCCGATGAGGATGGCCGAAGAATCCCAGCGTCGACAGCCTGCACAGCGTGTATGGTTCATTCGCCAGTGGGCCTTCACACCTCTTTTGAACGGCGCAATACAACATTCCCATGCCATGAGTCGTGAGAAATCCCGCTAGATTCTCGATGGCGCAATGCCCAGCGAGCGCATCTTGCGATACAAATGGCTGCGCTCGAGGCCCAGCACCGCGGCGGTCTTGGTCATATTCCACTGATTCTCTTCGAGCTTGCGCAGCACGAACTCGCGCTCATACGCCGACCGTGCCTCGTGCAAACTTTCGTAAGGCTTCTGGGGACTCTTGGACGCGCCGCGAAAGACTTCCGGCGGCAGATGGTGCGGTTCGATCTTCGCCGACGGGCACATGATCACCAGCCGCTCGACTAGGTTCCTCAATTCGCGTACGTTCCCCGGCCAGGGATAGGCGAGGAGCACGTTCATGGCCGGCGCGCTGAATTCCTTCGGTTTCTTCCCGTAGCGTTCGACGAACTCCGCCAGAAAATGCTCCGCCAGCGTGGGAATGTCCTCGGTCCGCTCGCGCAGCGCGGGCACGTAGAAGGGGATCACGTTCAGCCGGTAAAAGAGGTCCTCGCGAAAGGTGTTCCGCGCGATTTCCTCCTCCAGTTTTTTGTTTGTGGCCGCGATCACGCGCACGTCCACCGTCACCGGCTGGTTCGACCCAAGCGGCTCCAGGCGCTGCTCCTCGAGCACGCGCAGCACCTTCGATTGTGTTTTCAGGCTCATGTCGCCCACTTCGTCAAGGAAGAGCGTTCCGCCGTCGGCCTTGTGGAATTTCCCGGCCTTGTCCTCGCTCGCGCCTGTGAAGCTGCCCTTGCGATGCCCGAACAGCTCCGATTCGATCAGTTCCTCGGGGATCGCGGCGCAATTCACCTCCACGAATGGCTTGCCGTTGCGCGAGCTTGAGGCGTGCAGAGTGCGGGCCACCAGCTCCTTTCCCGTCCCACTTTCCCCGTAGATCAGGACGCGCCCGTCCGTGGGCGCGGTGAGCGCGATCTGCTGCCGCAGCGCCTTCATCGGCACGCTATTCCCCAGAATCTCGCGCTGCTCTTCGAGCGCGGCGCGCAGCCGCCGGTTTTCCATTTCGAGCCGCAGATATTCCAGCGCGTTCCGCACTGCTAGAATCACTTTGTCGAGCGACAGCGGCTTTTCGATGAAGTCGAACGCTCCCAGCTTCGTGGCGCGCACCGCCGTCTCGATGTTCCCGTGCCCGGAGATCATCACGGTCACCGGGGCATCCTCCCTCGCTTGCAGCCGTTCGAGCGTTTTCAGGCCGTCCATTTTCGTAAGCCACACGTCCAGCAAAATCAGATCGAAGCGGCGCCGTTCGGTGATCTTGAGGCATTCCTCGCCGGACGCAGCGCTCTCGGTTTCGTAGCCTTCATCGCGCAGCAGCGCTCCGAGCGACTCCCGGATGCCGCTTTCGTCGTCCACGATGAGTATCTTAGCCGTCATTTCGATTTGCCCCGGAGCATTTTGGGGTTGCGAATCAAATGCTGACTCGCGGGAGTTCCGTCTTTTCCTCGATTTCCGCTGCTGCCTTCGCTTCCTTTGCCACATCCGCGGCAGGGAAGCGCAATAGGAAGCGTGTGCCGGTCGGCAGATTATCCTCCACACGAATCGTTCCGTTGTGCTCCGCAACGATGCGGCTCGCAATCGCAAGCCCCAGCCCGGTTCCGCGCTCCTTGGTTGAGAAGTGCGGCAGAAAGAGCCTTTCCTTGTCCTCCGGCGTAATGCCTCGCCCGGTATCGGAAATCTCGATTTCGGCCGCGTCGCCTTCGCTCACCGCGCGCGTCGCCACGCGCAACTGGCGCACTTCCGAGCCCTCCATCGCCTCCGCGGCGTTATCAATCAGATTGGCCAGCACCCGCCGCATCAGCTCCGGGTCCGCCTTCACGCGTGGCAATCCCGCCGCCAGCTCTGTGCGTACCGTGATTCCCTCCAGCCGCCCGTGAAACAGCCCCAGGGCGCTCGCGGCAATTTCGTTCAGATCCGCGGGGACAAGGCAAGCGGCGGGGAATCGCGCGAACTGCGAGAATTCGTTTACCAGCGATTCCAGCGTTTGCACCTCGCGCTCGATCAGGCCCGCGCATTCGGCGAGCAGTTTTTCGAGCTCTCCCCTTTCCGATCCGGATGTGCCCGAGCCGGCTTGCATTGTGCGCGTCCTCTCCAGATAGCGCAGCAGCCTTTGCGCCGAAAGGTGAATCGGAGTGAGCGGATTCTTGATTTCGTGCGCGATCCGTTGCGCCACCTCCTGCCAAGCCGCCGCCTTCTGCGCGCGCAGTAGGTCAGTCAGATCGTCAATCACCACCACAAAACCCGGGTTCGACCGCCGCGGCCCCAGCGAGCTGACCGTCACTGCCGCCCGCACCAGCCGTCCCCCGGTGGCGATTTCGATCTCGCGCGACCCCGCTCCCATGCGCAGCGACTGCCGCATCAGGTGCAGCACGGCGCCCGCCGTGTCCTCGCCCATCAGTTCGTCGAGCGTGTGCGCCTCCACTGCGTGCTCGCCCAGAATCGCGATCACCGCCGTGTTCACTCGCGACACTTCGCCGGAAGATGTCAGCGACACGACCCCAGTCGGAATATTTTCGAGGATCGCCTCCATCAACTTCCGCCGCTCTTCCCGCTCTTCGACCGCTTGCTGAAGGCTCCGCGTGAACTCGTTGATTTGCCGCCGCCCCTCGCCGAGCTGTTCGGTCATGCCGTTGAACGAGCGCACTAGCGCCCTCAGGTCGTCTTGCGCCTGTACCTCGATGCGATGCTCGAAATTCCCGCGCGCGATTTCGCGCGTGGCCTCCGAAAGAGCCTCGATCGGCACGGTCACCTGCTTCGAGAGGAAAAGCGCGACCCACGTGGTCGCGAAGATCAACAGCAGCGTGATCAGCCCCAGTGCCAGCAAAATTTCACGTTTGTACGCGCGCAGGTCTTGTCGTTGGCTGTTGTAGGTTTTTGTTTGCTTCAGGATTTCGGTGTAGCGCGCCGCGTAGTCGCTCGGCACCACCCGCGCGATGGCCAGCATGCTGCCCTTGCAAGGCTGGGGGCTGGTGATGTACGGGCCGCCCTTGCCGTTCCAGATCTCGGCGCCTGTCGGCAACGTCAGCGCCAGTTGCGGCCGGTTCCCCGGCATTCCTTCTCCGATGTCCGCGGGCCAGGCTGCCGCCAAAGCTCCGTCCGCGCGCGTCAGCCAAACCACCGTCGCGCCAGGTGCGGCGCGCTGCGCCGCATCTTCAAGGGGCAGCGCGATGGGCCCCGAAATCATTCCGCAGGCCGTTTGCGCCTGCTGGCTCAGGCGCGCGTGGCCGCGCGTGGTCAATTCGTCCAGCAGCGCCAGGCTTTGCTCGTTCGCGATTTCGAGCGGTTTCGGAAACCACGCGTTCAGCGTGCGATTGAGCAGCGCGTAGCTGAAGATAAACAGGAACACCACCGGCAGCAGCGAGACGCCCATCGCGCCCAGCACCATTTTTACCTTGAACCGCGACCCGATCTTCTTGCTGTATCGTTCCGCTCCCAGCCGCACCAGCGTGCGCGTCTGGATCAGCGCGAAGACCACCCAGGCCGCCACGAGCAGCGTGGATAGCGCGAAGAAAAGGACGAACGCGGTCCCCTGCTGCGGCCGCAGTGAGATATGCAGCGAGCCGAGTGTGAACACCGCCGCCGTCAGCATCGCCAGCACCAGGCCGTTCACTGCGATCCACAATTGCCGCTTCCAGGAGCGAGCGCGCTTCATCTCATCGGCCCTCCTCGAGGTAGCGTCCCAGCGGGCACTCGCCGCACAGCGGCGCCCGCGTCCGGCAATAATTCTTCCCCGTGTTGACGATCAGCGCGTGCAATTCGTTGAATCGTTCCACGTTCCCGGGGAATTGTCGTTCGACCATCCAGCGCATGTCGTCGTATTTCGTTTTTTCGTCGGCCCAGCCGTGCCGCGTGAAGATTCGCTTCGTGTACGCGTCCACCACAAAAACGGCATGCTGCCCCGCATAGAGCAGGATCGAATCCGCCGTCTCCGGCCCGATTCCGAAGACGCCCAGCAGCTTCTCGCGCAAGATGAGCGTGGGGGTATCGAACATGCGCTTGAGCGAGCCTCTGTATTCAGCGCGCAGGAATTTGCAGAACGCCTTCAGCTTGCGCGCCTTCTGGCGAAAATAGCCGGAGGAGCGAATCAGCCGTTCGAGGCGCCGGGGAGGAACGTTTTCGAGCGTGGCCGGCGTGAGCAGTCCCTCGGCTCGCAGGTTCGCTATGGCTCGCTCGACGTTCACCCAGGCGGTATTCTGCGTCAGGATGGCGCCAACAATCACCTCGAATTGGGTCTTCCCCGGCCACCAATGCTGCGGCCCAAGCGCCGTGAAGAGCGAGTTATAGTATTCATCCAGCGGGGGTTGTTGGCTGGGGGATGGCCCGGGGGACGGTCGGACTGCCGGTAATGCCGCGGAATTCATCGGAAGAGCCACAATAGCGGGCGTGGCCATCCCGAGTCAAGCTACTTCTGTTGTATTCTAGCCACACCGCGCGTGGCTTTTCATCCGCGGCAGGGATGGGACGGTTCGCTAGCCGTTCTTGCGCTCAAATTCGCGCATGAAGCTCACCAGGGCCTCGACCGCCTCGACGGTCACCGCGTTATAAAGCGACGCGCGCATTCCCCCAACCGAGCGGTGCCCCTTGATTCCGACGATGCCCGCAGCCGCGGCTTCCTTGGCAAATTTCTTCTCGATCTCTTCGTTCCCGCCCGCCACGCGGAAGACGATATTCATCCTCGAACGCGAGCCCTCCTCGACCGGGCAACGATAGTAGCCGCTTGCGCCGATTGCGTCGTAGAGGAGCTTGGCTTTGGCCGCGTTGCGCTTTTCCATGGCCGCCATGCCGCCCAGCGATTCGGCCCATTCGAACACCAGTCCCATCGCGTACACGCCAAAGGTCGGCGGCGTATTGTAAAGCGACCGCTCCTTCAGGTGCGTGCGATATTGCAGAATCTTGGCGATTTTGTCGTTCCCGCTCTCCACCAGGTCGCGCCGCACGACCACCACGGTCACGCCCGAAGGTCCCAAGTTCTTCTGCGCGCCGGCGAAAATCAGGCCATAGCACTTCACGTCCACGGGCCGCGAGAGAATGTCCGACGACATGTCCGCCACCAGCGGTACCGCGCTGGTCTCCGGCGGCGCGTTCCACTCGGTCCCCTCGATGGTGTTGTTCGTGCAGATGTGAACGTAGGAGGCGTTCGGGGAAAATGAAATCTCGCTGGCGCGCGGCAGGCGCGCGAATTTCTCCGCTTCGGTTGAGGCCGCCAAACGCAGCGCCGCCACTTTCTTCAGCTCCTCGATGGCCTTGGCGGTCCACGCGCCCGTATGCAGCATGTCCACGGGTTTGTCCGCGACGTACAAATTCATGGGGACCATGGCGAATTGGAGGCTCGCGCCGCCCTGAAGGAACAGCACGGCGTAATCCTCCGGGATAGCCAGCAGGCGCCGCAGTGATTGTTCGGCCTTTTCGTTGATGGCTTCGAATTCGGGCGAGCGATGGCTCATCTCCATCACGGACATACCCGTGCCCTGGTAATCGAGCATCTCGTCGCGCATCCGCTCAAGCACTTCGAGCGGCAGCGCCCCCGGCCCCGCATTGAAGTTGTGTACGCGCTTCACGCTTTGTCCCGCGATAGATGTAGTCATGGCGCTTCGCTCCTGGCGATTCGTATTGCGCCGCAACGGCGCGGCTGATAGATTCCCGAGAGACGCCAGCATAGCAAAACCGTTCCATTCTTGCGAATGCGGCGCGTCACATCGCAGTGTTCATGCAACCGTCCCGCAAGGCGAATTTGTGCGACCATAGGGCGTGTTTGGTCATCCGGTAGAGCAGAGGCGGTTGTAACGCGCGCGCTTGCCTTGACCTGCGAAAAAGCAACCAGTAGACTGAATTCACCAATCAGTCGAAGGATGGCTGCGGAGGCCAAGGAATGCTGCTTTCGCGAGACTACGTTGGCTACATGGCGAAGGAGATCGTCAAGCGCCTCGTCGCCGGCAAGATGATCGAGACGAAGAACGAGGAGAATCTTTCGCAGCAGGTCCGCCAGGTGATGGCGGAGGAAATCACCATCGAGGACCGCTTGAACGACGAGGTCCGCGAAATCCTGAGCCGCTACTCGGATGAGATGCAGCGCACGGGCGCCTCCTACCAGGAGATGTACAAAAAGGTGAAAGGGCAGCTCGCCCGCGAAAGGAAATTGATTCTCCGCTGACATGCGCCTGACCCGCGAAAAAACGGTCCGGCTCTCCCACCGCATCATAGACTTTTTGGTCGCCAGCCCCGAAGTGGATTTCGTCGAGGACCGCGACACCATCCGCCAGGAAATCGTCAACATCATCACGTCGCTGCTGAAGTTGGAAGAGCAGGTGGATACGGACGTGCGCGCCAAAATCAGCTCGCAAAAAAGGGTCATCCTCGAAGGCAGCGAGGAGTGGGACATCCTCTACCGCAAATATTACGCCGAGGGGCTGAAACGCCTCGGCGTCGCCGAAATTCGCACGCATTAGCAGAGTTCAGAGGTCGGAAGTCAGAGGCCCGACGTCAGAAGTCAGAACATGATCGCCCCAGCGACTGATGATCGCGCTTGCTATTCAGTTGTCAAAGAGCATTAGGTCCTCGCCAGGAGGACCGCCCCTTTGGGTTGTGAAGAGAGACCCTTCGACTCCCGTTGGTCGCTCAGGGTGACGATCCTAGTCGGATCGTCAGAATCACTGTCGATTAGAAATTATTAACCGAGGCCAATTGCCGTGAGCCAAAGATGTTGGGCTGAAGGCCCCGGCGCTACATTTAGACCTTAACCATGCACTGCCCGCACGTACTGGAACGAAGAAAAATAGATGCGCATTTGTACCGGGTAGAATCGACGCCGGTCCTTTATTTTCAAGAAGATAGCTCAAATTTAGATGACAGACTTGTACCGGGTAGAAATCCGGAATCTGAAGGCTCGAGGGCGGGGTCTGGGCGGGGGCACCGGGGCATGATGACCCCACTGGTGCAACTCCCACCGAATTTTGACTTTTCCATCTCACAACGGGTTTATTATATCATAGTTAACTTAGTATGTCAAGTACCGGTACTGCATGATCGTAGGCTGTTCCCAAATTGGGCCGCAAGGGCAGGATCTCGTGAATGTCGCTCGGATGATGAAGATGCCCCTTGGGGCACACCTCTCTACGAAGGGAGCACCACAAAAACCCTATGATTACTGACGAACAGAAAGCTCAAATTCGCGCCGAGGAAATTTTCCGCCTAGAGCTAAGGAGGGAGTTGAAACCGAGCTACTCTCGAAACTCCAGGGGAGCACGCCTGTGGTCGCTTCTGAACTCCTCTTTTGCCCTATGGTTTCTTTCGTCCGTGGTCCTTGCCGCCCTGACTTCAACTTATGCTGCATGGCAGGCCAAAAAGAGCGAGGAGGCCAGAAAAGCTGAAATCGCAAGGCGATTAGACACCGAAATTGGGAATCGCCTGTCGCAAGCGCTGTGGGCATTACGCGACGATGAAGTCGGCATCAAAAAAGGTAGTTTGTATGCTCCACGGTGGATATACGCGAACGTTGGAGACTATTTGGACAATTTTTTCGTTCATGACCCCTCAAATCCCCGAGATTTCTCCGTTTACCCAGAGTACCGGAACCGAAGTTTTCGCTCTCTGATCCTTGAACTCGATACAGTGGTGAATGTGGATGCCCAGCCGGACTTGCGAATGGCACTGAGTGCCTACGGCCGGCTGATAGACAAGGCGCAGATGGACTCGGATAAACCGGACATAAGCACATCTCAGGACGCTGTCGTCGACTCCCGTAAACTCGTGCTCGATGGCATGCTTCGGACTCGATGGAAACCGTTTGTAGATTCAGTGGATGTCGGCGATGACGAGAGCCGCTAGGAAATCCATCCCCTGATTCGAAAGGGTGCGGCACCCGCGGATTTTTCGCAGAGCCCTAAGTGACTTAGGGTGTGGCGTGCTCGTTCGCGCCTCCTCTGCGCGGGGGAAAACGCCACCGGTGGCCCACCCGCCGATGCTCTCTAATCCGCAGCGGAATCGGCCCCGCAAAGCTTCTCCGCCCGCGAGGGAGGCGTGGTAAAATAGGGTTCCGTTTGGCGCTCCGGGATGATCCTTCCTGAGTATCGCTCGCGGCTCGAAGTCCGCCCTTAAGCTTTTTTGCTGGGCTCGAAACCAATGACAACGCCGATTCGCAATATCGCCATCGTCGCGCACGTGGACCACGGGAAGACGACACTCGTGGACGCCATGCTGCACCAAAGCGGGATTTTCCGCGAGAACCAGGATGTGCCCCGGCGCGTGATGGACTCGAACGAGCTGGAGCGCGAGCGCGGGATCACGATTCTTTCCAAGAATACGGCGCTCACGTATCGCGGAACGAAGATCAACATCGTGGATACGCCGGGGCACAGCGATTTCGGCGGCGAAGTGGAGCGCGCCCTGCGCATGGTGGATGGCGTGCTGCTGCTGGTGGACGCGAGCGAAGGGCCGCTGCCGCAGACGCGCTACGTGCTGCAGAAGGCGCTGGCCGCGAAGCTGCCGCCCATTGTGGTCCTCAATAAGATTGACCGCGCCGATGCGCGTCCCGCCGCCGTGCTCGACGAAATCTACGATCTCTTCATTGATCTCGACGCCGCCGAAGATCAGCTCGATTTCCCGGTGATCTACACGAATGCGAAGACGGGAGTGGCTCACCGCACTCTGGGCGACGGCTCGACGACTCTCGAGCCGCTCTTCGAGGCGATTGTCGCTTCGATTCCCGCGCCCTCGGGCGACCCGGCGGGTGTGCTTCAAATTCAGGTCACCAATCTCGACTACAGCGATTTTCTGGGGCGCCTGGCGATTGCCCGGGTTTTTCAGGGAACTCTCCAGCGTGGCACGGAAGTGGCCATCTCGAAATTGAGCGGAGCGATCGAACCGACTAAGATCACCAAGCTCTTCACGTTCCGCGGCCTGGAACGCGACGAAGCCGAGGTTGTTTCCGCGGGCGATATCGTGGCCATCGCGGGCGTGGAAGGCATCCAGATCGGCGAGAGCATCACCGATCTCGAACGCCCCGCACCGCTCGAACCCCTGACGATTGACGAACCGACGCTGGCAATGGTGTTTACGATCAACACGTCGCCCTTCGCCGGACGCGAAGGCCAGTTCGTGACTTCCCGTGATCTCCGCGCGCGGCTTGAAAAGGAGTTGCTCACGAACGTCTCGCTGCGCATGGAAGAGACGGGCTCGACGGACTCGTTTCGCATTCTGGGGCGCGGCGAACTGCAGCTCGCCATCCTGATCGAGACGATGCGGCGCGAAGGGTACGAGCTGATGGTCGGCAAGCCCGAAATCGTGGTGCGCACCGAGAACGGGCGGCGGATCGAGCCGCTCGAACTGCTGGTGGTGGATTGTCCGGAAGAGTTCATCGGGATCGTGATGGAATCGCTGGGCGGCCGGCGCGGGGAAATGAAGAAAATGGTGAACCACCACTCGGGCAGGGTACGCATGGATTTCAGCATCCCTTCGCGAGGATTGATCGGGCTGCGCAGCCAGTTGCTGACGGACACGCGCGGCACGGCGCTGATCCATTCGCTGCTCGAAGGCTGGACCGACTACGCCGGGGACATGGCCATGCGTCTGACGGGCGCGCTGGTTGCCGACCGCACGGGCGTTTCCGTCGCGTATGCCATCTGGGGCATCCAGGAACGCGGCGAAATGTTCATCGGGCCGGGCGTGGAGGTCTACGAGGGAATGATCGTGGGCGAAAATGCGCGCGAAGACGACATGAACGTGAACATCACCAAGGAAAAGAAGCAGACGAACATGCGCTCTTCCTCCGCCGACGAGGCCATCCGCCTGGTTCCTCCGCGCGACATGACGCTCGAAAAAGCCATCGAGTTCATCGCCGACGACGAATACGTCGAAGTGACACCCCGATCCATCCGCCTGCGCAAGAAAGTGCTGGACGCGAAAAAGCGCCCCAAGCGCTGGCAGGAAATCCGCGCCAGCGCCGAGTCCTCCTCTTAATTTGCGCCCTAGATCACGGGTGGATTCCGGCCGGTGGCGGGGACTCGATGCCTGTGAGGGCGGAGCATGAGAAATTCTTCAAGAGCCTTCTGATTGACCGGCTGTAGCTCCCCTGCACGTTCCCCTCGCCGTAATACAACACGTTGCCGGTGTGAGAGTCCACGACGGCAATTTGCAGATGGAAATAAGCGGAGGGGCCGAAGCCGGCGATTATCTCCGTGGCAATCACGCCGCTGGTGAGTTCGCGGCCGCTGCCGCGAGCGAAGATGAGCGCATCGGAATCGGCGTAAACATTCACTTTATTGACGGCATCGCCCAGGGTGAAGCGGCCCTTACGCACGTCCTTCTGTTTTTTCTGCATCTCCAGATTGATCGAGTCGAATTGCCTCTGGGCGTCGGCCAGTGAGTATTTCATGTCGCTATCGGCGTCGAGGGCAGTGGCGGTGAAGGGATTCGAGGCGATTTTGCAACGATCGTCGTTCAGAACGTCCTGGATCCCGCTGAAGATGGTGTTTTCGATATTGCGGGCACGCTCCATTTCCGGTTGGGTGGATTTGAAGCCGGTTTTCTCGAAAGAGACCTGGGGAGGAATGATGAGCACGGAGTGGACTTTGATTTTCCCGTTCTTCAAGTCGGGGCTGACATTTTGGGCCAGGGCGAGGGGGACAAAGAGCAGGGCGGACGCGGCTACGCCCCAAAACGCGCGACAGGAGTTTCGAGTCATGGCTGAGTTCCTCCGGGTTGTTGAGCATGAGCGGCGCCGGCGGGCGGCGTTTGCGCGGGCGCAGGGGGCGCTTGGAGCGTGGCGATGCGCTTTTGGATGGCCTCGTGGTCCCAAGCGGCGGGGACAAGCTGAAGGTACTTTTGATATTCCGCGGCGGCCTCGGCGGCATTGCCGGCGTCGTCGTACATCATGGCCAGACCGCGGTGCGCCGGCGCGTCGGAATCGTCGAAACGAATGGCTTCCTTGTAGGCGGCCTCGGCCTGTTTGCGATTCTCTTGCCAGGCTGTTTTCCCCTCCGGCGTATCCAGCAGGGACTTTTCGTACTCCTGAGGAGTCATCTTCTTCGAGAGCAATTTCTTTTGCAGCTTTCGTTCGGCGTCGAGCTGCTCCTCGGTGGGATCGGGGAGGCGGCCTCCCATGGCGCGGTAGGCTTCGCCGAGAAGGAAGTAGTGATCGGAACTGGGGTAGGTGTCGGCCAGGTGGCGGGCAATGGCGACGGCGCGGCGCGGACGCAAGGCCGCGATTTCCAGGCCGATGTCGTGGCGGCAGACCTTTTCCGTGGCGTCGGAATAAATGCGCTCGTTGACGCGGGGAGAGGCAGCCGCGGAGGGATGGGCCTTGATGTCCGCGGTGAGATATTGAATGCGGGCTTCGAGGCGCGGGTGGTCGCGGTAGAGAGACGGGCCGGAATCGGGGCCTTCGCTTTGCTCGAGGAGACGAAAGGTTTCGGGCATTTGCTCGGGGTCGTAGCCGGCCTGCTCCATGGCGTGGAGGCCGCGCATGTCGGCTTGCTGCTCGATTTCGCGGCTGTAGCCGAAATAGGTGGCCACGATCAAAGCGGGAGCGACCGTGTCGACGACCTCCTCGGCGCCCAATCCGGCGAGGCCGAAGGGGCTCGCGCCGGCGCCGGCAATCGAGAGAACGTTGATAGCCACCTGCTTCTTGCGCGCACTGCGGTACTCGAGATAGGGATGGCGGTTCAGGACGTGGGTTTCCTCGTGACCGAGGACGGCGGCAAGCTGGGCTTCATTTCGCATCAGAGAGAGCAGTCCCGTATGTATGTAGATGGAACCGTTCGGCAGCGCGAAAGCATTCGGCAAGGGATCGCGCAGCACGTGGAATCGCCAAGTGACGTGTTCGGGAGGAGCGCCGGGAGGGAGGACGGAGCGGCCGACGGACTCGACATATTGCGTAGTGGCATCATCCTCAAAGACCATGCCGTGGTCCATGAAGTAGTCATCCAGTTGATCGGAAAGATGCAGGAGCTCGAAGTCAACCTTGGTGAACTTGAAGTCCGACTGCGCATGCGCGGGAACCGCCAGCGCCAGAGCGGAGATGAGAATCAGCAGAAGCAGCCGCCGCCATTGCATGGTTGCCTAGGAATCGCCTCTTGGCGCGGATTCTAGCACAAGCCGCGCGCGGCTAGCGTCGCGTTCCACGCTCAATTGTGGAGCTTCGTTCAGAATGGCGCCCTTGCGCGTGCTAGGGCTGCTGAGACGGGTCGTCGGTGCGTCGCTTGAGAGTCGGACGATCGCTGTCGTCGGACGTTTGATCTGTGCCGGAGCCCGAACCCGAGGACGCAGTCGTGGTGTCGCCGCCGGAGCTCGTCGGGGAAGTGGTATCACCGGGCTTGTTCTGGTCAGTGCGCTTGCGGAGGGTGGGTTTGTTGGAATTCTTGTCGTTGAGCTTCTGGTTCGATTCGATCATTTGCAGGCGATGCTTGACCATATCGAATTCCGAGGTGGTGACGATGTAGGAGTCGCGCGGAGGGAGAATGGTGGCAATTTCCTGCTGCGCGGCTTCGATGCGGTCGGGCGTGGGCGGATGGTCGGCGAAAATCTTGGGAATGGTTCCAGGGTTCTTCTTCTCGTCCGCCTCGAGCTTCTCGAAGAAGGAGATGAAGGAGTTGGGATCGTAGCCGGCCTTGTACATGTACTGCACGCCGAGGAAATCGGCTTCGCGCTCGTAGGCGCGCGAGAATTTCAGGAAGGTGATGGGGATGCCGAAGTTCATGCCTTGATAGATGGCGTATCCCGTCCAGCTATATGGAATGAAAAGGGAGCCGGCGATGGCGGCGATCTGCATCATGTTCTGCTTGCTCATATCGCGGGTGCCGTGGCGCGCGCAGACGTGGCCGATCTCATGGGCCATCACGCCGGCGAGTTCGGATTCCTCGTCCGCTTTGAGGATCAGGCCGCTATCAATATAAAAAAAGCCGCCGGGAAGAGCGAAGGCATTGACCACGCTGGAGTCAATCACCTTGACGGTGAAGGGCACCTGGGCGTCGGAATTGCGGACGATGTTCTGAGCGACCTTGTTGACGTATTCGTTGACGACGGGATCGGTGACGAACTTGGCCTCGCGGTCCACCATTTGGGCATACTGTTTGCCGATCGCGATATCGGTCTGGATGGAATAGAATTCCGGGCCGTGTCCGACTTTGCGGTTGCCGATGGCATTGACGTCGTTCTCACTGCCGGGCTTGACCACGGGACTGGCCCACTCCGGAGCCGGCTGAGAAGCGGCATTCGGCTGCGTGGTGGAGGCAGGCTGCGATGCGGACGAAGTCTGCGACTGCGAAGAGGACGAGGGCTGCGGAGCATTCGCCTGGGGAGAATTCTGCGCGGGTGCGTTTGCCTGTGGCGCAGTTCCGGCTGCCGGAGAAGCCGGCTGCTGATTGGCTGTTTGGTTTTGGGCGGCGGCGGGAAGCATCAAGAGCGAGGCCGCGAGTACTGTGGTAAAGCACCGCAGAAGGACGGACTTGCTCATGGCACCCTCCCCGGAGGAGCCGAATGCATGAATGCATTATACACCCGATGGCTCCGCCCCATCGTGGTTTCTTTGATGCTGAGACGGTGAGGATGGTTGTCGCATATTGACGCTTGTAGGGAATGTGACTAGAGTCGTATGCATTATGCCGGTGCGGAAGATTCAGGTCGGTCAAGTATGGCAAAAAGACGGCACCAGCGAAACCTTCCTAGTTACCAAGATTTACAACGAGGCGCTCACCACGTACGCGGTTCTGCGGAGGACAGGGGACGAGATGGCGCCGCCCGTGCGGGTGCGGGTGACGCACTCAAACCAAACGGCCACGCTCGAGGGTTTTACGTTCACGCAGGAATCGGGGGATTTCTGAAGCAACGCGTCCCTCGGGGCCGTTAGCAGGATGCTGAAAGAGTCGGAACAACTTTCCTCAGGGGCTAAAGCTTATTGTTTTTGAGCGACTTATGTCAGAGCTAAAGCTCCGACCCCCTAACAAGCTTTTTTCAGCAAGATAAGAGCCTCTGGTTTTTCAGCAGGCTAAGGGGTTGGGGCGGGGCACAGGGTGTCCAACTGCGCTTGCAGGGCTTCGTCGAAGAGGGCGGCGTGGTGCGAGCGGGCGGAGCAGACTTGAGCGGCGGTCAGGCCGAGCGCGCCGCGCATGTCAGCGTTATCCAGATTCGCGCCGGAGAGATTGGCATCGTTGAGTACGGCCGCGGGGAAGTGAGCGGAGCGGAGGTCGGCTCCGTGCAAATCCGCTTCGATCAGCAAGGCAGAATCGAGCTGAGCATTTTGAAGATCGGCATCGGGGAGCTTGGCGGACCAGAGATAGGCCTGGTGCAGATCGGCGTGCTCGAGGTTGGCGCCATCCAGTTGCGACTCCCGAAAATCAACTTTCTCCAGGTTGGCGCGAAGCAGCGTGGCGGAAGACAGGCGTGCACCGTAGAGCGTAGCGCCGTTGAGCTGTGAATCCACGAGTGTCGCGCCAGCGAGGGAGGCATAGGAGAGATTCGCGTCGCGAAGATCGGCGCGGGCAAGATCAGCGGCGTCGAGAGTGGCGCGGTCGAGATTGGCGCGGGTGATGCGGGCGCCATCGAGCGTGGCAAAGCGAAGATTGGCTTCTCCAAGATCGGCGGCGCGCAAGTCGGCGTCGGCCATAAAGGCACCCTCGAAATCGGCGCGGCGCAGGTGGGCGTTGGCCAGGAAGACTCCATAGGCTTGGGCGTAGCGAATCCGCGCATTGCCCAAGCGGGCACCACGCACCCACGGTAATTGGTCTTCGGCGCCGTTCCAATTGGCTGGCTTGGTGGAGATGGCCGCTTCAGTGAGATCGGCGTAGGGATCAAGGCCGGCGGCCCAGAGCGCGGAAGACGCCCAGCGGCGAATATCGGACGAAGAAAATTGAGGCGCGCGGCGCGGGTCATGCGGAACGCCGAAAATCGTGCCGAGGGTGAAGAACGCGAGCAGCGCGCCGAGGACGAGCGCGAAAGTGAGCGGATTGACGCGCGCGATCTCTCGAAAGAGGCGCCGGACGCGCTGCGGGCGGCGGGTCCAGTGCTCGTGAGGACGACCGGCACGAGTGGAGGCGTAGAGGGCAAGCGCCGCGGCAACCGCGGCAAGAGATCCTTGGAGGAACGTGCCGCGGATCTCCTGAAGCGTCAGATAGCGGAGCCAGAAAAGGAGCAGCGTCGCGGGAAGAATCCAGTAGGCTGCCAGCATGGCGATCGCCTTTTCCACCAGCAGCGTCGAGGATGGATCGGGATTCAGCCAGCGGAAATGAGCGCGCAGGAGATCAAGGATGACGCGAGGGCCGTTTTCGCGTGCGCGGCGGCTGAGCGTGTGGCCATCGGGAAACACGGCGGGCAATTCGAGCACCGCGTCCCACAGGCGCTGCAGATGATAGTGGAAGACGACATAGAGGACGAAGAGCGCGACAGGCGCAATGCAATAGAATTGCACGGCGGGAAGCACGGCGGCCGCCGCTTGGGAATGCAAGAACGGGAAGATCGAGGAATTTGAGAGCAGTTGCGCGTCCTTGGTTTTCCACACGGCCAGCCAGGAGAGCAGGCACGCGGGAATGATGGTGGCAAGAAGGCGGAAGGCCGTTCGGGAGGCGCTGTCGAATTCGCCCAGGGCGTGGAATTCGAGAACCGAGGCGGGAAGCGACGCGCCGTGCAGATTGGCTCCGGCCAATTGGCGCGGCACAAGGCCCATGGCTGTCGCCAACGATGCGCCTTCGAGATTCGCACCTTCGAGGTTCGCGCCGACGAGGCAAGCGTCTTCCAGATTCGCGCGCGCCAGGCAAGAGTCGCGAAGATCGGCAAGAAGGAGATCGGAGGCTTTCAAATTCGCTTGGTGGAGATCGGCGAAGCGGAGATTGACACCGATCAAGTCAGCACCTTCCAGATCGGCAGCCGCGAGAGCCGCCTGCTTGCCAGTAGCGCCGTGCGATTCGATCCATTCACCGTGATTGGCTAGTTTTTCCGCGAGCGCCCAGTCTTCGGGCGGAGTTGCGGGAGGGCTGGGCGGAGCCTCGGCAGGAGGCGCCGAATCTTGGCCAGGCGTAGCGTGGTCGAGCCCCGTCGAATCGGTCGAAGCTAATTGATTTGACTCATCGGCTGACTCACCGGCGGGGAACGGCTCGGCAATGCTTGGCGCCGGCGAGGGGAGTTCCAAGACGCGTGCGATTTCGGAAGGCGGTGCGCCAGCGTCAGCGGCACTCTCCGCGTCCTCGTCGTTTGCTGCGGGGATGGGCTCGCTTTCAGCGGGATTTCCAGGGAACAGTTCGGCCAGAACATCCGCAGCGGGAGGCAACTCGTCGGCGGAAAGCACCTGCGAATCAGGTTCCGCGGGTGCGAGTTCGTCCTCGGGCGCAAGTGAGGTGGCGCGTCCTGGTGTTTGCTTATCGCGCGACAGAAGCGAGAAGAAGATCTTCATTGGCTAGTCCAGTGACTCCGCAGGAGCAAAAAAGGCCCGATGACGCCCCTCTTTGCGGACATGTTCGGGACACCCCTAGAGTGCAGATTACCGCTCGTCCAGAGTAACGTGACGCGCCGCGAAAAAGCCGCTGTCCAGAAGTACAACAGCGGTACAACTGCCCGCGAGAGTGGTTGTGCAGGAAGCGGCATAGGATAGCCGGCTATTGAAGAGGCGGCAGGTGTTCGCAGGCGGCTTGGTCGCGGATGGCTTTGCCCTGGGCATGTTCGCGGATGACCAGCGGGTCGTCGCTGCAATAACTGACGCTGCCGGTTGTTCCAACGGAAAGAGGGGTTGCCGTCACCAGGAAGGCCGAAAAGCCCGCGAGGCTGCAACCGGAGGCCGAAGTAGGGAGGCTTCCGTTTTCTCCACTGTAGGAGAATTGATAGCCGCTCTTTTGATTGGGTGGAGTGGCGAGCGCGGGGTCGAGCAAACCGGATTGGTCGCAGGATGGGGTGGCACCGGTGGTCCCTCCGAGCGAGCTGAAAGAGGGCGGGTAGCCATCGGCATAAATGATTTTGTATGAGGTGAGGGCGGCGGTGATGGTTCGGACATCGCCTATGGCTGAAGCCTGATTGCCAGCGATGCGCGAGCGGAGAAGATTGGGCACGGCAACGACGGCGATAATCAGGATCATGGCAATGAGGATCAGGAGTTCAAAGAGGGAAAAGCCCGCGGCAGCCTCGATCTTTCGGATACGCAGCCGGGCGGCGGTTGTGGAGAACATGGGTCGCATGGACTGTTCCGCCATGATGTTCTCACGAGCGCCCCAAAGAAAAAAGGGGAGGAAGGATACTTCCTTCCTCCCCGGAAGAACAGGAGAAACGAGCTAGTATTCTGTCCCATAAGTAAGTGGCATTAGTATTGCTCTGAAAATAGGCATCTCGGGTGCACAATGGAGGTGCCTATGGCGATGGGACGGCCGAAAGCGGCGTTGGTGTTAAGCCCGG
>Ga0187817_10000031_pt1 | contig 39975 bp, 38 predicted proteins | sample NC_wetland_sal_i_17_FD_132431 | JGI IMG/M metagenome (GOLD analysis project Ga0187817, IMG submission 132431) | Wetland sediment microbial communities from Neuse River Estuary, North Carolina, USA - SO4_2 | ecosystem: Environmental > Aquatic > Freshwater > Wetlands > Sediment | place: USA... | reverse complement strand
TGACCCGGTACTGACCTTGGATCTGACGAATCACGAGCTGACTGTCTCCCATCGCCCGAACGGGTCCGGAGTATCCTCGCTCCCGCAGCCACTCCAAGGCTCGGATCGCGGCCGTGTATTCTGCAACGTTGTTGGTCGCACGGGGCGTCCACGGAGGCACAGCGAGTCCCTTGTCTTCGTGGTCGAGGCCGGGTCCCTCGACCGTGAACCCGTAGGTCGCGACGCCTCCTCCCCGAGGAGGCTGACACGCTCCGTCGAAGTGAACGTGGACCTCCGCCGGGAGCACCGCGCGTCCCCTCGGCAGCCGGGAATCGAGATTGGTCATCTGCCTCCTCCGGTCCGCCGAACGCCAGTGGGGGGCGGACCCGAGGGCCGGACCCGGGGACAATTGCACTGCATCTCGTCTCGCACGCATGGCGCGCATCGGACCGCGCCGGCGAGGAAGTAGAGCTGCTTCCCGCAGTTCCGGCATTGGCGGGGCCGGCCGCACCGGGGACAGTTGAGGACGTTCCAAGGAATAGCCGTATAGCAGTACCGACAGTGGACCGGCTCCTTGGGGCCCGGCGCGTATCGAACGTGGCTGAGCGGGACGTTGGTGACGGCCTCCTCAGCCTTGCGCGCTTCATCGATGATCGGGTTGCCCAGGAGCCCGCCCACCGTGGTGACCCGGGGGTCCGGCGAAGTAGCGGCCTGGTAGAGAATGACCAGACCCACCAGGAACAGGAACCCGGTAGCGTAGACCGCGTCGTTGACCTGAAAGGCCGAGGTCACCAGGAACGGGATCGAGATCAGCAGAATGGAGACGATGACGAGGACGACACCCACCAACGCCAGCGAGCGGTTCATCGAGAATCGCGAGCCAGCACCGGGCTCGCCGTGAGTATGGGTCGAGGGATGCTATAAAGCGCCGCGATGACCCCGATGGAAGATACCCCCACCGGGCACCCGGGCGCGGCCGGGGGGAAGGTTTATCGGGCGGGACCGGAGGTCAAGCTGTAGGGACAGAGCCCTTCCATGAGCGGTCAGCCCTACGGGACATATCAGCAGACCCCTGAGGAGCCGAGCAAGCCCATCGGTGTCGCGATCCTGGCCGTCCTCATCGGGATCGTTGGCGTTCTGCTGATCATCGCGGGGGTCTTGCTAGCCGTCCTCGACGTCGCCGTCGGCATCAGCTTCCCCACGTTCGGCACGTACGCCGTGGCCGTCGCCGGCGTCATCATGCTCATCATCGGCTTGATCATCCTCGGCGTCGCCCTCGGCCTGTGGCACCAGCGCCTTTGGGCGCTCGTTCTGGCCATCATCGTCTTCGCGCTCTACTTCATCAGCGACGCTCTCGCCGGAGCCTACTTCTCCATCGGCGCAATCATCTCGGTGCTCCTGGTCATCTATCTAATCGCGGTCCATCGACATTTTAGCTGACGGCGGCCCCGGGGCCGCAGGCTATTTCCGCCCCGGTGGCAGGGGCGGCGCATGGCGAACCCTACGGTCACCCTCCAGACGAGCCTGGGCACGATGCGCGCGGAGATCTTCCAAGACAAGGCGCCGGTGACCGCGAAGAATTTCCTGACGCTGGTCCAGAAGGGCTACTACGACGGCGTGATCTTCCACCGGGTGATCCCGGGGTTTATGATCCAAGGCGGCGACCCGAAGGGTACGGGGACCGGCGGGCCCGGCTACACCATTCCCGACGAGTTCCACCCGTCCCTCAGGCACGATAGTGCGGGAATCTTCTCTATGGCGAATGCAGGCCCTAACACCGGCGGGAGCCAGTTCTTCATCACCGTCGCGCCCGCGCCGTGGTTGAACGGCAAGCACGCAATCTTCGGGAAGCTGATCAGCGGCCAAGACGTTGCCGAGAAGATTGTCCACGTTCCACGAGACGGACAGGATCGCCCTCGAACGCCGGTGCGCATCGAAAAGGCTACGGTCGACTGAGCGCCCCCTCCGTGTCCCCCTGCCTAGTCCGAAGGCGGTCCCGTGATGGGCGGTAGGCCCGACGGCGGAAGCGGCGGACCGCGTCGTGTGGCCGCCACGGTGACGACGATGCCGACGGCGACCACGGCCTCGAGGAGGAGGAGGAGGCCCGTATAGCCGGGAAGACCGAACAGGCCCTGGCCGAGTCCTAGAGAACCGGGACCCGTGCTGGTCGAAAAGCCGAGCGTCTTGGTGACGGCCACCCCGTTCACGGTCACTGACCCCGAGCCTTGCCCCGAGGAATACCCCGGGACGGACCACAGTCTGAACGTGTAGCTTCCGTTCGGCTCCGAGAAAGTGATCATCGACGTGGTGGAGCTCCGCGTCGTGCCCCCCAGAGTGAGGGTCCAGATGGTCCCTGAAGGGAGTCCGGTCTCGGTGAACATCACGGGGTAGGCGGGCGTGAACGTGACCGACTGGTAGAGCGGGGCTCCGGCCACAAGCAGCATCCCGTCCGTAGGAGACGCATTGTACCCGGTCGGGGCCCCGACGTAGAAGGGGTACGCCCCATCCGGTTCCAGGAAACCGACCGTTGGACCCGTCGAGGAGTTGGTCGTTCCGTCCAAGGTCACGCTCCAGCTCGTACTGGCAGGAAGACCGCTCTCCGTGAACGTCACCGGATGGGGGGGAACACCGGCCAGGACGGACATCGTTCCCTGGGCGTAATTGGAGACGTAGACCTCCCCGGTGCCCGAGTCGTACGCCACGCTGACGGGCTCGGTGCCCACCGCCACAGTCGCAAGTACCGTGTTCGTTGCATCCGAGATCACGCTCACGTTGTTCGAATTGTAGTTCGCGACGAATACCTCTCCGTTCTCGGCAACGTACGCCGCGCTGATAGGAGCGGCACCCACCGCCACCGTCGCGACCACCGCGTCCGTGGAATCCGAGACGACGCTCACGTTGTTCGAACCGTAGTTTGCCACGAAGACCTCTCCCTTCCCGGCGTCGTACGTTGGACCGAACGGATAGCTGCCCACGGCTACCGTCGCCACCACCATGTTCGTCGCATCCGCGATCACGCTCACGTCGTGCGAACCGTAGTTCGCGACGAATACCTCTCCCTTCCCGGCGTCGTACGCGACGCCGATGGGATAGCTGCCCACTGCCACCGTTGCGACTACTGTGTTGTTCGCGTCCGATATCACGCTCACCGTGTTCGAGTAGAAGTTCGCGACGAAAACCTCTCCCTTCCCGGGGTCATACGCCGCGCCCCAGGGGCCGAGTCCCACCCCCAACGTCGCGACTACCGCGTTCGTGGCATCCGAGATCACGCTCACGTCGTTCGAGCCGCGGTTGGATACCAGGATCTCTCCCTTCCCGCTGTCATACGCCACGCCATCGGGCGCGAGTCCCGCGGCCACCGTTGCCATCGTTCGGTGCGTGGCGTCGGGGATCACGCTCACGGTGTTCGACCCATAGTTCGCGACGAACGCCTCTCCCTTCCCGGCGTCGTACGCGACCTGGTCGGGGTTGATGCCCACAGCCACCGTCGCCACTACGTTGTTCGTCGCGTCGGAGACCGCGCTCACGGCATTCGAGCCGCGATCGGCCACAAAGATCTCTCCCTTCCCGCTGTCATACGCCACGCCGCTCGGCCCCGACCCGACGGCAACCGTTGCCACGACGAGGTTCGTCGCGTCGGAAATCACGTTCGTGGTGTTCGAGTCGGCGTTTGCGATGAAGACCTCCGACATGCCACTGTCATATGAAGCGCCGAACGGGGCCGTGCCCACCGACGCCGTCGCCATTACAACGTTCGTGGCGTCGGAGATAACGCTCACGCTGCTCGAGCCGCTGTTCGCGACGAAGATCTCTCCCTTCCCGCTGTCATACGCCAGGCCACTGGGCCTCACCCCGACCGTAGCCGTCGCCACCACGACGTTCGTTGCGTCGGAGATCACGCTTACGCTGTTCGATTCGCTGTTCGCGACGAAGATCTCTCCCTTCCCGCTGTCATACGCCACGCCACTGGGCCCCGACCCAACCACAACCGTCGCCACGACGCTGTCCGTCGCGTCAGAGATCACGCTCACGCTGCTCGAATTGCTGTCAGCGACGAAGACCTCTCCCTTCCCGCTGTCATACGCCACGCCGCGGGGGAAGTGCCCCACGGCGAGGGTTGCGACAACGCTATCCGTCGCGTCGGAGATCACACTGACGGTCCACGATTCGTAATTCGCCACGAAGACCTCTCCCTTCCCACTGTCATACGCTATGCCACTAGGCCCAGAACCGACCGCCACCGTCGCCACGACGCTATCCGTCGCGTCAGAGATCACGCTCACCAGCGACGAGCCGTTGTTCGCGACGAAGAGCTCCCCTCTCCCGCTGTCAAGGGCCATGGCTTGGGGGGCTATCCCATTGCCCGCGAGGAAGTTCCCTGACACCAACGTATCGTTGAGGAGCACCAGGGTCTCGGAGACAAACCAGGAGAGTCGATCCACGGCACCGACCCGATACCCTGACGGAGAGGCTTGCCTAGCTGTTCCCGGCTTATCCAGGGGGACAGGTCCGAGACTTGGCAAACCGATCGGGGCCGCCGGGCGGCTGGGCTCTCCGGAACCTAGACCCGATCCCGGGGCTGAACTCGGTATGTGGGTCTCAGACCGTGATTCCGTTGCGATCGAGGCGCCAAGACCCGCCAGAACGACGAGGAGGACTGCGGCGCCGGCTAGGGCAGGCACGCCCCGCGGTTCCACGATGAAGCCCCCTCTATCAGAATCGGGCCACTCTGCTTAAGACAGACTTGTTTCCCTCCACCGGACGATCCGTCGACTTTCCGATTGCGACGCTCCCCCGCGCCCCCCCGACCGCTTCGCCGCGCGCGCGTTCCCTGTGAAGCTCGCGTGGAGGAGTCGCCTACGGGTACCGTCTCAATCCCGGTGCTGGGGCAAAGGATGGCCGAAGCGTGGTTTGGTTTTCCTCTCTCCCGGGCTTCCCAGCGGTTTAGGGAAGGTCTCTCAGGCTGGCTTGCTCGCGGTCGCGAACACGCATTCGCACGGAATGGAGAGGCCATCTGGGGTTCTCCACTGTCGGAGGTTGGCCCGTGTTTCCCGGAGCACCTCTTGCTGGACCTCTTGGGTCTCCTCCGATAGCGAATGCCCAATCGGTGTGGCCTTCAGAATCGATCGGAGATAGTGCTCTTCGTCCTCGAACCGCATCGGATGGGTGAGACGTTGTTCTTGAGCCTCCCGAAAACCGGCGGCCTTCAGAAAGCCCACCATCTCACCCGGGGCACCGAGCTCGTACGGCGTGGGGATGTACCCCGTCTCATCGGGTTCTGCGTGCTTAAGCATGGGGCCTACGATCGCATGGATCCACGGGACCCTGTCGCCGGTGCTCCATACTGAGACGGCGACCCGCCCGCTAGGGCGGAGAACCCGAAATGTCTCTTGGGCGGCCTTCTCGGGGTCTGTAAAGATCTGGAAACCGAAGCTGCTGATGGCCGCATCGAACTCGGCGTCGCCGAAGTCCAGAGCCGAGCAATCCATTACTCGAAACTCTACGTTAGAGATCGAGCGATCGATTGCGACTCGCCGAGCGATTGAAATCATGTTTTCCGAGAGGTCGATACCGATTACCTTCCCGCGGACCCCGACCTGACCCGCGATTGTGAACGCCGGCTCCCCGGGGCCTGTCCCAAGGTCCAGAACCTTCTCTCCCTCTTGCGCTCGCAGTCGCGTAACGAGATCGGCTCGAAATGGCTCGAGGTTCCTCAGCAACGTGAGATAGGCTTCGGCGCTCTCGTTCCACGTCGTCCGCGTGTATTCCCGGTAGTACTCCTCACTATACTTCCACGGCATCGGCAGTTCGAGCTGCGGCTCAGAGTGTGAATGCTAAAGATATTTCGGAGCGCCGGACTCAGAACAAAAGCTTCGTGGGGTCGGGCAGCTTCTCCACCCCTCGGTCCGATTCCTAGGCGGGGATTTTCCCGATCATCCCCGGGAGTCGCGATCGCCAAGGTTCATTGACCCGACCGCTGAGGACGGAAGCCGTTCACCCATTGAATTTGCCATGCCACCAGCGGGAACGCCCCCCAGGAGTTCAACGCCGAATGCAAGAATTTACTACGCCGCCACGCGTGCTCTCCTGGATGGACGATTCTCCGCACGCCGGGTTAGCTCGGTTCGCTCGTTACCGCCCAACGGCGCGCTCCATCCGGGGCAGGCGTTTCTGGAGCGTTCCAGAGGGCGGCGTCTGCCTCTCGGCGTTCATCGTGCTCCGCCCCTCCGAGACCTCGACAAAGGTACTTCTCGGTCGGCCCGACCCGCGTGCGCCTTGGGCACAGATGGCCACACTGGAGGACGCGCATGTGCGGTCGATCGGGAACCGGTGGATTCTGCCGGCATCGCACCTGCTTGAGTTCGAGTCCCCCACCGATTCCGCCCAGAGGATTCTGCGACAACAGCTGGAGATCACGGACCTCCCGCTTCAGGGGCCGGAGGTATTCTCCGAGGCCTATACCTCCGTCATCGACCCGGAATCCGGAGCGCACTGGGACCTGCACTTCGTCTTCCGGGGCGAGTGGCCCTCGGGCGAGCCGCCCAGGGCCGCCGCATGGAGAGAACTTACCTTCGTCGAACCACGCACCTTGACCCGAGCCGACATCGCGCGTGGGCACGCGGACATCCTAGGATTGGCCGGACGGCCTGTCGGGGAACCCGGGTCGCGCTGACCTCCACCTCGCCGGCTTCCTCGCGCATCCAGCAGCCCCCGGGGGGAGCTGACCGAGGGTACGGCGCCACAAAGCTGGGGGTCGACGCGATACCCCTCGTCGCGGTTGCCCATCGGCAGCGATCGGCCCAACCCGCGCGATCGGGGCCGCCGAACAGAACCTTATTCGCGAACGAGTGCCTCCTCGGCCATGGCGAAGAAGGCCCCTCGACGGGTGCGGAGGGGCGTCTTCGGACGAGACCCCACGGCATACGACCGCGCTCGTCTTGCGTACCCGGAGAGAGTCTACGAGATCCTCACCACTCGCTGCGGTCTCCGCCCCGGCGCAGCGGTCTTCGAGATAGGGCCGGGGACGGGGATTGCCACCCGGGAGCTGCTGAGACTAGGAGCCAACCCGCTGACCCTCGTCGAACCCGACCGGCGGCTCGCGCGATACCTGATGGACTCGGTCGGATCCCTCGGTGGCCGGGTGAAGGTCTCCACCGAGCGGTTCGAAGACGCAGCCCTTTCCGCAGAAGGTTTCGACCTGGGTGTTGCTGCCACAAGTTTCCATTGGCTCCCCGAAAGGCTGGCCCTGCGAAGGGTCGCACGAGCCCTCAAGCCCGGAGGCTGGTGGGCCACGTGGAACAACCATCACGGAGACGCCCATCGTCCAAGCCCTTTTCACAGGGCGCTTCAGCCACTTTACCGTGAACTCTCCCATGGTCGGGGGGTTGTTCCCGGGGGAGGACAAACCAAAGCCTCCGCGGCGAGAGACCGTAGGAACCGTCTCCGCGCGCTCGAATCCGTAAACAAGTTCGACCATATTTCGAGAGAGGACATCCGGTGGACCGTGACGCTCGCGACTTCCCGGGTGAGGGCGTTGTGGGGAACGTTCTCGGACGTTGTCACCCTGCCCTCCAAGAAACGCGAGTGGTTCCTCACCGGGCTCGGCAGAATCGTCGACGAACAATTCGGCGGGGAGGTTTCGCTCCCCATGTTGACCCCCGTCTACACCGCTCGTAGAGCTTGAACTCAGCCGCTTTGCCGCGTCCCGCGCCGCCGGGACCGCTCGAGGACGCGTGTCGCGCACGTCGTAGTGAATGCCGCGGAACCCCCGCAGGAACGCTGGCGAAGGGCGTAACTTACAGTGGGCCGCCGACAAGGAACCAGACGATGCGGTAGCCTTGCGCGTTCCGAAAGGGGCGGGTTTCCTAACTGTAGGTAGAGTCTCGCGGACCGCCGCGCGCCCGGCGCGCTCCTCGCGATCCCGTCCTCGATCGCGCAGGTCCCGCATCGAGTGGGCACGACTATCGTGATAAGGTAGAGCTCGTTTCAAATAGCAATGATTCGACCGGACAGCCCGGTAGACCGGGTTCTATCAGGCCGGCATATCGTCATTACCGGCGCTACCCGGGGACTCGGGCGCGCCCTGGCAATTGTTGCCGCGGATCAGGGGGCTGAGCTCGTCCTCCTGGGTCGCGACCCCGCTAAGTTGTCTCCTGTCGCCGACGCTATCCAGGCCCGCACCGGACGCAAGGCAGCGACGGTGCCTTGCGATCTCGCCCAACCCGACAGCATTAGGGAGGCTTGCCTCAGTACTTTGGCGATCGCGCCGGTAATTGACGTGCTGGTCAACAACGCCGCGCCTTGGCTCCCCGGAACTTTCGAAGACCTCGCCGAGGCGGACATCGTTGGCGCTGTCGCGGCGGCAGTTACAGGAACGATTCTGGTGACCAAGGAGTTGCTCCCAGGACTAAGGCGATCTGCGGCCGCCGACATCGTCACCATCGTCTCCACGGCGGCGTTGCCCGGCCAGAACTCAGGAGACGCTTCAGCGGTTTTCCACGCCGCAAAACACGCACAGTCCGGGTTCAGCGACAAGCTACGCACGGAGTTGAAAGAGCACGGGATCCGCGTGACTGCAATCTACCCACCAGATTTTGACGACACTGACCCGCTGGGTCCAGAATGGAACGAAGTCCGGGAGCCGGCGGCGCGCGGCCGGCTCACGAACCGCGAAGTTGTGGGAGCGGTCTTGTTCGCAATCACGGCGCCCCGGGTTTGCTCCTACCCGGTCATCGTGCTCGACAACATGTGGCGGGAATAATCTCCCCGAACCGATCCCGCCAGCCACCGGGGGGGGAATGGCCTGTGTTTCAGGTCTTTTCTCCGAACCCGGCCGAGGTTGTTCAGACCAACCCCTGGGGTCCATCAGGGGCTCGATCAAGAACTCGGATTCTTGCCCAGGAGGCTGGAAGTGACGCGCTTGAGAGACGCGGCTGCGAGGTACAGCTAACTCACATTACGTGGGGCGCTCCTCGCGCGGGGAGGGGGGAGCGGCCCTGACAGTGCAGCGGCTGGCTGAACCAGATGATCGGCTCACGAACTGGCAGGGAGTTCCTTCTTCAAGAGCCGTCCCGCGATTCGGGGCACGTCAACCTCACTTGACAGCGACCCTTTCCACCTCGCCTTTCTGGGAATTGTTCCGTGGACAAGGCTAATGAGCCGATTCGCGTGGACATGATGATGGCACGAAGAACCAAGTCGTCGAGGCGGTCGGCAGTCCCTCCCGGAGAGCCCAACGCTGGCTCGGATGTCAGCGGGCCTGGGTCCGATCTCGGGACGGGCCGTGGACCGGACGAGCCCCGCGGGGAGGGTTCGCCATGATGCTGATGGTCAGTGTCCAGAATCTCGATGAGGCGCGCGAAGCGGTTGCCGGCGGTGCCGACATCGTGGACGTGAAGAATCTGCGCGAAATGATGGTCGGGTCGAACTTTCCCCCGGTCATTCGAGAGGTTCGGAACGCGTTTCCCAAGCATATTCATGTGAGCGTCACCCTCGGAGTGGTGCCGAATCAGGCCGGGACCGTGGCCATGGCGGTCTATGGTGCCGCGGCGCTCGGAGCGACCTCGGTCAAGGTCGGGTTCGTCGAGAGCGACTATGAAACCGCGCTGCGGATCCTCCAAGAGAGCCGACGTGCGTTGGAGGGGTTCGACACCAAGCTCATCGCCGCGACGTTCGCCGACAGCCACCTCTACCACGGGATCGACCCCACCCTCGTCGTGAAGCTCGGCAGGGAGAGTCGGAGCGACGGGATGCTCATCGACACCCTCGTTAAGGACGGTCGGAACCTCTTCGATTTCCTTGGGGAAGCCGCGTTGAAGGAGCTCGTCCTCGAGGCGAAGGAGGCCGGAATGAGTACGGCGCTCTCGGGGGCCCTCAAGGTGGCGAACCTTCACACCCTCGTTCGGATCAATCCGGACATCGTGGGAGTCCGGGGAGCTGTGTGCACCCGTGGCGACCGAGAGAGCGGAAACGTCGATGCCTCTGCCGTGGCGGCCCTTCGCGGGGAGCTCCGGCAACGGCTGACCGGTCAGGTCGATGTGTTCGCCGAAGCTGGACCGCTCGCCCCCCGGGTCCCGTCGTGACGTACCCGACAGTCGCCTTAACGGTCGACGGGACGCTCTTGACCTGCAAGGGAGCGATCGCCCGACTCGAAAGGAACTTCTCCGAACTTCCGTCAGGTAGCCTGGCCCGGGTCTTGGTGAACGACGTACCGAGCCGTATCGACGTGCGCGCCTGGGCGGATCGAAAGGGTCACTCGGTCGTCGACGACGTGCGCCGGGGCGAGGTGTTCGAGCTGCTCATCGAAAAGGGTGGACGCCCCGTGACCCCGATGGCTCCGCGAGCCATCATAGGCTCGCGTTGATTTCGCGATTCGACGGGGGACGGGAGAGGGCGAGGGTGTATGCGCTACACACGATCAGAAGCGAAAGCGTGGGCCCGAGAGAACCTCGTCGGCCAATGGACGACGATGATCACGCCGTTCACCGCCGAGGATGAGCTGGACGAGAAGGGACTCGCCGCCAACATCGAGCATGTCCTGCGGCTCGGAACCCACGGGCTCGGCTTCTCCTGGAACATGGGGGAGTTCTGGAGCCTGACCCGGGATGAACGATACCGTTTGATGGAACTCGCGCCCCATCTCGTCCACGGGCGAGCGCTCGTCGCGTTCCAGGTCACGGATACCTGTCTCAAAGACGTCGTCGCCATGGCGCATCGGGCCCAGGAGCTCGGATTCGACCTTGTCATCCTCGCCCCACCGTACCTGGTGACGAAGACGGAGGAGCAGGTCGTCGATTGGGTCGCCCGAGTCGCCGAGCGGGTCGACATCGGCATCGCCTTCTACAACTCTCCGCAGTTCGGGGTCGTCCTTTCCGCGAAGGCGATGGCGCGGATGGCGGACCTCGAGACACTGATCGCCATCAAGGAGGCGAGTTTCAACCTTCAGCTCTCGATCGACACCCATCTCGAGGCCGGCGGGAAGACGGTCGTTAGCATGCCGGACGAGGAGATCTTCTTCGTCGGGGAGCCGTACGGCATCCACCAACAGGTGATGTTCGCAAACACGAGCGACTGGCGATTCGACACCGAGTCCTCGAACCACTACGTCCGGTTCATCGACCTTGCGACCCGGGGCCAGTGGGACGAAGCGCGTCAGCTGTACTCGAAGATCCGGCCCGTCAAGGCCGTCTCGCGCAAGTGGTGGGCGCGACTGGCCGGACGGACGGGAGGCGCCCTGCCGGTCCAGATGGTGAAGTTCTGGGGGGAGCTGATGGGAATGGCCGGAGGACCGGTTCGAGCCCCGCTTCTCCCCCTGACTCCGTCCGAACGCGAGGAAATGCGGCACGACCTTGCTCAGCTGGGTCTCACGAAGCCGACCCAGTAGCGAGGGGGAGGGGCCCACCTTCTCGGGGGTTGGTCGAAAAGGACGTGCCTTCGGGGTTCTGCAACCCGCACGAGCCGCAGCAATTGACGTAGACCAATGTCCGATGACGGGGGCGGCACACGTTCGTCCATCCATTTCGGCCGCCGTGTATCCCGGCGCACGAAGGGCGACCTGACTGGACACATCGGACCCCTTTGCGGCAGCGGCGTGCCGCGCCCTCGCCAATATACCCATCGGGGCTAGCCCTCGCGTGGTCGCGGATCTCTTCCGAACTGAAGCGGTCACGAAACGGTTCGGTCCGGTCGAGGCGCTGACGAACCTCTCCGTCGACCTCGGGGCCGGTACGATCGGTCTCGTCGGACCAAACGGTTCGGGCAAGACCACCCTGATTCGGCTCCTCCTCGGCCTGGTCCAACCCACGACGGGCAGGCTTTCCGTCCTAGGGCACGACCCCCAGACCGAGCCTCTGCGGGTTCGGGAACAAGTCGGATACATGCCGGAGCACGACTGCCTCATCCCCGGCATGTCGGGGGTCGGGTTTGTCGCCTATATGGGAACGGTCAGCGGCTTGCCCCGCGAAACGGCGATCAGCCGTGCCCATGATGTTCTCGAGTTCGTCGGGCTCGCCGAGCAACGATACCGGAAGATCCGGGAGTATTCGGTCGGCATGCGCCAGCGGATCAAGCTCGCCCAGGCGATCGTCCACGACCCGCCGCTTTGCTTCCTTGACGAGCCGACCTCCGGCCTCGACCCGAAGGGCCGCGAGGAGATGTTGGGGTTGCTCGCCGCGCTCTCGAAGACCGGAGGGCGTAGCTTCGTAATCTCAACGCACCTCTTGCCGGACACCGAGGGGCTCGTTGATCAGGTCCTCCTCCTGAGCGCCGGCAAGCTGCTGGCCGCGGGCCCCGTCGAGCGCCTTCTGTCGACCCGGTCAGCGGAAACCGTTGTCCGAGTGAAGGGAGACTCCGCGGCGTTCGTCGCGGCCTTAATCTCAAAGGGCCTCGAGGTGCGGCCGATTGGCTCCGACCTGCACGTAGTACTGCCCGCCGGCGACACACGACCCGTCTTCCAAGCGGCGTCCGACACCCAGACCCAGGTCCGTTACCTCGGACGTTCGGTCAACACAATCGAGGAGTTGTTCCTCTCCCTCGTGGAGGCGCCCCTCCAGGGTGCGGGCGCATGAGCATCAGTTCCCCCCGATACACGGCGCCTTCGGTCGACCGGCTGGGCCGGGCGTCCCGGACGCTCGCCGTCCTCCGCCACGAGTTGCTCAGCAGGGCGGGCTTAGGGACGTTGCTGGTCGTGGCGTTGGCCTACATTGCCGTCACGCTGATCGTGGTGTTTGACGCGGACTTCGCGTCGGCGGCGGGCCAGCTCTCGGTCTCCACGTACGAGGCGCCGTTCCAATCGCCGCTCTGGGCGCTCGTGATCCTGATCGTCGCGACCGCCGCAGGAGCCGGCAGCGTCGCCGAAGACCGCGGGAGCCGCTCCATCGTCCTCTACCTTTCCCGGCCGATCCATCTTTCGGACTACCTATCCGCCAAGGCCGGTTCGATCGGTTCGTGGATTCTCATCGCGGCGGTGGGCCCCGGACTCGTCGCGGTGGGTATACTGGCAGCGCTCGGCGTCGGATCGGCAACGGTCAACCTGTCCGCCGCGGCCGGGTTCGTCGCCACCGGCGTCCTCGCCGCGTTGTTCTTCACCGGTCTCGCTCTCGCGCTTTCGTCGCTCACCGATCGGGCGCTCTACGCCGGCGTCGCGATGTTCGGCTTGGTCCTCTCGCTCGACATCGGGGTGGGCGTCGTCTCCGGAATCACGGGAAACTCGACCGTTCTCTACGCCAGCCCGGTCACCGACCTCACCAGCGTGGCGGAGGCAGCGTTCCATGTCGCTGGCCCGTACCCAACCGACCCGGTCAGTTCTGCCGTGCTGCTCGCCGTGGTGGGGGGTCTGCTCGCCGTGGCTGCCTACTGGCAGCTTTCCCAGGTGGAGGTGGTGGGTGAATGACGGGGATCGTCGATGCGGAGGGAGTCACCAAGCGATATGGCGAGGTGCTGGGACTCAACGGATTCACCGCGACCTTCTCCTCGGGGATCACGGGACTGGTCGGCCCGAACGGCGCGGGCAAGTCCACCTTCTTCCGCCTCCTGGCTGGACAGCTGCGGAGCGACGCCGGCACCCTCACCCTGCTCGGTCATCCCGCGTGGGGCCAAGGAGAATTCCGTCGGCGCGTCGGCTACTGCCCCGAGGGGGCGGCGATGTTCGACTGGATGACGGGAGAGGACTTCGTGACGACTTTGCTCCGCATCGATGGCTTCTCTCGGACCGACGCGATAGAACGGGCCGGCCGGGCGATCTCGTCGGTCGGGTTGACCGACGCCCGCGAGCGCCGGATACGGGTGTACAGTAAGGGCATGCGACAGCGGATCAAGCTCGCCCAATGCATCGCGCACGACCCTGAGTTGATTCTCCTCGACGAGCCGCTCAATGGCGTCGACCCGGTCGGACGGGCCTCCCTCAGCGCGTTGCTGCGGCAGCTGAGCCACGACGGCCACCACCTCATAGTGAGCTCTCACGTGCTTTACGAGGTCGAGCGACTCACCGACCAAATTGTGATGATTTCGAACGGGCGGACAATTGCGGAGGGGGACATCCACCGGATTCGCGACCTCATTGATGCCCGACCACACGTGATCGAACTCGAATCGCCGGACCCGCGTGGATTGGCGCGGTTCCTCGGCTCGTGGGATCACGTGGTCTCGATCGAGTTCCTCGGTACCGCGCGGCTCCGCGTTCTCACGCGGTCTCCCGACGCGTTCTACGCCGCCTTGCCCGAGCTGGTAGTCAGCGAGGGCATCACGGTCCGCGCCGTCCATAGCGCCGACGACAACTTGGACGCCGTTTTTCGCTACTTGTCGGAGGGGATGCGGTGAGCGGCGAACTCAACCGTTTACTGGCGCTGATCTGGCTCTCATTTCGCGGCAGCCTGCGTGGGAGTCGTGCCGTTGGACTCACCGGGTTCGCCCTGGTCCCCAGCCTGATCGTGGCCGCTATCGCCTCGGGCCATCCCGCCGCCGCCAGCCTGTCATCGACCGCGGAGAACCTGTTCGCGCTCCTCACCTTGCCGATCGTCGTGATGGTCATCCTGCTCGTTCTCTCGGTAGGGCAGTTTCGCAACGAGATAGACGCGGAGACCCTGGTCTACCTTTCCGACCGATCGGTGGCCCGTCCAACGATCGTCGTCGGAAAGTACCTCGGCTCGCTTGGAGCGGCGCTCGGACTGGTCATTCCAGCCACTCTGATCCCGCTGGCGGTCGCGACGCTCGCGGGAGGCACGCCGTACCCTATCGGTGTCCCGGCCACGATGACGGCGGTCGCGGTCCTCGCCGCCGCGGCGTACGGAGGATTCTTCCTGTTCCTGGGCCTCGTGAGCCGCTCGGCCCTTCTGATCGGACTCCTTTTTGGTTTCCTCTGGGAGGAGCTCCTCCCTCTTTTACCGGGCGACGTCCCCCGGTTCACCGTGATCTTCTACCTGAGGAGTCTCTTGTCTTGGGAGCTCTCCACCGGACCTCTTTCGCACTTCTCCACGGTCGTGTCTTTCGGGGCGTCTGTTGCCGCGCCCCTCGGGCTAGGAGTTGCCTCCGTCGTACTGGGCGGCATCGTCCTCCGATATTTGGAAACCGCCCCGGAAAGAGAGGCTGGATAGTCGACCCGGCACCTCGCAGTCGCCGCCGAGGCGGGGTCAGACGCCTGGCAACCAAGACCGCGAGCCACCGGAGGGACTCTAGTAAAGGGTGTGAGCCCCCATGGCCAGGCGGGTGCCATGGCCTTGGTAGCGTTCGGCTGGAGGCGCCCTTGTGCAATGTGCAGCCGCGAGCTGTCTTTGTGTACGGAAAGGGGTGGGTCTCCGGACCGGACGGTGGACGGCGCCCTTTCCACACCACTCGAACTGCTCGCTGTCGGTCATTGACCTCGGGCGCCCGTTGGGAAGTTCGCGGCGAGCTTCGCACGCTGTTCTCTCGCTCGACTCCGCGTCGCTCGCCGAGTATGAAGGGGACACGGTCCCCGCCATCTTGAAGCGGGTTCTCCCCGTTCGTGACACATCCATGGGAAGCTACTACGAGGAGCGGCTCTTCGGTTCGAAGTTGCAGCGGGTCTACGAACTCGCGTCTCCGAGAATCCGTCAGTACCTCGACGCCGAGATCCGGTACGTAATTGACCATGTGCAGGGTGCGAGCCGTGTCCTCGAACTCGGATGCGGGTACGGGCGGGTGATGAAGGAGGTCGCGCCCCACGTGACGAGGATAGCGGGCAACGACATCGCACGAGCGAGCCTCGAACTCGCGGGATCGTACCTGCGGGGGTGTCGAGGCTGCGACATCTTCCGCATGGACGCATCCCAGCTGGCCTTCCGGGATGGGATATTCGATGCCGTATTCTGTATCCAGAACGGCATCTCGGCGTTCGGGGTCGATCGCCACGGGCTCGTCGCGGAGGCCGTTCGGGTCGCGAAAGAGGGAGGCGTGATTCTGTTCTCGAGCTACTCTCCCCTGATCTGGGCGGACCGCCTCGATTGGTTCCGTGCGCAGGCGCGGGCGGGCCTCCTCGGAGAGCTAGATGAGTCACGGTCGCGGGATGGAACGATCGTGTGCAAGGACGGCTTCCGAGCGACAACTGTAGGCGGTGACGAGTTTCAGGCGCTCTTCGCGGAGCTAGGTCGAGCGGTGACCGTTCACGAGGTCGACGGGTCGAGCGTTTTCGCTCAGGCCGTGAAGAGGGCGCGAAGTTGATTTCTCAACCCTAGAACAGAAGTCAAGCAAGGGAGGGTGGTTGTCCTCGCACTTTTCGCGAGGGCCTCGCTCGCACCTCAGAGTCGATCATCGAGTGCCCACCGCCATTAACGGTTCCTTAATTACCAGGGTCCGTTGGCATCCAGAACCGAGAATGGCCCTTCGTTCCGATACCGGCCCGCGCCGTGCCTGCCCGTCCTGCGCTAGCTCGATGAAATCGGGGTTTATCGTCGGGGTGCCCGGGGCTACCCAACTGCCGCTCAACGCGGGGCAGTTCCCGGCGACAATCGGATGGATCGATGGTCCGCCCAAGGGGAGGGGGCCGAAGGACCAGCTTGAAGCTGAATTCTTGGCGCCGGTGGGAGTCACTCTGTGGAACAGAGACCCCCGCTTTCCTGCTTGGAGCTGCAAGACGTGCCACCGCGTCGAGTTTACCTACGACAACCCAGTCTATACACCGGGCGCCCGCGTGCCCTCCGATTAGACGATTCAATGGTGTCGGCGTACGGCTTGGCCCGACCCCATCGACCTGGTTGAGAGAACAACCAACCGGGACTGACCATCGCCGGGGGATTGGTCCGATTCCCCCGGCTTCTCGGCGAGAACGCATCGAAAGTGTCAGAGGGGGGAACTTCGATGTTGGGCACCAGTGCGTTCCGTGCACTGGCGATGACTTCCCGTCGAATCTCGCAGCGATCAGGCGTACGCGGTGGCCAACGTTTGCATCCGGCGGGCCCGACCGCAAGAGTCCGGATTCGGGCACCTTGTCGGGGTGGAGCTCCTCTTCCAGCCCTTGGAGCGATGTGTAAGTGGGGGTTCTACTAAGGCCCCCTACGGACTACGTAAGTTCGTCCCGCCAGCCATCGGAGGGACTTGACCAAAGGGTTCAGGGCCACACCAAGCGCAGCTCCTGCTTGGTGGTCTCAGTTCCCGCTTGAATGCGACGAGCAATCGCCCGGCTAGACGAACCTAACACCAGGGAGATGCCTCAGACCGGCATCGCTCGTGTAAAGCTCGGCATGGTGGCGTCGTGCAGTCGCATATATCAGGGCATCCGAGAAGTGGAGCCCGTGCTCCAAAGAGTAATCGGCGGCCGACAGGGCAATCTCTTGGTCCACTGGGACGACGAGGGTGTGGCCCAGCGCGGCGACGTCCTCAAGGGCGGCGTGCTCACCTCGCATGGCCTTTGCTTTCTTGTACACCTCGTACACCGTGACCGCCGAAGTCAATATCTGGCCCGGGGCAACGGAATCGATTACCCGATTGTACTGGGCCTGCTTGGGGCCACTCGCGAAGCGTTCGATCCACCCATAGCTATCGATGGAGATCATGGGCAATCCTGGCTCCTAGAAGCGGTCGTGCTTGTCCCGAAGGTCCTTCGTGTCGAGACCTGGGGTCATTCCCTTGGTCTTCTCAAAGGGACGAACGGGAACGTAGTGTAGGATTCCATGCTTCACGATCACAGCCATCTTGTCCCCGGCCCGAATGTGGAACTCCTCACGGACCCGCTCGGGGATCACCACCTGGTACTTCGGCGAAACCGTCACAGTGTCCATCGACTGCACCTCTAGGCAACGATAGGAATATCGATATATCACCCTTACTACGCCGAAGGCATCCTGCGCCACGACGACCGAGGTGCATTCCTGTTGCGGGATCCCGAGGACGCGGAGCCACTGGTGGGACTCTAGCGAAGGGCATGAGTCCCAACGGACAAGATCGCCGCTCGACGTTCATTAGATTGCAACGCTAACAAACACCCGGGTGCGAACGTGACGCAAATGTCTCCGGAAACGGGTGCCCCCAATGGTAGATTCTCCCACTCTGGGAGCCGTCGCAAATCCCTGCCGAAATTGATCGAACCTTCCGGCACGGGTGAGCCGAGGCGATTCACGCACCTTGTCGAGCCGGTGTGACCTCGTCTTCTTCGGAGAGTGCCCGGTAGGCCCCTCGCCCTTGCAACGACCCCAACCGTGAGAAGAATGGCGCCGGCGACCAGAAGTCCTAGTATGGCTGCAAAGTCGGTGCCGAAGGGCCCGGGATTCGTGAATAAGAGATAGCCCGCGGGGAGTTCGGTCAACGGGACGGAAAACGTAACGGCCAACCCGGTAACGGCCGCGCCTAAGAAGGCCAACCCCTCCCAAGTGAACCCCAGGAAAATGGCCGCGAGACCCCCTAGAGCCAGGAGAACGGCCAGCCCTACGACGAGCACGGGAAGTCTTGGCGCGGGTCCTCCAATTGTGCCGTTGAGGATTATCCACAGCGCCAACCCTTCCAAAAAGACTAGTCCCCCGAACAGCGCGACGGCCGTCCAACGATGGATCAAGCCCTCGTTCCACGAAAAGCCCCGGTCTAAGTCGGCCTCCAGGGTCGCCAGATCACCAGTCGGACTCATCCCCGGGTAGGATGTCGGAGGAGGCGGGCGAGAGTTGGCCACCGAGATAGCAGGACGCGGTCGCACGATTGAGTCATTTGGAGGAGTGGAGACTCCCGTTGACTCGGTTCGCCCGCGCTTCCGGTGGCTGCATCCACGGGAAGGTGCAGGTCAGCAAAGCCGGGCAGGTCGCCCAGGTCTCTGAACAATCTGTATGTGGAGTGCTTCCCAAGGACCCCGGTTCGACCCGACCACAGTGGTCGACGGAGCGGGACGTTTAACCCCGACCAGAGTCCCGAACCGGATTCGCGAGCCACCGGAGGGACTTGAACCCTCGACCTGCTGATTACGAATCAGCTGCTCTGCCAACTGAGCTACGGTGGCGCAGCGCGGGGACGAGGAAGTCCCTCCTATAATCGTACTTCTTCCCGCGCGCGGGACGAAGTCCGGGGCACGGCTCAGGACCCGGGGTGAGTTGTCGCCAAAGCGGCGCTCCGCTCGGCGATGCGCCGGAGACGCTCGGGCCCTCCGATCTCTTCGATGTAGCGGGCGACGGCCGGGGGGACGAGCTCCTGCCAGTTCTCCCGGTGCGCGAGACGTCGGCGGACTACAACGCCCTGGAACTTCTCGCGCTCGATGAGCGGCGGCAGCTCGACTCGGATCCCTGCTCGTTCGAACAATAGGCGAGTCAACGGGTTGTTCGTGTAGATCACGTCGAAGGCCGGTACGAGCCCCTGAAGGTAGGCCACCCACTGGGCATGCTGGTGGATATCCGGTACGGGGATCGGGAGACACCCATCGATGCGGGCCTCGGAAAGTGCGCGCTGAATCATCTCGACGCGTTCTCCGGCGGTAAATGGGTTCTCCGCCGTGAACGATTCCTGCGCGCTCCCGATTACCAGGAGGAGAGGCGCCCCGGGGTGCGCCCGACGGAGGTCGGCGACGGTCGCAAGATGGCCCCGGTGGAACGGCTGGAAACGGCCGACGATTAGCCCGGTCACGAGGTCCCCCGCGCTACTCGGGCTCGAGGTCGTCCACGTCGTCGAGGAACTCGTCGATGTGCGGGCAACGGGCCGTCAGGTAGTGCCGGCAGTGCTGGCAATACGTGTCGTCCAGCCCGCGGCCCAGCGCCCCGTTGAATTCGTAGCATGGGCGGTTGAAGAATCGATTCTCCCCGCGGGCCTCCTCCGGAGGAGCGCTCGCTTGGAACTGGGAGCCCCGGGTCGCCCGCTCCCACCCTCGGTGCGAGGGCACGCGAGTGGCGCCTTTCACGATCCCGCCGCCGGACGACCTGACGGGGTCTTCACCGGCGACGGGGCCGGCACGTCGATCCGCGTGGTGGCGTGAACCATCGCCGCGAGCCGTTCCAGCAGCGACTCCTTCTTGGCGGTCTGCCCTACCAAGGCGTACCGGAGAACGTCGCGGAGAGTGTTGACCGGGATTACCTCGATCATGGTGATGTACCGGCTCTCCAGGACGAGGTCGGACAGGTTGTCGGCCGGGACCAGCACGCGCTTGAGGCCCGCGTCCGCCGCGGCCTCCACCTTGGCTGTCACGCCCCCCACTGGGAGCACCTGGCCGCGGACCGACAGGGAACCGGTCATCGCGAGGGACTGGTCGACCGGCACCCCTTCGAGGGCGCTGATCACCGCCGTCGCGATGGAGACGGACGCTGAGTCGCCCTCGACTCCGTCCGAGGTCCCGACGAACTGGATGTGGATGTCGTGGTTGGAGATGTCCTCGCCTGTATACTTCTTGATGAGCGCGCTGACGTTCTGCACGGCTTCCTTGGCGATCTCGCCGAGCTTGCCCGTCGCGACGACCACGCCGCCCTGCCTCGTTTGGGCGGGCGTCACCTCGGCCACGATCGGGAGGACGATGCCGGAGAACTCGGCCATCCCGGTCTGGGCGTTGATCGCGGCGAGGCCATTGACCATACCCACGGCGGCGCCTTCGGTGTTGAACATCCGGTACTCACGGCGCCGTTCGATGTATCGGTCCGCGATCTGCTGCTCCAGCGACCGGCTCGCCCGCTTCGCGCGGACGACGTGCTCCGCGGCGACGACGGAGGCGCTCTCCGAGTTGGCGATGTCCCCGGCCACCCGGACGAGGCCGCCGAGCTCCCGGAGGCGGAGCGTGAGCTGGCCGCTGCGGCCGGCGCGCCGCTGGGCCTCGCGAATGACCTCCACGGTCGCGGCGGGGGTGAAGTGAGGGATCTTCTTGTCCTTCACGACTTCCTGCGCGACGAACCGAACGAGCTTCATCCGATTCTCCGGCGTGTCGGACATCGTGGTGTTGACGTAGAGCTCGTAGCCGTAGCCCCGTATCCGGGAGCGCAGCGCCGGGTGCATGGTCTGAACGCTGTCCACATTTCCGGCGGCGACCAGCACGAAGTCGCAGGGCACGGGCTCGGTCTTGACCATGGCGCCGGCGGAGCGCTCCGACTGGCCGACGATCGGGAACTTCCTCTCTTGCAAGGCGGTGAGCAGCGAGTGCTGGCTCTCGATCTTGAGTAGGTTGATCTCGTCAATGAACAGCACGCCGCCGTTGGCCTTGTGGATGGCTCCGATCTCGACCCGCTCGTGCGGGGGGGTCTCCAAGCCGCCCGATTGGAACGGGTCGTGCTTCACATCGCCCAGGAGCGCGCCGGCATGCGCGCCGGTGGCGTCGATGAACGGAGGACGTTCGTCCGGCGAATGGGTCACGAGCAGCTTGGCAACGCCGGCGCTCGAATCACGCCCCGACCCGAACCGGACCACCGCCCACAGGATGATGATCACGAGTATGCCGATCAGGATCGCGCTGTAGTCGGGCGGGCGTGAGGTCCAAACGATGAAAGCCACAAACGCGAGCACGAGCAGGGCAGCGACGACGAGGAAGATCGTCCGCTGCTCCTTCCGCTGCGCCGACTCGAGCTTCTGCGCGGCGACGATCTCCTTTCCTTTCCCCGCGGGGACGACGCGAATCTTGGGTTCGTTGGAATCCTCGGTGTTGGCGTAGGCTAGGACGTCTTGGAGCTGCTCCTTGGGGAGGAAATCGGTCATCGCCCGGCCGAGCATGCTCTTGCCCGTCCCGGGTTCCCCGATCAGGATCATGTGCCGCTTTTGGGCCGCGGCCTTCTTCGCGACCTCGACGGCCTCGTCCTGACCGATGACCTGGTCGATCAGCTTCGGGGGAACCTCGAGCTGCGCCGTGCTCTGGTACGTGAGGGTCTTGCCCCACGCCTCGAGCTCATCGGAGCCCGTGGTCATCGTTACGGGAGCGGCGCTACCGGCCGCTGGTGTTTCATCCGGCGTATCTGCCCCCGAAATTGTCCTCTGGATGCCCCGGGGTGACCACTTCAATCGAAACGAGGGTGGCGGCATATAAATCGTTTAGCTTGCGACAGGTGGAGCGTTTTCACCGAACTGCGGGCCGCCGGGAAGTTTGGAGCTCCCGACCGCGACTGGATCCGGCGCCGGGTCGCACGAGGTTAGCTCGCTCTAAAGTACGATGAGCCAGTGATTGGCGACCTCCGTAACAGGTGGGAATCCTGACGCGTCAGCTTTACGGGAAGCCAGTGGGCGAGTCGCTACTCCAGCAGGTGCGCTCGCGGATGAGCAACCGAGGCAACACGGCGCCCGCTCCGCTCCTCGCGAGCGTCCACCTCGGTTCCGGGGGGCCCTTCTCGTTCTACCTAAAGCGGCAGGAGCGAACCGCCCAAGCAGTTGGCATCGGGTTCCGGGACGTTTCGCTAGAGGAAACGACGCCCACCGCGAAGCTTCAGGAACAGATCCGGGCCCTGGAGGCGGATCGTTCGGTCCACGCCGTTCTCGTTCAGCATCCCCTTCCAAAGGGAGTGGATTTCCGCGCCGTCGTTGACGAGCTATCAGCGGAAAAGGACGTCGACGGCGCGGGGTCGGTGAATCTCGGACGCCTCGTAGAAGGGGAGCCTGTACACGCTCCCGCCGTAGCACTTGCGGTCCTCCAGATACTTCGCCATTACTCGATCAAGACGCGCGGCCGTCGCGTGGCCGTCATCGGCCGATCCTCGACGGTCGGTCTGCCGCTGGCCCTCCTCCTCACGGGCCGGGGGGAGTCCGGGGACGCGACCGTGACAGTGGCGCATTCCCGCACTCCGCGACTCGGGGACGTGCTCGCCGGAAACGACGTGATCGTGAGCTGCGCGGGCGTCCCCGGCTTGCTCACGCGGGACGTCGTGCCGAAGGGCGCGGTCGTCATTGACGTGGGGCTGAGCAGCGTCCCCGACACGGCCACGCCCTCCGGCGTTCGAGGCGTCGGAGACGCGGACGCGGCTTCGCTCGACGGCTGGGTCGATGCGATCACACCGGTGCCCGGGGGAGTGGGGCCGGTCACCGTGGCGCAACTCATGTGGAACGTGGTCGCGGGGTGGGAGATGCTTACCGGAGGACACCCATGACAGCGTCCCCACTCGGACCCCCGGCCACGACGCTCCATTGCCGGGATTGCCCGATGTGGTACGGTGCGGAGGACGACGGGTGGGGCCCGTGCTCGCTCAAGCACCAGCGGGGTGATGTGCGGTATCTAACGCACGGAAGCCATCTCTGTGACGAGAACTACCAGCCGCCTCAGCCGCGGCTCGAGGGAAACGCGGCGGAGTTGAGTGGGGTCCGCTCGACCTCGAGCGCGTCCTCCGTGGGGTATACTTCGACCGCGAAGGCCGGGAAGCGGAGCCGGCGGGCGAACCGACGCAACTGATCCGGCGCGAGCTCTACCCGTCGTCGGGCGGCGTCGACCCGGTAGTCGCCAGCGGGCACGTGGCCCACGGACCCGATTGCCTCCACGACCCGCGGTAACTGCATATCGTCGACGGCCTCCACGATTCCCAACAGGAGCGTGCCGTCCTCGGTCTGGTCAGCGAAGGCGGGTGCGGTCCGTTCGGCGCGGCGGAGAAGCCGCTTCCGGAGCTGCACGCTGTCTTTGAACCGGGAGGAACAGTAGTGCAGCGGGGTCGCGAGACGCATCTCGCGGACGAGCTTCTCCGCCGTCGATCGGCTGCCTTTGACCCCCCAGCCATTCCAGGCGTCGACCCGGTACCCACGACCGTGGAGGGCGGATTCGTTCGTCGCCGAGAACTCCATCTCGTTCAGGTTGATGAAATCGAGATGCAATCGGTCCAACGAGCGGAGCAATCGGCGAAGCTCCTTCTCCTTCTCGGGGAGGACGGGAATTTCCACGCCCCGACGAATCCCCCAGGAGGGGGCTGCCGTCAGGACATCGCGGTAAGCCGAGCCATGACTCTCCAGGGAGCCCCACAGATAGTGTGGGATGTGCAGCCGGAACTCGTCGAGGCCGGCCCGGGCGAGTCGCACAAGCTTCTCCGGATTGGGTTCGTGGGTATACAGATGGATATGGTGCCCGGACCCGAACTCCGCCTTGAGCAGCTCCACGTAGTGGACCGTCCGATCGATGACGCCCAGCGGGTCTCCGCCGGTGATCCCGGTGCCGGCGGCTCCGATTGCCCTCGCCTCTTCGAGGACGTCGGCATCGGTCCGGACCAATCGCTCGTTGGCATAGACGACGTCGAGCTGGTTTCGTCGCTCCGATACCGGACAGTAGAAGCAACGGAAACGGCACAGCCCCGTCACGAACAACACGAGCTTCTTCCCTTCCTGGCACTGCTCGCATCCCGGCGAGAGCGCGCCCCGGTGGCTCGACGCCATCGGCAGAAGCTGGATCGTCTCGAATTCCATTGTCCGGGCCAGACCGGAGCGCGGGTAAAGACTTCGCCGAGGGGCCGTTAAGGAGTCGGGTTCGTTCCGTGTCAGAGCTCCTGAGGTCCCCAGTGGCTGATAGTCTCCAGCAACTCCGCAACGAGATCGTGGGCTGCCGTCGATGCCCGCGGTTGGTTGCCTACCGGGAACGCATCGCCGGGGAGAAGAAGAAGCAGTTCCGCGGCGACAATTACTGGGGGCGACCGGTCCCCGGCTTCGGCGATCCCGACGCGCGTCTCGTCCTCGTTGGTTTGGCCCCAGCCGCCCACGGGTCGAACCGGACCGGTCGGGTATTCACCGGCGATCGTTCCGCGGCGTTCCTCGTTGGGGCGTTGCATGCGGCGGGGTTCGCGAACCAGCCCCATTCGACCGCCCGTGGGGATGGGCTTCGCTACGACGATGCCTATCTGACCGCGGCAGTCCGATGCGTTCCGCCAGACAACCGGCCGACGCCCGCGGAGAAGGCGAACTGCCTGCCATACCTCGCCCGCGAGCTCCGACTGCTCACCCAGGCGCGTTCGTTGCTGGCCCTCGGAGGCTTCGCGTGGGACGCGCTACGGGACTCCGTTCCCACGCTGTATGGGGTCCCGCGTCCGGGGGCGGAGTTCGCCCACGGCCGATGCGTCCCCTTGGGCCCTGGCCGACCCATGTTGTGGGCGTCGTACCATCCGAGCCCGCAGAATACGAACACCGGGAAGCTGACCACCAAGATGTTCGTGGAATTGCTCGACCACATACGCGCGTCGTGGTCCCCGGGGACCGCGGGCCCCGCGCGTCGGCAGGGTTAATCGCTCCCCCCGTTGGACCGACCGATGATCGATTTCGAGATCCGGGCCCGGGACGGCTTCGCCCGGATCGGCCGGTTCTCGACGCCCCATGGCACCGTCGAAACGCCCGCCTTGCTCCCGGTCGTGCACCCCGACCCGCGGAACCAAACCATCGCCCCCGCGGAGATCGCCGTGAAATTTGGCTTGCCCGCGGTCATCACCTCCTCCTACATCGCCTGGCGATCCCCGCCCCTGAAGGAGCGGGCCGAGCGCGAGGGGATTCACCGATTGCTCGACTTTTCTGGGCCGGTGTTCACCGATTCCGGTGCGTTCCAGCAGCACGCTTATGGACACGTGGAGGTCGGTCCGGAGGAGATTTTGGAGTTCCAGAACCGGATCGGCAGCGACATCGCGGCGGTTCTGGACGTCTTCGGCGAGCCGGGCGCCTCCGCCGAAGAGGCTCGTCGAGGGGTGGAGCTCACGCTCGAGCGGGCGAGGAAAGCTCGCGACGCGCGGAGCGGCTTGCTCGCGGTTCCGGTGCAGGGAGGCCTGTACCCTGAGCTCCGCTGGACGAGTGCCGAGGGCGCCTCGGCCCTGGGAGATGTCCTGGCGGTGGGAGGCGTTGTACCGCTCCTCGAGCAGTACCGATTCGCCGACCTGGCCCGGGTCTTGCTCGCAGCGCGACCCGCGCTCGCCCCCGAACGGGCGGTGCATCTCTTTGGGACCGGACACCCCATCACGTTCGCGTTCGCGGCGCTGTTCGGGGTCGACCTGTTCGATTCGGCGGCGTATCACAAGTTCGCCCGACGGGGGAGCTTGCTCTTTCCGGAGGGGACCCTCGCTCTCCAAGACGTGCGGGAACCCTTCTGCGGATGTCGGCTCTGCGAGGAGCGCCCGCTCACGATGCTCGGTCGGCTCCCGGCCTCCGAGCGCGAGGTCGCGATCGCGCGCCACAATCTCTGGATGTGCGCCACCGAGGTGCGCCGCGTGCGCCAGGCGATCCGTGCGGGAACGCTCTGGGAGCTTGTGGAACGCCGGGCGTCTGCCCATCCAGCCCTCCTTGCGGGAGTTCGGGCCGCGGTCAAGGGCTCGAGTGTCTTTCTCCCGGTGGAGCCGGAGAGCCGACCGTCTTTCCGCGAGGTCACCGAGACGAGCCGAGATCGCCCCGCTGTGGCACGGTTCCACGAACGGCTCGCCCGGTGGCGGTCGTCGAAGGGACCGTATCAGATGCACCAGCGAGTGCCCCTCACTCCGGAATATCTCGCGGAAATCCCGGTGCTCGGTCCGGACCTCGACGCGCTCCTCTGGGAGGTGCCGACCGCGGTCGGACCTGTCCCGTTGGAACTGTCCGAGGTGTACCCGATCGGTGTCTGGGTGGGGCCGGAGGAGTTCGAGCAGCGCCCGAACGAACGGACCGCGGTCGGGGCCGCCTCGGAGCCTCGGGGCACGGATGCACCTGAGCGCTCGCAGCGCGTCGCCGAATGGACCCGCCGCCAGATGGCGGCGCTCTTCGATTGGCAGTACCCCGGCCACGCACTTCCCCTCAGCGAGACGGAACTCCGGGGGATCCGATCCCGGAACACGGGCCGTCTGCGAGAGTTCGCCTACCGGAACCAGCCGGCGTTCCGCATCGGGAACGACGGCCTGCCGCGCCCGACATGGATCGGGGCGGGACTGCTCCACCGGGCGGTGAAGGCTCCCCGTCTACGCGTGATTGTTCGGGACGACGCGGTTCCCTTCGTGCGCGAGGGCCGCAGCCTTTTCTCCCGGTTTGCGGGTGGAGTCGACCCAGAGATCGTGCCCGGTGCGAGCGTCCTGCTCGTAGACCGAAACGACGAACTGCTTGCTGTGGGTCGAGCGGAGCTGGCGGCCCACGAAATGGGCCGACTCTCACGGGGCGCCGCCGTCCTGGTCACAGCGCACGCTCGAAATCCGGTTCCGGAAATCCCCGAGACGTTGGAGAAAGTGGCGCCGCCAGAGCCGTGATATACCTACCGCCGCCATGCAGGGCAGTTCCGTGATGAAGACGTACCTGCTCGTGCAGCTCGACAGCGAGGGCGCGCCATTTTCCGAGGTGACCGACACGCTCGAGGACCTGGGGTTCCGGCGGGAAGCGGGCAGCGGGTACGATTTCGTCTATGACTGGGGCCGCGAGGCCTCCGTCAAGGATTCGCTCCGCTTCGCCGACCAGATCCAGGAAGCGCTCCGTGGGAAGAGCGTCTACTTCCGGATCGAGTCGGTCGTCGAGTAGGTCCAGCGGACCCCCAACGCGGGGGCGTTTTAACCTCAGGCCGTCTTTGTCGGCCCGATGGTCGTCCTGGGGATCGAGTCGACGGCCCACACCGCCTCGGTAGGCATCGTCGGCGAGAACGCCGAGGTTCTAGGCCTGGCGTCCGACATGTACCGACCCCCGACGGGCGGGATCCACCCCCGCGACGCCGCGAACCACCACGTGGAGGTTTTTCCCGGACTCATCGAACGCGCCCTCGCCGCGGCGCGGGTCTCCCCGAAGGAGATCGAGGCCGTGGCGTTCGCGCAGGGCCCCGGCCTCGGGCCGTGCCTGCGTACCGGGGCAACGGTGGCCCGGACGCTTGCGCTGCTCTGGAGACGTCCGCTGGTCCCCGTCAACCACTGCGTAGCGCACATCGAGATCGCGCGGGTCCTGAGCGGACTTGACGATCCCGTGCTATTGTACGCGAGCGGAGGCAACACCCAGGTCATCGCCTACGGCTCCGGGCGATACCGGGTGTTGGGCGAGACACTGGACGTAGGGATTGGGAACTTTCTCGACAAGCTCTGGATCTCACTCGGAGGGCAATTCCCCGGCGGCCCAGCGATCGAGAAGGCCGCCCTCGAGGGCGTGGAGCTGCTGCCGCTTCCGTACTCGGTCCACGGCATGGACGTGGCGTTCTCAGGCATGCTCACGGCGAGCCAGGTGCTGCACGCTCGTGGAGCCTCCCGAGAAGACCTCGCGTACTCGGTGGAGGTCACGGCCTACTCGATGCTGACCGAAATTACCGAACGGGCGCTGGCCCACCGGAAGAAGGAGTCGGTCGTGCTCGGCGGAGGCGTGGCGTGCAACGAACGACTGCGCACGATGGTGCGCTCGATGGCCGAATCCCGGGCGAAGAGGTCGTTCGCGCCGCCGAAGTCACTGTGTGTCGACAACGGCGCCATGATCGCCTGGACGGGGCTACTGGCCTTCCGGGCGGGCGTCACGGTGCCGATCGCCGACTCGGTCGTCCAACCGCGGCAGCGGACCGACCTCGTCGCGACTCCGTGGCGAAGCGGCTAGGGGCAGCCTGTGACCCAGGTGGATGTACTGGTCGTCGGCGCCGGGCCGGCCGGCTCCACTGCCGCCGAACGCCTCGCGGGGCTTGGGCACACGGTCCTCGTAATCGAAGAACACGGACGCGTGGGGTACCCGGTCCAGTGCGCAGGGCTGGTCTCTCGCCGAGTCTTGGACCTCGCCAAGACGCCTCAGGTGGTCCGACGACCCGTCCACGGCGCGAGCGTCTTCAGTCCGAACCTGAAGTCGATCAGCTTCCGGGCTCCCGAACCTCGGGCTTTCGTCATTGACCGCGCCGGGCTCGACATCGCGTTGGCGGACCGGGCCGCCAAAGCTGGCGCCGTGTTCGAAACGGAAACGCGGTTCGACGGCCTCATGGGAACGCCCAACGGGACCGTCCGCGCCAGAGTGACCCGCCAAGGAACTAGTCTGGGCGAGATCGAGGCGAAGCTCATCGTCGGCGCGGACGGTGTGGCAAGCGCCGTGGCGCGGGCCTTCCGCCTCCGGCGGCCCGTGGAGATTCTGCCGGCCTTCGAGGCGGAGTTTCCGGAATCGCCCGGCGATCCAGACCTGGTCGAGGTCTATGTCGGCAACACGATTTCCCCCGGCCTGTTCGGTTGGTGGATCCCGGATGGAGCGGGCGGCGCCCGGGTAGGGGTGGCCGCCAGCGCGAACGGCACCTCCGCCCGCGTGTACTACGAGCATCTCCTGACGCACATCGGACGGCGGTTCGGCCAGCCCCTTCGCAATGCCACAGGCTACCTCGTTTCAGGAATCCCCATCGGCACGGTCCCGAGGATCTCGGGCCCGCGTGTCGTCTTGGTGGGCGACGCGGCGGCGCAGGCCAAGCCGCTCTCCGGCGGGGGAATCTTTACGGGGATGCGGGCCGCGGAACTCGCGTCCGAAGTTGTTCATGCCGCGCTGGTCGACGACGACCTGTCGGCGGCGCGACTCTCACGGTACGACGAGGCGTGGCGTCGGGAGTTCGGGGACGAGTTCGATAAGGCGCAGTATCTCCGTCGGTTGTTCCTCAAGTTCACCGATGCCGAGCTCGACGCGATCCTCGAGGCGCTGAAAGACGCGGGGACGACGGAGACGATCGTCGCGTTCGGCGACATTGACTTCCCGACCCACGTCGTGCGCCGGTTGCTCCGTCAGTCCCCTTCGCTGCTCCGCTTGCTTCCGAAGGCCGTTGGCGCGCTCTGGGGTGGCGAAGAACGGCGCGTGCCGGATTTGGACTTCGTCTCCGAGCGGGCCCACCAGTAAGCCCCGAGCGCGGCGAGCCCCAATCCGACGCCCAGCACCGCATAGAGAACGACCGGAGTCGACGCAGGGCTCACGAGGATCGAGGTCTCGGGAACGATCCCCGAGACGCCGAGCTGGCTCGCGTTGATCGTGGGCGTACCGTTCGGGTACTCGGTCGCGCTCGCCCACGCGCTGGCCGAAAAGAACCCCCGAGACTCGAGCAGGTACGACGTGTTGTTCACCGAGAAGCTCACCGCGAAGCGCACCGCGTAGTCGCCCATGGCCGCCGTGCCGGGAACGCTCACCTGCACGCTCCAATTCCATGTGGTGTAGGGCGGGATGATCGGCGGGAGCTCCGGTGGTGTGACGTTGTCGCCCAATCCCCCACCGGGCAGCGTGGGCGTCGATCCGAGCTGGGGAGCCTGGGCACCGCCCCCCTCCGTCGGGTTGAACGCGTAGACCTGGAGGTAAACCTTGGTAGGGACCAGCTCGTCGGAGAGGGGATCTCCCAGCCGGAAGGTAATGAATCCGGACCCTCCGGGCGTCAGGGTCGGTCCCCCGAGTGCGCCGAGGATCGGGCTCCAGTCCACATCGGGGAGCACCGGGTACGCTGCGGCTGCAGGAGCCATGACTCCCGGAAGGGTGAGCAACGTACCGGCCGCCAGCGCGGCCACCAGCGTCCAGGTCCAGCGACCTCGGCGGCCAAACCGCCGGTCAGACAACTGGTTCCCCCTCGAACGCGCCGGATTCCGCCAGCGCGACCAGACGGCGGATCCGCTCGTAAGCCTCGCTGTGACCATGGCGACCGGCCAGCCGGATCAACCCCGGAAACGGCCAGGCCGGTCCTCGCTCCGGCACGGTCATCGCCTTGTAGAGAGCTCGGGCGAGCGCCAACGGTTGGTGGGTCATCCGGGCGGCGTCCAGGTCGGCCTGATACTCTTCCCGTGTGGTGAGGCTTCGCGAAAGGTACGCGAGCAAGGGGTCCCACCGCATCATGTGGGCGAAGGTCCGCAGGAACGTAAGGTATCGGGAGTCCAGGCCACGGATGTGACCCAGCTCGTGCGCGACGACGGCGTCCAGCTCCTCCGAGGCCAACAGGGTGCGAAGGCCCTGGGAGACGAGGATGACGTCGCGCCGATAGGGAAATACTCCCTCGCGGAGCCCGGGTTCGAGGAGCGTAAAGGAGAACGCTTCCGCGGTGGGGGATGCGAACTCCAGCAACGAGGTGGGCCGCTCCGGTGCGGGGAGGTCGGCGGGCCACTCGACGGGAGCGGTCGGAAGGACTCGGAGCAGACCGTGACCGACGAGCTGGTTCAGGGCGAACGCCACCGTGAAGACCGCCAGGGCCCCGGCCGCCCCGGTCACCCACACGAGCGTCCATCGGCTTTGGAAGAGCAGCAGCGGCGAGTGGAGGAGGGCGACGACGGCGTCGACGCCCCCATTCAAGAGCACCCACGCGAGCACGGTCGTAGCGAGCACGGCCCAGAGCGCGAGGAATCCGGAGGCCAGCCGGAGCACGAGCCTCGGCGTCGACTTCCGGTAGGCCACGAGCAACCCGACGCCGGTCGCGATCCAGACCACCACGGGAAGGTAGAGTAGCTCGGACCCAGCGCTCACGGCGCGCCTCCCGCTAGTCGAGACCGAGGCGCCGACGGAGCTCGCGCTCCTCGGCGGGATGCAGCTTGGAGAGCTCCTCGTTGAGATGGACAACGCCCGCCGGCCCAAACGTCCGGACGACTCCTTTCACGAGATTGCTGAGATATCGGTGCTCGAGAGTGGGCGCGTAGCGGTAGACATAGCGCTCGCCGCCCCGACAGGTCTCGCGCCGGCGCCGAACGAGACCCTTCGTCCAGAGCCGGCTGAGTATCGTGGCCACCGTCGTGTAGGCTACCCGGGTGCCGCGCTTCGAGAGATCGGCCCGCACCCGTGCGGCCGGGGCCTCTTCCAGCTCCCGAAGCGAGGCCAGAACCTTCGTTTCGAGTGCGCCGAGCAAGGGAGCCTCCGAACGATTCTGGTAGGGGGGGCACCTTAACCATTACCCGTTCGAATGGTACGAACGGTACGGTCCGCTCCATTCCGGAACGGGGGTAGAATCTCCCGCATTTAAGCGGCATAGGCGTTAAGGTGGAATCCGCTTTTGCCCGACCTGTGGAAACTACTCCGGGATCCGAGCCGCGGTCGATCCTCGACCTGATTGGACACACCCCTCTCGTCCCACTGAATCGGGTCGCCCGGGGGTATCCGTACCGCATTTTGGCCAAGCTCGAGTTCCTCAATCCGGGCGGCTCGGTGAAGGACCGGATCGGCCCGACCATGGTCGATGCCGCCGAGAAAGCGGGACTTCTGAAGCCGGGCGGAACGATCATCGAAGCGACCAGCGGGAACACGGGCGTGGGCCTCGCCCTGGTCGCGGCGGTCCGGGGATATCACGCGGTCTTCGTGATTCCGGACAAGATGAGCTCCGAGAAGATTCGGCTGCTCCGGGCCTTCGGCGCCCGCGTGGTCATCACGCCGAGCCAGCTGCCGCCGGACCACCCCATGAGCCACTACTCCGTTGCCAAGCGGCTCGCGAAGGAGATCCCAAACTCGTACTACCCGAACCAGTACGAAAACCCCGAGAATCCGGACGCCCACTATCGGACCACAGGCCCCGAGATCGACCACGGCGCCGGAGAGCCCCTCGCGGCGGTCGTGGCCACCATCGGAACCGGCGGAACGGTGAGCGGCATTGGTCGGTACTTCAAGGAGCATCGACCGTCGGTGAAGATCGTCGCGGTCGACCCCAAGGGGTCGATCCTGCAGCAGTACTTCGAGACGCACGAGATGATTCGGGCCACGCCATACAAAGTGGAGGGGATCGGCGAGGACATGATCCCCAAGACGGTGGACTTTCGCTCGATGGACGAATTCGTCCAGGTCGACGACAAAGAGTCGTTCCTCATGGCCCGCCGCTTGGCGCGGGAGGAGGGACTCTTCGTCGGAGGCTCCTCCGGCTCGGCGGTCGCGGGGGCCCTCAAGTGGCTCGCCCGACGGCCCGTGCCCGAGGGCGCCACCGTGGTCGTGGTGCTGCCCGATTCAGGCGACCGGTACCTCTCGAAGTTTTACTCCGACGAGTGGATGAGGGAGAATCGATTCCTAGACGAGGGGGCCACCGCGGGCGACCTCGTCCGGGGCAAGGACATTGCGCCGGCGCTGGTCGCCGTCGACCCGACGACCCTGGTGCGTGACGCGCTCGAGCTGCTCCAGCGTCACTCGATCTCGCAGATACCGGTACTTGCCGGAAAAGAGAACGTGGGCAGCCTCGTGGAGGAGGAGATCCTCCGCGCCGTGCTCTTGGACCAGACCGTGCTCGAACGGACCGTGACCGCGGTCATGGGACCGACCTTCCCCGAGGTCCCGGAGGACGAGCCGATCGGGGACCTCCTCCGGAGGCTCAAGGAGATCCGTGCCCTCTTGGTGCGCGACTCGACGAGCGGACAGGTCCTCGGCGTCCTCACCCGCCACGACCTGTTGACCTACCTTTCGGAACGGGGGGCGCACAGTGCGGTTTGATACCCGGCTGGTTCACACGGGGGGCGGCCCCGACCCGCTGACCGGCGCCGTCAATATTCCCCTCTATCTGTCGAGCACGTTCGAGCAAGCGTCTCCGAACGAGAACAAGGGTTACGTCTACTCTCGCACGGCGAACCCCACGCGAACCTCCCTCGAGAGCGCGATCGCGGACCTGGAGACCGGACAGCGAGGCCTGGCCTTTTCCTCCGGACTCGGAGCGCTCGCGACGCTGCTCGAGGACATTCCCTCAGGACAGCGCATCGTGGCCGGGGACGACCTGTACGGCGGCACGTGGCGACTGTTCGACCACCATCGGCGGCAGTTTGGCCTCTCCGTCACGTACGTCGATCCCACCTCGGTCGACGCGTTCGCGGCCGCGCTGGAGGCCGGCCCGACCGCGGTGGTCTATCTCGAGACGCCTACCAACCCGCTCATGAAACTCACGGACATCCGCGCCGTGAGCGCGCTCGCCCGACGTCACGGCGCCCGCGTGGTCGTGGACAACACGTTCGCGAGCCCGGTCTTTCAGCGACCGCTCGAATTGGGCGCGGACCTGGTACTCCACTCGACGACCAAGTACCTGGGCGGGCACTCGGATCTGATCGGCGGTGCCCTCGTGGCGGCCGACCCCGCATGGGGGGAACGACTGGCCTGGTTGCAGAACGCTCTGGGGGCCGTACCGAGTCCCGTCGACTGCTTCCTCGTTCTGCGAGGAATCCGTACCCTCGGGGTCCGGATGCGCGCCCATGACCGGAACGGGCAAGCCGTGGCGCACCGCCTCGAGAAGGCCCGCGGGGTCGTGGCGGTACACTACCCCGGCCTCGGGTCCCATCCCCAGATCGAGCTGGCACGCCGTCAGATGTCCGGCGGCGGCGGAATGGTCAGCTTCGAGCTGAAGGACGGCGAACGGGCGGCCCGGCGGTTCCTGAAGGCGCTCAGGATCTTCACTCTCGCCGAGAGCCTCGGAGGCGTGGAATCGCTGGCCGAGCATCCGGCCTCGATGACGCACGCGAGCGTTCCGGCGGCCGAACGCGCTGCCCGCGGCATCAGCGACGGACTCGTCCGACTCTCGTGCGGGATCGAGGACAGCCGAGACCTGGTCGCGGATGTGACGCGCGGCCTGCAGGCGGTGTGATGTGGTCCGCCCCTTCCGGGTCTACGACACCCTCTCCCGCGAGGTGCGCGCCTTCGTCCCGCGGGAGAGTCCCCGGGTCGGGCTGTTCGTCTGCGGGCTCACGCCGTACGCGGAGGCCCACCTCGGCCACGGTCGGACGGCGATTGCATTCGACGTGGTGGCCCGCGCGCTGCGCCGGTGGGGCTACCACGTGTTCTACGTCCAGAACGTGACCAACCTTGACGATCGGCTGATCGCGCGGGGGCAGGCCGAGGGCCGGGACCCGCTCGAGCTCGCCGAATTCCACTTCCAGGGCTGGCTCCGCTCGATGGACCAGCTCGACGCCCGGGCGGTGAACCTGTACCCGTTCGCGACCGATTACATGCCGGAGATCATCCACCAGGTGTCGACGCTGATCGCCCGGGGATTCGCCTACGCGGTCGACGGGGAGGTGTACTACGAGGTGGCGAAGTTCCCGGACTACGGCCAGCTCTCCGGCCAGCGGCTCGAAGCGCTCCGTCCGGGTGCCCATGTAGAGGTCGACCCCAAGAAACGCGCGCCCGAGGACTTCTCGCTATGGAAGGCGGCCAAGCCCGGCGAGCCGGCCTGGCCGAGCCCCTGGGGCCCCGGCCGGCCGGGCTGGCACATCGAGGATACCGCGATCACGGCCCGGTTGCTTGGCGACCAGTACGACATCCACGGCGGCGGCGCCGACCTCAAGTTCCCTCATCACGAGGCCGAGATCGCCCAGGCCGAAGGCGCCTCCGGCAAGAAGCCTCTCGTGAACTACTGGATGCACGGGGGCATGCTCCAGATGCACGGGGAGAAGATGGCAAAGTCCGTCGGCAACGTCAGCGGGCTCGAGGACGGTATTCGCAAGGTCGGACCGGAGGTGCTCCGGTTCTACTATCTGAACGCCAACTACCGGAGCCCGCTCGAGTTCGAAGAGGGAAAGAGCCTCGAGGAGGCCCGCGAGGCGTACGCCACCCTGGCCGGGCCCTACCGTCGGCTCCGGGAAGAGCTACTGCGCGGGGGTCTCACGCGCCCGGGTCGCGAGCTCCCCCCCGAGGTCGCGAAGACGGCGACCGAACTGCCGCTCCGGCTGGACGCGATCCTCGCGGAAGATTTCCAGACCCGCGAAGCGATCGCAGCGCTCTACGGCTGGGGCCGACTGATCCATGAGTGGGCCGCGAAGCTAGAGACCCTCTCGGGCGCAGCGCTGGTGACCCTCGGCGCGCCGTACCGGTGGGCGGCCGAGGTCCTGGGGCTGTTCCCCGAGCGGACGAGCGCGAAGGCGCCGGTCGAGTTCAGTGCGCTCGTCCAGCTGGCCATCGAGGCCCGCGGCCGCGCCCGGAGTCGCGGCGACTTCGGCGAGGCGGACCGGATCCGTCAGTCCCTTCTCCAGGCCGGGATCGTGCTCGAGGACCAGGGCACCGAGACCCGGTGGCAGTGGAAGCGGAACGGGGCCGTGTGAAGGGACTCGGTTTCTCCGTCCACGGCGGTCTCGACCGGGTGGGCTGGGTGGAGATCCCCACCCCCGAACCGGGGCCGGGGGAGGTCCGGGTGCGGGTCCACGCCGCCGCCTTCAACCGGCTCGACCGGTTCGTCCTGGAGGGGATTCCCGGGGTGCCTATCGAGCTCCCCCACGTTCTCGGGTCCGACGCTTCTGGGGTGGTCGACTCCGTGGGGGACGGGGTCACCGATGTCACGCCGGGGGCCGAAGTCCTGGTGAACCCGGGCCTCTGGGACGGAACCTGCGAATACTGCAAGATGGGCCAGGAATCGCTCTGCCGGAACTTCCGGATACTAGGAGAGCACACCCAGGGCTCCGCCACCGAGTTCATCGTCGTGCCCCGCCGAAACATCCACGCTAAGCCACCCGTGTGGAGCTGGACGCAGGCCGCCGCGGCCCCGCTCGTCTTCCAGACCGCCTGGCGCGCCCTGCGGACTGTGGGCGAACTCCGGCCCGGAGAAACGGTCGCGATCATTGGGGCGGGAGGCGCCGTCGCGCCGGCCGCGATCCAGGTCGCCCATCGTCTCGGGGGCCGGGTGGTCGTGGTGGGTCGGAGTGCCGAGAAGGTCGGGCGCGCCGTCGCCCTGGGAGCGGAGGCCGGCCTCGTCGTGGCGGCGGAGAAGCCCCACGACCGGCTCCTCTGGGAGTGGAGCAACAAGCGAGGGATCGATGTGATCTTCGACTCGGTCGGCGCCGAGACGGTGGCCCGATCCCTCCGCGCCCTGGCCCGGGGGGGGCGGTTGGTCGTGATCGGAGCCACGGAAGGCCCCAAGGTCGAGCTCGACCTCCGGACGCTGTACTGGCGCCAGGGCTCGATCCGGGGTAGCACGATGGCGAGCCGGGCGGAGTTCGATGCGGTCTACGCGGAGCTCGTCCGGGGCCACCTTCTGCCCGTCGTCGACAGCGAGTGGGAGTGGGACCGCGGGGTCGAGGCGTTCCAGCGGCTCGGGGCTCCGGACGTGTTCGGCAAAGTGGTACTTCGGACCGACGCTCCAGCCCAGTGAACGGGCCTGGGTGACGATTCCACGACCTCTCCCCCCACCCGCTAGACCCGGGTAGCCGACCTTGACGTCATGCCCTCTAGCGAACGGCCGGCTCCTTACGGTCAGAGGTCGGGGGTAACGGACCCTGGCCCGGAGAGGGGAGGCCGTGGCCGCTCCATTGCCATGAGGAGCAGAAATCTGAGCCCCTACCATTTTTATACCGGGAGCAACCAAACTAATGCCTACGGACCGAGACCGGTCCCATTGCTTTAGTGGAAATGGGGGCCCATTCGTGAAGTTTAACGTAGGGAATCGTGTGGCGGTAGCCTTCGTCCTTGGAATTCTGGTACTGAGCTCTCTCGCGTTGATCTTCATCATCAGCCCAACGGCTTCGCATCCCTCGACGGCCGGAACTGCCTCCGGTGGGCTCCGTTCCGATTCCGCCTACGGCCACGGCGACCTGATCGTTCTTGCCGGCCAAACCGTCGTTCTCACCCCGGGAACCACAGGATCCTCGGTCTACTACGAAGCGGGTAACATTTCGGTCCATGCCGGGGGTACCCTGATCGTTCAGAACCTCACCATCGACTGGGTTCAATTCATCGGCGTCACCGGCACCGTCGCTCAGCGTCTCGGCAACGTGTTTTGGTTCAGCGACGCCGGCGCGGTCACGCTCTCCGGGTCCACCATCACCACGGACCCGAACGTCCTCAACGCGTTTGTCAAGCTCAACGTCTCGGTCACCGGAAAGATGGTCGTTGGCGCGGCAAGTTCGTTCGAGTTCCCTGGGTGGGTCACCGTGAGCTCGGGCGGTAGTCTCTTCTTTAACGACAGCACGAGCACGAGCAACCCGCAGGTCGGAGTCCAGAGCATCAGCCCGACGCTCCTCGCCGACGAGGAATACTCCCCCGCGCTCCAGGCCACCAGCGGCGGTCAGATCTTCATCGGGCACAGCGTCGTCGAGAACTACTACGCGGACAACTACGGCACGAACGGCGAGCCCGGCCCAGACCTCGTCGCCAACAATGAAACTTCGACGGCACCCTATGCGTGGGCCGGTTTCAACCTCATCTCGCCGGTCGCGCAAGGGATCGCTCAGGCCTACGCCTGGGAGAACACGCCGTTGCTCGGCGGCTTCCTTCAGATCGGCTACGTCACGTTCGCCGCGTACGCCGCGGCGTCGGGCAGCACCTTCAGCTACGGAGGCACGGCCTACCCACTCGGGGCCTTCAACTTCGGCCTCGAGCCCGCGGGAGCCCTCCTCGATGTGGCTCTCCCCCCTGCTGCCTTGACGGCCATCGAGACGTCGGGCGGCGCACCGGCCTTCCTACAGAATTGCGGCCAGTTCGGGACGGCCTCCGCCGAGGCCGTCAACTTCAACTTCGACCTGAGCAACGTGAACGTCACGAGCCTCCAGGTCTTTCTGGACCCCGACTTCCAATTCAATATCTCGGCCAGCGGCGCGGGCTCCCAGATCACGGCGGTGGACAGCGGCGTCGGCGTCAATTTCGACCCGGTGCCGGGGACCCCCGTCCCGCTGGGGTCCACCCCACCACCGCCCTGGCTCTCCAACAAGCTTCTTCTCTCCGGAGGCGCCAACGCGTTCCTCGGGAACATCACCGTGGCCGGCGCGCCCTTCGCCCCGTTCACCGACTCCTCTGCGGTGATCCCGAGCGGTACCAGCCAGGCGTACTTCTACCAGTGGCTCGAGGTTCCGATCACCGGCGGACTGAATGCCATCCCGGTGGCCAACGGCACGACCGCCGCGGTGTACGCGGGGTCGAGCACGACCCTCGCCACCACGGTCGCCGGGCTCAATGACCTGGGCGCGACCGACCCGGCCCTCGCCACTTACGTGTCCCAAGCGCTGGCGGCCCGCGGCCTGCTCCCATCCACCTCGGGTGGCGCTGGCATGGCCTGGAGCATGCTGCTCTCCACGATCGTCGACCCCGCCCTGCTCCCGACGGGACAGTTCGTGGGCACCTACAACGTCACCGTCACGGTTCCGCCCGGCCTGCCCGGGGAGATCACGCACGTGGCCGCCTCCTTGACCCCGTACCCACAGGTCGTCTCCCCCGGCGCTCCCTTCACGTCCCCCTCCGCCGCTTTCCCGAACTACGAGGCGATCCTTTCCCTCACGGGAAGCACCTCCCTGGTCGCCAGCGTGGTCAACTCGACCGTCGCGATCGGACAGAAGCTCGAGGTCAACGTCGAGGTCAAGAACACCGGCACGGCCCCGACCAACAACTACACCGTCGAGCTCAGCTACCCGAGCGTCCCCAAGAGCACGATCGTCGCTTCGAGCGGCTTGGTCAAGGCCCCGATCTCGGCCGGCGAGAACATCACGGTCCCCCTCTCCTGGGTGGTCAATGAAAGCGTTACCGGCCTGCAGAACAAGGCCCATTTCCAGGTCAGCTTCGGCGTGACGACGGTCTGGAACGGCGGCCTCCCCGACGGCGGAACGAACTCGAGCGTGCTGGCCGTAACGATCACGCCCGCCTTCATCTCCCTCGCCTATACCCTCCCCACGGGCAAGCTGCCCACCAACTCCACCACCATCGACTCGACCGGAGTCGCTACGTATGCCGGCAAGGGTACGGGCTCGCTCACCGTCGTGGCCGTCGGCAAGGGGGGCACGTTTGTCCTCGAGACGATCCAGATCACGAACGGTACCACGTTCGAGACGGACATCAACGCCACTGCGGGCATGACCCCGGGCTCGACCTATACGATCGAACTCCAGGCGTTCTACAACGGCCGGACGTACGGCGAGACCGTCGGCACGCTCACCGTCGCGGGATCGCCACCGTCGCAGAACATCCTCTTCGAGAAGTTCTTCGGCCTGCCGCTCTGGCTGTGGCTCGCGATCGCGGCCATCATCATCGTGGCCGCGGTGGGGCTCATGCTCGGGCTGGGCCGGTTCGCGCGCGGCCGCCTGGTCGAATGCGGCGAATGCGGCAACCTCATCCCGGAGGACGCCACGGTATGCCCCAAGTGCGGCGCGGAGTTCGAGACCGACCTCGTCCGTTGCAGCCGCTGTGGCTCCACGATCCCTGCCTCCTCGGCGGTCTGTCCGGAATGCGCGGCGACCCTCCTGGCCCGTGCCGGGCCCGAGAACGCGGACCCGGAGCGCCAGGGCTACGCCGACTTCGTTGAGCGGTTCCGCACCGAGGGCAAGAAGGAACTCGGCGCCAACTACAGCGAAGGGGCGTTCTGGGACTGGTGGAAGCGCCAGCAGAGCTACGTATCGT
>Ga0187817_10000030_pt1 | contig 40199 bp, 34 predicted proteins | sample NC_wetland_sal_i_17_FD_132431 | JGI IMG/M metagenome (GOLD analysis project Ga0187817, IMG submission 132431) | Wetland sediment microbial communities from Neuse River Estuary, North Carolina, USA - SO4_2 | ecosystem: Environmental > Aquatic > Freshwater > Wetlands > Sediment | place: USA... | reverse complement strand
GCCGGCGTTTTGATGGCGCGCTGACAGGCCTCGGCGGATGCCCTTTTGCGGGCGACGCGCTGGTGGGCAACATTCCGACGGAAGCTGCGCTCACGACGCTCGCGGCGCGCGGCGTCTCCACCGGAATTGACACCAAATCGCTGGCCATCGCTTGCGCGATGACGCACGAGCTGCGCGAGAAGTATGCGGATGCTTCAGCCGCAGCCAAACCGAATTAGTCAGCCCGCGGTGCAACGGCGGTGGAAGTCCGCGGCATCAGGCGGAGAATGAAATACAAAACGCTGCAATTCGATTGCGAGCAAGCAGCCGCGACGATCACGCTCAATCGGCCGGAAAAGCGCAACGCGATTTCCGCCGAGATGATAACCGAACTTCTTCTCGCTTTCGACGCCGCCGAAGCCAGCCCGGCCCGGGTCGTGATTCTCACCGGAGCGGGAAAGGCGTTTTGTGCAGGAATGGATTTGGAGGAATTGCGGGCGCACGAGGGACAATCGCTGCAAGAGAACCTGGAAGACGCTCGGCGCATGGCGAAATTATTCCTGGGGATTTATCGCTTTCCGAAGCCGGTGATCGCGGCGGTGAACGGCGCGGCCCTCGCGGGAGGCTGCGGGCTGGCCACGCTTGCAGATTTCACGCTCGCGGCGCCGGAGGTGAAGTTCGGATATACGGAAGTTCGGATCGGCTTTCTTCCCGCGCTGGTTTCCATTTTTCTGCGGCGGCAGATCGGCGAGAAGCGCGCGCGCGACCTGTTGCTCAGCGGGAGGATCCTGGACGCGGCCGAGGCGCTGCGGCTGGGATTGGTGACGGAAGTCGTCCCTGCCGGGAATTTGATGGCGTGCGCGCGAGAGGTTGCGGGCATCCTGGCTGCCGCCAGCCTGGAGGCGGTCGCGCGGACGAAGCGGTTGCTCGTCGAATCCGAGGAAGCGGCTTTGCAGGCAGAAATCGAGCTGGCTATTCGCGCCAGCGCCGAGATTCGTTCTACCGCGAATTTCCGCGAGGGGCTCTCGTCATTTTTGGAAAAGCGCCCTCCCAAATGGAAGAGGGATTAGATGACGATGAAGGACTACGCCGAAACAGCCATCCGCGTGCGCTACGCCGAAACCGACCAGATGGGCGTGGTCTATTACGGAAACTATTTCACATGGTTTGAGGTCGGGCGGGTCGAGCTGTGCCGGCAGTTCGGGTTCGAATACAAACGAATGGAAATCGAGGATGACAGTTTCATTGTCGTCGCCGAGGCGAAGTGCCGCTACCGGCGCCCCGCGCGCTTCGACGACGTGCTGACGATTCGCACTCGTGTCACGGAATCACAGCGGCGCACGATACGCTTCGGCTACGAGATCATTTGCCAGGCATCGGGGGAACTAATCGCGACCGGCGAAACCTTTCACGTAGTCTGCGACCACCGGGGCCGTCCCAAATCCCTGCCGGAAAAATACCGCAAACATTTTCCCGTGAGCGCGCCGGGCCAACGGGAAGAAAATGCGGATCGAAGCCCCGGATAGCGCGGCCGCACGTCTGTTACCAGCAAGTGGGCTTGCGAGGCGCGTTAGAAATCGGGCACGGAGCGAGAGCGCCGGCTTGAGAGGGCGCTACCAATGTGGCAGATTCGAGTTGTGGCTTCCCCTACGCTCACCGACCTATTCGTGTTCGTATTCGGGCTGATCATCGGCAGTTTCCTGAACGTCTGCATCATCCGCATTCCGAGCCATCAATCCATCGTGACCCCGCCCTCGGCGTGTCCGAAGTGCGGCGCGCGAATCCGGCCCTACGACAACATTCCGACCGTCAGCTACCTGCTGCTCGGCGGGAAATGCCGCGCCTGCAAGTCGGGCATTTCGCCCATGTATCCGCTAGTGGAGCTGCTCACCGGGCTGACGTTTCTGGCGTGCTACAGAACCTTTGGGCTGAGCGTCGAAACGGGAAAGTGGATTGTATTCTCGGCCCTGATGATCGTGCTGGTGTTCACCGATTTGCGTGAACGGACTCTGCCGGACGCGGTCACATACACGGGATTCGCCGCCGGAATGGCCTTCAGCCCGTTCACGAAAACCGCGGACGGCACAGCGCGTTTGCTCACGAGCATCACATTCCGTTCTCCCCTGCCGGCGCCTGTGCTTTCGTTTACCGACGCCATCCTGGGAGCCGCGGTGGGCAGCGGAGTTTTGTGGCTCATCGCGGAGGCATACTTCCGTCTGATGGGGCGCGAAGGAATGGGGCAGGGCGACGTGAAGATGATGCTGATGGCAGGTGCGTTCCTGGGTGTAGAGCGGACTCTGCTGATGCTCTTTGTTGGCTCGCTGATTGGTAGCGTCATTGGGATTTGTGTGATCGGCTTTCTCTACATTGTGGGATGGAAGAAAACAGTAGCGATGCGAGCGCATCGAATGGGCCTGGGAACAGTAGGAACGCTGCGATGGGTGCTGGTGCGGAGGCATCAGTTGCCCTTCGGAACTTATTTGGGAATCGCCGGAGTGGTGGTGTGCCTTTTCGGTACGCCGATTCTTAACTGGTATCAATCAGTTCTGATGGCGGGATGACAATGGAAAAGGGCGTCCCATGCTGACTTCGCTTCCTCATTCTCAGCATATTCTCTTGCCGACCAATACCGTGTATGCGACGGCGATAGTCGTTGTGGCCCTGATCGCGCTCCTGGCAGTGGTGTGGCTGATGCGCAAGTTCGCGCGCAGCCAAGCCGCGCCACCAGGGGAATGGACAAACCCAAAACCCGGCACGGAAAACCAATCGGCATTCGTGGCCGCTTCGATGCAAGGTGTGATCGAAAAATTGCGCGCGCAGGAAAAGGAACTGGCGCGCCTGCACTTGCTGGCCCAGGAGCGCGCCCAGGAATCGGAGCGCCTGACCGAGGAAGTCACGCGGAATATGCCCACGGGGCTGCTGCTGGTAAGCGCCACGGGAGCGATCGGCTCGGCGAACCCGGCTGCGGAAGACGCGCTCGGCATTCGCTCGTTGCGATACCGCTCCTACAAAGAAGTTCTCGGCAGCGATTCGGAGCTGGCCCGCATGCTGGGAGAGTGCCTGCGCGAAGGAAAAACCTTCCATCGCTCCGAAGTGGAGCATCTTACGACGGAGGGAGAAACCCGGCGATTGGGCGCGACGATTTCGCCCATTTGGGCGCGCGTTCGGAGCGGCGGAGGGCGCGGTGCCGCCGGAATGAAAGTGAGCGGCGCTCTCTGCTTGATGAGCGATCTGACGGAACTCGCCGCGCTGCAGAAGCAGATGCGCTGGAAGGAGAATCTCGCCTCGCTGGGAGAGATGTCCGCCGGCATCGCGCACGAGTTCAAGAATTCGCTGGCGACGATTTCAGGATACGCGCAGATGATCCGTGGCGAGGCCACGCCCGGCGAAATCCGCGACTCCGCAGAGCGCATTCTCGATCAGACGCGTGCACTGACGCACGTGGTGACGGAATTTTTGCGCTTTGCCAAGCCGCTCGAACTTTCCTATGAAACGGTGCCGATGCAATCGCTCGCCACGCGCGTCGCCGAAGAGATGCGCGAGGCCCTGCCGCAGGGCGCCATCGAATGCGACGGCACGTTTGCGGATTTGCCCGGCGACGAAGGGCTGATCCGGCAGGCCCTGCTGAATCTGGCGCGCAACGCGGCCGAGGCCGCGCGGGAAGGCGCGGCGTCGCCGCGAGTCATCATCTCCGGCACGATCGAGGACTTAGGCGGCCGAAAATGGCAGCGCGTCCGCGTGGCGGACAATGGTCCCGGAATCCCCGAGCGCGACCTGCCCAAAATCTTCCTGCCGTTCTATACCACGAAGGCGGATGGCACCGGACTGGGTCTGGCAGTGGTGCAAAAAGTGGCGCTCCAGCACGGCGGCAGCATCGAAGCTCGCAACCGCCCCGAAGGCGGAGCCGAGTTCCTGCTGTGGTTACCTTTGCGGCAGGAGCCCTCGCCGCCGCTATTCCCCTCCGAGGCCGCGTGCGTCTAAACTGATCTTGACTCTGGAAAGGTGTTTCGCAGGAGGTGGCAGCGATGCGCAACGTGCTTCGGTTTGCCATTGTGGGAACGGCGTTGCTTCTTCCGGCCAGCGGATTCTGCCGGCAGGACAGTCAAAAACAAAACCAGCAAGACCAGCCCGTGAAAGCGGATGCGCCTGCATCCCCGGCGCCGGAAGCCCAAACCGGCACGGCGCCGCAGGATTCTCTCGCCGCGGCCGCAAGAAAGGCACGCGCACAGAAGAAGGAAGCACCCAAGACCACGAAGGTTTTTACCAATGATAATTTGCCGGCCACAGGAGGCATTTCCTCGGTCGGCAAGGGAGCCGCCGAATCCACTGAAACTGCCGGGAGCACGAGCGCCAAGACATCGACGTCGGATGCCGAGAAAACGTGGCGTGAACGCTTCGCCAAGCTACATCATCAGCTCGAGAAGGATCAGCAGGAGCTTGACGTGATGCAGCGCGAGCTAAATGTGGACGAAGTGCAGTACTACGGCGGCGATCCCCAAAAAGCCTATCAGGATCAGACTAGCCAGCAGCCGTTTGGCGCGGAATATGACAAGAAGAAGGCCACAGTCGACTCCAAGCTGCAACAGGTACAGGCCGACCAGCAAGCCATAGATGATGCCGAGGACGAGCTGCGAAAATCCGGCGGCGATCCGGGCTGGGCGCACTAGAAATTCCTATCCATGGAACCTGTCCTTCTCGTCGAAGACAAGGCCGAATTGCGGGCCATGCTGCGCAAGGCGCTCGAACGAGCCGGCTACACGGTCGAGGAAGCGGCCGACGGCTACGCAGCCATCGAGAAAGTGCGCGCCCGCCGCTACCTGCTGGTCCTCTCCGATTTGAAGCTTCCCGGCCATTCGGGGATTGACGTCCTGCGCGAGGCCAGGCGCGCCGAACCCACGCTTCCGGTGATTCTCGTCACCGCCTATGGCTCCGTCGAAGAAGCGGTTACGGCGATGAAGGAAGGGGCCTTCGATTTCATTCAGAAGCCTGTGGACCTGGATCATCTGAAGCTGCTGCTCGAACGCGCGGCCAAACAGCAGGAATTGCTGCGCGAGAACCTGCTGCTGCGCGAGGAATACGCGGCCCGCTACGGCTTTCCGCGCATCGTCGGCGAGCATCCGACGATGAAAGAAACAAGCCGGATGACGCAGCGCGTGGCCGCCGCGGATTCAGCCGTGCTGCTGCTCGGCGAAAGCGGAACCGGGAAAGAGCTTTTCGCGCGCGCGATTCATCACTTGAGCCCGCGCGCACAGCATCCCTTCGTGGCGCTGAACTGCGCGGCGATCCCCGAGGGGTTGGTGGAAAACGAGCTCTTCGGCCATGAGCGCGGAGCCTACACGGGGGCCGGCGCCCGGAAAATCGGCAAGCTCGAACTGGCGCATCGCGGCACCCTCTTCCTCGACGAAATCGGCGAACTGCCTCTCGCCATGCAAACCAAGCTGCTGCGCGTGCTTGAGGAAAAGAAATTCGAGCGCGTCGGAGGGACACAGGTGATCGAGGCGGATGTCCGCATCCTCACCGCGACGAACAAGGACTTGCGCGCCGCTGTCGCCGAAAAGATGTTTCGCGAGGACCTCTATTTCCGCATCGCGGCCGTGCCCATCACGATTCCACCTTTGCGCGAGCGCGGCGACGACGTGCTGCTGCTCGCGGAGCATTTCCTCGAGCGATTCAAGCGCGAATTCCACAAGCCCGCGCTCCAGCTCACCGAGGACGCGCGCGCCCGCCTGCACACTCACTCCTGGCCGGGAAACGTCCGCGAACTGCAGAATGCCATGGAGCGCGCCGCCATTCTGGCGAACGGCTCGGAGATCGACGCAGCGGCCCTGCAACTGCCGTCCGCGAAGCCTTTGCCGGCGGACATGCCTGGCGGTATGTTGCTCGAAACGTTTCCCTGGGAGGGTCCTCTCGACGAGGTGTCGCAGCGCGCCGTCGCGCACGTCGAGCGGTTCAAAATCCAGAACGCGCTCCGGGAATCAAAGTGGAATAAGACGCGCGCGGCGGAAAAACTCGGCGTTTCTTACAAGACCCTGCTGCACAAGATCCGCGCGCTCGGCCTCGAAAATTAGCGCGGCGCCGGCTGGTCGCTCGCCAGTAGGTTCACCCCAAAAATTCGGCGAACACTTCGTTCGACACAGTCAACCGCCCAGGCGACAAGCGCAGCCGCTCGGCCTCCATTTCGAGCAGCCCCCCGGACCGAAGCGCCGCAATGCGGCTGCGCAAGTTGGCGACTCGTTCGTGAAGCCGCGGGCCGTAATCTCGTTCGATACGAGCGAGATCGATTCCCTCCAACTGGCGCAGTCCTAGAAAAAACTCTTCCTCGAGCGCCTGTGCGGGCGTCACCGCTTCGATTTGCTCGCGGGGCGAGAATCCTTGCCCCACCATGGTGGTATAGCGCGCCGCGTCATGCGCGTTGGCCCAGCGAGTGCGCCCATCGAAGGAATGTGCGCCCGCGCCGAAGCCGAGATACGGCTCACGCCGCCAATACTTCAGATTGTGGCGCGAGGCGCAGCCTGCGAGCGCCCAATTGGAGATTTCGTAGTGCTCGTACCCTTCGCCGGCCAGGCGTGCTCGCGCCGATTCGTAGAAATCGGCGATCGCGTCATCGCACGGAATCGCCCCGGCGCTGTAGCGACCGCCGCCGGCCAGCCGCTCTTTGCCCAGCCGGCTGCCTTCGTCTATTTCAAGCATGTAAATCGAGACGTGCTCCGGGCGGATGCGCAAGAGGCCGCTGACCGATTCCTCCCAGGATTCGGCGGTCTGGTGCGGCAAGCCCGCGATCAAATCCATGCTGATGTTGGGAAACCCAGCGCTGCGAAGAAGCTCGACCGCCCGGTAAATATCCGCGCGGCGATGCATCCGACCCGCGGACTGGAGTTCGCGATCATCGAACGATTGCGCGCCGAGGCTGATGCGATTGAATCCGGCTGCGAGCCAAGCGCGCGCTTTTTCAGGCGTGATCGTTTCCGGGTCGGCCTCGATCGTGATTTCAACCGCTTCGACGCAATAATTGCGCCAGAGTGTGCCGAGAATTTCGGCCAGAGCCGATGGATCAAGCAAGCTCGGTGTGCCGCCACCGAAGTACACGGTGTCAATCGTGGGGGCGTCAGGAAACTTCACACTGGCGATTTCACGGCACACGGCCTCCGCATAAGGCTGATAACGATCTCGCGAGACCACTCCTGTGTGGAAATTACAGTAGGTGCATTTCGTCTGGCAGAATGGCACCTGAATGTAGACGCCGAGATTCATGTGGGATCAGGCACGATTTTCAATCGCAGCTCTCGGGAGCGCGGGCCGTCGAATTCAGAGAAGAAAATAGATTGCCAGCGGCCTAGCGCGAGGCGGCCGTTTTCGATGAAAACGGTTTCGGATGAACCCGCGAGCGCGGTCTTGATGTGCGAATCCGAATTGCCCTCGGCGTGCGCATAGTTCCCCGCATGCGGGACGAGCCGGTCGAGCGCCGCTTCGATGTCGCGCGCGACGGCGGGATCATCTCCTTCATTAATCACCACACCTGCCGTCGTATGCGGAACATACAAGTGGCACACGCCGTTCGCGCAGCCGGATTCGTGCACGGCCCGTTCGACTTCCATGGTGATGTCTTTCAGTTCCGTGCGGCGGGACGTGCGGATGCTCAGGGTGCGCGTAAGGGAACGGCTCGATTGGGCGGCCATGATGCTCCGCTTTCCAGAAATGCGAATGCTCAGGCCAACGAGGACACGGACGTCGCGCCGTAGAAGCTGAACCAGGGCTTGGCGGCCTTGATGCGCGCGTTCACGTTTTGGATGTTCTTCACACCCTGATCCACCAGCCAATCTTCGAGCGCCTTTACGCCCTGCTTCGCGTAGACCGGGATGCCTTCCTTCCACGTAGCGCGCCCGCAGAGAACCCCCGAGAAATTGACGCTCGATTCGGCCGCGAGCTCCAGCGTCTCGTTGAACACGTCATTGCTCACGCCCGCGGAAAGATAGATGAAGGGCTTTTTGGCGCCCGCCGCGGCGCGCTGGAAATGCTCTTTCGCTTCGTCGCGTGTGTAAGCGGATTCGCCCTTGCACGCCTTCGACCCGGCCACGTAAGCCATGTTCACCGGCACTTCCACTTTCAGCACGTCCACGCCGTATTGGGGCTTGGAAAATTCCTCCATGCTGCGCGCGACGATTTGGGGCTTCTTGCGAGCGAAGGCGAGGCTCTTTTCATCGCCGCCTTCCTCGTAGCCCACGAATTCAAGGAAAAACGGAACGTCGGAAGCCGCGCACTCCCCTCCGATACGCTCGACCCACGCGTGCTTGATTTCGTTGACGGCGGGCGGATCGAACGGCGTGTAATACAGCAGAATCTTGATGCAATCCGCGCCCGCTTGGACGAGCCGCCGCACGGACCAAATGTCGAGAAGGTCGGGCAGGCGCCCGGGCCGCGTGTTGTCGTAGCCGCTGTTCTCATAGGCGAGCAGCAGCCCCGCGTTCTTTGCGCGCGCCTTCGCGGCCGGGAGGCCATATTCGGGATCGAGAAGGATCGCGCTGGCGTAAGGAGTGAGAACGCGCGCCACCGCGGTCTTGAATTCCTCGAGCATTTGCGACGCGACAGCGCTCTTGTCCACGCCCTTTTCCTTGGCAATGGCGGTTTTGAGCGAGCCACGTTGGTCCATGGCTGCGGCGGCAATCACGCCTCGCGAATCCGACACGGCTTGCAGTCCCTTTTGCTTTCCAGGCGTCACTTTCATCGCGTGCTCATCCCTCCCCGTCCGATGTTGTTCCGTGGAATCAAGCGTTCATTCTAACATGAGTTGCGCGCCTCAGCTTCGCATCACAGCGTAACGATCTGGTGGCAGTAGCCGCACGAATCTTCCGGTTCGGCCGGGATCTTTGCGAGCTGCTTCAGCTTGCCCAAAAACTCCGGCCCGTAAGCGGCCAAGAATGGCAGTGCACACAGCCGGCGCTCTTGGAGGTCACCTTCGGGACAAAGCGCGGACCGCACCATGCGCTCGTGCCGGTCGAGAACACCTGTCCGGGCGTTCTCCGCCCTCCCGGCTTTTCCCCTCAGTTTCTGGAACTGATAGACCATCTTGCTTTCCGTGGTACGCAGCGCGCCCAGCAGCGTGAGATCCAAGTTTTCGAGCGGCGCTTCATAGTCTTTCAGCATCCGACGCAGCCTCTTTTCATCGCTTTCGAAACACTGCGCCAGTCTGCGCGGCAGAGCCGCACGCTCCATTTTCGTGCGCAGCCTCTGGCGGCCGCGGAACACGTCGCGCACGTCGAGGCCATACTTGGCCAGCAGTCGCGCGATCCCCGGCTCGACAATCGTAAAGCTCGCGCGCGGCAGCACGGCGGGCATTCGCCCGAGCATCTGGTTATAGACCACCTCCGCCTGGGCCATGTAGGCGATCTCCGCCGGGCCCCCGATGTAAGCCGCCGTGGGCAGCAGCGTATCCTCGACTACGGGCCGCAGAAGGACGTTGGAAGTAAACGCTTCGGGCGTTTTCTCGATGTCGGCCAGCAGCTGTTCGCGCGTGAAGGACGCAAGCCCCGCGGTAAAGCGGCCGTTCTTGGACCGCACGGGCTGGCGGTGGCCGTCCACGTAGCGGAAGAGAAGCGTGGTCTCGCGCGCCGCCCGCACTTGTGAATGAAACCCCGCGTCCGCCAGCTCCTTCGACCGCCTCAGCAGCGCATTGCGCAGCGTATCGGCTTCCTCGATCGCTCGCCGGTAGAGCGGCGCAGCCAGACGCGAAAGCCGCGCGTCGAGCGGGTCCAGGAAAATAATTCCGCGACCCACCAGAAGCCGCGACATCAGTTTCGCGAACGCGGAACCGTACGTTTCTCCCGGCGCGTAGGACTCCTGAAGCACGCGTCCAATGGCAACCGCGAAAGGGCCTTCGAGAGCCCTCAGCGCGCCGTCCACCACCTCTTTCAGGTCTAGCCCGAACGCGGCTTGGCCGGCCGAACGGCCCACTTCGGTTTCGGGCGGAGCCACCTTGCACACGAAAAGCTGCTGGGGCGTGTTCCACAGCACGTGATCCACTTCGGCGAGATCGTGATCCTCGGTCGCCATCCAGAAGATCGGCACCGCTTCGATGCCGCGCCGCGTGATCGCGTCGGCGCAATGAATCGCCGAGACGGCTTTGTAGAGGCTAAACATCGGGCCGCCGAACAGCCCGACTTGCTGCCCCGTGACCACGGCCACCGCGCCAGCCTCGAGACGATCAAGCGCGCGCGCCGTTTCCGCGTCCAGCTTTTTGTCCGAGGTAAATCGCGCGTTCTGTTCGCGCAAAATTGCCACCACATCCTTCCGCACGCCGGCATCCAGCCGGACCTCGCGCGCCGCGGAGACCACCCCTTCCGTGGTCGGCGGATGGGCGTAATAGCGCGAAACGCGCGGAAAGCTATCGAGAAACGCGGCGAACAGCTTGCTGGTCCGAGGAATTTCGCGGAAGGGAATACAATGCGCCTCGCGAGGAGCGGTCATGGGATCAGCGTCTGACCGCGGACTCGGGAACGAGGCCGGCGAGCATCGCATCAATTTCGCGCTGCGCCGCCGAGTCGATCGGAAGCAGCGGCGGCCGCGGCGGGCCGCCGTGATAACCTAACCGGTCCATCGCGTACTTCAAACCTGGGATGCCGTATCGCGGCCCCAGCACCTCGGCGGGCGCCATCAACTTTTCCTGCAGCGACCGCGCGCGCGCCGAATCGCCCGCGCGATGCGCCTCGTAAATCTCCACGCACAGCTCAGGCAGCGCGCACGACACCGCCAGGATGCCTCCGGCCGCTCCCTTTTCGAGCGATTGACAAAAAGTTCGCGCCGAGCCCACCAGCAGGCGAAATCCTGGCGGCGCGCCGTCAAGGATTGCCGCAACTTCCTTCAAATTTCCCGAGCTGTCTTTCATGCCCGCGATATTCGGATGTTGCGCGAGGCGCAACGCCAGTGGCGCTTCGACGGCAAGCTGCGTGAAGATGGGAACGGAGTAGATCAGAATCGGAATGCGCGCGGCGTCCGCGACCCGCAGATAATATTCCGCGAGCGCGTCGGGATTCATCTGCGGCCTGTAGTAGTGCGGCGTACGGACTAGCGCCGCATCGTAGCCCAACTCCGCGGCGCGGCTGGTGTGCTCAATCGTTTCCGCGGTCGCTTCGGCGGCCGTCCCGGCTATCATGATCTTCCCCGACGCCGCGGCTTCTCTGGCCGTTTCCCACACGCGCTCCATTTCCTCCCAGCGCAATAGGAGGGATTCTCCGGTCGAGCCGGTGATCACGTAGCCCGCGAGGCGCGTCCGGTTGTACCGCGCGATATTCTCTCGAAAGAGCGAAAGCGAAACGCTCCCGTCCGGCGCGAAGGGCGTCGTCAGTGGAGGATACAGGCCGTGGAAGTCGGGCGTCGTCGCCATGACAGTACCTAATATATAGGATTCCCAGATGGTTTAGCAGGATGCTGGAAAAACGAAAGCGCGGGCGCGTCACGATCATCCGGGCCGTCCGCCGGCTCTTACGGCAAAGCCGCCGACTCTCGCCGGTGCAAATCCTGCAGCGCGGCGATGTCCGTCGCATGGCCGCCCATCGCGCGGATACCCTTCGCTGCGGCGCTGGCGGCGGAAAGCGTAGTGATGCAGGGCACGTTATAGCGAATCGCGGCGCGCCGGATGGATTTCTCGTCGTAGAACGATTCGCGGCCCAGCGGCGTGTTGATCACCAGGTTCACCTTGCCGGTCTTCACCAAGTCCACGATATTCGGCCGGCCTTCGTTCACCTTGTAGACGGGTTCCACTTCGATTCCCGCCTGGCGCAGCGCCGAAGCCGTGCCTCGCGTGGCGATGATTTTCAGCCCGGCCGCGGCCAGGTCCCGCGCGACCCCCGCAGCGTGGCGCTTGTCATGGTCGTTCACGCTCATGAATACGGTGCCGACGAGCGGCAGCCGCTGGCCCGCCGCAAGCTGCGCCTTCGCAAACGCGAGCCCAAACGTCGAAGCGATACCCATCACCTCGCCGGTCGAGCGCATCTCTGGCCCCAGAATCGTATCCACGCCCCGGAACTTGTTGAACGGAAAAACCGGCGACTTCACCGCGTAAAAATCCCGCACCGCCAGCTCCTTCACGCCGTTCATCTCGACCACCGGCAAATGAAGATCCGCAAGCTTGCGGCCGGTCATCAGCCGCGCCGCCACTTTCGCCAGCGGAACGCCCGTGGCCTTGCTGACGTACGGAATCGTACGCGACGCGCGCGGGTTCACTTCGAGCACGTACACCGTGTCCCGCTGAATCGCGTACTGCACGTTCATCAAACCGACCACCTTCAGCGCGCGCGCCAGCCGCGACGTGTAGTCGCGGATATGCTCCAGCACTTGTGGCTTCAGCGACACCGCCGGCAGCACGCACGACGAATCGCCCGAGTGGATGCCCGCCTCCTCGATATGTTCCATGATCCCGCCAATGACGATGTCTTCGCCGTCGGCCAGCGCGTCCACATCCACTTCGGTCGCGTCTTCGAGGAATTGGTCAATCAAAATGGGGCGCTTCGGATCGGACCCCGTGCCGATCAGCGCGGCCTGCGCGGCGTAGTCCTGCACCGTTTGCAAGTCGTACGCAATCACCATCGCGCGCCCGCCGAGCACGTAGCTCGGCCGCACCAACACGGGCAGTCCGATCTCAGACGCCGCGCGCACGGCCTCATCCGGCGCGAGCGCCGTGGCGTTGCGCGGCTGCGGAATCTGCAGCTCGTCGAGCAGCCGGCCAAACCGCCGGCGGTCCTCGGCCAAGTCAATGGATTCCGGATCCGTCCCGATGATTTTCGCTCCGTTGCGTTTCAGCTCCAGCGCGAGATTCAGCGGCGTCTGCCCGCCGAACTGTACGATCACGCCCTGTGGCTTCTCGCGGTCCAGGACGGCGAGAACATCCTCGAGCGTGAGAGGCTCGAAATAGAGACGGTCCGACGTGTCGTAATCGGTGGAAACGGTTTCGGGATTGCAATTGACCATCACCGTCTCGTAGCCGTCTTCCTTCAGCGCGATCGCGGCGTGGCAGCAGCAGTAGTCGAATTCGATGCCTTGCCCGATGCGGCTCGGGCCGCTTCCGAGAATCACGATCTTCGGACGGTCCACGGCATCGGCTTCATCCTCGTCCTCGTAGGTCGAATAGAGATACGGCGTGAAGGATTCGAACTCCGCCGCGCACGTGTCCACGCGCTTGAACACCGGCCGCACGCCCAATTCGTGCCGCCGTGACCGCACCGACGACGATTTCACGTTCCACAGCTTGGCGATCTCTTCGTCGCTCGCGCCCGAGCGCTTCGATTCCAGCATCAGCTCGCGCGAACACTGCCGCAGCGCCGTGGCGGCCATGCGCTTGTCCACGGCCAGCATCTCCTCCAAATGCTGGATGAACCACGGATCTATCTTCGTCAGGTCGCACACCTCATCGCGTGTCATGCCGCGCTCGAGCGCCTCGAAAAGCCAGTGCAGGCGGTCGGGGCCGGGAACGTGCAGCTTTTCACGCAGCAGCGCGCGGCTCACTTCGGCGGGCGGCCTCCACGCCGAGCTGGGCTCGAGCGCGCGAATCCCCTTGCACAGTGCCTCCTGAAACGTGCGTCCGATGGCCATCACTTCGCCGACGGACTTCATCTGTGTCGAAAGCGTGGTGTCGCTTCCGGGAAATTTCTCGAATTGCCACTTCGGGATCTTCGCCACCACGTAATCAATGGTCGGCTCGAAGCACGAAGGCGTCTTCCGCGTGATGTCGTTCGGGATTTCGTCCAGCGTCATGCCCAGCGCCAGCTTCGCGGCGATTTTCGCGATGGGGAACCCGGTGGCCTTGCTCGCCAGCGCCGAACTGCGCGAGACGCGCGGATTCATCTCGATCACCACCATGCGGCCGTTTTCAGGGTCAATCGCGAATTGAATGTTCGAGCCGCCCGTCTCGACGCCCACTTCACGGATGATCGCCGCCGCGGCGTTGCGCATTCGCTGATACTCCTTGTCCGTCAGCGTCTGCGCAGGCGCCACCGTGATCGAATCCCCGGTGTGGATGCCCATGGGATCGAAATTCTCGATCGAGCAGATGACCACGAAGTTGTCGCGAAAATCGCGCATCACCTCGAGCTCGAATTCCTTCCAGCCGATCACGGACTCCTCGATCAGCGCCTGGTGCGCGGGGCTGGCGTCGAGCGCCCGCGAGATCGCGTCGGCGAATTCCTCGTGGTTGTAAGCGATCGATCCGCCCGTGCCTCCCAGAGTGAACGATGGCCGGATTACAACCGGATAGCCAAGCTGATCGGCGAGGTGAATCGCTTCCTCAATGTCGGTGACCACCGCGGACGCCGGCACTTCCAACCCCACTTTGCGGCAAGCGTCCTTGAATAGCAGCCGGTCTTCCGCGATGCGGATCGAGCGAAGCGACGCGCCGATCAGCTTCACTCCGTACTTTTCGAGGATGCCGCTTTCAGCCAGCTCGACCGCTAGATTCAGTCCCGTCTGCCCTCCCACCGTGGGCAGCAGCGCGTCGGGCTTCTCCGCGGCGATGATCGCTTCGAGATATTCCTTCGAGAGCGGCTCGATGTACGTGCGGTCGGCGATTTCGGGATCGGTCATGATCGTCGCCGGGTTCGAATTGACGAGCACGACCTCGTAGCCCTCGGAGCGCAGCGCCTTGCAGGCCTGCGTGCCTGAATAGTCGAACTCGCACGCCTGCCCGATCACGATCGGCCCCGAGCCGATGATCAAAATCTTCTTGATGTCACTCCGCTTCGGCATTGGCCTCTATCCAGTGATAGAAGGGGGCAATCACGCCTCCTATGAGAGTCATCAGACCATCCAGCGTAAGCTTTGCTTCGAACCATGAACTCGAAGTCGCAGCCTGACTTGCGACGGGGCCGATCATCGTACGCCAGCCTTCATCAGCGCGAGAAAATCATCGAACAAATAGCGCGCGTCGTGCGGGCCGGGCGAGGCCTCCGGATGATACTGCACGCTGAACAGCGGCAACGACCTGTGCCGCAGCCCCTCGTTCGTGTGATCGTTCAGATTGAGATGCGTGATCTCCACTTCGCTCGACGGCAGCGAATCCGGGTCCACGCAAAAACCGTGATTCTGCGCCGTGATTTCGACCTTCTCCGTCAGAAGATTCTTCACCGGATGATTCGAGCCATGATGCCCGAACTTCAATTTGAACGTCCGCCCGCCGAGCGCCAGTCCGCAAAGCTGATGCCCCAGGCAAATCCCGAAGATCGGGACACGCCCGAGCAGCTTGCGAATATTCGCGATGGCGTAGGTGATCGGCTCGGGATCGCCGGGACCGTTGGAGAGAAAGACGCCGTGCGGCTTGAGCGCGAGCACGTCTTCCGCGGAAGTTTGCGCCGGCACCACAGTCACGTCGCAGCCGTGATCCACCAGCAAGCGCAGGATGTTTTGCTTGATGCCGAAATCGTAGGCCACCACGCGATAGCGCGGCCGCTCCTCGGCGTGGGAAATCACCTTCCCCGTGGGCGCCGGTGCAGGCGCGGCCGCGGCGAGATCAATCGAGCCAAAGCTCCACTCGTACTTTTTCCCCGTGGTGACGCGACCGGCGAGCTCCTGCCCAGCCATGGTAGGCAGCGCGCGCGCCTCGGCGATCAGCTTCTCCGGCGGCGTCCCGTCGGTCGAGACGACGCCGCGCAGCGCGCCCGCCTCGCGCAAATGCCGCACCAGGGCCCGCGTGTCTATGTTCCAGATCACGGGCACACCGTGCCGCTCGAGATACTGCTGCGCCGACTCGCTCGCGCGCCAATTCGAGGCCAGCGGCGAAAACTCGCGCACGACGAGCGCCTCGATATAGGGCTTTCCCGATTCCTCGTCGTCGCGGTTCGTTCCCACGTTGCCGATGTGCGGATACGTGAGGCAGACGATCTGGCCCGCGTAGCTGGGATCGGTGAAAACTTCCTGGTAGCCGGTGAGGCTGGTGTTGAAAACGACTTCGCCGCCACGGCGGGCGCGCGCTCCCGCCGCGCTGCCGCTAAAGATTCGCCCGTCTTCGAGCGCGAGAATCGCGCGAACTTCGGGGGCTTCGGTCAGTGTGTCCTCCAGAAGATTTCATTTCGGCGCCGCGTTCACCGTCGAGGAAGAAGCGAGCGAGCCGAAGCGGTCCGTGGGCCAATAGGCGAACACGGCCTTGCCATAAATGTATTCCCGCGCTACCGGGCCGAACATCCGCGAATCGTTCGAGCTGTCGCGATGATCGCCCATCACGAAGTACTCGTTTTCGGGAACGTGCGTGAGCGGATAGCTCGATCCGTCCAGATAGCTCGCCGGAACGTAAGGCTCGATCAATTCTTTTCCGTTCACGTAGAGGTGTCCCGCGCGAATCTGGATCGTATCGCCCGGCAACCCCACCACTCGCTTGATGAACGATTTCGAGCGGTCCAGCGGATACCAGAAAACCACCACGTCGCCGCGCTCGATCGGCTCGAAGCGGTAAACGAACTTGTTGATGAAAATGCGCTCCTGATCGCTCAGCAGCGGAGCCATGCTCGTGCCTTCCACCTTCACCGGCTGATAGAGAAAGATCAAAATGACCAGCGCCAGGCCGAGCGCCACGGCCAGATCGCGCGTCCATCCGCGCAATTCGCCCCGCCAGGAATCGAGAGGCGTTTTTTCGGGCGCGTTTGGCGCGCCGGAGTAGGAAGCGTCCCCCATTTTTGCTCGCATATTTATATCATGCCCGCAAAGCCCAGGCAAAGAACGTGCTCGCGCGTGTGTCGTGATCGCACGTTGCGGCTCCGCCGTTTACGGCTAAAGTTGGTTCATCGTCATTCTGAGTGAGGGCGCGCGTCTTTGGTTGTCCCCCGCATTGAGGGGCCATACCGAAAGAATCGTAGGAATTCATTTGTCCCCCAGCGCAAAGCGCACGATCGCGAGCGAAGCGATCACGGCCGTTTCCGCGCGCAGAATGTTTTCGCCGAGCGAGGCTTCCTGGAAACCGGCAGCGCGCGCGGCGGCGATTTCGCCTTCCGTCCATCCGCCCTCGGGGCCTATGGCAATGGACGCGCCCGCCGCCGAAGCGTGAGCGCCGCTCGCGTTCAGCAGAATCTCGCGCAGCGGCGGAGCTTCGCGGCGCTCGGAGAGCAGGATTTTCAGCACAGCGTTCGATTGCCCGAATGCCCTTTCCGGCGCTACCGCTGCCGCCATCGCCGGAGGGCGCAGGCGGCGTGCTTGTTGCGCGGATTCGAGCAGGATTTTCTCCCAGCGCGCGTGGCGCTTCTCCGCCGCGGCGAGAAGAGGCTTATCGGTGCGCGCGGCCGCCAAGGGAACAATCTCCGTGACGCCCAATTCCACCGCCTTTTCGATGCACCACTCGAAGCGGTCGAATTTGATGAGCGAGAGGAGAAGCTGCAATTCGAGCGCCGGCACGGGCGCGGGCACCGGCTCGACGAGCGCGAATTCGATGCGGCTTTCGCCGCGTTTCGGCAGCGCGACGCTCGCGATGCGCCCGAGCCAGACGCGCTCCCCGTCGCTCAATTCGTAGAGTTGCCCCGGCTCCGCGCGCAGCACGCGGCCCAAGTGTTCGGCGCCCTCCCCGCGCAGAGTCGCAGTATCCGAGCCGAAGCCGTCAACGAAGAATCGCCGGCGCACTAGAGCTATCCAAAAATGTCTTTCACTTTATCGAAGAAGCCGGAGGAGCGTTCGGCTGGCTTGTTTTCCACTTTCATGGATTCGCCAAGCTGCTCAATGACGCGCCGGTGTTCGCGCGAGAGTTTCGCCGGAACGACCACGCGGATGCACACGTAGAGATCGCCGCGGCCGCCGTGCGGATCGGGCAGACCTTTTCCCTTTTGCCGGAAGATTTGCCCCGATTGCGTCCCGGCGGGAACTTCGAGTTCGGTTTCTCCGCGCAGCGCGGGGATCATGATTTTCGCGCCGAGCGCGGCCTGCGGGAAGCTGACGGGAATCGTGCAGTAAAGGTCGGCGCCGCGCCGTTCGAAGAACGCGTGCTCTTTCACTTCGAGGAAAACGTAGAGATCGCCGGACGGACCGCCGTTTGTTCCCGGCTCGCCCTGGCCGGCCATGCGGAGGCGCGTGCCGGAATCCACGCCCGCGGGTATGCCGACCTCAAGCACACGCTCGCGCTCCAGGCGCCCCAAGCCGCGGCACGTGGCGCAAGCTTCCTTCACCACCTGCCCCGCACCGTGGCACGCCGGGCAGGTGCGCGTGATGGAGAAAAATCCCTGCTGATAGGACATTTGTCCGCGGCCGCCGCACGTGCGGCACGCGGCCATGCCAGTGCCGGGCTTGGCACCCGTCCCGCGGCACTCCTCGCAATGCTCGCGGCGGTTGATGCGAATCTTGGTCAAGACGCCCGCCGCAGCATCCTCGAAGCTGAGCGACATGTCGTAGCGCAAATCCGCGCCGCGCTGCGCGCCGCCCGCGCCGCGGCCCGAGCGCCGGGCGCCACCGCCGCCGAAAATGGTCTCGAATCCGAAAATATCGCCGAAGATGTCCTGAAAATCGCGGAAGATGTCTGGATTGATGCCGCCCGTCTCAAAGCCGCGGCTGCCGAGCCCGGCGTGGCCGAAGCGGTCGTAGACGGAGCGCTTCTGCGGATCGGAAAGGACGCTGTACGCCTCGGTGGCCTGGCGAAAATTATGCTCCGCCTCCTGCTTTTTCTCGGGATTGCGGTCGGGATGCCACTTGAGCGCGGCCTTGCGATAGGCGGACTTGATCTGGTCGGCCGAAGCGTCGCGCGGCACGCCCAGAACTTCGTAATAATCTCGCTGAACCGATGAAGCCATGATTCTCCTTAATTTTCCTGCCGCGCGGCGCCCGCGGCTTTCGATGCGGGCGCGCCCGCCACGCGAACCATCGCCGGCCGCAGCACCCGGCCATGATAGACGTAGCCGGGCTGAAACTCGCTTATCACGGCGCCGTCGGCATAATCGGCGGTCTCGACGCGCTCGATGGCGTGATGGTAGTGCGGGTTGAATTCCTTCCCCACGGATTCGATGCGCGAAAGGCCCTGCTTGGCGAGCGCGTCCCAAAGCTGGCGGCGGATCAGCTCGAACCCCTTGCGAAATTCCGTTCCGCCCGGATCGTCGCCCGCGGCGAGCGCGTGATCGAACGCATCAAGCACCGGCAGGAGCTGCTCGACGAGCAGCTCGGTGCCACGATGGCGGTCCTGATGCCGCTCTTTCTCGACGCGCTTGCGGTAATTTTCGAAATCCGCCTGTCGCCGGACGAGCGTATTCATCAGCTCTTGTTTTTCGGCTTCGAGCCTCTGGATTTGCGCGGCGAGCGAACCCGGTTCGTTTTCAGTAGAAGCCGAAGCACCGGCTTGCACATCCGGCTGGGCAGGAGCAGCCGCGCCGGACGCTTGCTGGCTTTTTTCGTCCTTGTGATTTTCTTTATGGCCGTGAGGCGACACGAAGGATCAACTCCAATCTTTATTATTTTCGGAAAAAAATTGGGCCATGAAAGCCACCGCGGTAATCACGCGCTCGTAGTGCATCCGCATCGGCGCCAAGATGCCGAGCGTGCCTTGCACCTGGTCCTTCGCGGAATAGGACGCGGAAACAAGCGCCAGATGCTTGCCCGCGCTCGACATCTGATCGAGGCCCAGCTCGACGTGAACCGGTTCGGGCGCCTCAATGCAGCCGCTTAACAAAGCGATCAGGCGGTCCTTTTCCTCGATGGCCTCGAGCAGTTCGCGCAACTGATCCTGATTCGAGAATTCGACCGACGAGGCCATCTGCGCCGCGCCCTCGATGTAGACCTTGCGTTCGGCATCGTCGCCGAGCACGGCGGGATCGCAGAGAACGAGCGCGTCACCGGCAAGCTGGCTGTATTGCTGGCGCTCCTGCTCAAGTTGCTTGCGCAGGTCGGCGCGCATGTCTTCGAGCGTCCAGCCCGCGTAGTGGCTATTGAGGTATGCGGCCACGCGATCGAGGTCGTCCTGGCGAAACGGGCGCTCGGGCCGAATCACCTTGTCGCGCGTGGCGCCGCCCGCGCTGATCAGAACGACGAGCACGCGGTTATCGGGAAGCGCCAAGAAGCGAATGTGCTCGACGACGCTTCGCGCCAGCGGCGGCGAAATAAAAATGCCCAGGCCGCGCGATACTGCCGCCAGGACGTGGCTGGCGCGCTCCATCACCGCCTCGGGAGTTTGGGCCGATTCCAGCTCCCGGCGAATCCATTGACGGTCCTTGGGGCTGGCTGTGGCCGCAGCCGCTACCTGCTCGACGAAAAACCTGTAGGCCGCAGCCGTGGGCACGCGGCCAGCCGAGGTGTGGGGCTGGTAAAGATAGCCCTCCTCCTCCAACTCGGCCATGACGTTGCGCACCGTCGCGGAACTGAGCGGCTCGGCGTGGCTGGCCGCGATGCTGCGGGAGGAGACCGGCTCGCCCGTCTCGATATAGGCACGCACCACGTCGGTCAGAATCTGCTGGTACCGCTTCTGCTGCAAGATCGTTGCACTCATGGATTTAGCGGAGCCCGCCGGCGCCGCCTGCGGCGCGCCGCGAAGCTGCCACTTCCTGCCCCATGAATAAATCTTAATCGGTGGGGAGAGGGGCGTCAACTTGGCCGACCGAGGGCGTTGAAATGCGCCGCGAGAGGCTCGCATTCGAAAGGGGGCTGGCGAGTTGTTAGCGCTAAAAAGCATAAAAATTTACCCCTATTTTGTCGTGATTAGAACGGGTCGTTTCGCTTATTTCAAAGGACTTAGGTGCGTTTCTAATCGGGGGTGTTGCGATTAGAAACTGATTAGCCGAACGAGCGGCCGGGGCCCTTCGGTCGTCCAACAAGATGGACTCCCTCAGGGCGCCGATCCTGGTCGGATCGGCGATTTTGTACCGATTAGAATTGGGCGAAAGATCGCTGCGCCGCCCTGAGGGGCTTCGGAACGTCAATCTGCGCACTTTCTCCATCATAACAGGTGTATTATAGCATGAGATTAACAAGAAGTCAACAAATAATCGAGGGTGATTCTGATGGCAGGGCGGCCTCAATTAGGGTGTGCCGCACCTACGGCGCTGGACCTCAAATAAAGCTTCGACGTCCTAAATGGCTCCCTTCCTGACCAGACCTAAATGCCAGATTTGCAAGCAGAAACAAAAAGCCGGGGATTGCTCCCCGGCTCTCTGTGTAGGTAACTTTTCTTGCCCGGATTTATCCCCTCCGAGCTGGGAATTTACAACGAGGTTATCGTATCGTTAGGTGCCCTCGGTGTCAAGGCCTCCCCTGTTGCAAAGCATGCTCGCGTTGAAGGGCGATTCGGTGTATAAGTCTGGCAAACGGGCCGGCCAAGGAGCAATCCCCGCGTTTGGCGCACGCAACGGCCCCGCGAACACAAATCTGATTCGATTGGAGGAGACTATGTCGCAGCGTACCCTATTCCTCAGCAAGCTGATCGGGCTTTACTGCATCCTCGTACCGGTATCCCTGATGATTCACAGACAGGCGACCATCGAGTCGGTAGCGACGGTGTTGAGCAGTCCCGCGCTCATGCTGTTGCTTGGCGCGATCACGGTGGCCGCCGGGCTGGCGATGGTCCTGGCCCACAACGTATGGTCGGGCGGCGCGCTGGCCGTGATCGTCACGCTGATCGGTTGGCTGACGCTGGCCAAAGGGCTGGTCGTTTTGTTTTTGCTGCCGTGTGCGGCGGAGGGGCATTTGCTAGGACGGCTGCACTACCACCGGCTTTTCTATCCAAACATGGTTATTTCGCTGATTATCGGCGTGTACCTGCTCTACGGAGGATGTGTGGCAGCGCGGCGGTCGTGAAGAGGCGCAACGACGATCACCAGATGCGGCAGCGCAGCTCCTCGGAGCGGACCATGGGCGAATCGGGCTTGCAACCGAAGGCCTTGGCAAAGGCGGGCGTGTTCGAGAGCGGCCCGTTGCTGCGGAACTGCGGCAGCGGATGCGGATTGGTCTTGACCAGCAGCCGGGCCATTTCCGGCCGATAGCTGCCCGCCCAGATTTGCGCGAAGCCGAGGAAGAACCGCTGGTCGGGGGTGAAGCCGTCAATTTTGGTCTGGCTGTCGGAGCCCGCGGCGGCGGCTGAGCCCTCGGGGGTTTTCTGGAACGCGCGGTAGGCCAAAGTGACGCCGCCGAGATCGGCGATGCTTTCGCCTTCGACGAGCTTGCCGTTCTGATGCAGGCCCGGCTCGACTTCGTAGGCGTCGAACTGCTTGGCGATGCATTCGCCGCGGGCCTCGAAATTCTTCTTGTCCTCGGGCGTCCACCAATTCTCCAAGTTCCCGTGGGCGTCGAATTGCGAGCCCTGGTCGTCGAAGCCATGCGTCATTTCGTGGCCGATGATGGCGCCGATGCCGCCGTAATTGATGGCGTCGACGGAGTTGGGATCGAAGAACGGCGGCTGCAGAACGCCGGCGGGAAAGACGATTTCATTCATTTGCGGATCGTAATAGGCGTTGACCGTCGGCGGCGACATCTGCCACTCGGTGCGATCCACGGGCTTGCCGATTTTGGCGAGATCGCGCGCGGTTTCGAAGGCGCTGCCCCGCAAGAGATTCTCGGCGTAGGAAGTGCGCACTACGTGAAACGCGGAGTAGTCGCGCCACTTATCGGGATAGCCGATCTTGTGATTCATGGCGGCGAGCTTGGCGAGCGCCTTCTGGCGCGTCGGCTCGCTCATCCAATCGAGCGTGGCGAGATCCTCGCGGAGCGCAGCGGTAATATTATTCACCAGCGCGAGCGCCTTGGCCTTGGCCTCGGGCGGGAAATAGCGCTGGACGTAAAACTGACCGAGAGCTTCACCCAATTCGCCGTCGGTGGCGCGCACGCAGCGGCGCCAGCGAATCGGCAGCTCCTTCGCGCCCGTGAGCGTCTGGCCGTAGAAATGGAAACTTTCCTCCTCGAAATTCGCGGGCAAGGCCGGGGCCACGGCATGGATCAGATGCCAGCGCAGGTAAATCTTCCAGTCGGCGAGCGAGATGGAGGTTAGGTCGGAGTTCAGTTCCTTGAAGAAATCCGGCTGGCCGATATCCACTGCGTCGAGGGCGGGAGCACCTAATTCCTTGAAATAGCCTTCCCAGGAGAACTGCGGCGTCAATTCGCGGAGCTGCGCGAGCGTCATTTTGTGATAGTTGGCGACGGGATCGCGGAGATCCTCGACCTTCTTCGAGGCCTTCGCGAGCGAGGTTTCGATGTCCATGACGGTCTTGGCGTGCGCGGCGGCGGCCGCATCATCGTCGCCCATCAGCTTGAACATATTGGTGACGTGCTCGACGTAAGCGGTGCGAAGCGTCTTGGAATGTTCGTCGTCGTCCACATAATACTGGCGGTCGGGCAGGCCGAGGCCGCCCTGGCCTGCGCCCGCGATCACCTGCGTGCTGTCCTTGGGATCCTGCTCCGATCCGAAAACGAACAGGACGCCCGCGCCTTCGCGCTGCAGGCGCGCCACTTCCTCCTGCAAGCCCGCAGTGTCCTTAACGTCGGCGATGCGCTGGAATTCCGGGTCGAGCGGTTTCAGGCCCTCGGCCGCGATCTGCTTTACGTCCATGCAGCTGCCGTAGAAATCGCCGATCTTCTGCCGATTCGAGCCGGGCTTGGCGTTCTGGTCTTTCGAGGCTTCCTCGAGAATTTGGTGCAGCGCCTCTTCATTGCTGTCATTGAGCTTGCTGAAGGTGCCCCAAGAGGCGTGGTCCGGCGGAATGGGATTGTTCTTGATCCAGCCGCCGTCGGCGAATTCGTAGAAATTGTCACACGGTGAAACGGAACGATTGAGGTTCGCAAGATTGAAGCCGCGGCCGGATGTCTCGGCGGCCTGGAGGCCACTCGAAGCAGCGGGAGCCTGCGAGCCGCCGGAGCAACCGCCCGCAGCAAGCGAAGATGCGGCGAGCGCGGAAGCCGCGCGCCCAGCATCAGCCGGTCGGGGCGGTTGGGGCGCGAGCGGCGGCGCGAGGAACAGGACGGCTGTTGCGGCCACTACCACCGAGAGACGCTTCATCATGGGCGAATCCTTTCCGCTACATTCCGAATGTTCAGGATGGGATCATTCTGCGTGCGGGCGCGGCGCGCTGTCAAATCGGCCGCGCAGGCTGAACAGCATCCTGCTACGTGTTGTCAATTTGCGCCCGCTGCAGGTGGCCGGAATAGTCTATGTAAATGGTCTTCCACTCGGAATAGAAATCGAGCGCGGCAATTCCGGATTCGCGATGGCCGTTGCCGCTCTTCTTGACGCCGCCGAAGGGGAGATGCGTTTCGGCGCCGATGGTGGGAGCGTTGACGTAGACGATGCCCGCCTCGAGATCGCGCTGGGCGCGAAAGGCCGCGTCAATGTCGCGCGTGTAGATCGAGGCCGAAAGGCCGTACTCCACTCCATTGGCGATTTCGAGCGCCTCGTCGAAGGTGTCGAAAGGAATCACGCAAACCACCGGGCCGAAAATTTCCTCCTGGCAGATGCGCATCTCCGGCTGGCAATCCACGAGGACGGTCGGCTCGTGGAACCAGCCGCGCGCGAGCGCGCCGCGTTCCAGGCGATGGCCGCCGGTGGCAAGCCTGGCTCCCTCGGACAGGCCGATTTCGACGTAGCGCATCACCGTTTCGAGCTGCTGCTGGCTGATGCACGGCCCCATGTCCGTCACGGGATCGAGGCCGTCGCCGACCTTCAGGGCCTTCGCGCGCGCGACGAATTTCTCCGTGAACTCGTGCGCCACCTTTTTCGAGACGGCAACGCGGCTGGCGGCGGTGCAGCGCTGGCCGGTGGTGCCGAAGCCGCCCCAGATGGCGCCGTCCACGGCGAGATCGAGGTTAGCGTCGTCCATCACGAGGATGATATTTTTGCCGCCCATTTCCAGATGGCACTTCTTGAGCGACACGGCGCACGTCTCACCGACTATGCGGCCCACTTCCGACGAGCCGGTGAAGCTGACGAGATTCACGGCCGGGTGGCCGACGAGCGGTGCGCCCGCTTGCAGTCCCGTGCCGAACACGACGTTCAAGACGCCCGCGGGAAGCCCCGCTTCGGCGAGAACCTGGGCCAAATGATAGGCGGAAAGGGGCGTGTCCTCGGCGGGCTTGAGCACCACGGTATTGCCGCAAACGAGCGCGGGCATCACCTTCCACGCCGGGATGGCCATCGGGAAATTCCAGGGCGTGATCAAGCCCGCCACTCCCGCGGGCGCGCGCACGGACATCGCGAATTTGCCGGGAAGCTCGGAAGGAGTGGTCTGCCCGAAGAGGCGGCGGCCTTCGCCGGCCATCAGGTAGGTCATGTCAATGGCTTCCTGGACGTCGCCGCGCGATTCGGCGAGCACCTTGCCCATTTCGCGGGTCATGGCGCGAGCGAGATCTTCCTTGCGCTCGATCAGGATTTCCGCAGCGCGAAACAAAACTTCGGCACGCTTGGGCGCGGGCGTCAGCCGCCATTGCGGATAGGCGGCCGTGGCCGCGTCCACGGCGAGAGCGATATCTTCCTCGCACGAGGCCGGGAATAGCCCGACCAGTTCGCCCGTGTTCGCGGGATTGCGATTTTCGATGGCGCGACCATCCCGCGCTTCAGTCCATTCACCGGCGATGAAATTCTTGAAGACTTTGGGAGCGTATGAGGTCGCCATGAGGGTCCTCCAAGGACATTCGCGGGCGGGGCGTGGCGGCTCGGTGTTGCTACGTTGCGCAACGGCCCAGCCACGATTTCAGGTTAGCAATCGGGAGGGAGGGCGTCAAATGGCCGTCGCAGCCCAGTCAAAGCGGCCGACGGCTGTCACCTCGGCCCGGATTCAAACGATGGGAATCAGTGCGCGGGGGACTTTGCATCCGAACTGCCTGTCGAACTGGCGGCGCCCGAGCCACCCGTTGTGCCTGTCGCGCCCGTCGCCGAACCGCCCTGAAGCGGGGGCGTGGCCACCAGTGAGGCCGTGGCCGGAGGAAGGACCGGCTTGGGCGGCGAAACGCCGGCAATATCGGACCCGAGCCCGAGCTTCTGCAAGCTCGCCGCATCAAGCTTTCCGGTCGGCTCGACGCCGTTATCGGATTGGAATTTCTGCATAGCCGCGACCGTGTTCGCGTCCCACTTGCCGTTAGGCTCGCCCTGGTAGTAACCGCCGCGCGCGAGCGCCGTCTGGATTTCGGAAATGCGGTCAGGCGTAGGCGCTTTCTGCGTAGGCTCGCGTTTCGACGCGTGGTGACGCTTTTTCTTCGAGATTGCCTTCTTAGAAGCGGTGGAGGTTGGGGCGGATGCGCTCGTTGTTTGCCGCGCGCGAGATCCAGCCGCCGCAGATGCCGCAGCGCAAGACAGGATCAGGAAACCGGCAATGGAGAGCCATCGAATTATCTTGATCATCGGTAGATTGACGCCTATTCCCCCGATTTCGATGCCTGAGTCGCGCAGAAACTATACTGGCATTATGCCGATGGGAGGGTCTTCAGGGAAAGAAAAATTGGCGCGACAGAGCGGTAAGAGTTACGGGAGGGTTCTCGCGCTCGGCAGCGCGAGGAGTCCGAGCGGAACCGAACGGAACGATTACTTCGCCTCGACGGAGGGAATCGTTCCCGCCAACAACAGGCTGAGCGTGCCGTCGCTCTCGCCGCGGCGCGCCACCTTGAACAGCACGTCGTCGCCCGGCTTGAGCGCAGCCATCAGCTTGCGATAGTCCGCCATGGAGGCGACAGGCGCGTGGTTGATGGCGGTGATCACGTCGCCACGCTGGAACTTGATGTCCTCGGCAAAACTCGCTGGCTCGACTTCCGTCACGACCACGCCGCTTATTTTGTCCATGCCGAGCCTGCGCGCCAGATCAGGCGTCAGTTCCTCGACGTGCAAGCCCCACTGCCCGGCTTCCTCGTCTTCGCCCTGTTTCTCGCTCTCGTTGTCGGCGGTCTGCGGGAAAATCTTGGAGCGGTCGGCGACCACGACCGCCACGTCCTTGGACTGTTTGTTACGGATGTAGCTCAACTCGACCGATTGGCCGATGGGAGTTTGCGCGATGGGATTCACCAGATCCGCGCTGGTGTGCACGGCTTGCCCATTCACCGTGGTGATCACGTCGCCGGGCTGCAAGCCGGCCTTGTCCACCGGGCTACCCGGCTCGACCGCCTCGACCACCATTCCATAAGGCGCGCCCAGCTCCTTCATCAGCACGGGATTATTGCTGATTTCTTCGCTGAACGTGACGCCGATAGAGCCGCGCGTCACCTTTCCGCTGCTCACCAATTGGTTGTAGACGTTGATGGCCGTGGTGGAAGGCAGCGCGAAGCCCACGCCTTCGAATCCGCGGCTGCCGGTGTAAATCGCCGTGTTGATGCCGATCACTTCCCCGGCCATGCTGACCAGCGGCCCGCCGGAATTGCCCGGATTGATGGCCGCGTCGGTTTGAATGAAGCGCTGGAATTGATGCGCCGAGCCCTCATCCACGGAGCGGTCTTTCGCGCTCACGATTCCCGCCGTCACCGTGGAGTTCAGCCCGAACGGGCTGCCGAACGCCAGCACCCAATCCCCCACCTGCACGCCGTCGGAATTGCCCAGCGGCGCCACGGGCAGGTCGTGATTCACCTCAATCTTGATGACCGCGAGGTCGGTGTCCTTGTCCGCACCGATCACCTTCGCGGTGTACTGGTTGGGATCGCCGTCGAAGGTGACTTGAATCTTGGTGGCTTGATCAATCACGTGGTCGTTGGTGAGGATGAAGCCCTTTTTGTCCACGATCACGCCCGAGCCGAGGCTGCGCTCGGCGTTCGAATCGTCGTCCGGCGAATCGAAGTACCGATCGAAGAAATCGCCGAAGGGATCCTGGTCCTTGCCCGAACGCTTGGTGCCCTTGGATTTTTCGAGGACCTGCGTGGTGGAAATATTCACCACCGCGGGCTCGATCCTTTTGGAGATAGCCGCGAAGGCGTTCGAGAGATTCACCGGGTCGGGAATCGCCAGGAGCGTTGCGCCGTTGGCTGCCTGCCCGTGCATGGCCACGGCGCGGCCCGAGAGCAGCGTGCCTGCAACAATGCCCGTACCGAACGTGATGACTACCAGGAGGGATGCGAGGATTTTCCGCCGCCTTGCCCAACTCCACAACTCCTGAAATTGAATCCCCATCCTACTGCTCCTTCTGGTCCCTAGTCCTTCAGCGAGACGCGCGGCGGGAAAAGCCGAACGTTAAGTATAGCACCATTGCAAACCCGCGAAGGGCGCGCGAGTTGCGCCTTGTCTATCTAAGCAAGGCCTGCGGCGGACCCCTACACCTTGTTTCATCTTAGAAACGCACGGGGACTTCTTAGAGCTATCTCCTTGGTTACAAAGAGCTTCCAGTTGTTCGCGGCCGTAAAATCCAAGATTATGCGGCGCGAGGACGATTCGGTTCACATGGAACGGCCTTGGGTGTATAAGTATGCCCTTACGGCGGCCAAACCGGAATGCACCCTGACTTCTCAAAATATATCCTCGACACATGGATGGTACTGGCCCTCGTCTGGCTAATCGGCGCTTTTACGGCCAAGCGCACGGTGCGGAGGCAGTCGGCGGTTTCCCGCCTCCTGCCGCTCGGCCTGGGCATACTGGCGATCTATTTCTTTCGCACGGCGGGCCCCAAGGTCCCACTTCTCACACAGCGGTTTCTGCCGGACTCTCCCGTGGTCGGCTGGATAGGCCTGGCGCTGACTATCGCGGGCGTGGCCCTCGCGATTGTGGCGCGCTTCTATCTGGGCCGCAATTGGAGCGGATGGGTCACCATCAAGGAGGATCACACGCTCGTGCGCACCGGGCCCTACGCCTTCGTGCGCCATCCCATATACTCGGGGTTTCTCCTGGGAATCTTAGGCACGGCGCTTGCCTCCGGGCGATTCGCCATGCTGATTGGGTTGGGTTTGGCGCCGCTGGTTTTGACGATGAAGGTGCGCGTGGAAGAGAAATTCATGACCGAGCACTTCGGCGAGCAGTATCTTGAATACAAACGCCGAACCAAGGCGCTGATTCCCTACGTGTGGTAACCCGTCGCCGGTGTTCATCCTGATGTGCCATTCCCCCCTGCGTCCTCCGCCTCCTGACGCCCCTGACACAAACTCCTCCTGCGGGGCTTGACTCCCCTCTCATTTGTCGCACAATACCAGCCGGGGTTCCCCCAGGCTTCTGGAAATACGCTCAGCCCTCCAGCCCCCAAAGTGCCGTGTGTGTCCGGATTTGCCGATATGTCTTTCAAGGGGAAGCTCGCCGCAGCGTTTGGGACCGCGTTCCTGCTCTGGGTGTGCATCGGCGTGCTCTCCTACCGCCGGATGCTCCAAGACGATCAGGACCAGCGGCTCCTCACCCACACCTATATTGTCCTGGCAAAGCTCGATTCCGTAAAAATCGATCTGGCGGATGCCAAAGCCGGCCAGCGGGACTACATCCTCACGGGTGAGCCTTCCTTCCTCGCGACCCACCAGGCCGCACTCGGCCGGTTGCGCGACGATCTGCAAATCCTCCGCGACTTGACCGCCGATAATCCCGTGCAGCAGCGCTCGCTCGACCGCATGGATTCCCTCGCCGCCGCCCGGCTCGCCGAACTTCGGCAAGTCAACAGCGTGGACTCCATGGGCGCCGATTCCATGAAGCCCTCCGTTGCTCAAATCCGCGCGCTTCTGGGCGACATGGGCGCGGAAGAACAACGCCTGCTCGTCCAGCGTTCCGACGCGGCTCGCGCCAGTTCCCGCAAAGTGAAGCTGTTGATCGTCGCCGGGAACGTTCTCGCTCTTCTTATTTTATGCTGGGCGGGTCTGGCCATTTATCGCGAGATGGCCAAGCGCCGGCGCGCCGAAGAAACTCTGCGCCAAAGCGAGGAGCGCTTCCGCCTGCTGGTTTCCTCCGTGCAGGATTACGCCATCCTGATGCTTGATCCCGAAGGCCGCGTGGCCAGTTGGAATGCCGGCGCCGAGCGCATCGAGGGATACGCCGCCGAGGAAATCATCGGCCAGCATTTCTCCCGTTTCTATCTTCCCGAGGACATCGAGGGCGGCAAACCCAAGCGCGAATTGCAGATCGCGGCCGAGCAAGGCAAAGTCGAGGACGAAGGCTGGCGCGTCCGCAAGGATGGCTCGCGCTTCTGGGCCGATGTTGTCATCACTGCCGTGCGGGATGATTCCGGCCGCCTCCGCGGTTTCAGCAAAGTGGCGCGCGACCTGACCGAGCGCAAGCGCGCCGAACAACAAACCCGTCTTCAGAATGCCCTCCTCGAAGCTTCTAACAAAGAGCTCGAAGCCTTCTCCTACGCCGTCTCGCACGATCTGCGCGCCCCGCTACGCAGCATTGACGGCTTCAGCCAGGCCCTGCTCGAGGATTGCGCCCCTCGCCTCGACGATCTCGGCAAGGATCATCTCCAGCGCGTTCGCGCCGCCACCCAGCGCATGGCCGCCCTGATTGACGACCTCCTCGATCTCGCACGTATCACGCGCGCACCCATGCGCCGTGAAACCGTGGATTTGACCGCTATGGCAGCCGCCATCGCCGCCGACCTTCGCCGCGCTCAGCCCGGTCGCTTTGTGAATTTGTCAATCGCTCCCGGCCTCAAGGACAGTGGAGATCCGAACCTGCTCCGGTGCGTGCTCGAAAACCTTCTCGGCAATTCCTGGAAGTTCACTTCCAAGCGCGAGCGCGCTTCCATCGAATTCGGGAAAATACCGATCAACGGCTCGTTCGCTTACTTTGTCCGGGACAATGGCGCGGGCTTCGATCCTACGTATGCCGGGCGGCTCTTCGGTCCCTTTCAGCGCCTGCACGCCTCCGCCGATTTTCCGGGCACGGGCGTGGGGCTTGCGGCGGTGCAGCGCGCCATCCGCCGCCACGGCGGACGCATTTGGGCTGAATCGGCCGTGGACAAAGGAGCCACGTTTTATTTCACGTTGTGAGTTGGGAGGAAGGCAATCCGATGGGAGGATCCATGGCAGACGAAAAAATCATCTTGCTGGTCGAGGATAATTCGGACGACGAGGCGCTCACCCTCCGGGCATTCCAGAAAAACAACATGTCCAACAAGGTGATGGTGGCCCGCGACGGCGCCGAAGCCCTGGACTATTTCTTCGCCGAGCATAAAGACGGCCGCGAGAACCCGCTGCCTCAGGTGATCCTCCTGGATTTGAAATTGCCCAAGGTGGATGGACTCGAAGTGCTTCGCCGCATCCGCGCCGACGCGCGCACCAAGCTCCTGCCCGTCGTGGTCCTCACCTCCTCGAAAGAGGAGCAGGATCTGCTCCGGAGCTATGCGCTCGGCGCCAATAGCTATGTCCAGAAGCCCGTGGACTTTAACCAATTCATGGACGCGGCGCGCCAGCTCGGCTTGTACTGGCTGCTGCTCAACGAGCGTCCGCCCGCAGCGATGGCCGCCGACCCAGGCTAGTGCCGTTCCAACTTGCTACCGCAAACTGCAGGCTGGGACACAAAATATGGCCACACCCATTCGCGTGCTGCTGATTGAAGATTCCGAAGACGCCGCTTCCCTTCTGGTCCGCGCCCTGCGCCAGGGCGGCTTTGAGGTCGCCTCCCAGCGCGTGGATTCCGCCGCCACGCTGAAGCAAAATCTTTACAGCGCGCCGTGGGATATCGTTATCGCCGATTATTCGATGCCCGGCTTCAGCGGCGCTGCCGCGCTTCAAATCGTCCGCTCGATTGACCCGGACATTCCCTTCTTCTTCGTCTCCGGCACGATCGGCGAGGAAACGGCCGTCCAGGCCATGCGCCAGGGCGCCAACGACTACATCATGAAGGGCAGCCTCGCCCGCCTGATCCCGGCGATCCAGCGCGAGCTCCGCGAGGCGGAGGTCCGCCGCGAACACAAACGCATCGAGCGCCGCATGACCCAGCTCGAAAAATTCGAGATCATCGGCAAGCTCGCCGGCGGCGTGGCCCACGATTTCAACAACGTCATCGGCGCCATTCTCGGATGGGCCGACCTAGGTCTGGCCGAAGTTCCCCGGGATTCCCGCGCCGCCAATTTCTTCCGGCAAATCCGCGGGTAATCCGAGCGCGCCGCCGGCCCCACCCGCCAGCTTCTGGCCTACGCCCGCCGCCAGGTCCTCAAGCCGCGCCTGCTCAGCCTCAATCGAAGCATTGGTGACACCGCCTCGTTCCTCCGCAAGGTGATCGGCGAGCATATCGAAATCAAGCTCGCGGTCGCGCCCGACCTGCTCAGCATGCGCGCCGATCCCGCCCAAATCGAGCAGGTGCTGATCAATCTCTCGCTCAATGCGCGCGATGCCATGCCCAGGGGCGGACGTCTGCTCATCGAGACTCGCAACGTGGATTCGGACGATCACGGCTCCCTGCCCATCTCCGGCGCGCGCCGCCAGGCGGCCGCGGCGGGCCAGTCTGCCCCGATCCCTTCGGGCTCCGTAGAAGCAGTGTTGCCCGCAGCGCCGAGTGTCCCCGTCATCATCCTCTCCGGCTATTCCGACGACGCCGCTGGCCTCGGCTCGCATCTCGCCAGCGATGCTCTGATCCTCCAAAAATCCTACGCCCCGGCAACTCTCGCCCGGAAAATTCGCGAACTGCTCGACCGCTCCGTCTGATCCGCGCTACTATCGGCACGGAACGGCCCTCAGCACATGGACCTGCAACTCAACGGCAAACGCGCCCTCGTCACCGGTTCGACGGCTGGAATCGGCTACGCCATCGCGGAAGCGCTGGCCAAGGAAGGCGCATTCGTCATTCTCAACGGGCGCACGCAGCAACGCGTGGACCAGGCCCTCGCACAGCTTGCCCGTTCCGCCGCGAACGCCAAGGCCGCCGGTGTCGCCGCCGACGTAGGCTCCGCCGAGGGCGCGCGAAAAGTGACCGAGGCCTTCCCCGACGTGGACATCCTGGTGAACAACGCCGGCATTTTTGAACCGAAGCACTTCGAAGAAATCACGGACGCCGAATGGTCCCGCGTTTTCGAAGTCAATGTCTTGAGCGGAGTGCGGCTGAGCCGCCACTATCTGCCGCGGATGAAGCGGGCGAACTGGGGCAGGATTATTTTCATTTCCAGCGAATCGGGTTTGCAAATCCCTCCGGAGATGATTCACTACGGCGTTACGAAGACCGCCCAACTGGCGCTTTCCCGTGGACTCGCCGAAACCACTGCCGGCACGAGCGTGACCGTCAATGCCGTGCTTCCCGGCCCGACGGCTTCCGAGGGCGCCGTGACCTTCCTCGATCGCATGGCGGCGTCGCGCCAAGCCGACCGCAAGACCATCGAGCAGGAATTTCTCCGTGACGCCCGGCCGACTTCGCTCTTGGGGCGCTTCGCGACACCCGAAGAGGTCGCCGCGCTCGTCGCTTTCGTCTGTAGCCCTCTATCCTCCGCCACGAATGGAGCCGCGCTTCGTGTGGATGGCGGCGTGGTCCGCTTCATCGCGTAGTACGGTTTCGGCTACTCACTCCGTCACTCCGCCTCGCTCCAGGCGACCGTTCGCCGCTCGCGGCTGGATTGGAGCGCAATTTCGATGGCGCGAATCGTTTGAAGCCCATCGCGCGCCGTCACTCCCAGAGGCGCGCCGTCCAAAATCGCGTCGCGGACATTGGCGTAGAACACGCGGTAATCCCCCGGCTCGGTCTTCACCTTCTCGACCTTGGGCGAATCCCCGGCGAGGTACAAAGTTCCCCATTGATCTTCCTTTTCTTCACCCCAGTGCGGGCCCGTGGGAAGCTCTCCTCGTCGAAGGCATTCCTCCTGCGGGTCCAAACCCTCCTTGATAAATGACCCGCGCGTCCCGTGCGCAATGAATCGCGGCCCGGGAGCATAGGCCACCGTGCTCGCGCGCAGCAGGGCGTGAAAGCCACCGTATTCGAGCCGGATATCGAAAGCATCGTCAACCGCGGCGCCTTCCCGCTGCGAGTAGACCTGAGCCGTGACCGCCTCGGGCGTTCCGAAGAGCACGAACGCCTGATCCAGCAAATGCGGTCCGAGATTGTAGAGCGTGCCGCTGCCGGGCTCGGAACGCTCGCGCCACGCCGCCGGATCGGGTTCGGGACGAAAGCGGTCGAAGTGCGATTCGTAGGAAGCGAGGCGGCCCACCGACCCTGCGGACAAGAGTTTTCGCACCGTGAGGAAGTCGCCATCCCACCGCCGATTGTGGAACACGGTCAGCAAGCGCCCGCGCTCGTGCGCCAAGCGGACCAGCTTCCGGCCTTCTTCGCAAGTATTGGTGAAGGGCTTGTCTACCACCACATCGCGGCCGGCGAGCAGGCACCGCTCGGCGATCTCGAAGTGCGAGGCATTGGGCGTGGCGACGATGCAGAGGCGAATCGTTTCATCGGCGAGAACTTCGTCCACCGTGCGCGCGATGCGCACGTCCGGATACTTCTGCTGCGCGAGCGAGCCGCGCCGCTCGAGGATCGAGGCCAGCTCCATGCCCGGAACCGAGCGCACCACCGGCGCGTGGAACGCCTGCCCTGCCAGCCCAAATCCAATCAGTCCGGTTCGCAGCATAAGCCTCACGGCGCGTCCGCCAAAACGCAGACTATATCATCGCGCATAATTTGTTGGGATGCTCCGCAGATCAGTAGAAGCGGAAATTCACTTCCATGATTTGCCGCACAGCGGCGGGCTTGCCATCCTGACGCATTTCGCTATTCGACCGGAGGCGTTGCAGCCGCAGCCGCGCCCCGCGCTTGGTCCGCCTCCCGCCCCGCTTGCAACTCCCGCGCGCTGGCCACCAACTTCTTCAATCGCCCTTCGATGGACGCATCGCCGATATGTTCGTCCTGCAGCACGCCGTCCGAGTCGATGGTGAAAGTGTGCGGAATTGCCTCAACGGCGAAGAGCTTCGCAATCGGCCCCGTGAAACCTCCATCGCAGTAGTTCAGCCAGGTCATGTCGTTCTTGGCGACAAAGTCCTTCCACTTTTCCCGGTCGGAATCGAGGCTCACGCTTAGGATCACCAGTGGTTGTCCTTGCAGCTTCTTCGCGATCTCCCGAATGTGCGGAAGTGCTTCGCGACAGGGTCCGCACCACGTGGCCCAAAAGTCGAGCAGCACGACTTTCCCCTGCAAATCGTCGAGCGAAACGTGCTGTCCGTCGAGCGTGGTAACGGCGAACGCCGGCGCCATTCTGGCTCGCGCCAAAGCAGGCTCTTGGATGTAACGCTGCACCCGCTGACGGTCAGCATCGTTGGCCGGCGCCAGTTTCAAAAATTCCTCGAACTGCGCCTTCGCGGCATCGTCCTGGTTCAAATGCCCAAGTGCGCGCCCATCCGAAAACAGCGCCTGCGGGAAGTTTGGCGCGATCTTGAGCGCCTCGCTAAACTCGCCGTGCGCCTGCGAGTAAAGTTCATCCTTGCCCTTGGCAAGCGCTTCGTCCATGAAAATGACTCCGAACTGATACTGCGCGAGCGCGAGGTCTACACGTCCTTGAGCTTGCGCCGCCATTTCCGATGCCACGGCCTCGGCCGCCTTCCAGTCTTGGAGCTTGAGCGCATACGTGAGTGCGTTTTTCTGGCACGCTACGCAATGTCCGCCATCCTGTTTGTCCGCCTTCCTGAATTCATCGAGCGCCTCTGGCTCCATGCCTTCGTTTAGGTACTTGAATGCATTCTGAAAGGTCTTCTGAGCCTTCGCGTCCGTGGGGCCCTCCGGCCTTCCCTGGGCGAGCGACAGCGCTGGCGTCGCGTGATTGTCGCTCTGGGAGTCTGTCTGAGCGTTGATCGGAGACCCCGTAAGCAGATTTGCGCTTGGCAAACAGCCTACGGCCGACGATCCAATACAGAATCTAATCTCCCATCCTTGGGAAGCGTCCGAGAACTCCTTTGGCACGTTGATGCTGAAAGTAACTGGGTCGCCGGTCGCCCAATTCCCCGTGATCGGAGCGAACGTAGAAGGCAGGAGCATGTGGCGAAGCGATCGGTTAGGCCCGTATAGCTGGAGACCGTAAATGGTAATCAGATTGAAGGGATATGGACGGCCGGGAGTCGGAACGGCGGGGACAGTGAAAGAAACGTCCAGCCGATATTGATCGCCCAGATCGTTCTTCACGACCACGATATTCATACGCGCCATCGAAGGAAGATCCGGGAGTTTGTAGCGCTGCGACGGGAGGGGAGCAGGCTTCTGTGGCGCATCCTGGCCATGGGCCGACCACGACGCACCCAGGCCGGTGATCGCGAACACCAGCGCGAGGGCGCGACCTGCTCGGGCCGTGCCGGCGGCGAGAGCCTTCATTCGACAGCACCTCGGATTTTTCTCCATGGCGGGAACAAACCTATCTCTATGCTCAGACGCCCGGCACCCGCCTACAGCGCCGCGCACACCGCTTTCGTCTCCGTGTATTGTTCGAGGACTTCATGCCCCATCTCGCGGCCCCAGCCCGACTGCTTGTAGCCGCCAAACGGGAGCGCCGCATCGAAGATGTTGTAGCAGTTGATCCACACGGTCCCGGCCCTCAGCCTCGACGCCAGGTCGTGCGCCTTCTTCATGTCGCGCGACCATATGCCCGCCGCCAGCCCGTACACCGTGTCGTTGGCCTTGGGCGCCAATTCTTCGGGATCGCGGAACGGGATCGCCGTCACCACCGGCCCGAAGATTTCCTCCTGCACCACTTTCATCTTGTCGTGCGTGTTGACGAGCACCGTCGGCTTCACGAAATAGCCTTTTTCGCCATGGCGTTTGCCGCCGGTCACCGCCTTCGCCCCTTCCGAAAGCCCTGATTCGAGATAGCCGCACACGCGATGGAGCTGCTCTTCGGAAACGAGCGGGCCCATGTCGCTCGCGTTCTCGAGTCCCGGACCGACGTGAATCTTCTCCGCCTCCTGCGCGACTCCCTCCACAACCTTGTCGAACACTTTCTTTTCGATGTAGAGGCGCGAGCCGGCGCAGCAGCACTGGCCGTGGTTGAAGAAAATGGCGCTCGCCGCCCCGGGAATAGCGGAATCGAGATCGGCGTCGTCGAATATCACGTTCGGCGACTTCCCGCCGAGTTCCAGCGAAACTTTTTTCAGATTTCCGGCCGCCGCCTGCACGATCAGCTTGCCCACTTCGGTCGAGCCGGTGAACGCCACCTTATCCACGTCGGGATGCGCCGCGAGCGCGGCGCCCGCCGTTTCGCCGTAGCCGGGAACAATATTCACGACGCCGTCGGGAATCCCGGCCTCCTGAATCAGCTCGCCGAGCCGCAGCGCGGAAAGCGGAGTCTGCTCGGCCGGCTTGAGCACGATGGTGCAGCCGGCTGCAAGCGCCGGTCCCAATTTCCACGCGGCCATCAGCAGCGGAAAATTCCACGGAATGATCTGTCCCACCACGCCGACCGGCTCCCGCACCGTGTAGGCGAGATACCTCACGCCAGGCGTGTAGGGCACCGACAATGGAATCGTGTTGCCCTCGATCTTGGTGGCCCACCCGGCCATGTAGCGGAATAGGTCCACGGCAAGCGGCACGTCCGCCACGCGCGCAACCGTGAGCGGCTTGCCGTTGTCGAGGCTTTCGATCTGCGCGAATTCCTCGAGATGCTTCTCCAGCAGGTCCGCGAGCTTCCAAATCAGGCGGCCGCGCTCCGATGGCGTCAGCTTCGGCCATGGGCCGCATTCGAAAGCGGCGCGCGCCGCTTTCACCGCGCGGTCAATGTCTTCGCGGTCGCCCTCGGCAACCAGCGAGAGAACTTCGCCCGTGGCGGGATTGAACGTCGGAAAGGTTTTGCCGGAAGCGGAGCCGACGGCTTTGCCGTTGATCAGAACCTTATGAGTTCTCGAAACGAAGCTGGAAACGCTCGGCTCGATCGTCGCTGATGCCGGTGCTGCGGTTGCCATATGGTCCTCCTCGCGGGCGCGCTAACGTAGCCCCACTTATACACCCGAGGCCCTTCCGTGTGAACCAGAACCGATTTTCGGGGTCGAATTCACTGCCGATTAGAAATTATTAGACGGTGATGAAAAGGGGCCCTTCCGTCGTCAGGGCAGGCAGGGTGACGATCCTCGTCGGATCGTCGTTTTGTACCGGGTAGAACGGAGGCCGGTCCTTTGTTTTCAATGAGATAGCTCGGATTTAGATGACAGAGTTGTACCGGGTAGAATTTGGAGGTTTGAGGGGCGAATTCCAAAACGGGACGGCAGGAGGCCACTTTCCGCCCCGCAGGGCTTCTGAAATCGAAGCGCTGCACCGTATCCAGCATCACGGTTGTATTATATCAATGAAATTACCGGTTGTCGATAGAAGACGCGCTCGGCTCGCGTCCTAATTTTACCGAGCCGGTTTGCTAGGTACGAGAATAATGCTGTCATTCCACCGTTTCATTTTGATTCCAGCAGAACTTAGGTCTACGTGCGTTTGGCTGAAGAGAAAGCTAGCCCCTGTAAGGTCAACATCTCCGGGATTTTCCACTTCTGTTTTTACTGGCCCCTCCGTAGTGGCGACATATTTTTCGCCGATTGAGTCACGCGCCTCCCATCTATATGTAACTTTGTCGTCCTCAAACGTGCGAAATGGTTCGTCCGTGTCAAAGAATATCCAGCCCCTAATGGTCTTATGCGCCGCAATCGGATTGAGCAGCAGTCGGTCTAATCCGTTACCAGAAAGATCAACTAATCCAGCGTCGTTTAAGGCTCCACCGTACATCCAAAACACGCCGCCAGCCAACGTATTGACATGCCGGAATTTAACCCAGTCTGAGTTATTTATTTTCGCGCTTACGGCTATCGAGTCTAGGCTTATTGGGATGTCCTTCGTATTTGTAACGCTAACGAATAATGCTATGGGCATCGGTGCAATTGTATCTCCCAAGGAGCTACGGTATCGCAGGTACCAGGACGCGACATCATTGGCAAGCATTCCTGTATTTATCTTGAATACGAGACCTCCGTCGCCAGCAGAGTACTTCACCACGACAAGGGCAAGAATCCACAGCGCAGCAGTTCCCATTGAAGCAAAAGTGATGGCTGCGGCCTTAATCTGTGTTTTGGTTAGCATTGCTACCACCAAAAAAACGCATGCGCCCAAGAATGCAACGGTCGCATTTTGTACCCACCCACTGGATAGTGCGTGAGAAAAAGCCTCTTTCAACCGACGATTTTCATCTTTGGAAGCAAATTCCTCTTTCGCTTGGGCGCGTTGATGTGCTTTTTGTTCGGCGCGCTGCTGCTTACGCTTGCGTTTGCCCTTGCGCATATCGCTTATGGAGTGCCATTCTACAGCACAAAAGCGCCTGAAGATCTTCTAGGTGAACGGATTATGAAGGCGTGGATGCCGCGCCGAGGGCCGCGGCGCCTGCCTGCCCGACATGCAAAGCCAACGGCAGATTCCTCGTTGTTCGCCGGGGCGAACTCCTCGGAATGACACCAAGAGGGAAGGGCCGGGCGCAGCGCCTCGTTGTCTTAGGCACCGTCGGGGAACAGTACGCCGTCCACCTGCCGTACGAAATCACCCCGCCTGATCAACTCGCTGATGTGCGCGGACACGACTTGTGTCGGAATATTCAGTTGGCCGGCAATTTGCTTATGGATGCCATCTGGCCAGGGCTGCGCGGGGAGGGCACTCTTGATTTTGATTAGCAGATCGTCCTGGATACGTGTATCTATAGCCCCCGCCGGACATGACTCCTTAGCGCTAGACGCGACATAAGCCTTCCACTCTTCGAGACCCCAGTTCTCGAGCAGATCTAGCTCCTCCAGGGGTACTTGCATTTTGAGAAGGCGCGCCCACATTTGCGGCGTACCGCCGTTGGCTATGAAGTAAGGGTACAGTTCCTTCCGAAATACCTTTCCGGAAAGCAGGCGCTTAACCGCGCGTTTCTTGTCTTGAAGCGTCCGGAATTGACGAGGATGAACTGCTGTGCTCAAGGCTGACCTAAGCTCTCTCACCTCTAAAGCCAGGGCGCGCAGCAGTGAGTCCTCTGCCAGTGACTCGGATGCTGCCTGGATGGTCGCAAGGCGAGACACCGCGGCCATTGGTCGGTAATACTTGCCCTGTTCGGCGGCCCGAATGAACGCGACGATCTTCCTACGATTCAGGTCCAAATCGACTAGGTCGCGATCCTCCATGATCACACGCTGATTTCCAACATCGAACGGGAGCCGCTGCCCTTTCCACGCCACCATCACCAGCGGTAGACCCAGAGCGTGGCGGATGCCGAGTTCATACATTACGTTGGGATTCGGATCATCTTCGGGTTCCGCTCCTCCTAGGTCAACGATAACCATGGGGTCCACCGCGAGATGAGTGCGAATCTCGTCGTTAATGGCGCCTGGCTGTTCCTCCGCAGCAGCCAAAACGGGTTCGTAACCGTTGACCTGACCGGGGATTTTTGTACCAGGAGGAATGAGAGAGAATCCACCTGGGAGGAAGAACGGTCATGCCTATCAAGAGGTACAAGCCCGAGCAGATCGTGACG
>Ga0187817_10000029_pt1 | contig 40799 bp, 42 predicted proteins | sample NC_wetland_sal_i_17_FD_132431 | JGI IMG/M metagenome (GOLD analysis project Ga0187817, IMG submission 132431) | Wetland sediment microbial communities from Neuse River Estuary, North Carolina, USA - SO4_2 | ecosystem: Environmental > Aquatic > Freshwater > Wetlands > Sediment | place: USA... | reverse complement strand
ATCTGCCGAAGCAGCGTCACGATCTGCTCGGGCTTGTACCTCTTGATAGGCATGACCGTTCTTCCTCCCAGGTGGATTCTCTCTCATTCCTCCTGGTACAAAAATCCCCGGTCAGGTCACTTTCAGGATCGCCGATGGGCCGATCCAGCCTGGGAAGTTGGATCACAGTCAAATCCTGACGCCAGAGCAATTGGCAGAGCGGCTTCAGGTGCAGGTTTCCTTCATTTACGAGAACACGCGCAAGCGAGCAAGCGTTCGCAACTCGGACCCGTTGCCAAGCATTCGCATGGGCAAATACTTGCGCTTCTATTGGCCAGAAGTCGAGAAGTGGCTGGAGCGGAGACAAGGAGGAAAGAACAATGAGTAGGCACCAAGAAGGTTACATCTGGCAGAAGGGGCGGAACTGGTACGGACGCTGGTGGGAGGACGCGCTTGAAAACGGCGAGGTCGTCCGCCAGCAGAGAGCACGCAAGCTAGCGGAGTACTCTGACCGCTATCGCACTGAGAGCGATGTCAGGCCGTTACTTGAGGAAATATTGCGGCCACTCAACGAGGGCCATGCCCGGCCTGAAAGTACACTGTCGGTTGCGAACTTTGTTGAGGGTCATTATCTTCGATTCGTCGAGGAGAACTTCAGGCCCTCAACCGTGGCGGGTTACAAGCACCTTTGGGAGAAGTACATTGCACCGCACCTCAATAAGGTCATCCTTAGAGATTTTCGTACAGTGGATGCTGCCACTTTGCTCGCGGAGATTCACAGAGCACATAACATTGGGCGCACGACCCTTAAACACATTAAATCGTTTCTGAGCGGTGTGTTCGCCTATGCCAAGAATCAGGGAGTCCTAGATGGTGTGAATCCGATACAGGACGCGATGATTCCCAGGAGAGCCGTAGCTCCCGAGGAAACACATGCAGCCACACCTGATGAAGTGCTCACTATCATGGCAGTGCTCGCCGAAGGAGGTGAACGAAAGGCGCGCGCTGCTGTGGCGTTGATGTTCTTTGCAGGCTTGCGACCCGGTGAAGCGCGGGGTGTCCGTTGGGAGGATTTCGACGGCAAGAAACTGATGGTTCGGCGCTCGGTTTGGCACACCTATACGACCTCCCCCAAGACATTGAGCAGCGCCAAGCCTGTACCTGTGATTGAGCCACTTGGAAGCGTCCTTGCTGAGCTTCGAGAGGCAGACGGCAATCCCGATTCCGGCCCGATATTGCGTGGACCTTCGGGAAGACCGCTGGATTTACATAATCTCGGCAACCGTGTTGTGATACCCGCCCTACAGCGGTGCGCGATATGCCGAGGCCAGAAGTCTAAACACAAGGCCGACGGGCATAACTTCAAACCAGATACTTCGCTTCCCAGATGGCATGGATGGTACGCACTGCGACGGGGAGTCGCCACAGCCGTTGCCGATCTCTCAAGCTCGCTCGCTGCCAAAGGACTTCTACGGCATTCCAGCGTGAGCACCACGGAACGTCATTACATCAAAGATGTGCCCGAAAGAACGCTGGAAGCCATGAAACTCTTAGAAACTTTGTGCAACGACCGTGCAACTCAAGAAGAAGTGAAGCCCAATTAAACTATTGAAAAAGTTGGGGTGAGCGATGGGATTTGAACCCATCGCCAATCTACTAAGTCCCGTTGAATCCGTTGGCCTTACCCCTCGCAACACCCGAATCGGGCCCTAAAAATACGAGGTTTTGCGCCCAAGTTGCGCCCAAATTTGCAGTGCTCGTCCAAGTCGAAAAGGGCCTCCCGTAATACCGCCATCTGTCAATTGTGATTGCGGGCATACTATTGCAGACATGACCGGGATTCGTTTGGGCACATCTGCATTCACAGCGGCGGGATGGGAGGGAAACTTCTACCCTGCCGGCATGAAGCCTGCCGACTACCTCACCTATTACGCTACGAAGTTTGACACCGTAGAAGTCGACTCCACGTTCTACCGCGCGCCCAGTCCGTCCACCGCGCGCGGTTGGTACGCCAAGACGCCCAAAGATTTCATCTTCGCTCTTAAAGTTCCGCAACAGATCACCCACGAGAAAGTCCTGCTCGATTGCGACACTGAATTCAAAGCCTTCATCTCCGCCGCCGACCTCCTCGCCGAAAAGCTCGGGCCGTTGCTTTTCCAGTTCGGCTACTTCAACAGGTCCGCATTTCGGGGCGTCAACGATTTCCTAGCCCGTCTCCGGCCGTTCCTGAAGAAGTTGCCGAAGGATCACAAGTTCGCAGTCGAAATCCGAAACAAGAACTGGTTGGTCCCTCAGTTCGTCGAGACTTTGCGGGAACGTGGGGTCGCGCTCACCCTAATTGACCAAAGCTGGATGCCAAGACCCGCCCAATGGTTTGAGAAATTCGATCCCATTACCGCTGACTTCACCTACGTTCGCTGGCTTGGCGACCGCAAAGGAATCGAGGACAGCACCAAAGTGTGGAACAGGGTCATCGTGGACCGCGGCCCCGAGCTAACGGAGTGGGCGGAAATTCTAGGGAAGGTCCGCAAGCGGAAAATCCAAATCTACGCCTTTGCGAACAACCACTACGCGGGCTATGCACCGGCGACCGCAGAGATGTTTCGCCGACTGTGGAACGAGAGCGCCGCGCAAGACCGCACCCCTACCTCGAAACCTGAAACGGGCCGTCTGTTTGATTGAAGCGCGGAAATGCCAAATTGAAACCGCGCAGAAACTCGCAGCGCACCGGCCGGGGATTGTACAAGTGGTTGCAGGCCGGGATAGTGACACAGTTTCCGATAACAGGAGTTAGCGCGGAGTACCCCGCCGGGTCGCCCCCCCTGAATTAAGTTAGAAACGTAAAATCAAAGGGGCGACACGAAAAGCGCGCCGCCCCCTGGATGGTGCCTAATTCGTCTTGTCCAGCCCGTTTTCGAGGAGGTAGAGCTGAATTTTGTCATAGCATTGCACGTAGTTTGATTCGCGCTTGCCAATTTTATCGGGTGCCTGATTATTATCCCGATGTTCGGTTACGCAAATTCCTACGAGGTCATCTATGACGGCCGGGACCAGTTTCGCCAAGGGAACCTTCCACTCGAACCTCCCTTCTTGGAGATCCCAATCGACATTGGCCCTGAACGCCGCCAACATCGGGTACAGCCACCCTTTCGGTACACGGTGACTCATCTTCTGGTTCAGAAAAAGCAAGGGGACGTTCCTCTTGTTGGGCTTTGAACCGGCGCGAGACTTTTTCTTCTTATCATCCTTCATCAGGCCGAACTGAAACCCGACCCGCTTTGCCGCGTCAGGTGTTGCCTGGCGGATCATGTCGGAAAGCTCCAGTATCTCGGGGAGCTGTGGTAGGAGTAGGTGCACTGGTGATGGCACGGCCTTGGAATCCGTTTCAAAGAATTCCAGACCGCTCTTGATGCGGTTATACAGGTTGTGCGGGTGCTTCCTACGGCTAAACCTTTCACAATTAAACAGTTCCAAGAACACGAGGATTTCGGTGATATAGACATCTCCCTCATCTCCCTGGTTATAGGCAATCGCCGTTGCCCCCGGCCTGCCGTGCATTATCTTCTTGATACGGTCGAAGTCACCCCGGAGATTTGCCAATGAAGGGTCGTCCACCTGCTTGCTGCGATTAAGGCCCTCGGCTATCTCCACGACTTTAGACGCCTGGATTCCCTGCAAGATATGGAGCCGAACGTAGGCACGGCTGATCGTATCCAACTCCTCGTCGCCCTCTGCGTCCTCGATTGCGTCGCGAATGGCCGCATAAGTATGGCCACCGTTCACGATGCCATGGCGGGAAGGATCGCTGAGCGTGATCGTGAGTTTTCCAGCACCCCCGGCCACCTTTGCGAATTCGGCGTCCTCAACAAGGAGATAGATTCCCTGATTTTTAATCGCCATGTCTTCGGGATTTTCGGTGAGCGTTTCCGTGATGCCCTTAATCACAGGACCAGTGAGCACATTTTTCTGATTGCGGCGCGGGACCCTTGGATTGACCTCCATGAAATCGTCCAACGCGTCCGGCAAATCCGTGACCCTTACAAAGCAGTCTCCAACCTTCGTTCCACCAAGCCCAGCAATAGGGAGACTCCGATAATCATCGGCTGGAATGGTAAATGTGAAAGGCAGGGAAACGTGCGGAACTGCACTTGCTGAAGTAGCAGGGTTCATATTGCCTCCAGGCGAAAGGAAAAAAGACCCGCCGCCTATTTGAATTCCCGCAGGCCCACTGCCAATCACTGGCAGTTATGGGTCGGTGGGTAGCTAGATATTACGAGGGGCGCTGGATAAACGTCAAGTCCGTTATTCTCGCGGACTACCAGACGGGACCGTCGTAGCTGTCGCTAGGCAGGGGGCGCAGGAGCATGTCGAGCGCGATCTTGACCTCTGTTACAGGAAGGTCACGCTTTTTCTGATTGCAAGAATGACAGAGAGGCTGGAGGTTTCCCTTAGCCCTTTCGCTGCTCTGAACGCTGCGAAATCCACTCAATCTAGGCCACAGACTTTTGCCCTGGTGTGCGTTCAGAAACCGCCCGCGCAATTCTCGTGATCGTTTCCGGAACGTCCGTAGTCTTTTTGACCAATTCATAGTCCCACCGGCCATAGCTACCATCCGCATTCACCGCAGCAACCCATCGTTGCGCTGCGGCCCGCTTCACTTCCTCCAGCGGATCGTAGCCCTTTGTCTCCAATATCAGATGCACAGGCGGGCTTGTTTTCAGCCGGATGATAAAGTCTGGCACGTAATCGTGCATCTGGCCGTTGTGCAGATATGGAATGGCGAAACCGAGGCCAGCATTCTTGACGAAGGCATCCACCGCCGCGTGCGAATCTGTGTAGTAGGCCGCAGCCTGCTCCCACTTCTGAGTGTCCGGCACGACGTAGTTCAGGTGGCACTTGACGACCTCGCGCGGCTCACGGCTTGTCCAGAAATCAACCTCGGCTGTAGAACCCGGCCCTCGGCTCGATTCGTAGCGCGGGATTTCAGGCGTTTCGCCCTCGTCAGTGTCGGGTCTCACATTTTCGGAAAGAATCTCCACGAGCCAACCGTAATAAGGCGCAAGCCCCAAATCCTTGAGGTCAGCGGGCGGACGCACCTCCACTTTCTCGGCCATAAACCGCTGGATGATTTTCACTAGCTGAGGGAAAAGGACGTGAGCGGGTACTTGACATCCCGGTTGCGATACGTAGTGCTTTGTCATGCCTCGCGCCAAGTCGAAAACAAGCTCCTGCACCCGCATCTTGGAGCGGTATTCCTTCAGCGAAATCTCGTCCAAGCGTCCGGGGCCGGACAGTTTCATTCGCCCTGTATTGGTGACGCTCAGACCTTTCATTTCGACTTCTGGGGGAATGGAGTCCGGCTGCAAGACGAGGCGGGGCACGCGCTCCCAATCCATCGTCACTCGATTCCGAATCGCCTGCGTGTAACCTTCCACACGCGGGAATTGAATTTCGTAAACGGCCTTTTCAGGGATGGAATGAACGTGATAGCGCTTCACTCGCGGCGGCGCAGGGCCTTGCGGGTTCGCCTTGAACGGAATAACCTCGAACGGCACGCCGAAGACCTTGGCGACTTCTTCCGTGAATCGCCCATTCTCACCAAGCTCATAACTGGCACGCCGCAGGCCGCGCCCCACAACCTGCTCGCACAAAAGCTGCGACATAAAGGGCCGCAGACCAATAATGTGGGTCACAGTGCTGCAATCCCACCCCTCAGTGAGCATCCCGACGCTCACGATGCACCGCACGTCTCGGCCCGGCGGGTGCAGCGGGCGCCCTAGCTTTTTCGCCAAATCCTCGAAGCCTTCAGGATAGAGCGGTCGGCCCTGACGGTCGGTAGTCCAATTCGTCTTGCCCACGGTGTCCAACGTGAAACGCATCCACCGGACCTCGTCTCCCTTAGCGCCCTCCACGTCAGTCTCGTGTATCACCTTAGTGTCTACTCGAATGGTGTTCACTCGCCCGTTCTTGTTCCTAAAGCCCTCAATCCGTGCCGGAGGAATCCCGGTAGGCGACTTGTCCTCCGCCAACCACTCGTAGATCGCCTTCGCAATTTTCGTGTTCTTGCACACGAGAATAAAAACAGGGGGACGCGGATCGGCTTCGTTCTTGGCCCAGTCTTCGGTCTGTTTCTCCCAAAGCCCTCCGAGCATCGCAATCGGATGATGGGCATATTTCAGTATCGCCTCAGCTTTCGGGCTGCTCTTTTTCCCGCCGCGTTCGGCGGGCGTCAGCTTCTTCTCTAAAATCCATTGCCATATGTTCAGGTACCCGGGAATCTCTTCGCCGGTCGTATCGCGCACGGCCAACTGCGGAATCTTCACTAGCCCTGATTCGATAGCATCAATCAACCCGAAGTCGCTCACAACCCAAGGGAAGGGTTTGTTGGTTTCCTGCCCCACTCTGCCCAGAAAATAGGGTGTTGCCGACAGGTCCACGCAGAAATTTATACCTCGCTGCTTTTGCAGCTTGTCCAGCCCGTCAATCCAGACGGTCGCTTCCTGAAAGAATTCGTCCGCTTCTTCCTCTTCGCCGAATTCATCTTCTTCCTCCGGGTCAGGCTCGTCGCGCTTGATGCGGTAGGCGTGGTGCGCCTCGTCATTCAACACGAGAATGTTCTGCTTGCCGCCGACTTCGCGGCCTATCACCCCATTGATAAGCGCCGCGTCGCTCTCCACGTAGCGTGTGGACTTGACCTTTACTCGCTTAAGGCTTCCATCCTTCTCGCGTTCTTCCTCCACTACAGTCAGCATCCCGTTGGCGACCTGTAGCTCGTAATCCTTCAGGCTCAGGTAGCGGCTCCCGCGTGCGGTCGTCGTCTTCGCCCCGATAATGATGGTCTCCTCGCGCTGCAATTCCTTACCGGCCTTCACCACCTTCGCGCTTACGCCGCCGGTCTGCATTGTCTGCGGCTCGAAGACGTGCCAATTCCTGACTAAAACTCTGCCCTGCCGCAGAAGAGGCATGAGGTGCGAGGGGACCAGGTCGCGCGTGCGATAAATGCTTGCTTCGTCTATGTCGGGGTCAAGTTCCGCCAGTCTCTGCCGGATCGTCACGTTCGGACAGACGACGAGCACGACATCCGAGAACCTTGCATCGCTCCGGTCATTCAGTTTGTTTAGGATGCTCCAAGCCGCCAGCATCCCCATCACAGTCGTCTTCCCGGAACCAGTCGCCATCTTGCAGGCGTACCGCTCAAATCCAGTGTATCCATCTTTCGCTTTCCTGTCGTCGCTTGGCTCGTCACGCGAGATGGAGATACCTTGGAGGAAGTCGGCCCGTGCTTCCTTCAGAAAGATCACCGACGTTGCAGCCTCGATCTGCGCGAAAAAGAGCCGCTTCTCGCGTCCTTCGCGTGTCCACCACTGAATGAGTTCGAGGGTCGTCCGGGTACTCCCGGGATAGCCTTGTTCTTGCCAGTCAGCCACGCGTTCCCGAATAAGGTTTACCAGTGCGAGTTCAAACCCGGATGGATACTCCTTTGATGGGCGCAGGAGTCGCTCATCCGGTAACCACGGCTTCGTTTGTTCGCGAGGCGCGAAGACAATCGAAGGCCGCCGGTGCCCTTCGATAAGCTGTGGCTGTTCGCCCTCTCGGATATACCAGTAGCGGGTCGGCTTCTCGAATGGCGAATTCTGAATTGGCTCTCCAACTTCGGGATAACCGGCCATCGCCTATTTCGCCTCTTTCACCTTCTTCACAACCAGCAACTCGTTTCCTCGGTCGTCAATCACCTTCACCGCGACCTGTCCGTGCTCCCCCGGCTCGAACGGTGCGCTGACCGTTCCCGCGAGATGATCCCACACACTCTCTTCGTACTCTCCGCGCAGCGCCTTCTTCAGGTTTTCCCATGCGCCTGTCCGGGGGAAAAACGCTTGGCTCGCGCGAAAGCAGAGGTCGTTATAATCCGTGTCCAGAAACCACGCAGGCACGTCGTTGCCCCTGCTCTTGTGGTTCACCATCTCGATGGGGTCGAAAACATCGAGTCCGAGCAATTCGACTTCATATTCCTTCCGCGCACCGTTTTTCGATTTCACCTTTCGCACTTCAATTTCCGGCAGTCCGCAAACGCTGAAAATCTGGCTGGAGCGCATGTTCTTGAGTAGGTCACCCATCACCAGATCGGGGGTCGCCTGCACATAGGTTGCGGGAATGCCGACAACGTCGGCAGACTTGTCAATCAGCGTCCGGGCGTTCGGCTGGATAGCGAATCCGATGACGTAAAGGTGCGAGTAGCTTTTGGCGTGAGCTTCTCGGGCAGCCTCATACACCAGCTTTTCACTAACAGCGCCGTTCTCTGGGCCGAAGACAAACGCAACGGGTTTTTCCGCTCCGTTGGGGGCCATCGCCTCGGCAGAAAGAGAGAGCGTCTTCGCAGGCGGTCGGATGCTTTTCAGCACGACCGTCTTGTTTCCTTCTAGTCGGAGGACCGGCGACTTCCGTAGGACTTCCAGCATTCGGTCAACGAAAGACGCCGTGGAATTTGCGTTTGTCGTCGCTGCGTTAGACTTGGACTCTTCGAAATCGAGCGGCGTCGGAATTGTGGCCTCGAAGCAGAAAGGTCCGGTTACTCGGGTGACGGACAAATTCTCTTCCGGCCTATCCACGAGAACTTCTTCCTCTGGAGATTCGCTATTGGCGATGGATTTCAGCGTCACGTGCGGAACGATTCCACCCACTTCTTCGCCTTTTTTATTTTGGCGTCGTCGGTAGACGAAACCACCAATAGGGCCACGAAGATCGTCTTGTAATTCGTACCAAGGAAACGTCGCGGTGAGGAGACGCTGGCGGGCGAGAGCGAGCGGCACGCGACTCGTATCAATCGTTATCCAGCGTCGGCCCCATTGCTCCGCACAAAATGCGGTCGTGCCGCTACCGCACGTCGGATCGAGGACTAAGTCGCCCGGATCCGTTGACATTAAAAGGCAGCGTGCGACCACTTGAGAGTTTGTCTGGACAACGTAAATAATGTCCCTCTCGCCCATCGTGTCCCCCCACACGTCCTGAAGTTCTCTTACCGGAAAGTCGTCCATGAAACGCACGTATCTTAGAGTCTTGCCTTCAGCGCTCAACCGCTTTGCGTTTTTGAGTCTGTTCAGCCCCTCTCGGTTTGTTTTCCAACGCTGTTGATATGTACGACCTTCAAATTCGAAATCGAAAACCGGGTTCGCCGACTCCAGCGATGTCGTCGAAAAAAGTCTCGCCTGCGTAGGGATAGGAGCCTCGCCACTCCGCTCCTCTGCACTGAGGCTCCTCCTACGGCCATCCGGCAATTCGACGTACTGATAGTCCCTGGGACTCGATGATCGTGGAAGGTAAAGCTGATTGAACTTCGTGAAATCTTTGTTCTTTCCGTACCACAGGAGAAAATCACAGGTACGAGGAAGAAACTCCTGGGAGAGACCCCCTGTTTTCTGAAATGTTATCTGCCGAATAAAATTGTCCTTGCCAAAAATTTCATCAAGCAGTTCACGAACGTGGTGCACATTCTCGTCGCTGATTTGGATAAAGACACTCCCGCTAGAAGCCAGCAGCTCACGCGCTAAAATCAAACGATCCCGCAAATACGAAAGGTAGGAATGCAATCCGTACTCCCAAGTGTCTCGGTATGCCTGAACCATCTCAGGCTCGCGCGTCATGTCTTCGTCATCGCCGTGAGAGACATCCCGCTTGCGGACAAATGGCTGAAAGTTCGAGCCGAACCTCACGCCATAGGGCGGGTCAATGTAAACCATCTGCACCTGACCTCCGAGACCCTCGTAGCACAGCAACGAATTCATCACGACAAGCGAATCGCCGAGGATAATCCGGTTAACCCATTTGTCCTTGTGTTCGTAAGCACGCAGCACCTGGTCCGCCACAGAATGCTGCGGATCGCCCCACATGTCGAACATGCTCGTCTGATTGCGGTCGAAGCGGTGCCCCTTGAGCGTTTCGAGTATGGCTTTAGTTGAAAGCCGCTCGTGGATGAACAGCGGCATCGTCGGCACGTCAAAGGAAAGCCTCTCAGCCTTGCCCGCCCAGTTCAGGAAAGGCTTGCTCATTGTCTTTAGCTTCCGCACGGCTTCCTGTGCCTGCCCGACATTCCCGGCGGTCTCTTTCCAGACCTCCGGCTTGGAACTTAGTTTCTGGTGAAGTTCCTTGAGTTCGGCTTCCGCATTAGCGAGTTGCGCCTCACCTTGCTCCCTCGCCGCGTTTTTCCCGTCCCACTCGAGCGCAGGCGAGAGCGATGAATCGTAGCGGTAGGTCTTCGGCGGGAGCTTCTTCCTGAATTGTGCCTGCGTGCCAACTTCAGGCCGCATCGGACTTTCGGACTGAGGATGCTTATAGCTTTTGGCAGCCTCGGTATTCGACAGTTTCAGTTTCTTGGACGCCATCCTTTGGACTCCGTATTGAGAGAGGTCGCGTGCGCGATTATGTGGCCAGGGCGCAACCGATTTTCACGCTTACACAAGCCTGGCGAAATCTCTTTCGACGACGATACGCAGTAGCAATTTCAAACAGAGATCGCCAGAAGTGCCCGTCGTGTGGACTCCACCTAATCGCCGGGAAAGACAGTTCCTCAGAACCCTGTAACTATAGCTTTCCTGGCGTGGGCCGTACCTATCGTTCCGCCTGGTTCTCAGCCATCTGACCCATGAATCGAGTATTGCAGGATAATGCTGAACTTGGAACGGCTGCAAAGGAGTCCTACGAATCTGTAGGCGAACTCGTGGATTAGCCCGCAAGAACCCTTGGAGCGCGCCCCAGACTTGATCCATGTGCCCTTGAACGTGCTCCGCTCTCTGACGAAGCAAGGGCTTATCCAGCCATTTGTCTAACGCATCTGCTGCTAGCTTCCTTATGCGTCCCCTTCCCCGATGCTCTAGCACGCGAAGGGCAGCTATAGGCCTACGGCACCCGAGTATTGGCATGGTCATCTCCTCCTTTTGGGTCTAGAGCTTCGACACCATCCGTTCCGCTCCCTCAGTGAAAGAGGAATTACGGGCGTGATTCTACCATCCTCCCCCTGACTCGCCATGATCTATGATGGTGTGTGGCCATCCACGATTCCGAGCAGTGGGAAGCTTTCCGTTTGCTACACTCCCGTTGGGATTCGTATAATCGGACACCTTTAAGATACAATGGCTATCGAGGCAATTGAGTACCGTCAAGAGCTAACGAGTGGCAGCACGAAGCCGCTAGTTTTGCATTGCGAGACACCTGATGGTGAGGAATCCGACTATGTGGTTAAGCTCAAAAATTCTTCCAAGACGGGCGTGTTCGGATTGGCTTCTGAATGGATTTGTGCAGGCCTAGCTGGGAATCTAAATCTCGTAACGCCACACGCAGAAATTGTCCACATTAGCCGGGAGTTCGCGGAGGCTGTTCCTAATGGACCAGTCAAGACTAGGTTGCTCGCAAACCTCGGTGCGAATTTTGGGAGCCGGTATCTAACAGGAGGATACACGACTTGGCTCAAGGACAGACCGCTCGCTCGACCCCTGCGTCGTCTGGCGGTCGACATCTTGTGCTTCGATGTTTTCGTTCAGAACCTTGACCGACGAACCGAGAAACCCAACGTATTGTGGAAGGGTGAAGAGTTCGTGATCGTGGACCACGAGATGGCCTTTCCTTTCCCTTTCGCGATAAACAGCCACGAACCGTGGAGTGATACATTCGCGACCGGAATAAGGCAGCACCTTTTTTTTTCAGGTCTAAGGGGTAACCTTGAACCAGAATCATTAGACCCCTTCCGAGGAGCCGTTGAGGCGTTGACCGATGGCGCACTGGATAGCCTATTTCAGGGGATTCCCGGCGAATGGTGTCCCGACGACAAGGTTGATTGCATTCGCCAATACCTGCCCCGAAGGCGAGATAATGCAGAGATTTGGATGGATTCGATTCGGAGGGAACTTACATGAAAACCGAATTCAGTTATGTCATCCTCCACTATGTGCACGATGTGGTCTCGGGTGAATTCGCGAACGTCGGGATAGTGCTCGTTGCGCCCAAAATACGCTTCGCTGGTGCGTTATGCACGAACCGATACCAGCGTGTTTCGCAATTCTTCCAGGGAGCCTCAGGTAAACACGTTCGGGATGTTAATTCGTACATACAGGGGCGAATTGACGAGATTTCAGAAAGGCTTGCGTCGAACTTCGCTCAATCAAGTTTCCCTAGAGATGCCAGTGAATTTGCTCAACAGGTTCTACCTAAAGACGACAGTTCCTTTCAAACCTCTGAGCTACGCGGTGGCATAGCTGATGCGAGCGGAATGGAAGGCGTGCTCGAAGAACTCTTCGACAGGTTTGTCGAAAGATATGAGAAGACTCAGGAGAGACGGACGCGGACGGACGATGAAATTTGGCGACCCTTCAAACGTGCGCTAGACACCAAGCGCCTGTCTGCATATCTGAAGCCACATCTCTTGAAAGCACCTCATTGCGAGTTTGAATTCAAGAGGGCATTCAAGAATGGGCGTCTGCACATCTGCCAGCCAATCTCTTTCGATTTGGCATCTGAAGACCAAGTGTCAGAAAAGGCCCTTTTGTGGTTTGGACGCATCGAGCAATTGCGCGAAAGTACAGAAGCATTCAAAGCGTACTTCCTGCTTGGCAAGCCGTCCGACTCGGCTCTCGCTCCGGCTTTCAAGGATGCGGAAGAAATTCTGCGAGAAGTACACACTGAAAAGGAAGTCTATACAGAAGACGGTGTGGATGATTTCACACTGAAGGTGGGTGAGGAATTGCGTTCCGCCCATTTGTGATTACAGTTTCCTTAATGTCCGCTGGAGCTTGTCAACGCACATTATTGTTCGCTGATGCTTCCGCAACGTTCGCAAATGAAGGTCCTACTCCACTGCGCGTATTGTCTCGGGTAAGCTGTGTGGTTGTGGTTCCAATAGAGGAACAAGAGAACAACGAAAAGGCCAGCAGAGAGCACAGCAAACATCCTCAAGGGAGGCAAAGAAACAGTCGAATAATTGTTCGTAACGATATTCACGTAAAACACTATCCAGCCAACCGATAGGAATACCAAGACCGACCAACCCAACAGTTTTGGATAGGACCATTTCTTCGGGGGAGTCAGCGCTTTCGAGATCTCCGTCTGCAGTGTCCCTTTCGTGGTTGCTCTACCCACAACCACATCAGGCCCACCCCTTCCGACCACCACACCTCGTAGCCGCGTGCGCGTACTCCCGTGCTGAAGTCCCTCTTGGTAGGCCAGAGACACTTTCTTGACGTTTCTGCTCTTGCAATTCGGGCACTGCAACTCCATAGGGCCACCCTCTCCTGCCTCATACGGGTGTATATCTTTTCTGGTCATTTCTCCGTGCAAGGGGTTGCCCCTATACTCCGCAGTCCCAGACAACGTTCCCATTACAGCTTTCCTTCTTGGCGACCAGCAACGTGTCGGGACATTTTCTGAGCCATGAAGAGGAGTAGCTTCCGGTCCCCCTCATCCATACGGCTGAGTTGTCGGCGCAGTTGGTTGAAGTGACGCGCATCCTTGCCGGAGCTACCCCAGGCAATGTCATCCGCCGTCCGCCGCATGGGAAGATTTGGAAGCACGGGCGGCTCCTCACCTTCATAGAAAAGTTGATACAGTGGAACTTCGAGTGCCCTAGCCATCTTTTCTAATGTTTCGATGGCCGGAATAGTGTGGCCGTTTTCAACACGAGAAATGTAGCAACGAAGCAGGCCCGTGCGCTTTTCCATGTCCCCTTGGGAAAGCCTCTTCTCTGCGCGTAAAGCACGTAAACGATCACCGATAATCATCTCAATCCTACCTTCCTACTTTCGGAATCCATGTGCGACTCCATGCCTTGTACAACTATACAACGAGCGCTCGTTGTTTTGCAATGAGCTTTTCAGTGGGACTTCTTGGACTTGGGAGGCCGACCGCCTTTGCGCTTTTTCCGTCTAGCTTGTAACTGCCTGAAATATTCAGAGCCGCGCTTAGCGATCTTCTTCCCACCCTTCCGTCCAAGCTTGACGGCGGCGGGATCTTTCGTTTTTGCCAAAATTCAGAAGGGGTAGCTTCCGCTCCCGACCGTATTATGCACGACGTACATCGCGGCACCAAGCACGCGAAAGATGAACCTGCCCACTTTATTGCTTGGCTCAGGCGACGCTTTGGCTCGCTCTCTTCCTTTCGCCGCTTTGAGCTTGCCGCGTCCCGGCGAATAACTCCCGACGCCTCCGGTCTTCACTAGCACGCTTCGCGCCACGAAAAACCCCATGTCACTCAGACGCGCGGCCCGTTCTGACCTGGACACGCCAATCTCTTCGCTCCTGTTCTCTGTTTCGGGACCTTGCCCCCTCGCTGTGTAGTGAAGGGGGCACAAAGCTCCCGAAACAGGAGAACAAATATGAAAGTCGAGCAAGCAAAGCAAATCGCAAACAAAGCCATCGAGCAACTCAGTCAGGCCCTCGAACGAGGGCAAAGCGAAACGCTGAAAACCTACCTCGCCGCCATTGGCCGATTCCATCGGTACAGTTTGCGGAACGTAATGCTTATTGCATCGCAGAACCCAAAGTCTACGCATGTCGCCGGCTTCCACACGTGGCACAAACTTGGACGCTTCGTGAAGAAAGGCGAGAAAGGCATATTGATTCTCGCCCCAGTCGTTCGAGCGAAGAAATCGGGCCCTGAAAAAACTGAAACCGATGAATCGTCAACACCTGTCGGCTTCCGCGTGGCATACGTATTCGACATCAGTCAAACGGATGGCCAAGAACTGCCTGAACTCGGAAGCGTAAATGGCGATCCGTGCGAATACCGCGACCGGCTCGGCAAATTCGTCACGGACCAAGGCATCGCACTCGAATACTCGCAAGACATCTCGCCGGCGCGCGGGACATCCGCAGGCGGCAAGATCACGTTATTGCCAGGGCAGACTCCAGCTGAAGATTTCGCCACGCTAGCGCATGAGGTCGCACACGAATTGATGCACCGCGACGACCGGCGTAGCAGCACTTCAAAGCGCAGCCGTGAAACCGAAGCCGAGGCCGTGGCATTCGTCGTCTGCCAAGGAATCGGACTTGAGACCGGCTCGGCTGCGCGAGATTACATCCAGCTCTACGATGGCGATGCCAAGCTACTCGCGGAGTGCTTGGAGCACATCCGACAAACCGCCACTCATATTCTCAATGCAATCGGCGCGGAGAAAACCTCCGCGCCGCCCGTCTAGAACGGGTGTTCATCGCGGGAGCGAGTGATTACGGATTTGACACAGTAAACACCCAATGGAAAATATCTTGCAGCCATATGGCTTTAGCAGTACCATCTTCCTGTTTTTCACTCTCATAAGAGAGAGCAATTTCGGAAGTTGTAAAAAGGAGATGGCGAAATGCGATCCGCCGTTCTAATAACCGAACCGTTTGAGGTGCGTTCTAGCCTGCAAGACCTCGGACTCGATGACGAGGTGCTTCAACAGGTAGCTCAACGTGCTTTGGCTTCGCGCAACACTGCTACTGAGAATCATCCCCCCAATGCCGCGGGTCTATTCGGATGGATGGAAGGGGTAGCGGCGATGCGCGAGGTCCTGATCCCTCCGCCATACAAATGGCACCGCGAGAACATTAACAACCTATCACTGACGGTCAACGACGACAACACCATAGCAATTATAGTGGCTACCGGCGACGAGGCTACTGGCCGTATCGACATGGAGCCGTGCACAAATTCAAAAAAAGGTCCGAACACTAGAAGTGCCGTCGAAAGGAATTTGTTTCAATGGAAGCTTTTTCCAGATGACATCAAGCCCGAAGACTTGGTGAAGGCATCCTCCGGTAGAACAACTTGGCTATTCCTGATGCATTACGATGTCGCCAACGAACAGATGCGTTTAGAGCTATCGCAGCCGGTCGAAATGACTGAGACTGACCACGTCAAGGGTTGGGCCGTAAGGATCATACTGTCTCCGGTTTCCTTTACTGGCCCAACGACGGAACTTGCGCCAAACGTACCGCAGTCTCCAGAGATAGACATTAAGGTCAAGAAGCGTGCCTGAGCCCCATAAGAAAGCGTTCCGCGCGAGCCGCATGCATTTGGCACGCAAGCGGAAGGGTTTAAGCAAAACAGAATTTGCCAATAAAATTGGCGTTGACATACGAGTATTCTCCGCATACGGCTCCGATAGGTATCATCCATCGGAGGAAACATTGCAGCGCATGCAATCTGTCACAGGTTTTCCTAGGGAATTCTTTTACGGAGATGACGTGGAAATACCGGAACGGAATATTGTTAGTTTTCGGTCACTATCGACGATGTCTGCACGCGAACGCGAAATGGCTCTAAGCCAAGGCGCGATGGCCCTTCTTCTCAATCAATGGATTGAAGAAAAATTTGAACTTCCCAAAGTAGACGTACCTGACCTTAGCCGAGAGCCAAATCCAGAAGAGGCGGCAATTACGCTCAGGCAACATTGGCGTCTAGGAGAACGCCCTATCCGAAACATGATTCACCTCCTAGAAGATCATGGCGTGAGGATTTTTTCTCTAGCGATTAATACGAGGACGGTGGACGCGTTTTCTCTTTGGACCGACGAGAGACCTTTTATATTCCTAAATACACAGAAATCGTCTGAGCACAGTAGACACGATGCCGCCCATGAACTAGGGCATCTCGCGCTGCATAAACATGGTGGACCGCGCGGTAGAGAGGCGGAGACCCAAGCCCATGCATTTGCAGCAAGTTTTTTGATGCCGCGCGCTAGTGTTCTAGCTAACGTGCCTAGAGTCCTAAGCCTGAATAGTCTTGTTCAGGCGAAGAGAATCTGGACAACTTCTGTGGCGTCCCTCAATTATCGCCTTCACACTGTGGGAGCAATCACGGACTGGCAATATCGCACGCTATGTATTCAGGTCGCTAGACGGGGCTACCGTATTCATGAGCCAAACAGTGCGCCGAGAGAATCGTCGCAGATTCTTCCGAAGGTGTTTGCATCACTGCGCGACGATGGAATTTCGAGGTCACAGATCAGCAAAGAACTATTCGTTCCCGCATCAGAAATCGATCAGTTAATTTTCGGCCTTACGATGTCCAGCATAGAGGGAGGCGGTAAGAGCACTCCAAGAAGCAAGAGTGCCAAATTAGCCTTAGTTAATTAGGTTTCTTGGATGGCCTCTACCGACCGGGAGCTGACTTCCGATAGGTGGCCTCGGTTCCCGGAAAACGGCATGTGAAAGGTTCCCCGCGGGGCTTTGGACGTTTCCTCGCCAACTCCGACACTATCACCAGCGTCTCTTCGTTTCTCTTTTCCAAGCCGCAGCCACTCGGTGGGCTCGTCGGCCTCCCGGAGATTGATCGCTCGGCGCGCATAGGAGTAATGTCTCTCGCCCTTTGTGCCTCTTGTTCCCCCTAGCACCGATGTGATCTGTTTCAGTCCATTCTCTCCATACCCGCCCTCTCCATTGGGCACAGCTTCGGGATAATTCCTGCGCCCGGCAGCTTCGCGTCTTCTGCTTTTCCGGTTCCTCCCAACAAATCTTCTGAAACACCGCCGAAGATTTCTCGTGTCCCTCCCAAAAAGCAGCCGCTCGCTTTGGGAGCAGTATCCTCTCGCTTCCGGGGTGCCCCAATTACAAGGGCAGAAACGGAGAAACACAATGTACCAAAACAGAGTTCATCTCATCGGTTATCTCGGCAGGAACCCGGAGCAAAAGTCCGCGAAACAGTCGGGCCGGAAGTACACCGTCTTTTCGCTCGCGACGAAGCGCGCTTGGAAGGGCGCAGATGAGGAGTGGCACTCGAAGACCGAGTGGCACCGCATCATCGCCTGGAACGGTCTGGGCGAATACGCCGCGGCGAAGCTGCGCAAGGGCGATCACATCTACATCGAAGGCACGCTCGTAAGCAACATCTACGAGAAGAAAGTCAACAAAGGCAAGAACGCGACCTCCGTCGAGATCACGTTCTGGCAGGTCAAAGCTCAGTCCATTCGCAAGCTGAACCGCGTCAAGAGCGGCCAGGCAACGGAAAGCCTGCCGTCCGACGCAGAAGCCGGGGACGCTCCCTTCTGAGCGCCTCCCGCACAAGGGGCCTCGGCGAAAGCCGAGGCCCCTCTTTGCGTCTTCTTCCTGTGCACGTCCACGCACAGGCGAGTCAAATTGGACACAAGAAGTCGGGCCGTACTATAACTCAGTACACCCAAGACATTGACATGTCCTTTACGCCGGGCACTTTTTCAGAAGGAGTGGGTTCTAAATCAACAGGCGGATTGTCGGCGAGAAACGTGCTCTATCCCATTCCGTCATCCGTCGCGTGCACATGACTTAAGCTGGCAGAAAGAGAAGGAAGAAGCAATCGGAGGCGTTCTGGTACGACGGTACCAAGACATTACGTGCCCCCGAAGAAACCCTAAATCATCTCGCCACATCCAAATCCTCATGTCGCGGCGGCGATAGGGATGTGTCCCCATGCGCCCAAAGCGAGATACAAAGCCCGGTCCTCGGTTCTTGGTGAACTCGGTTGACCGCTTCGGAAGGCAAATCGCTCCTGCGGTGTTGTCTGTCGCACAGGAGATCGGGCCGCGCGCACTCGCGTACGCCGAAAACCTGATCGGCGATCCCGCCCTAGCCATAGGCTATTTTGAGGAAGCAGCGGCCTGCGTGTCCGCCGCAATTGAACAGAAGAAGACGTCGGACGGGCCTGCCATACGAAACCTCGGCGCATATCTGTTCCGCACCTTTATCCGCATTGTGGATGACGCCAAACGAAAAGAGACAACCCTTGAAAAATCCCTCCTCGAATACGGCGAAACTCAGGTTCTCCTGTACGGAGATCGCGAAGCGGAAACGACAATCCTTCTGAATCAAGTGATGGGGACCTGTGATCGTGCCTCACGGGAAGTCGTCGTCCTTCACCTTGAGGGATTTTCCTGGAAGGAGATCGGGAAGCGTTTGGGCATCTCCAGCCATGCGGCGGAGGCTCGGTTTCGTAAAGCCCTTGACCACGCGAGAAAAAGGCTGAAAATACGGGGGTGAAGAGATTGAGGAGGCTCGACTCTGCGAGGAGTAAGCCAACGGGCCATAAGCGGAAGAAATTGGTAGAGAAGACCTTTCGTGACCTTGGCAGGAGACATCTCGCCGAGGATTTTCCGAACCCTACCCGCCAAGGATGCCCCCCGGACGACGTACTAAAACTCTTGGCCGAAAAACCGGCACAGGTAGACGATTCAGTTCTGGACCACATCACCATGTGTTCACCGTGTTACCGGGTCTACAGTGGTTTCCTCCAGAAAACGAAAGCCAAACAATCCAACCGAACGACGCGAACCCCCTCAAAAGACCGGCGTTAGTCATCGTATTAAAAATATTTCATTTTGTTGGTGCGTTTTCTCCGAAAAAACCCCTCTGTATAGATGAGGGGAGTTCTCGCCGGACATTCCCCACGAAGCTCGATGGCCCCGAGCCACAACGGTAAGCCGCCGGGCGTCGCGCACGGCTGGCAGTCGACGGGCCGGACGCGAAGGTAGAACCCCGCTGGTTGGAGCCGCCGCTCCAAGTGTGCCTTGACGAGCCAGGCACGAATGACAGCACATCGGGCCTTCCTTCGCATCGCCGGTTCCTCACGCAAGCTACGTGTCCGGCGAGAACTCTGCCCGATGGAAACCAGGCAAAGGAGATTGGCAAACATGAAAAAGATTTGGCGCAAAGCACGGAGGCTTAAGAAAGCCTCTCCATATCTGTTCGTTGCGGCGGCAGGGTTACTTCTCGCTGTACCCGCATTTGCTCAGGCGGCCGGCAATTCGCCCTGGGAAAACGCCGTCCAGGTTTTGGAAACGGCATTCACCAGCGACATCGCGCGTGGGCTGTCACTGGTTGCCATCGTTGTAGCCGGACTGACGTTTGCTTTCGGGGAAGGCGGCTCGAAGCGCATCCTCGCTGGCGTGCTATTTGGCGTCGGCATGGCTATCGCCGCAGTGAACTTCCTCGCGTGGCTGTTTCCAGGTTCCTGACCATTTCACTGGCACGAGGAGAACATGCCGGAAAACAGGCGAATGAATATGGTCCATCGATCGCTCTCCAGGCCCCTCACCATCCTCGGAGCCGAGCGGAAGCTTTTCTTCTTTGCGATGTGCGTGGGCGCGGGAACGTTCAACCTGCTCAACAGCTTGCTGGGCGGTATTTTGATGTTCCTGTTGCTCTACTTCTTCGCCCGATGGGCAACCAGGACCGATCCTCAGATTCTCCGGTTCCTGCTCACTTCTCCGAAATATCGCAGGCAGTACGACCCCGCAAAATTCAGCCCCGTCCCGATCCGCTGGGTGAACCATGCTTAGGCTCAAGCGGATCTTCAAAAACTACGAGGAGACCGGCTCGTTCAACGAGCAGGTGAACCTCTACGGATTCGCGGACGAGCATGTATTCCTCACAAAGACAGGCAGCCTCGGCGTCATCCTCGAAGTGCGCGGAGTGGACTACGAATGCCTCGACGGGGTTTCGATTGACGGCCTGACGAAGCGCCTGGAATCCGCGCTCAAGCTTTTCGATGAAAACTACCGCGTCTATCAGTACCTCTTCAAACGAAACAACGAAACCATCCCCTACAAGCTCTACGGCAATCCCGTCGTGGATACGGCCATCAAGAACCGAATCGTCTATCTTGCGACCAAGGCCGACACTCTCTTTTCGTTGTCCATCTATTACGTTGTCCTCTACGAGGGCTTCCGCTACTCGCGCACGCTCGGCAGTACTCTCCTGGAATTCCCAAAGCATCCAGCGAAGGCACTCGGCGACCTGCGCGCGGGCCTTTCAACGAAGAAGCAGGTCGTATTGCTCGACCGCGAGATCGGCAAGGCCCAGGCAGCCCTCGTTCAGAAAACCGAAAGTTTCATCCTGCAAGTGAGCGACTTCCTCCCCATCCGATTGCTCGATAAATACGAGGCGTTCCGTGTTCTCAAGAAGACCCTGAATTTCGCCCCGGCGAAACTCGAATCCGCGAAGCTCAAATACGACACCTTCCTCGACTATTGCCTCTGCGAGTCGCACCTCGAATGCCATCGCGGGCATCTGCGCCTGGATGATTACTACGTCAGGGTTTTGACGCTCAAGGAACCATCCGCGCAGAGTTTCCCCCTGATCTTCAAGCGCCTGCTCGAAGCGGAGGCAAACTATTACGTCGTCACCGAATGGAAGAAGGAAGATTCAGGCAAGACCAGAAGGACGATCCAGGCCAAGCGCCGGCACTTCCACAACACCAAGCACTCGTTCTTCAGCCAGGTCAACCTGAACGATACTCCGCAACGAGACGTTCTCACCGACGATTCAAAGGAATCCCAGGTGCAGGAGTTGGGAGAGGGCATCAAGGAGATCGAGCTTCGCGGGAACTACTTCGGTCAGTTTTCACTCACGGTTGTAATTTATGACCTCGACCTGGCGAAGGTGGACCGGGCGTGCGCCGAATTCTACAAAGTCTTCAGCATCCACGACGCACAGCTTTACGAGGAGAAATACAATCTCCTAAACGCATTTCTCGCGGCAGTTCCCGGCAACCACGCCTTCAATCTCCGCTACCTGTATCTGCTCAATACGAACTACGCCGACTTTTCGTTTCTCTTCACCCTCAACTGTGGCGAACCTCGCAACCGGCATCTCCGGCAGGAATATCTCGCCGTCCTTGAGACCAACCACCACACGCCCTACTTCCTGAACCTGCACTACCGGGACGTGGCCCACACGATGATTCTGGGAAGGACGGGCGCGGGAAAGTCGTTTCTGCTGAACTTCCTTATCACGAACCTCCAAAAATACAACCCCTATACGTTCATTTTCGACCTGGGAGGCAGCTTCGAGAGCCTGACGCATCTTTTCGGAGGTTCCTATGTGAAAGTCGGCCTTGAATCGGAAGAGTTCAAGATCAATCCGTTTTCACTCCCGCCCACCAAGGAGAACCTCGATTTTCTGGCGTTGTTCGTGAAGGTCTTAATGCAAGGCTCTGGGTCAATGGAGTTTGATCCCTCGACCGAACGCGACCTATACCAGCAGATCGAGAACCTCTATGCCGTCGATCCGTCGCTGCGAACCTTGAGCGTCCTCTCGAACATCCTCGGGCGCGGCCCCTCCGAGCGCCTTGCAAAATGGACGCAGGGCGGGCAGTTCGGATTTTTGTTCGACAACGCCCAGGACACGATCACGTTCTCCCGCTTTCAGTGCTTCGACTTCCAGAAGATGAGCCAATATCCCGAGATTCTCGAACCGCTGCTTTTCTACATTCTCCATCGGGCGAACGCCGTAATCGCGGACAGGGGAATCACTTCCGTCTTCAAAGCCTTCTTTATCGACGAGGCGTGGGTGTTCCTCAAGAACCCGAGCATCCAGCGATATGTCGTCGAAGCCCTCAAGACCTGGCGCAAACACAACGCGGCGATGGTGCTTTCCACGCAGTCGCTCGACGAACTGAGGCGCTCGGACATTCTCGACATCATCATCGAAAGCTGCGCCACGAAGATTTTCCTCGCCAACCCCGACATGGACCGGGATCTGTACCGTCGCCAGTTTCACCTGAACGAAAACGAAGTCGAATTGATTTCGACGCTGATTCCCAAGCAGCAATTCCTCATCAAGACGCCGGAACTGGCGAAAGTCGCAAACCTCACGGTCGATGCCAAGAGCTATTGGCTCTACACCAACGATCCATACGACAACCGGAAACGGAAGGAAGCGTTTGACACCTACGGCTTTGAAAAGGGACTCGAAATCCTGGCGGGAGGGGCACGATGACCCCCATTTTTCCCGTTCCCATCGCACTGCCGGACTACATTTCGCAGAACCCCGCGAAACTCTGCTCGGCATTCGTTGTCTCGTTCACCGTGCTTTTGTATCTGGCCATGACTCTCGCTCCCCTTTGGCGGGAGTCAGACAGCGAACCACCCAAGCCTGAATCACCCGACGACAGTTTCCATACTTTCGACCAAGGAGAAGAGAAATGAATATCGCGTCACGAATTCGCTCGCCGTACTTGCTGAAAACAGCCGTGCTTCTTGTTTTGCTTTGTGTCTCCGGCCTCTCCGCGCTGCCGGTTCACGCCGACGCCGGTGTTGCCCGCGTCGTGAAATATTCGCAGAACGACATCGTGCCCGTGCGGGCCAAGGTACGCTTTTCAACGCTGATCGTCCTGCCGGACACCGAGGATATTCTCGATTTCACCACCGGCGACAAGGACTTCTGGATCGTCAACGGGGTCCACAACCTCTGCTTCGTTCACCCCGCCCAGGCTGGTATCAGCACCAACTTGAACCTCATTACGGCGAGCGGCCATGTCTATTCGTTCCTGCTGACCGAGGTCAGCAGCGAAGCAAACACGCAGCCCGACCTGAAGATTTTCATCGAGCTGAAGGACCAATCGAGCATCGGAGGGCAGGGTTTCTTCCAGGGTTACGTCCCTTCGAGCGAGGCCGAGGCATACAAGAAGGAAACTCAGGTGATCCGTGACGAGGCGAGCGCCCAGGTCGAGGCAGCCGAGGCGCAGGCCAAAGAGCAAATCGAGAAATTTCGGTACGACTATCCCGCAAAGCTTCGGTTCGACTACGAGATCAACAGAAAAGCCTCCGGCCAGCCGTTCCTCGTGTCCGCGATTTACCACGACGATGCTTTCACCTACATCCAGTCCGCCGCGCGGGAGAAGCCAACGCTCTACGAGATGAAAGACGGCAAGCCCAACCTCGTCAACTTCCAATTCGAGAACGGCGTTTACATCGTTCCGAAGGTTCTCGACTCGGGATACCTCGCCATCGGCAAGAAGAAGATTACGTTTTTGCGGCGCCCGTAGCCGCGCCAGTAGCCCACAGAGGGGAGAGAGACGATGAACGAACCCATCGAGGAGAAGGCACCGAAGCCGCCCGGCCTTCTACCGAAGCACGTCCAGTCGTGGCTGATTCTGGGACTCGCCGTTTTGATGGTTGTCATCATGTGGCTCACCGGCCCGAAGAAGGGCGAGACCTCGTCCAAATCGCACGCACCTGTCGCCCAGGCTCCCGCGCCGCTTGAGGTAAACGAGACACAGATCGCGGAACTGCAAAGCCGAATCGAGGAGCTTCAGCGCGAGCAACTCGTGGCGCAGAACGCCCTCGCGCAACAAAACAGGCTTCTCGGCGGTGCGCCCTCGAACTCGCAACAGGCGCAGCCGCCCGACACGGCCGGAAACGCACCGCCCGAACCCACCGAAGACCCTATCCAGGCCGAGCGCAAGAAACGCGCCTATCTATCGCTCTTTGCTTCCAACGTCGCTCTCAGCTATCGGAAGGATGCCGCTGCTTCCGAACCCACCACCTCGGGAACTGAACCGCAAAGCCCCAATTCAGGGAATCCGGCTCCTCCCTCTTCCGGTTTGGACCCGTCCCAAATCGTCCAACTCTTCAAAGACATGCAGCCGCCCGTGGCCGCGCAACCCCCCGCCGCCCCTCAGCCCGGTGACGTGCCCTCCGCTCCGGCTCCTAACACATTCGCGAGTCCCACGGACGAAGAGCACGACACAAAGGAGGTGACCAAACCTGCCGCCGCGCCGCGCGGCGCTTCCGGCGTGGCGGCGGGAAAAACCTACATCGTCTTTGAAGGAACGGTCCTCGAAACCGTCCTCATCAACCGGCTCGACGGGTCGTTTGCCGGTCCCGTCGAGTGCCTGCTCACCGATGACATCTACTCGCACGACCGGCAGCACCTGCTTATTCCGGCGGGAACGAAGATTATCGGCGAAGCGAAGAAGGTCGAAGCCCTCGGGCAAACGCGCCTCGCCGTTTCGTTCCACCGGCTCATCATGCCGGACGGCTATTCCGTGAGCCTCGACCAGTTCAAAGGTCTCGACCAGATCGGCGACACCGGGCTCCGCGACAAGGTGAACAACCACTACCTCCGCATCTTCGGCGTCTCGCTCGCCATCGGCGCTTTGGGAGCCGTGTCCGAGGCCGGCACGGGAAGCGCTCTTACGGAGTCGGGAACCGACACCATGCGCCAGGGATTCGCGGCCAGCACGGCGCAGTCGTCCGAACAGATTCTCGACAAGTTCCTGAACATCATGCCCACCGTAACCATCCGCGAAGGGCACCGGGTCAAGGTTTTCCTCTCGGGAGACCTGCCCCTGCCCGATTACAACAATCACAAAATGCCTTCCGATTTGTGAAGGCGGGAAAGGACAGCACCTCGATGAAAAAGAAAATCCTGATCTTCTTCTTGGTAATGGGGTTGTGCGTCGGGACCGCTTCGGCGCAGTTCGGCTTTGGCGGGATCGTCTTTGACCCCACGAATTACGGCAACGCGCTGCTCCGGTATTACCAGCTTCAGCAGCACCTGATTCAACTCCAGAAAAGCTATGCCGAGCTTGTCACCCAGTACAACCTCGCCCTCCAAATGTCCCGCAACCTTCAGAACATGCCTGCCCGCTACCAGGCCCTGTTCTCGCAGTGGAGAAACACGACCGCGCTAGACACCTACGGAAACACGGGAACGTGGGTGAGCGGCATCAACTCCGGCCAGTTTCCCGCCGTGACGAACGGCTATCAGCAGGCGACTACTCTCCTGCTTCCCTACGGCGAAGCTCAACTAGACGGCATGACCCCGGACGAACTCAACCGTGTCCAATCCCAATACGCCTCGGTCGAGCTCTCGGACGGCGCAAACACGACCGCGATGGCCACCATCGGCTCGATCCGGGGAGACTCCGAGCAGATTCAGAATCAGATCAATAACCTCGAACAGGACTCGTTTTCTTCCGATCCGAGCCTGAATACCGAGGTTGGTGTACTCAACAAAATCAACGCCTCCAATGTCCTGACCCTTCGCACGCTTCAGGACTCGAACAAACTTCTCGCCTCGCTTCTCGAGCAGCAAACCATCATCGCCAAGCAGCAGCGCGAGGCCACAACCAACGCCATCAACGCGGACATCGAGCGACGCGCGAACCTCGCCGGCAACATGGCCCAGGTCACGGGCACGCTCACGAGTTCGCTAGAGAACTTTCAGATGCAGTAGAGCAAGCCACCCAGAAGCGTCGAGGGAGCCGCAGCCATGCAAACCGACTATCTGCAGTTCATCTTCCAGGCGATCAACAATCTCCTCACCCAGAATCTCGGCTTCTTCGACGCAATGGGCCAGAACCTTTTTCGGATGTTCGCGACGATTCTCGTCGTCTGGTACGGTGTCAAGTCCGCGCTCTCCGCCGCCAGCGGCAAACACCCCTTTCACTTCGACAACTTCGCGGCACTCTTGCTGACCATCAGCTTCGGCTTTGGAATGGTCAACTACTACAGCAACCCGATTCCCGGTATCGGCACGAGCTTCCACAACCTCATTACCAACGAGTCCCAATTCCTTGCAAACAAGATCAATCAGACGGAGCTACAAACCGTGGAACAGAGGGTTGCGGACTTTGAAACTCGCATGGACTCGCCTGGTTTTGGCGACATTCTGGGAACAGCCGAATACGTCGTCATCACTATTCTCCTCGCGACAGCCCAGGCCATCGCCATTGTGGTCATCGCCTACGGGTTTATCGCCACCGCCGTATGCGTGCTGGTAGGGCCGATCTTTGTGCCATTTTTCATCGTTCCCAAGCTCGAATGGCTCTTCTGGGGATGGTTCAAGGCTTTCCTCCAATACGCCTTCTATCAGGTCATCGCCGCAGCGGTCGTGTACATCATTGGGAACCTCATTCTGGGCATCCTCGACCTCGAACCGACAGGCACCATCTCCATCGTTCAACTCATCGAGGCTTTTCCGGTTCTTTTCATCACATTCCTCGCCGCGATTTATGCGCTCCTGAAGATTCCCGCGCTCACGAACCACATCTTCAGCGGTACCTCAGGCGGCTCTTCGGCGGCGATTCTCGGAGGGCTGTTCGGATGAACAACGACGCGAGTTTCCAAAATGCCAAGCGGCTCTACCTCGAACAGTACGGTGATCTCATGGTGACAAATACCTATCTCAAGATTGCACTCGTCCTCGTCTCCCTTGTGGCCATCGGCCTGGCCCTAATGGATCTGCGAACCATTCGGACGTTCCAGAACTTCCGACCGCTGGTGATTCGCATTGACCAACTCGGGCGGGCCGAAGCTCTCGACTATCACAGCTTCGATTACAAGCCCCAGGATGCCGAGGCGCGGTACTTCCTGACCCAGTTCTGCACGCTCTACTACCGCCGCAACCGCTACACCATCCAGGACGATTTCTCGAAGTCGCTCTACTTCCTCGACGGGAACCTTGCGAACAGCGTCTTCGACGCCTACAAGAAGGGCGGCATCATCAAAAACTTCCTCACCGACTCCTCAGCGCCCGAGATCGATATTGATGTGAAGAATGTCGCTCTGGAAGGCTTGGAGACCCCGCCCTATCGCGGTCGCGTGGACTTCGACATGGTGTATTACTCGGCTGCCGATCACAGCGAGATCAAGCGCGACAACTATACCGCCAACTTCGTCTTCGTTTTCAGGACACAAGTTCCGAACGAACTCATTCCCATCAACCCTCTCGGCCTGACGATCACCTACTTCCGCGAGGACCAAGCATTCAAGTGAGATTTTAGGGGGATTCCCATGATCGCAAACGCGCTCCTTCTGACCATAGCCATCCTGCTCGCATACGGCTTCTGGCTCATGGACCAGTTGAAATTCATGGCTCCCTACAAGACCGTCATTTTCCACGCCTACGGATCGGTGCTTCTCGCTGCGGTTGCTGTCCTGTTCGTGAACGTCTTTGCCGCTTTCCTGGCGATCAACCGGAGGTTCTTCCTCAAAGACACGGGACGCAAACTCTCGCACCTCGATAAACAGTTCAACGTTGGGCAGACCGAGATGCCCGCGCCCTCCGACGACGAGGAGCCGAATTGAGATGTCCCGCGATTTCTATTCCTACGACCCACAAGACACGCGGGACACGCCCCCTCGCCGTCCTCACAAGCACAATGAGGCTGAAGTCTCGGAAACGCGGTCAGAAAGAGGATCGGCAGATGTGCCCCAGCCCAACCGTGAAGTCCCGGAAACACGCGACAAGAATATTCTGAAGCCCGAACGCGAAGATTCTCCGCGCGCTTACTACGTGCGCGACCGCGCGTATCTACTCCGCGAATCCGAAATCCACACGCTCAGCGAAGTCGGCAAATTCCGCGTCGTCTCCCCACCTGATCTTGCGAGGTACGGCTACGCCCACGACACGGCCCGGATGGAGCGCGACATTCGACGGCTGAAGGAGCAGTCGCTCGTCGCGGACAGTACTCTGGAAATCTCAGGGAAGAAGACGCTGCGCGTCCTCACCCTGACCAAACAGGGAGAGAAGCTCCTCAGGAAGACCGACCGGCTCCCGGAAGACCAAGAGATTTATCACGGTTTGTTGAAGCCCCGAGAGGCCCGACACGATGCGGATTTGTATCGGCTCTACCAGAAGGAATCGAGCCGGATCGAACGCATGGGCGGTAGGCCGCTGCGCGTCATTCTCGATTACGAACTGAAGCGGGATCTCAATCGCGATCTAGCCAAGCTTGCACCAGAAAAAGACAATACGGAAGCAAAGAAACTGATCGCCGAGAAGCACGGCCTTCGCGTCGTCGACGGCAAGATTCCCGTTCCCGACGTTCGCATCGAGTATGAGACGGCACAGGGTGAGCCGAGCCGCGTAGACCTGGAGCTGGCGACGCGGCATTACCGGCCTCAGGGACTCGCTGCAAAAGCCAGGGCCGGATTCTCTCTTTATAGCCGCCCCGAAGACGCCTCCCGTTTGCGCCGCATTGTGAGCGATCAGGACCTTACAGCTGGAATCCTCGCGCTATGAACATTTCTTCTTCCCATCTCGACGCTCTCCAAACCTTGGGCTACACCGAGGAGGAAGCACGATTCCTTTACATCGTTGCGACGCACTCAGGCTACTTTGTCGCGCGCCAGTTCGTTGGCTTCACCGGCTCCCATTGGGGCAAACGGACCACGTCCTTCTGTAACAAATTGCAGAACAAGAAACACGTTCGGCGAGAGTGCTATCCCTTGAGCGGCGTCATCTATCATCTCTTTTCCCGCCGGCTCTATTCCAGGATCGAAAAGGAGAATCTTCGCAATCGCCGCACTCACGAGGTGGAGTTCATCCGCCGTCGTCTCGCCATGCTCGATTTCGTATTGGCGAACCAGGAGTATCAGTACCTTGAAACCGAAGCGGAAAAGGTCCGCTTCTTTTGCGGCTCGCTCGACATCGAAAAACACTTTCTTCCCGCCAAGCTCTATCTCGGCAAACCAGGCTCCCGTCCCACGGTTCACTACTTTGTGGACAAGCTGCCCATGTTCGTTAGTCCTCCCTCGCCTGTGGTGACGTTTACCTACATGCATGACGCCGAGGCCACCTTTCCCGAATTCGTTCACCATTTGGAAAATTACATCCCGCTCTTTCAGCAGCTTACTGAGTTTCGATTCATCTACGCTTCCCGCACAGATTCCCGCTTTCAAAAGGCATCGGATATCTTCCATTCGTTCGTCAAGATTCCACTCGAATCGGACATTGGAGATGAACTCGTCCGGTACTTCCGCGTGCGCAAGGCGTGGGACGAAAAGCAATATGCGGCGGTGACCGAGGCTGATCTGATCTTCCGCATTCAAGTGCGCTCCCGATTCAGCACGGACAGGTTCGAGGGTTTCTATCGCGGCTGGAAGAACGGGCGGATTACTGAGGAAGCCATCCGGCATCAGTTTCCCGTGAATGATCGCAAGCGAAGCATAGGCTTCGACACGTTTCTACTGAAAAAGATTGGCATCGCCGGTGACGAAAACCATGAGAACGAGTGACGACGGCAGAAATTACACGCCGGACTTTTTCATCCGGTACTTTCGTCACCGCACGTCGCTGCAAATCCGTCATGCAGGGAGACTTACCTGAAGGCAAACGGCGAAAGATACCGTGGAAAAAAACTCGAAACGGGCGGGAGCGACCCCACTTTTTCGGCTTTCAGCCGCCCAAAAAATTCGTGGGGTCGCCCCCGCCCGCGCCCCGATTACCTCGTGGCGGTTTTTTTCCACGGTGACGGAGAAAGGCACAAAGGCAGGTCAAAACACCCGAGGAGGAAGGAAATGTCCATCATCAAGAAAGCACCGGCAATCAAGACACGCGAGGTCCATCTCGAAGAACCCGTGAACGAGCTGCTCGAAGACTATGCCCGGTTCATCGAAAGCAGCCCGGACCACGTTCTCAATGCGGTACTGAAGAAGGTTCTCTGGCGCGACCAGGACTACCGCAAGTGGAGGGACCAGCGCCGCGGCGAACGGTCTGCTTCAGAGAAGACCCAGCCCGTGGGCACGGCGGCAAGGACATGATCCAACGCACGCTTTATTCCCGTGGTTTTGTCTCGGCCCTGTTGGCGATGGGCACCGGAGTGTTCCTTTATTACACGTACCCGTTCCCCTCCGACCAGATATTTCTGCGCGTGATCGCCCTGCGCGCTCCCCGCGCCTTCCTGAGCTTCGAGTACCTCTACAACACCTTCCTTTTCACGACCCCGTTCATCCTTTATTCGGCGCTGCTTTCGGGCCTCTATATCTTCACACTGAAAGTGCGCCGCCACGTCTCGCCGGGCCGTCTCCCGCAGTATCCCGACCCGCGCAAGAGAAGCGAGCTCTACCTCACGGTCGGGGAGGTTCACAACCGTCGCAAACCGGGAGCCTCCGAGACACCCCAATGGCTGACGATTCCCGAGCGCGGACTCTTCACCGGAATCGCGATTTTCGGTGCGGTCGGAACGGGCAAAACGAGCTGCTGCATGTACCCTTTTGCAGAACAGATTCTCGCCTACCGAGCAACGGACAAAGAGAAGCGAATCGGCGGCATCATCCTCGAAGTCAAAGGAGACTTTTGCCGCAAGGTACAAGGCATTCTCGCGAGCCACGGACGGGGGGAGGATTACGTCGAGATCGGCCTCGATTCGGAGTACCGATACAATCCACTCCACAACGACCTCGATGCCTACGCGCTGGCATTCAGTATCGCTTCCCTATTGAACAACCTGTTTGGCCGTGGCAAGGAACCCTTCTGGCAGCAGGCATACACGAATCTCGTCAAGTTCATCATCCTTCTCCACAAGGTCGCCTACGACTACGTCACGCTCTTCGATGTCTACCTGTGCGCCATCTCGCCGACGACTCTCGAAGAAAGGATTCGCGAGGCCGAAGACATCGTCATGGGACGCCATTACGTTGCCGTGACGCCCGAAGTCTACGGCGAGCGCGCGGAGATACTCGCGGGAGTGGGATTCGTTCTCGGTTCGAAGAATAACCGCTATCTTGCCCCGGCCACCCCGGAACTTCGCAAGACGCTCGAAGATCGGGGAATCACGTCCGAATCACTCATCATCCATGATCCGGCCCAAGCAGACCCTGAAAAACTCCAAGAACTCGAAGCCGTGGAGCGGTGGTTTGAGGAAGACTGGAAACGCATTGAACCCAAACTGCGAACCTCCATCGTCGAAGGGGTTTCAGTCTTTCTTTCTCTATTCGACGACAACCCTAAAGTGAAGAAGGTTTTCTGCCCCAAGAAGGAGTGCTACGACCCAGCGAAGAACGTCGGCAACCAATACGGCAAGCCCCTGCCTTCGTTTTCCTGGCTGATTGAAAACGGTAAGGTCTGCGCCCTCAATTTTCCCGTGGGGATGAACCCCGGACTCGCCAAGGCTCTCGGCGTCATGATGAAGCTGGATTTCGAGCGCGCCACTCTCAACCGGATTCCCGAAATCGAAGCCCACCCGGAGCGCCATTCCAGGCAGGTTCTCTTCCTCTGCGACGAGTATCAGCATTTTGCGACCGTAGGTGAGAACGATCCTACAGGCGACGAGAAGTTCTTCAGCCTTTCACGTCAGCCGAAGTGCATTCCGATCATCGCCACGCAGAGCGTCAGTTCGCTCAAATCCGCTCTGCCGGGTGAATCCTGGCGCACGCTCCTGCAAACCTTCCGCACCAAGATTTTCCTCGCTCTTTCGGATGACTTCTCCGCTCGCACCGCGAGTGAGCTCTGCGGGCGGGAAGACAAGCTCAAAGTCAGCTACAACCTCTCGGAAAGCGGTCACGACGCCCGCGTGAGCCTGCTCACCGGTAAGGCTATCTCCCACAGGGCCAACATCACGGCGTCCAAGAGCTACAACACGCAGAATGACTACCGCTTCGACACGAAGACGTTCACCGAGTTGCGCAACGCGCAGTCGGTGACGATTGCCTACGACGGCTCGAACCCCCTGCCGCCGATGTTCTGTTACCTGAAGCCCTATTTCAACGACCCGAACAAATCTTATTTCAGGCAGGTTGCCGACGGAGAGCTATGACAACCGGAATGGAGCCCGAGCGATGAACGGTTTTGAAATGATCCTGCCTTTTCTGAAGCCCATCGAGCACCTCATCCTCGACGACTCGATCAGCGAAGTCATGGTGAACGGAGCCGACCAAGTATTCATAGAGAAGGCGGGCTTCCTCCAGCAGGTTAAGGACGTCTCGCTCGGGGAAAAGTCGCTCATGGTCGCCGTCAAGAATATCGCCCGGCGTCTGGGCGACGACATCTCCGAATCGAAGCCCATCCTCGACTCGCGCTTGCCCGATGGCAGCCGCGTCGCCGCGATTATCCCACCCTGTAGCTTGAGGGGAGTCACTCTGACGATCCGTAAGTTCAACGCCCGACACTTCGAGATGCCAGACCTTATTAACGCCGGAACGCTCGACCGGGCGCTCGCCAACCGTCTTGAGGATTATGTGCTCGCTCGCAAGAACATCCTCATAAGTGGAGGGACCGGAACCGGCAAGACCACCCTTCTGAACATTCTCGGGAAGTTCATCCCGGAGGACGAACGAGTCCTTCTTATTGAGGACACGGCTGAGATTCAGATGGCCCAGCCGAACCTTGTCCGCTTCGAGGCCCGGCAAGCGCAGAGCGGATTGCCGGCAGTGACGATCCGCGACCTCCTGAAAGCCGCCCTTCGACACCGGCCCGACCGCATCATCCTCGGCGAGATTCGCGGCGGCGAAGCCTTCGACCTGTTGCAGCTTCTAAACACCGGCCATTCCGGGACGCTTTCAACCATCCATGCAAACTCAGCGCGGCAAGGGCTGGCCCGGTTTACGAGCTGTGTCCTTCAGAGCGGAGTGGAACTGCCCTACCGCGCCATCAAGACCAACATCGGGGACTCGCTCAGTGTGGTTGTCCACGTCGAGCGCAGGCCAGGACGCAGGTTTGTTTCCGAAGTCCTCGAAATCAACAGCTACGATCCCGATACCGACCTATACGACTTCGGCGCTGTATTCCTAGCAATGGGAGAACAGTCATGACCGTGGAATCACCGATCGCGCCGAAATCTCTTTCGGCTTCCGAATATGTCCTGGCGCTCTTCGAGCCGACCGATACGGTCGCGGTCCTCACCCGCAATCGCAGGACGGGCCAGACGGTGCAGCGAATCACATCAGCGAAAACCGTGGCAGGTGAAGAATTCCAATCCTGGCTGAGAAGGGAGAACTCGGCTGGCGCGGACATTTTCATAGGAATGAACCCACTCAAGGACGGGTCCTACAGCCGGACGAAAGACAATGTCCGGGAAGTTCGCCACGTCTACCTTGACCTCGATACTGGCGGACAAGATGCGCTGGAAGCCATTCGCAACTCGCTTGAAGTTCCAGCGCCAAACTTTGTCCTCGATACCTCGCGCGACAAGCACCAGGTAGTCTGGAAAGTCGAAGGATTGGACCAGGAACAGGCCGAATCCATGCTGCGCGCCATAGTGGATCAGTTCGGCGGTGACCCCGCAGCCACCGACTCAACCCGAGTCCTCCGCTTGCCCGGATTCGCAAACAGGAAGTACAACGAGGAGTTCACCGTTCAAGCCCGCCAGGAATCCACGCAGATTTATCAGGCGCGAGATTTCATGATTCAGGAGAACTCGCCGGAAGCCGCCCGGCAGCGAGGCATTGAACCCGGACGGAGAATCCCGCAGGGGCACAGGAGCCAGTCGGAACAGGATTGGGCCTACGCGAAGCGCGCCCTCGCTCGCGGCGATGACGTTGAGGAAGTCATCCGCCGTATCGCCGACTACCGCGCCGACGACAAACCCGACCCCCAATACTATGCCCGGCACACCGTCACACGGGCACAGACAGCCTTACAACACACGACCGCAATTGAAGGAACGCCTTATGGACATATCGAACCCGCTAGCGAGCAGGAGCACAAGCACTGATTTGCACGCGTAACGAAAGGCGGAATAGGAATAAATCCTTGACTCACACTGGTATCATTGGTCGCGAAGGCCAACGGTTCGACGGGCGAGGAGAAACAATGGCTCGTCGCCGTTATCAGAAAGGAAGGGTAGTCCTTCGTGGTAAAAGCCCAGTTTGGGTTGGAAGATGGCGTGAGGATGTAATTCAAAATGATGGGACGATCAAGCGAGTTGAGCGTTCACAAATCCTTGGGACAAATCGGGAAGTTCCAACGAAACGCCTGGCCATGCGCAGGCTGGAACTGGAACTGGCCCGTATCAATTCGCCAAGCTACCGCGCCGCGAGGATGGCGACCGTCGCGGAGTTTTCGGAGCGATGGCAGTCTGCAGTCTTATCGCAGCACAAGCCATCCAGCATCCGAGCGTCCCAATCGCACCTCCGTTGCCACATCCTTCCCGCGCTGGGCAAATCGCGTTTGGACGAAATCGGCCGTGAGCGACAGCAAATGTTTGTCACTAGCTTGTCGCAGACGGCTTCGCGTAAGACCGTGCTGAACGTCTTGGGGACTCTTTCCTCGATGCTTTGCACGGCCCGGAAGTGGGGCTATATCAGCGAGCAGGTACATATAGGTGATCTTGCGCTACCCGATGAAGGAGTGAGACCGGAAGCCCGGTTTTTCACGCCTCATCAGGTTCGTCAAATCATCGAACGAGCCGGACAGCCATATCGCACAATGTTTACGGTCCTGGCGATGACGGCAATGCGGGCCGGGGAGTTGTGCGGACTTACCGTGGATGATTTGGATTTCGAGCGCCGGATTATCCAGGTACGCCGTTCTGTTTGGGGAGGCCGCGCTCAAAGCGTGAAGAGCAAGGCCAGTCAGAAACCGCTCCCCATCCCGGACGCTCTCATTGGGGTCTTCAAGGAGTATTTGAAGACATGGCGGGAAACCCCAGAGAGATGGCTTTTCAGCAACGGTCGCGGCAAGCCCTACAGTGCAAACAATGTCGTGCAGAGGAAGCTGTGGCCGATTCTCGATACGCTGCGGATTCCTCGTTGCGGCCTGCACGCATTTCGCCACACCCATTCCAGTATGCTCCTGGAAATGGGAGCACCGCCCACGGTCGCACAGGCGCAACTTCGTCACTCGGACCCGCGCATTACTCTGGGAATCTACGGTCATGTTATCGGCGAGGCCCAGCGCAACGCGGCGGAGAAAGTAGCCGAGGTTTTGCGCCCAAATGCGCCCAACTCGGAGTTGTCGGGGGAGTGGATTCAATAAGTTAGATGGGGTGAGCGATGGGATTTGAACCCACGACCCTCGGTTCCACAGACCGATGCTCTACCGGCTGAGCTACGCTCACCAAGGCCTGACGTTTGTTCGAATTATACTACGGCTGTTCGCTCCCGAGCCATTGGGCGTGGCCGGGTTTGAGAATGGGGCCGGGACGGTGTAGGCTCTTTCCCATGCTTATTGGCCAACGCATCCGGAAGCTCCGCCAATCGAAAAATCTCACGCAAGGCGACATTGAGCAGCGCACCGGCCTGCTTCGCTCCTACACCTCCCGCATGGAGGCCGGGCGCAGCGTCCCTTCCATCGGAACGCTTGAGAAGTACGCCAAGGCGCTCGATGTGCCTCTGCACACATTCTTCTACGATGGAGAGGAGCCGCCGAAGCCGCTTCCTATCGAAGGCCTAGAACCGCTGCCGCGGCGAGGGAGCAAGGAATGGCGGGAGCTGCGCGACTTTGCCAAGGTCCTTGCCCCCTTGGACGACCGCCAGCTTTGGATACTGCTACGAGTCGCTCAACGGATGGCAACTCGAAATCGAGGCAGGTCCAGAACGCCTAAGCACGCGCCCAAACTCACCTGATCAGCGCAAAAATACCTGGGGTTCAATTATCCGGGACAACCCAATCGTCGGGCGGGAAATCAATCTGCCAAAATGACGGGGCGGGATTGACGAACTCAAGACCCATCTGCATCTTGCCGCCCTGCGTGCTGCCGATGTATGCGACCGTGCATTCGGCGGATTGCTGCGTGGAGACGTTGGTCACGACCACCTTCTGGCCAGCCGGCAGCTGCGCGGCGAGCGCCACGAGCGCGCCATGCGCGTTGACCACCAGCGTGCGCGTATCTTCCTTGAAGTCAGCGCCTTTGGGGTTCTTGCCGGCCACGATCACAGGGATGCTGAGCAGCACCCGCATGCTGCGGCGGCGCCCAGGGTCGGACGACCAGACGTGCTTTTCCTTGGGAGATGCGAGAGGGGTTGGCATCACCCAACCACGATAGCGGCACGAGAGATGTAGCACAATGGAACTTCCGTACTAGCGGTGTCTTTCAGATAAACGGGGGCGGGGTGCTCCGCCGGCGCCTTCAGCAGTGCACGATTTTGCCGGGCTGGGCCTTCACGCGCCGCGTGGCGTTGCGCGTATCCACCACGAGCTGCGCGTGGCGGACGATGGCTTCGTAATCGTAGCTCGTATGATCGGTGGCGATCAGGACGCAATCGTAGCTCGCTAGGCGCTCCGGCGTCAGCTCGACGGAACGCATGTGCGAGAAATCGTAATGCCGCATCTTGTGGAGCGCAGGGAAGTGCGGGTCGTTGTAATCGAGCTGCGCCCCGCGCGCGGCCAGCAATTCGAGCAGCTTGAGCGAGGGTGACTCGCGCAGATCGTCCACGTCTTTCTTATAGGCTATGCCCAGCACCAGCACCTTCGATCCCTTGATGCTTTTCCGCCGCTCGTTGAGCGCTTCGGCCAGCGCCTCGACGACGTGGTAGGGCATGGCCGTGTTGATTTCGCCGGCCAGCTCGATGAAGCGCGTGGCGAAATCGTATTCGCGCGCCTTCCACGAGAGGTAGTAAGGATCGACGGGAATGCAATGTCCGCCCAGCCCCGGCCCGGGATAAAAGGGCATGAAGCCGAAGGGCTTGGTCGCGGCGGCGTCAATAATTTCCCAGATGTCGAGGTCCATGCGCAGGCAGAGCTGCTTGAGCTCGTTGACGAGCGCGATGTTGACGCACCGGAAGATGTTTTCGAGCAGCTTCACCATTTCGGCGGCGCGCGTGCTGGCGACCGGAACTACGCGCGCGACCACCTGCGCGTAGAGCGCAGCGGCGGCGCGTCCGCTCGCGGGATTCACTCCGCCCACCACTTTCGGAATCTGCGCCAGGCCGTGCTGCTTGTTGCCGGGGTCCTCGCGCTCGGGTGAAAAGGCGAGGTAAAAATCAGCGGGCGTCTCCGCGCCGTTTTTCGAGAGCGGGCAGCGCAGGCCGCCCTTTTCCAAGATCGGGAGAACCAGCTCCTCGGTGGTGCCGGGATACGTGGTGCTTTCCAGCACGATCAATTGGCCGCGCTGGAGATGCGGAGCGATCGAAAGCGCCGTGTCGCGGACGAAGCTCAGGTCGGGCTCGCGGCGCTCGTCGAGCGGCGTAGGGACGCAGATCAGCACGGCGTCCATGCCGCGGAGCAGCGCGAAATCGTAGGTCGCGTCGAAATGCTTCGCCTGGACGTGCTGGCATATCTTCGCCACGGAGATGTGCTGGATGTACGACTCGCCGCGATTCAGCTTTTCGACCTTGGCGTGGTCGGTGTCAAAGCCGGTGACGCGCAGGCCGACGTCGGAGAAGCGGAGAGCCAGCGGCAGCCCGACGTAGCCCAGTCCGATGATTCCGACCTTGCAATCCTTCCCCGCGAAGAACTCCGGGGTGCGTGGCGGCGCCATCGAGCCTCCTTGTGCCGATTCCAACAGGAAAAATCAATATAGCAAGTTCGCCGGAGCGGTGAAATAAAAGCGATGGCGCGCGACGCGAAAGGCAACACCGCTAAGAAGCCGGGTTCAGATCGAGAAGGCCTTCGGGGAGCCGAACCTCGATGACACGCGCGGCGATATCCACGCGCACGCAAATTTCCTCGGCCAGCGGAAGCAGCCATTCGCCGCGCGCGGAATCCACCACGAGCAGCGGCGCGCCGCGCACGCCCTCGCCGGGGAACTGCACGTCGCGGACGCTGCCGAGGGCGGCGCCATCGCCATTCCTTTCGCGGATTTCGCAGCCGATGAGGTCGATCACATAGTAGCTGCCGCCGGGAAGCGGCATGCGTTCGGCGAGCGGGATTTGCACTTCGAGGCCCACCAGCTTTTCCGCGTCGGAGATGGAACCCGAGCCTTCGAAATGAAAAATGGCTTGGCCGCCGCGGCTCTGGCTGAGCCAGCAGGAGCGAATCCGCGCCTGGCGAGGCGGGGTCTTGCCGTCCCAGAGGGCGGCTGCGGAAAGGCGCGCGAGGCGTTCGGGGAAGTCTGTCAGGATTTCGGCGGCCACTTCTCCGCGCCGGCCGTGCGGGCGCACAATGCGCGCCACGGTCACGTTCGGCGATTCGTCCGCGGCCACTCTATTCGAGGATTTCCAGGGTGAAGCGTTTCTTCAGCTTCATCCCCGCGGCGCCCAGCAGCGTGCGGATGGATTTCGCTGTGCGCCCCTGCCGTCCGATCACTTTTCCCAAATCATCGGGATGAACCCGCAATTCCAGCACGGTCACTTGCTCGCCTTCCACGGCCCTTACTTGTACCTGATCCGAATGGTCTACCAGAGCTTTGGCAATCTCTTCCACAAGTTCCTTCATGGCCCTTCCTCCTGAGCATGCGGCGTCTCGCGGAGCAGCTCGCTCGAGCATGTGAACAGGCTGGGTACATGGCCATTGGCCCCTGACAATAAGACGTTTTACGAGGGCTTGCGGTTGCGTAGGAAGCTGCGGACGGTGTCGCTGGGCTGCGCGCCTTTTCCGAGCCAGTATTCCACGCGCGCGTCGTCCAGCTGGATGGCGGCGGGCTTCTTCTGCGGGTCGTAGGTGCCCACGATCTCGACAAAACGGCCGTTGCGCGGGCGGGTCTTTTCGGTGACCACCACGCGGTAAAACGGGTGCTTCTTCTTGCCAATCCGCGACAGCCGAATCATCAACACGCGACGTTCCTCCTCTTCCCCTTTTGCCCAAAATCGAATCTCTGATTATAGCCGACCCGGCGCATTTCACCAATCGGAAAAGGCGAGAGAGGCCGCCTTTCGCCGCTTAAATAGGATTTCTCTTAGGGATAGATTCGACTACTTGACCATTCAGATGACCATGGTATGATAGTGCGGTCTGTTGAGGAGCCGACAGATGCCAAACAGCCGCAAGCCCGCAATGCACGAGATCGCCATCTCCGAGTTCAAGGCCAAGTGCCTGTCCCTGCTGGACCAGGTCAGTAAAACAAAGGCCCCGCTTCGGGTCACCCGGCGGGGCAAGGCCCTCGCGGACATCGTTCCCGCGTCCTCGGACGCGGAGCAAAGGGACTGGATCGGCTCCATGTCCGGCAGCACCGAGATTAGGGGCGACGTAATTTCTCCGGTCGTCGAGACCCGGAAAATCGAGGCCCTGAAATCGTGAGATTGCTGCTCGACACTCACATCTGGCTCTGGAGCCTGGCGGAGCCCAGGCGCCTCTCACGGCGCGTGCTGCACGAGTTGAAAGATCCGAATAATGAACTCTGGCTCTCCCCCGTCAGCACCTGGGAAGCGCTCTTGTTGCATGCCAAGGGGCGCATTCGCTTGCGAGGTAGCCTGCTGGATTGGGTGGCAAGTGCCACGACGCACTTGCGTGAAGCTCCCTTGACTCACGAAATCGTCGTCGCGGCGCACGAACTGCCGCTTCCTCACGAGGACCCGGCGGATCGTTTTTTGGCCGCCACGGCCGGTGTGCTCGGCTTGACTCTCGTCACTGCGGACGACCGATTGCTGGGCTTAGGCAAGATCGCCACGCTGGCGAACCGCTGACTTCGACACATAGCCGGTGCGCCTGCGACGAATCGTCTGGTCATGAATCACTCCTCGAAGTGAGGTCTTGTTGCGACGGATGGTACGGCCCCCGGGTAGAAAGTGTCAAGGCAGGCGTCCATCGTGCAGGCAGGTTACACCGCCGCTCTGGCCTCGAACTCGCCAGCCCCTACTCACGTAGAGGAGGGTTCAGCATGTCAGCCGGGCTGAATACGCATCCGATCCGCGTATAACTCGTGTTAGAGTCCTTCTAACCTTAGGGGTAATGGTGCGGGTCGTAGCCTCAGTCGCCACTTCGTACTATGGAGGGAAGAAATGAGAGCCGCCTCATTTGCTGCAATAGCAATGCTCGGGTTCGGGCTCCTGTCTGCCCCAGCCGGAATCGTGTTGGCAGGTCCGCCGTCGAGGCAAACGTCGGCGCAGCCGCAAAAATACCATGTTCTATTGGGCACTCACTGTGACGACCCGGTCGGTATGGTGGTCGCCTCTTCCTTGCGTGAGACTTTTGAGGGTTCAAGCGGATATATTTTGGTCGAAAAAGAAGTTCCTGGCATTTTTGAGGCCCAGCTAATGTGTATCAAAGACGGGGATGGTAGAGCTGCGATGGTGTTCTCCTTCTTCCTTGTCGTGAAAACAGACCCGGACATTGGGAATGCGGCTTGGGGTGCAGCACAAGAACTCAGTACCGTTAATCGAGAGGACGCGAAGAACAAAGGAGAAGAACTTTTTTCACGGTTCGACAACTGGATTCACGAGCACTAAAGATATCTGCATAAATAGATTGACACGAGACTAAAAAGAGAGAGGGCAGGCGTGGAAGAAGGAGCGGATGACGCTGGGGTGGCGGCGCAGTCGGCGGATCGCCAAGCGGATGCTTTTT
>Ga0187817_10000028_pt1 | contig 40852 bp, 35 predicted proteins | sample NC_wetland_sal_i_17_FD_132431 | JGI IMG/M metagenome (GOLD analysis project Ga0187817, IMG submission 132431) | Wetland sediment microbial communities from Neuse River Estuary, North Carolina, USA - SO4_2 | ecosystem: Environmental > Aquatic > Freshwater > Wetlands > Sediment | place: USA... | reverse complement strand
GTGCTGGTGCCGCTATTGCATCTTGGCGAAAAGCGCCAAGGCGATCCCGCGGCAGTTGGAGCCATTGCTCCTCCTCCTCCGCCGGACACGCGATAATTCGGCTGACATTTTTTCGGCGGGCAGTGCCCTGCGCCGGCTGGACCGTACCACATCATGGAAGGAACCGTGTTGTGCATCACAGCAAACTTGGACTACCGATGTCCAGATTGGGTCAAAAGCGGACGTGACGCTCTTAAATTTCGATGTCCGCTTTACCTCTCAAAGCGGACATCAAAAGCGGACGTCATATGACGTGAGCGCTACGTCACGCACCGTCATGGATTGAGCGTGGCCGCATTTCAATGACGTTCGTTGGGGGTTCAGGAGGGCGTGGTGGCGCCTCGGGTTGTGGCGGAGACGGATCCATAGTTTGCATCCCGCCCTCAACCGGCGGCTGATAGGGCCGATGTTCGTGGCCACACTTGCTGCAAATGCCAACGAGCGTATCTACAATTTCGATCTTCACTTCCGGGATTTGTGGCACAGGGGGCGGCAATAATTCGGAAATAGCCCGCGTGATCGCAAGCAATGCGTCGGCATCTGTGTTCCGGCCAGCGACTAAGTTTTCCAGCATCGTTTGATGCTGAAGCTTCAATGCCGCAAGCATCACTACACGATCGGCATCAACCGACAGACCAAGCACGGCGGCAGCTTCGGCTTTCAGTTCCTCAAGGCGGCTGTAGCGCGCTTCGGTCAGGGCGTAGCCCCATGCTTGGCGCGTCGATAGCTGTCTAGGGACGGCGGCGGCGGCGGTTCTGGTAACCGATCTAAAGCCAGTGCAGTACGCAGCCGGCGCACAGCGCGTTCGTGCTGATTAAGGACGGCGTGATCGATCGGCTCATGCCTTAACAGGCAGCCGCGCAGCTCTTCGGCAACCGCCTCGTGTTCGGCCAGCTTTACAATGTCGGTGTGAACTACGGGATCGCAGGCGAGGCCGCCCAGCCGCCTGCTATAGCCGGCGACGAGCTGTTTAACGCGCCGCGCCGTCTTGGTTCGTCCGTCAACGCGCTTGTTTCGACGACCGGCTGGCGCACAATCGACACCGTATCGAGGCGGTACCGCTGCAGTATCTAAAGGCATTATTTGGCCGTCCGACGTTGACCTAACGTTGACGCGAACTGCGTTCAACGCCATAAAGCTATACCTCATAGATATTTAGCGCAATAGGGTATGCGGTATAGGTAACCGCTATGGCCTGATTAAGCGAGTATTAGGGCCGATAAAAAATGGCGCCTCTGAACGTTCCAGCCGCAGCTTCTCTTGTGCCCCTTCCGGTGTCGGCATTGAGCCGTCGACGATCATGCGTTTGGCGAGTCGGATAGCTGTCTGCACGTCCCTGTTCTCTCCCACGATATGTTCAACGTGTGCGAGGCAGTGGCCGGCGGCGTCCTGAACGCACCAGGCTTGCCGATCGTGCGACCACTCGACCTCGGACCACATCTGCCCGTCGATCATGAGGTGGTAGGTTTCGGCATTGCGACGCCGGACCTCGATCACCCCGTAGCGTCTCTTGTCTGTCATCATTTTCGTCGTCTCCTCTCTTTGTCCCCTCTACCCGCCTTTTTACCTGCTACACCGCTACAAATGCCCATTTCATCGGCGTTTCTTGCACTTTTTTACCCGCTACACCTTTTCCCGCTGTAGCACCTAAAAAACGCAAGTTGTCCCACAGCCACGCGGGTTTGTAGCACTGTAGCGGGTAAAAACGCCCCTAACGGTACCTTTCCCAGGCGTCCTCAAACTGCGTCCTCAAGTAACCGCGTATTACAGCGCCGCTTGGCAGCCGGATTGATTGCGGGGTGATACCGAACGGTTTCAGGACCCGCGCCAGTTGCGCCTGCGTGATTGGCTTGCCGTTCCTCCACTCAGCCCAAGGGCTATCGAGGTAGGTGGCGAACTGGGCGGCAAGATCAGAGGAGCTAATGCGTTCCAGCGGTTCCAGTGGGCGATCGTCGGCGTCCTTCGGATAGAAGATCGACTTGGCGTCCGTAAGCGCCCGGGTGTTGATCGTCTTACTGTCGGACGACCCTTCGATCTTCAAGGCGGCAGCGCGCGCCTTGTCGCCCCACTCCTCTGCGCCAGAACACAGATCCGCGATCGAGAACAACAGGCGCCAGTTGTCCGCCCGGCGATTATCGAAGTTGTCCGGCATGGACACTTCGACGTTGAGGGCGTCGGCATTGTCCATTGCCCACCGGCGCAGACGGCAACGGAGATTGCCTAGATCGGCGTCGTCCTGGTGGGCGAAGCGCTCGATCGTCTCGTCTGCCAGACGCCGGCGCAGTTCTATGCCAATGCAGCGCCCAAGCGTTGCCGGCGGAAGCTTCTTGCCGATCATGCCGATCGCCTTCGGTGCGAACGTCGAGAACATTCCAGGCCGGTGATCGTCGGTGACGCAACGAAGGACGCCCTGGCCGCGGACGTGTCCGCTATTGACCACACTACGCAACTCGGCCTTGTCGTCGTCGACGGAACTCAGGACGGTGTCGAACTCGTCGATAACGAAGGACGGCTTCCACAACTGGATTGCGCGATAGAGCGCCGCCTTGCTGATCTCGACACTCGCGATTGCCCGCGGTGTCAAATAGGAGACGATAGAAAGCGTCGTCGTCTTCCCGCTTTCTGGTTCGGCGGAAGTGACCAGTAGCAACGGACTATGAACTGCCGCGTCCTCGTGAACCCACGAGAACACGACCCACAACGCGATCACCAAAGCGTCGTCGGACGAACAGACGAGATGCCGTAGGATCTTCTTGATAATGTCTCTGATCAGCGCGTCGCCGTCGGCCGGATCGGGCCACGGTTCAACGTGCCAGTGCCCATACAGCGGCGCCGCTTCACGACGGCGCTTCAGTTCGGCGTCGATATCAGTTTTACCGACGCGCAGTTCCTTGGCGACCTCGTCGCGCTGGCGACGATAGGCAAGGCCAGGTTCCAACTTTTCCAGCGCCGCCAAAAGCTCGTCTTCGCGCTTCTCGGCGTCTTCCCTCTCGTCGGCGGCGTGCTTGTCGATCTCCTCAGTGGAAAGCGGCTTCCAGTCTGGCGCCGCCTCTAATACAGCGTCCAGCTGTTCACGCGTGCCGCCGGCTTTCGCCCAGTCAATAACGTCGTCCTTGGCTTTGGCGTCAGATAAGGCGAGGACACGAATCCGCTTGGCAATACCGGATAGCGAAGAACCGACGACGTTGACGTGTTCCCAACCGACGCCGTCGTTATCAGGAAGAAGGACGACATCGGCGCCGTGTAAGAACGCACTATGTTCCGGCTTCCACTTCTTGGCGCCGCCGGCGCAGCATGTAGCGGCGACGTTCCACGACCACAGTAGATCGGCCTTCGCCTCGCCTTCGACAATTAGAACTGGTTGACCGGTGGCGATCGCCTCTAGCACTTGCGGCAGCCGGTACGGCACCACTGGGACGCCGGTGACATTAGGCAGCCACTTTGCCAGGGTGATCGGGATCGCGATCGACGGCGGAGGCGACGCTGCCGTTTTGATCCAGATACTCGAAGGTAGCGACGACGACCTTCTTCGCTCTATCAGTCGCGCCTTTACCATTGGCTTTGCCATTAGCTTTCGGCAGCGGACCGGCCAGCGTAGTGCATGCGGCATTGAAGTCGACGCCGTCGAGGTGTTCGACCAGTTCTATTACGTCGCCGGCGGCGCCGCAGCCGCGACAATTAAAGACCTGCTTCTTGATATTGATAGCGAACCGATCGTCGCCACCGCACTTCGGACATGCACCGACGCGTTCGAGGCCTTCGCGCCGCAGCTTTACACCGCGGCGCTCGATCTCGCGTTCGATGGGTACAGTACGGGCGCGCTGTATCCAATCTTGGTGTTCGTTGCCCCTCATGGCACGAACGGGATCTCGTCGTCGAAGTCGACGGCCGGCTTTTTTTGATCCGTGGCCTTGTTGGCCTTGTTGGCCTTGTCGGCCTTGTCGGCCTTACCGTCCTTCAGCGGCGGCGATATCGGCTCAATTAGAACGGCTTCGTGATCAGATCCTTGATATTCGATCATACCGAGGAACATGCGGATCATTTTGCCAATCCGCAGATCACTCTCGTTGCCATAGGCGCGAACCAACGTCTTGCGGTTGGTTGCGTTCAGCGAGAGAACGTCACCACTCTCGAAGACAACGTTTGGCTTGTCGTATTTGCCGTCTTTCACGACCGCGATCTGATCTTCGATCGGACCGTCCTTAACGTCCTCGACTTTGACGAAGTGTTCGCTGCTATATTTTCTCATATCCGTTGTCCTGTCCTTTATGGCGCGCGTGTCTGATCTCCCGGCGCCGTGCGCCAGACGGTGACGAGAGAAGGTGAGAGGAAGATTCGCCGCCAGATCGTGCGGCCGTCGGTGCGTCGCACCACGCGCCAGATGGCGCCGTCGTAGTAAGGCGGACACGCTTGACCGTCCGGCAAATCTGCGGTGACGGCGCGCTCGATGTGTAGTGGGTTGTCGACGGATTCGGCTTGGTGTACGGGTGTGGCCACGGATTGATTCCTTTGGAACGGGGCTTTCCGGGAAATTCGACGCCGTGGGTTCGGGAAAACCCACGGCGTCTTGCTGTTCATGCGGCGCGTACTGGCTCGATCTCGCGGCTTCGCAGCCACGCGGCGATCTGTTCGTCGCGGTAATAAAAGCGGCGGGCGACCTCGACGTACGCCGGCCCCTCCCCCAGTTGCCGCCATTTGCGCAACAGGCGCAGCGAGACACCTAGGTCCGAGGCCGTCCGATCCTCCGATCGGTAGCCGTCAAGGATGCTCGGCTTAACATTGGATTGTTGTTTGGAAGGCATCGCGTTCTCCCTTGTGCAGCTAAATGCTGATAAGGGACGCGACGTGCCGCGCGCGAGCGATTTATTTCATGCCCCGAAATAAATCTGGGTAGCGACGGCGAAATTGATCTTCGAAGCGGCGCATAGTTTGTTCGAGACCCTTCTCCATCTTCCTGAGGTCGCGGCGACCTCGCTCTACCCTTGACTCTAAAGTGCCGCGACCGGGTATAACCCCGTCCCGAACTAATTGCTTGATTATCTCAATGCGGTCTTTTCCCTGTGCTTCAAATAGGTGCCCGAGCATTCCTATAGTGAAGCGATTTTTGTATGGCTTTGGTCCGCGCCGCCGGCTCCCTTCCCTGAGTGCGTCGTCGATCCAGCGGATCAACTCTTCGCGGCTGCCAGCAGCAGCGTAGAGCCGATGCAACCTCCTTAAATCGGCTACTGTGGGCCGACGGGATTTCATGACCGCTGGCCACGGATCTGCCGGACCTCGGCACTCGGCTTGCCGGCGCCGGTGATCACAGTGGTGATCTTCTCGGCTGCCTCACGCAGCGGATCGTCGGCCAAATGCGCGTAACGCTGTGTCGTCCTCGGCTGCGTGTGGCCTAACAAACGGCCGATGATCGGAAGGCTTAGACCGCCGCCGGCGCCGATAGACGCGAAACTGTGTCTTAAATCGTAAAGGCGCGCGTCATTGCCGAGACCGGTCCGCTTGCGAACGAAGTCCCAGACGCGCCACAGCACCGTTAGATGCGCTCCCGGCTTGTCGCCGGGAAACACCCACTGACCCTTCCGTTTCTTCCGCAGCCGATCGATCAGTTCGATTGCCGCCGGAGACAACGGCAGCTTATGCGTCTTGCGCTGTTTAACGTGGGCGGACGGCTTTACCCAATAGCCGGGTTCTCGATCGAACTCTTCCCAACGCGCCTTCATAGCCTCGGAAGGCCTGGCGCCGGTCAGCATGATGAGGCGAACGCAGTCGGCGGCACCGCCGGAATACTTAGCCAGCGCGTCGCTGATCGCTGTCAGTTCGGATTGTGAGAAGAACCGTTCCTTAGCCTCTTCGTGGTTCTTTTGAATACCCTTGCACGGGTTACCTTGCGTCGCATTGCGCCATGGTAGCGTCTCGCCGGCCTTCGGCACCAGCGACAGTGAGAACATCTTGCTGGCCACGGCCAAGATTCTATTGGCGCGGACCGGTCGTCCCGATTCGGTGATCCGGCGGTGCATGTCGGCGATATCGCCGCCGTGTATGGCGGCGACCTTGGTATGCCGGCCAAGTTTGTCGCCGACCTCAGCCAGCATCTTCTTCTCGTCGTTGGCGCGCAGTCCGACGAGAGTTTTCGTCGGCAAGTGATCTTCGACGTACCGGTCGATCAGGTCTTGAATGGTAGGCGCCGTCCGGCGCGCGCACTTGTCGCCGGCGGGATCAATCCCCCGGTCGATCTGCTTGCGTAGCGCCTTGGCTTCCTCGCGTGCAGCTTCGGTGGACCAGCGCGGGAACGGACCGATGGTGTAGCGCCGCTGCCGGCCGTCGAGGCGGTAGTCGATGAAGAACGATTTGCCCCCGCCGGGATACGATCTGACGCCGAAGCCTGTAGCCTTCGGATCGTCGTCCCACCACATTTCGGTACCGGTGAGCTTGGCTACGAACTTGTTCGTCAGCCGCACCGGATGCTTCGGCTTATCCCTCATGTCGGAATCCCCCGCGTCAACTGTCCGTCAACGTCGCCGCATATTGCGACGTGCCACACAGTGCCGTGAGATACCGCTTATGGCAACAAGAAACCGCTAAATGACGGGGATAAATTCGCGCCGTTGGTGAAAGTGCGTCAACATCAACGGCTTGCTCAAGAGACAAAGGGCGGAATCATAATCCGTGTGTCGGCGGTTCGAATCCGTCCTCCGCTACCATCTTCCTCACTCAAACGTGCGACCTCGCCAGCGTGCGAACGCGCGTATGCAATCACTCAATGTATAAGGCCGTCAGCTGACGTGCGGACCGCGCATGAGCTTCAATACCGACTCGATGTGGCGCCACGTTTGCGCGTCCTCGGCCTGACCCTTTTCCTCATAGCGGCAGGCCCTTTGCGCTGCCGTAACGACGGCCTTGTCGCCATAGGCGTCAAGCAATTGCCGCGCATAGTCATGAATTTCGATTTCGCCCATCCTCATGACAGTGTCCTCGTGTATTGGAACCCTGATCGGCATCACATCGGATGCTAATTCAGGCGGGGTTCAAAAGTTTCCGGCGTCGCATCGGCATTGTCTTCGCCACAACGCGCTGCCGTCATTCCGGATCGCCACGAAGTGGCGAGTCCGGAATCCATAACCGCGGCGCAGGGACTAAGGATTCCGGGTTCGCGGGCAAGTGCCCGCGCCCCGGAATGGCGAGGACGACAGCCTCGTAAAGCCGCGCCCCGTCACCCGCCGAGGCTGTCTGGCTCCGGAACTTCTTCCATGACGCCGGTATTGAGCGGGCCCCGCTCCTCGGACGGCAATCTGGTCCGCAGCGGCGGGGCGTGTTCGCCGCGCCAGCGCATCCGCGTCAGCGCCGCTTCCGCCTCGGTGACGAGCTTGTGCATGATCTCGTTGACCGAGAGGATCTCCTTGATGCCGCCCGCGGTCTGACCGGCCATCAACAGGCACTCGTGCTGCCGCCCGGCCTGGGTGGTCGAGACGATCTGGCCGCGCAGACGATCGCGCTCGCGGCACGCCTCGTCACGTTTGCCGCTCCATTGCGTCAAAAACTCCGTCGGCAGCGAGCGCAGCACGGTCTTGAACCCGGCGGTGCCCGGCAATGGCGTGATGTCGTTGAGCACCTCGGCCTTCATCGCGTGCTCCGACTTGGCGTCGACGATCGCCTGCTTCCATTCCTGCGGCGCCGGAGCCTCCTTCGAGGCGATAAAGCGGGTGCCGAGATTGACGCCGGCGGCGCCGAGCATGAGCGCTGCGGCAATGCCGCGGCCATCAAAGATACCGCCCGAGGCGATGACCGGAATTGGCGACACCGCATCGACCACTTGCGGCACCAGAGTCATCGTACTGACCTCGCCGCAATAGCCTCCGGACTCGCTGCCCTGCGCGCTGATCACATCGGCGCCGCGCTCGGCGGCTTGCAAGGCCTGATCCACCGTCGTCACTTGCACCATCACCCGCGCGCCGGCGTCGTGTGCTTGCCGCACCAGATCGCCCGGGTCGGCCAGCGTGAATGAAATGACCGCCGGACGGGCTTGCAGCGTGTAGCGATACGCTTCGGCATCGAGCGTCTGCGGGATGTGATTGATGGCGAAAGGCCGCTGCGTAAGCCTTTGCACCATGTCGATATCGCGCTTGATGGCCACGAAGCTGCGGAACAGCGTGCCGATGCCCCCCAACCCGCCGGCATTGGAAACCGCCGCCGCGAGCTCGGCCGAGGTGCAGGTGCCCATCGGCGCCAGAATGATCGGCACCTCGATGCCGAACAAAGAGCAAAGCGGGGTCGTCAGCATGGTGTCGTCTCCACACTCGGCACGCGCCACCACGAGCAATCGGGCGGCGTCGAGACACCTTCAGCTACTGAGGCATCATAATACGGTTAATTATCGGCTGGCAGCCTGTTTTCTGCTTGGCTTGGATGCATGGTGGGAACGCCGGCGCCCGCCCCGATGTTCTCACCGCATGCGCTACGGATCAGCGCGTGCGTTTCTCAGTTCAAGGACGTTTGCCATGACCCAAAGAGCCATGACCCAAAGAGCCATGACCCAAAGGTTTAAAATCGGCGATCATGTAAGGTGGAATTCGGAGGCCGGCCGGGTCACGGGCAAAATCGTGCGCGTGCACACCAAAGATGTGGATTATAAAGGCTACATCCATCACGCGAGCAAAGACGAGCCGCAATACGAAATCAAAAGCGATAAAACCGCTCACATCGCTCTGCATAAAGGTAGGGTGTTGCGGCGTCTCCGCTAGAGCGGCGCTAAAGCATGATCCCGAAAAGTGGACATCGGTTTTCGGAAAAGATCATGCACAGATAACACGCTAAAGCGAAATACCGAATCAACCTAAATCATTTCGCTTTAGCGCGCGGCAGCTTTGGCGGCACTCAGCGTTTATCGTCGTCTGTGCCGCGCTTGCTGAAAAATACGTGGTAAAAGACGGCGTCCCAGGCGTTGTGAATGCCGATGAAGAGCAACAGCAATGCCGCGGCGCCCACCCCAAACAAGCTCTCGCGCGTGTGAGAAGGTGCAGCGAGTGCCGACAGCGCCAGTATCGCGTATGCCGCCACCGGCAGCACAACATGAAACAACCAGTCCTCGAATTCCGGTTCGTACACTCCTTGCGCCCGCATGCGCCGGATGATGTTGAGGGCATAGATCAGTCCGCATAATCCAATGACAGCCCAAAGGACGGCGGGGACGGTGATCGCTTGCCACGGGGCGCGAATAAGCGCCGACAACAGCAAAGCGGCGCCGAAATGAACGATTGTCGGCGTGCCAAAGGCGGCGCTGGCTTCCGGCGCAGCCATCGTCGGCCTTTGCGCAATAAGCGTGATGACGACGAACTGCAATCCGATCAGCGCGCCCGCGGCCGAGCCGACGATGACGTAGAAGCTGTCCCATGCGGTGAGCTCTGACATGTCGTCACCCGATTGATCGATCCCGAGATGCGGCTAGGACCGCATGTGCTGATCGCGTTCAATTCTTCACCGCGCAATCGCGCAGGATCTCCGGCTTGAAAGCGAGACCGTGGCCGGGCCGCTCTGGCGCGGTGATTACTCCGTTCACCACCGGCACCGGCTCGACCCAGATATCGTCGGCGAGCCCCATGTCTTCGATCCACAGCCCGTTCGGAATCGAGGCGAGGAGTTGCACGTTAAGTTCCGGAAACAGATGCGGCGCGATGGTCATGCCCCAGGTGTCGGCGACGGTCGCGATCTTGCGCAATTCGGTCAATCCGCCGCGCATGGGATCGGGTTGCAGGATCGGCAGCCGCGGATTTTCGAAAAATGGCTTAAGATCAAAACGCGTGAAATGCGTTTCGCCGCCGACCACGCGCAAATCGAGCGCCTCGGCAATGCGTAAGTAGCCGGCAAAGTCGTCGGGCACGACCGGCTCTTCCAGCCAATAGACATTATAGTCTTCGAATTTTCGGCCCATCTGGATCGCGACGTCGGCGGTCCAGCCCATATTGACGTCGATCATGATGTCGATGTCGGGCCCGACCGCCTCGCGCATGCGCGCGACATTGCCGAGATCGGTGGCAAGGTCTGTGGTGTGCGCGACCTGCATCTTGATCGCTTTGTAACCGCGCTCCTTGTAGTGCAGCGCTTTCGCGATCATGCCGTCGCCGCCGCTGCCGCGAAAGCAGCCGCTGCCGTAGGCCGGCAGTTGCGCGCGGTAATGTCCCCACAGCCGGTGCAGCGGCAGCTTGGCGGCTTTGCCCAGCACGTCCCACAGCGCGATGTCGAGAGCCGACATCGCCATCACCGCAATGCCGGCGCGGCCATAGGTGACGGTGGTGCGCCACAGGTCCTGCCAGATCGCTTCGACCGCGCTCGCGTCTTTGCCGAGTACGCGCGGGATCACGCATTCATCCAGACAAGTGGCGATCGTGCGCATGCCCGGGCGAAAAAGAAAGAGATAGCCCACGCCGGCAAGGCCGCCGCGCGTCTCGACGTCGAGCACCAAAAACTCGCGCATTGGCCCGAAGGCATGGCCTTTAAGCCACGGCGTCTGCGGCCAGGGCACGCGCAGCATGGTGGTGCGAATGGCCGTGATGGTCGTGTCCGTCATGTGACGCGCGCTCGCCTTGTCCTGTGATGAGCAGCAATGCTGCGAAAACTTCTATCGCGCGTCAACACGCGCACTGCGGGTCGGGTGATTGTCGTCGCCTCGGGACAGCGCGGCCGTAGCGGTTGCTCTGTTGTCTGCTCTTATTGCAGGCCGTGCACGAGGGCACCGGTGTTTATGATCGGTGGCGGTGGCGGCGGGTTCGGTTGGGTCGCAAGCTTTGTCGACTCGATGATGATCTGCAGCGCGTCGTTCTCGCCGGTATTGGTCGGCAGCCAGGGCGGCTGGGGACACGGCGGAGTCGCATAGGTACCGCAAGCATAACCGGTCGTGGGCAGGCCGTTGAACCCAGGCACGCCGCCGTTCTGGCCGATTACGCTCGACACGATGTTGATGTTATGGAGGACAAGGTCGGGCGGGATGAGAAATGGCGGCCCCGCCGGCGTAGTCCAGTTGAGAACTTTCACCATATAGTTGGTAATAGTGCTGGTCGTGCTGACGCCGTTTTGAATGCTTTGGTAGCCCTTGAGATTGAGGGCCTGCAATCCATTTGGGCCCTGACTGAAGATGCCGATGCCGCCGCGGATGCCGATGACGGCCGCAGGCGTCTCAACTGTGACCGCGCCCTGATGGCTGAGCTGGCCGCCGATATATTGCAGCGTGCCTTGCGTCAATTTGGTCAGCATGTGGCCGCTGTTGGAAGCAGGATCGTAGACGAATTCGTCGACCACCAAGCTCGTATTCGGCGCAATACTCAGCGTGCTTTTATCGAGAAACAAAAGCTGCACCGATCCGGTGGGTGATGTGTGGATGCGTTCCTTGTGCAGCACGCGCGCGCCCACGGTGAGCGTGGTGGTCGAGCCGCCGGGCGGCGTGCCCTCGGTACTGGGATTGACCGCGGTCGCGGTGCCGATCTGCTGCGCCATGACCTGCTGCACCATGGCGGGCGCCGCCGCGGCGAGAGCGGTGGCGAGCACCAATGCGATGGATTTAAGTTTCCCAGTCATTGCAGCCCTCAAAATCGGATCAACGGTCCGGCGCTGACCGACAGGTCGCGATACGAAAACGCCGCCACATTCGATGTCGCGTTTCGATATTGCAGCAGCGAGCCCAACACCAATTGGCGCCAGATCGGCACTTCAAGACCGAGTCCGACGCGCCATTCGGTGGTGTGCGCGGTGGTGAAAGGGGCAATGAACGGATCGGGCGCATCGTATTGCCAGGTCGTCACGCCGGCCGTCGGAATGATCGTCCACGGCCGCATCCCGGCCCAGGAGATGAGCCAGGGCAGCCAGACGTCGCCGGCAAAACTCTTATAGCTGTCGAAGGCGGACTGGTCGCTGGCGCGGCCAAAAGCGATGCGCGATTGCCAGGCGAGCCCGGAAGCGATCGGGCCGGAAGCCTGCAGGCCGACGGTCGAGAGCGTGCCGCTCAAGCCGGTGGCCAGCGGATAGAAGCTGGAATTGCGAAAGCTCTGCTGGACGACTTCGACATAGGGGTCGAGCGAAACATTTCCCGCTTTGCCGTGCAGCGTCAGTCCGCCGCCGATGCCGCCCATGTAAGGCGCGTCCGCCAGAGTTGCGCCGGTTGCGACGACATAGGGCTTCACCGTCAAGCCGTTGATGTCGCCGGGCGATAATGCAAAGCGCGGACCGGCGCGGATTTCAAGGAGGCCGATGTCGAACTGGTGCAGCGAAAATTGCTGCGCGTCATAGGCGATGACCGAAGCTTCGAAAGTCTCGCCGGTCTGGGTTTGGAAATCGTGGACGTAGTTGACGCCGACAGTGCCGAACCAGTTCCAGTCCGGCCGGGCAAGAAAGTTGCTGTTGATCGTTCCACCGGAAGCGAGCACGGTCTGCGATCCGGCACCGAGGCTGGCATTACTCTGATAGCGCAGGCCGGTTTGCGCGAAACCGGAGAATTGATCGGGCTGCAGCTTTTTGTTGGCCAGCTCGAGCAGGTCCTCGATTTTTTGGCGCAGCTCGGGCGTGACGTCCGGCATTTCCAGCGCGGTTTGCAAATAGCCGCGCGCCTGAGCATAGGAGCCGAGCTGATAATAAAGCACGCCGAGCTGGTAGCGTGTGGCGCCGAGCCTGGGATTGTAGAAGCGGAGTTGCTCGTAAGTGCTGATCGCCGATTCGATATCGCCGTGCGCGGCGGCCGATGCCGCATACTGAATCGTGTTGTCGAGATTGCCCGGGTGCGCGAGCACGCCGCCAAACAGCGGATCGATGTTGTTGAGAAAATCCGAGCCGCTCTGGGCGGAAACCGTGGCTGTGAACGCAACGACAAGCGCCGCCGCGCCGGCGACCTCGGCAATCAAGCGTAAAGGTGCACGCGTTGTGCCGGTTACCACCTGAATGTCGGCCCCCAACCCCTGTCGCCGCACCGGATCGTACGATTTCCGAAGGCGAGACGCTGCCGTCGCCCCGAAGCAGCGCATATACCATGTGAAACCTGTCAAAAGGAGACCAAAGCCATTGACGGCGGTCAATCGCGAGTTCCCGTTTTCGCAGAAGAAAAGCCGATTTATTTGTACTGTGGCGAGGCGATCACGCACGCGGCGCAGGTTATTAAGTTGCGGAACGCGGGGGAGTTTTGCGGCCCTTTATGATTCGCAACATTATTATTGCTTATCCGACGCGGCCGGCCGGAGGTGTCCGTGATCTCGACGATTAACCTGGCAGCCTACAGCGACGCCCTGGTCGTGCTCGGCACGGCCGGGATCCTGGTGCCGATCCTAAGCCGGCTCGGTTTCAGCCCGGTGCTTGGCTATCTCGCCGCCGGCGCATTGTTGGGGCCGCTGGGGCTTGGTTCGCTGATCCAATCTTTTCCGCTGCTGTATTGGTTTACGATTGGCGACTACAGCGACGTCGCCGGCATCGCTGAGCTTGGCATTGTTTTTTTGCTGTTTCTGATCGGGCTGGAATTGTCGTTGCCTCGGCTCTTGACCATGCGGCGCTTGGTTTTTGGCGTCGGCGGATTGCAGATCTTGGTCACCACGGCTTTGCTGGCGGGTGCCGCCGCCTATTCCGGAAAAACACTCCCCGAAGCGATCATCCTCGGCGCCAGCCTGTCACTTTCATCGACGGCGATCGTGCTCGAACTGCTCTCCAAGCAGGAGCGGATGAAGACAACTGCCGGACGCGCCAGCTTCTCCGTGCTGTTGGCGCAAGACCTCGCGGTCATCCCAATCCTGATATTCATCGGTCTCCTCGCTGCCGGTCCAAAGGGCACGGTGCTCGGCAGCCTCGCCAATGCCTTCGTGCAGGCAGTGATCGCGCTCGCCGTGATCGTCCTGTTCGGGCACTTTCTGCTGCGGCCGCTGTTCCGGCTGGTCGCTTCCACGCGCTCAAGCGATCTTTTCATCGCGACCGCTTTGTTCGTCATCCTTGCGGCCGGAGTTATTGCCAATCAAGCCGGCCTCTCCATGGCGCTCGGCGGCTTCGTCGCCGGACTGCTCCTTGCCGAGACTGAATACCGCAAGGCGGTCGAAGCGACCATTGAGCCGGTCAAAGGGCTGCTGGTGGGGATTTTCTTTTTCACCGTCGGCATGGCCATCGATGTGCGTGCGTTGTTACGCGAGCCGCTGTTGCTTGCTAGCGCGGTCGCCGGACTGATCGGAGTCAAATCGCTTCTGATCATCGGACTGGCCCGGCTCTTCCGGTTGTCGTGGCCGGTTGCAGTCGAAATGGGGCTGCTGCTCGGCGCCGGCGGAGAATTCGCCTTTGTCAGTCTCGTCATGGCGGCGGGTTCGAACCTGATTGATCGCTCTACGGCGAGTTTTGCGCTGACCGTCACCGCGGTCACGATGGCGCTGATACCCGTGCTATCTCACCTTGCGCGCCGATTCGCATCGCGCTTGCGCGCCGCCGGCGCCACGCCGTCCGAGCTCATGATGCGGCCGACCGGGCGGCAGCGACACGCCATCGTCGTCGGCTACGGCCGGGTAGGCAAAGTGGTATGCGCGCTGTTGAAAGAGCACGGCATTCCCTACATCGCCGCTGATTCCGACGCCTCGACCGTGACCCGCGACCGCCGCGACGGCCATGACGTGTATTACGGCGACGCCGCCGATCCGAAGTTCCTCGAGATTTGCGGCCTCGCCGATGCCGCCGGAGTCATCATCACCATCCACACGCACCATCTGATCGACGACATCGTCGAGCATGTGCGCGCCATGCGGCCAGAGGTGTTGATCGTCTCGCGCGCGCGCGACGCCGATCACGCGCGTCATCTCTACCGCCTCGGCGCCACCGATGCCGTGCCCGAAGCGATCGAAGCGAGTTTGCAATTATCGGAGGCCGCGCTGGTCGGTCTTGGCCTGCCCACGGGACCGGTGATTGCCTCGATTCATGAGAAGCGCGACGAGATCCGTCATGGATTGCAGCAGGCGGCGCGCGCCGCCGGTTTGGAAGGCATCCGCTCGGTGCGAGCCAAGACCCGCACGATTTTCAGAAAATAGGCGGTTCAGCTCGAACTGTTCGCCGCCGCGCTCTTCTCGGGCGCGGCGCTCTTCGCTGGTGTGGTGGCGCTGTTCGCCGGCGCGGTGGGCGCGGCGCTCTTCGCCGGTGTGACGCCTTTGTCCGGTGACGCCGTCTTGGCGGGAGAGACGCTCTTTGCGCTGTTGGCCGGCGCGGCGTTCTTCGGCGAAATTGCCTCTTTGGACGCGCTGTCTTTGGTCGCGTTCTCTTTGGACCCATTGTCTTGAGGCGCGATCTCCTTCGGTGCGGGCTGTTTCGCCCGCGCAACAGCCGGCGCGTTTGTGCGCGGCCGGCACGACTGTCCATGTGCCGCCTGCAGAATCTCTTTGAGCGCCATTGCCTGCAACCGCGGCGATTTGTCGATCGTGACATGGTCGATGGTCGTGTCGCTGGAAACATCGACATTCGACAATTTGCCGTGGAAGCCGGCGCCCGCCTGCATATAGGCGTATTTGCGCTGGGTCAGGTTGACCACGCAGCTGACACTGGCCGGCGCGGCGTAGGAAGCGGTGCCGTCGAACGGCACGACCAGCGCCACTGGAACACCCTGCGCATCCAACTGCTGCGCCATCAGCATGGCCGCGTCGGCGCCGAGCGAATGCCCGACCAGAATGTAGGGGCCGTGGTCCCCGGCGCGATATTTCTGCGCGATGGCGCCAACTACGGTCTCCTCGACCGAGTGATTGTAAACGCTCGCATCGATGCCGTTTCGCGCGATCTGCGCGGCCAGCTGATCCATGCCTAAGGAAAAAATATTGAGAAGGCCGCGCATCAAATAGACATGCGGATGCGAGGCGTTGTCATGGGTAGAGGCGTGGGTAGAGGCCGCATGGGGAGTGGCGGCATGAGGAGCGGGTCTTGCGGTTTGCGCCGCCGCGCCCGGGACAATGCCCAGCGCCGCGACCACGGATGCGCCTGCCGCAATGCGGCGCAGCGCCTGCGCATGCCGTTGAAGGAGGGCACCGCGCCTCAGTCCGCCGCTTGTCAACGAAGCCGACATCGCATTCCCCGGGCGATCCGCGCACCGATCCAGCGAGAACTATGGTCAAATACGGTAAATACTTCCTTGTGACAGCACCTTGCGGGTCAACTGGCCGCTGCCTTGCGGTTGGCCAGTTGCAGGACGATCGGCCGGGTAGCCGCCTGCAGCGGCGTCCGGCGAATGTCGGACAGGGTATGAAGGAAGTCGGAAAACCAGTTCTGCACCGATGACGCCTTGAGCTTGCGCACCATCGCCTGCCAGCGTTCGCGGCGCTCTTCGATGCTCATGTGCAGTGCCAGCGCCAACTGCCGCGCCATACCATCGATGTCATGTGGATTGATCAGGACCGCCGCATCAAGTTCTTTCGCCGCGCCGGCGAAGGACGATAGCACCAGCACCCCTGGATCGAGCGGGTTTTGCGCGGCGACATATTCTTTGGCCACCAGATTCATGCCGTCATGCAACGGCGTGACCAGGCCGACGCTCGCCACCCGATAGAAACCGGCCAGCGTCAGCTGCGAAAATCCCTTGTTGAGATAGCGAATGGGCATCCAGTCCACTTCGCCGTGGCGGCCGTTCACCTCGCCAACCAGGGCGGCGAGCTCGGCCTTGAGCTCGCGGTAGGCTTTGATATTGCCGCGGGAGGGAACGGCGACCTGCAGCAACGAGACCGCGCGCTTGAGCTCGGGCTCAAGCTCGAGCATGCGATCGAACGCCCGCATTCGGTTGGCGAGCCCTTTCGAATAATCCAGGCGGTCGACGCCAAGGACGAGCTTGGCGCCGCGCAAGCTTTCTCGCAAACGCATGACTTCGGTGCGGCCCATCGCCTTGATGGCGCGGGCGGCGAAGTCGTCGACGTCGATTCCGATCGGAAAAGTCGCCAATTGCGTCAGACCCCACTCGGACGCGACCGTGCCGTCGACCACATTGAAGCCGAGCTCGGCCTGCAAGTAATCCTCGAAATTCTGCCGATCCTCAACGGTTTGGAAGCCGATGAGGTCATACGCGAGCATCGCGCGTGCGATTTCGTCATGGTGTGGCACAGCCGTCATGGTGCGACGGTCCGCCCATGGCGTGTGCAGGAAGAATCCGAGCGGACGCTCTACGTCGAGCCGGCGCAACTCGGCGCCAAGGATGAGAAAGTGATAGTCCTGGATCCAAAAAATCGTCTCGGGTGCGTTGAAGCGCAGCAGCGCGCGCGCCATGAAGGCGTTGACCTCGCGATACGAGGCATAATCGTCGGTGCTGACATGAATCAGATCGGCGCGCGAGTGCAGTGCCGGCCACAACGCTGAATTGGCGAATCCCTCGTAGTACCCGCGATAATGCTTGGCCGGGATATCGACGGTCGCCAGCGCGCCGGAGCCAAGCGACTCGATGCGCGCAAACGACCCACGCGAGCCATCGCCGCTCTGGCCGCTGGAGCCGACCCAGATCGCGCCGGAATCGCGAACCATCGGCAGAAGCGCCGCAGCTAAACCGCCGGCCAATGGCTCATCAGGCTTTGCCCGCGCAACGCGGTTCGACACCACCACAACGTTCACGGGGACACCTCCAGGTGGTCCTTTAACCCGGATGGCGGAAATTTGTTCCGGATTTGTGATGCGGCGCACCCAAGTCCCGGAAATTGCCGGATTTGTTATGGGAATGTCCGCAAGCGCGCATTGCGCCTGGTGCGGCGCACTAGCGCGGCGCCTCGGCATAAGCGGTCGTTGACAACAAACTTACTTCAGCGTGTCGCGAATCGAGCCGCGTGTGTTGCACCACGATCGGTACATCGGATTCGAATAGTGACGAGTAGGGCGTATCGCGCGGAATCGGTTCGGGCCGCTCGAGATCGTTGAAACGTAAGTGCAGCGTGCGCCGCGGTGGGACGGTGACGAGATACGGTCCCACCGGCTCGCGATCGGCGAAGAATACGGTGATGCGGATATGAGCCGGATTATCGCCGGCATTAAGAATGCAGGCGGTCTCATGCGAGACCAGCGCCGGATCTGAGAACGAACTTTGCGCGGGGATGTAGCCCTCCGCGATGGCCCAACGCGTCTGTCCCAGCGCCGTCATTTTTGCCGCCCGTGTTTGCTGCCGGATTTGAAGTAACGGCGCAGGCGGCGCCGCAGTTCCGTGACCGGAACTTTGTTCCGCAATAAACGTTTCATCGCGGGGCGCGCGGGCGCGGCTGCGCGCAGCAACAGCGCGGTTGCGCAAAATATTGCAGGATTAAGCGATGCGCGCCCTGACCGTTGCGCCAGGTATTGCCAATTCAGCCGGCATCGAAGATGTCCCGGAGCCGCCGCCATCGGATGGCGCGGTGCTGGTGCGCAGCTTGGCGCTGGGCGTTTGCGGGACCGATCGTGAGATCGTTGCCGGCTTGTATGGCTGGGCGCCGCCCGGCCGCAAGCGGCTCGTCATCGGCCATGAATCGCTCGGCACCGTGCAAGACGCTCCGGTCAATTCCAGCTTCAAGCGTGGCGATCTTGTCGTCGGCATCGTGCGCCGCCCCGATCCCGTCCCGTGCCCGTGCTGCGCCGCGGGCGAATGGGACATGTGCCGCAATGGCCGCTACACCGAACGCGGCATCAAGGAGCGCGACGGCTACGGCTCGGAATTTTTCCGGATCGAGCCGGAATTTCTGGTCAAGCTCGATCCGTCGCTGGGAGTCAACGGTGTTCTGGTCGAGCCGACCAGCATCGTCGCCAAGGCCTGGGATCATACCGAGCGGATCGGCCGCCGCTCGCGCGTCTGGGCGCCGAAGACCTTGCTGGTCACCGGCGCCGGGCCAATCGGCCTGCTCGCCGCAATGATCGGAGCCCAGCGCGGACTCGACGTGCATATCCTCGACCATAACGATCGTGGACCGAAGCGGCAGATCGTGCGCGACCTCGGCGCGACCTTTCATGTCGGCGAACTCGCCGACATGGCTATCATGCAGCCGGATATTCTGATGGAATGCACCGGCGTGCCCGGCGTCGTGCGCGACACGCTCGGGCACACTGCTGCGGCGGGGATCGTTTGCTTGCTCGGTGTCTCCGCGCCGGGTCACGATCTGGACCTCGACATCGGAGGACTTAATCGCACCATGGTGCTCGACAACGATGCCGTGTTTGGCGCGGTGAACGCCAACCGCCAGCACTACGAGGATGCAGTGATCGCGCTGCAGCGCGCCGATCAGCGCTGGCTCGATAGCCTGATTACGCGCCGCGTGCCCGCCGAACAATGGACGCAAGCGCTGGTGCCGCAGAAGGGCGACATCAAAGTCGTGGTTGATTTCTCTTGAGCTCAGTCATTGCCGGGACGACCAAAAAATGTCCACGCCAATCGAAGATTATGCGCTGATCGGCGACTGCCGGAGCGCCGCGCTCGTCTCGCGGGACGGTTCGATCGACTGGCTGTGCTGGCCGCGCTTCGATTCGGAAGCGTGCTTTGCGGCGTTGCTCGGCAACCGCGATCATGGACGTTGGCTCGTCGCGCCGCGAGACAAGGCCCGTATCACCCGCCAATACCGTCCCAACACGCTCATCCTTGAAACACATTTTGAGACAGCGGAAGGCGCCGTAGTCCTGGTCGATTTTATGCCTTTCCACGGCGAGCGTTCCGAGATCGTGCGTCTCGTCCACGGCACGCGCGGTCGCGTCCGAATGCATACCGAACTGATCCTGCGGTTCGGCTATGGCGCGATTGTGCCGTGGGTGACGCGCCTCGAAACCGGCGTGCTGCGCGCTATTGCCGGACCCGATATGGTGTTGTTGCGCACGCCGGTGCATCTCAAAGGCAAGAACATGACCACGGTCGGCGAGTTCACCGTCATGCGCGGGGAAACCATTCCGCTGGCCTTGAGCTATGCGCGCTCGCATCGGCCCGTCCCGCCCGCGCGCGATCCAACCGCCTCGTTGGAGGCAACCGAAAAATTCTGGAAGGATTGGACGGAGAAATGCCGTGCCGCCGGCGAATGGACCGACGCCGTACGTCGCTCGATGATCACGCTCAAAGCGCTTACCTACGCGCCGACCGGCGGCATCGTCGCCGCGCCGACCACCTCGCTGCCGGAACAGATCGGCGGCGAGCGCAACTGGGACTATCGCTATTGCTGGCTGCGCGACGCTACGCTGACGCTCCTTGGCGCCATGCATGCCGGTTACTACGAAGAGGCGGAGGCTTGGCGCGAATGGTTGCTGCGCGCGGTGGCCGGCAGTCCCGACCAGCTGCAGATCATGTACGGCATTGCCGGCGAGCGTCGGCTGAGCGAATGGGTCGCCGACTGGCTACCTGGCTACGAGAAATCGGCGCCGGTGCGCATCGGCAACGCCGCCCACACGCAGCTGCAGCTCGATATGTTCGGCGAGATCATGGACGTGCACCATCAGGCGCGTCGTGGCGGGTTGACGACCAACGATTCAGGATGGGACGCGCAGATCAAGTTTCTCGAATATCTGGCGCGGATCTGGCGTGAGCCGGATCAGGGCATCTGGGAAATGCGCGGCCCGGCGCAGCATTTCACCTATTCCAAGGTCATGGCCTGGGTTGCCTTCGACCGTACCATCAAGAGCGCGGAAAGTTTCGGGCTCGAAGGACCGCTCGACGAGTGGCGCAATTTGCGCGACGAGGTTTGCGATGACGTCTGCACCCGCGGCTACGACAAGAAGCTCGGCGCATTCGTGCAGGCCTATGGCTCCGAACAACTTGACGCCAGCCTGTTGCTGCTGCCGAACGTCGGGTTTCTGCCCGTAACCGATCCGCGCATTGCCGGCACCATCAAAGCGGTCGAGCGGAGTCTCCTCCGTGGCGGTCTGGTCATGCGCTACAGCACTGAGGACGTGGAAGACGCGCTGCCGCCCGGCGAGGGGGCGTTCCTGGCCTGCAGCTTCTGGCTGGTCGATGTCTACATCCTGCAGGAGCGACTCGAAGAAGCTGAAAACCTGTTCCGTCGGCTAGTCGGGCTTTGTAACGAAGTCGGCCTACTCAGTGAGGAATACGATCCGAGCTCCAAGCGCCTGATCGGCAATTTTCCGCAAGCCTTTTCGCACGTGGCTCTGGTTAACAGCGCCTATAATCTGACGCGCGTGCGCAAGCCCGTGCATCAGCGCGCCCAGGAAGACCACGCCCCGCCCGCTGCGGTGCGGGAGAAGGTGCCATAGGCGGACACCAGCCTCGCTGAAGCGCCGTTGTGAAATCGGTTGCGGTCCCGGATTCACCGGTTCCGCATGCTAGCCCCTGATGAAAGTGCCATTGCGCAGTTCGGCGACCGCCTGCTCGAGCTGCGCGCGCGTATTCATCACGATCGGCCCATACCAGGCTACCGGCTCCTCGATCGGTTTGCCGGACACCAGCAAGAAGCGGATGCCGCGCTCGCCGGCCTGGACCTCGACCTCGTCGCCGGAGTCGAACAGCACCAGCGAGCGGTCGCCCACCGGATCGCGCATGAGCAGCTCCTCGCCGTCGACCTGTTTCTCGGTGAGAACACCGAAGGCTCGCGACGCCGAAGCAAAACGGCCATCGCCCTCGAAAATGTAAGCGAAGGCATGGCGCTCGGTTTCGACTTTCAGCTTTTTACGCTTGCCGGCGGGCACCGCGATGTCGAGGTAGCGCGGGTCGGCGGCGACGCCGTCGACCGGGCCCTTTTTGCCCCAGAACTCGCCGCACACGACGCGCACGCGCGTGCCGTCATCGTCGACCACTTCGGGAATCTCACCCGCTTTGACGTCCTGATAGCGCGGCGCCGTCATCTTCAGCGACGCCGGCAGGTTGGCCCAGAGCTGAAAGCCGTGCATGCGGCCCTGCGTATCGCCTTGCGGCATCTCCTGATGCATGATGCCGCGGCCCGCGGTCATCCACTGCACGTCGCCGGCACCGAGCGTGCCGCGATTGCCGAGGCTGTCGCCGTGCTCGACCGTGCCGGAGAGCACATAGGTGATGGTCTCGATGCCGCGATGCGGATGCCAGGGAAAACCGGCGAGATAGTCCTGCGGCCGGTCGTTGCGGAAATCATCAAGCAGCAGGAAAGGGTCGGTCTCCTGAGTATCGCCGAAACCGAAAGCGCGGCGCAACTTCACGCCGGCGCCTTCGATCGTCGGCTTGGACTGCACGATGCGGTTGATGGGGCGAATGGACATGACGATGACGCTCGGGCTGCGCCGCGAGCCCTCCCAAAATTGTGGCTTGTTCTGAAGCTAAATAAATGCGGCAGGCGCCGCCACAAGAAGGCACACCGCTGATACCGGGGCAGCGCACTCAGCAATGTCGAGCGTTCCACGCTGTTGTTGCTTTCAATCAGTTGCACAATTCGTTGAATGGCGGCTCCGCCGGGCATGGCGGAATCGACGATGTGCCACCGCCCGGGCCGCTCGTCGATCCGGAACCGTTTCTTGCGCCATAACCGCCGGTGTTCGGGCCAGTGACGACGTTGCAGAAGTTCGCCGTCATTTCCTCAATGCAGAACACGCCGGTTATCGGCGCTTGCGTCAATCCCGTTGCGCCGCCTTGTGTCGACGATTGCGCTTGACCGTTCGGCGTCACCAATTGTGCGGCGGCGGGCGATGCCGCGAAGATGAGTGCCGCAATGATTGCGAATTTGTTCATATCGGCCGCCTGCGCGCGCTGCTCCAGCACCAATAAAGCCAGGCGAGGCGCCGCGCACAGCGCCCGATTGCCACTCTGGCTCAAATGTCCCACCAAGAGAAACCGAGCTGCTTCTTGGTTTGTTCCGGAACCCGAATGGCCTGTGATATCGGTCACAGACTAGGGGGTGCCGGCGTGCCAAAAAGAATCAAGCACGTAGAGGTATTACTCGCCTCGCGTGGCCCAATAAAAAAATTGGGAGCGTCAGATGAGTTATTTAGCCGATGTCGCCAACCAGCGACCGTTGCTCCGCATTACCGCCCAGGTCCTTCTTGCATTTTGTTGTGCAGCGCCACTGGTGTTGGCATTTTCGAGCTTCGTTGCCTACGGTGTGCACGCGCTAATGCATTGAGCGACGTTGCGGTTTGCACCACTGCGGACTGCCGAGTTTCCGCCTGGCCGCTTCCTCAGAGGGAGACTCTGGCGGCAAACGCCAGCCTGTTCGGGCCGGACACCGCCACTATAAATTCAAAGCTGACGATGAACGTCGTGAAATTCCCTGTAAATTGGCTGTTTAACGGCTACTGAAAAAAGGGCCATGCGTCGAAAACCGCCCACGCGTCCGTGCCCGGAGCCAAACAAAAGCGCACCAGATCCAAACAACCGTCCGCCCGCGCGCCGCGCTTAACGGATCACGCCGGTCGCGACCATCACCGATACTGTCTGTTCGTAAAGTCGATGGGTCTCCACCGTCACCCACAGAGCGGCTACGAACGCACAACCGAGAACAGCGAACGCAACATACCTCACCATTCCGATGGTCCTCTCCCGCGCTTTTGCGCTTCCACGACCACAGCACTGCGGCTCAGGGCCGGATACTGATAAATAGCCGTCGGTCCGCCGGCGAATAGCGCAAAGCCCCGACCTAAAAACATCAACAGGTCTCTCATGACACGAACAGGTCTCTCATGACACGCTCTGCGCGATGATCGTGGTCACGGCCACGCCGGTCGTGAAGGCGAAAGCAAGGACCATAACCACGAAGATCGTTTTCATGACACTCGCCCTCTCGCCCTCGCCAAGCTAAGCATGGCAGAACCGGCCGGGCGTTCTGTGACATGCATCACGGAACATCGTTTTTCAGCGGGCATTGGCGGCGCCACCCGCAGGCGGGTCTGCCTTCTAAGTACCTCTATTCATTAACGTTCTTGTTTCATTCTGCTAGCGCTGGCGTGTTTGATCGAGGTCAAAATCAAACGTCGTGAACCCGTCAGAGCACTTGCCGAGGCTTTGATTTTTATTGTTTCCCGCCAGGGCGCTGCTGCAATGTCCAGCCGTGCGCCGTCATGCAGGCTTCATAGACCTGCTCGTTCGTGGTCCCCGGCGGCGGCGGTTCTTGCAGCGTCCGCATGCAGACGGATTGATCTTGCGCCAGATCGCTCTTTGATGCGTCGGGCTTCACCCAGCGCGGAGCGGCGCAGGCCGACAGCAAACAGGTCCCGACAATGGGCAGCAACAACAACCGTGCGGTCACCACATCGACGTCCCCGCCAAGCCGCTCAAAAATAATATCACGCGGCAGGAGCGCTAGCGCTGGCGCACTTGCACACCCGAATCGCCATCGTTGAACGACTGATCCCCGACGAAACAAACCGATATGCCGGGAGGAAGGCTCGGAACCAAGCGCCCGCTCGGCCAAATGATCAGGTCAGTATTAGACGGGCATTGGCTGGCATCCCGCATAGGGATGCGCCGGCGTGCCATCTTGCGTAACAGGTGGCTCGGCTTTTGAAACCGTGCCGGTCGTGTCGTCTTTGGAGCCACCGCTGGCGGGTCGCGGAAGAGTAGCGGCAAGCCCGATAACAACGATCGTCAACAGCGCGATCCATCCGCGGCGCGCTCGTTTCGGGCCGTAACTTCTCTCTGACATTTTCCACCACCCGGGCCGAATACAAACATAATCGGCTTTTCGAATGGATGCGAGGGTGTTTTTGGAAGGCAATGCAGAACGCCGGTTGACGAAGCCGAGCGTTCTTTGATTCAAGTCAAACTTCGTCGCCACGCGCCCGGCTAAAAATTCAGACAATCCATTTGACAGGCCGAAACGACCAGCGGGTTCACGTGAAGAGCCATCGGCTGCGTAAATTCTTTGCTGCGGTACTTGTCGTTTGCGCTATCGCCGCGGCAGCAAACTTCCTTCGCTCGCTGCGGTTCAATCCGGACCCGAGTGCCGACGCAGGCTTCATCACACGCGCGCAGCGAAAATCGGCCCCCGGAATTACCGTAAGCGTCAGCGCCCTTGGCGAGGGCGAAAGCCGGCAAAGCTTCGGAGAGGATCTTGCGAAATACGACATCCAGCCGGTCTGGCTCTCGATTACCAACGAAACCGACGATCAGCTCGTGTTTCTTCCGATCGCAATGGATGCGGATTATTACTCACCCTATGAGGTTTCCTACAGGTTCCACGGCGCCTTCTCTTTCGCCACAAATCGCGCGCGCGACGCGTTCTTTCTCGAACACCAAATCGCAGGTATTCTGCCGCCGCATTCGACCACAACCGGCTTCGTGTATGGTGAGCTCGATGCGGGCGTAAAATACGCCCACATCGTCATCTCCGGGAAAAATCGCCTGGAAACGTTCGATTTCGCGCTCCCGGTGCCAGGGCCTTCATTCGTCGGCACCGGCATCAGCGCCGACAAGCTCTATCCGGGCCGAAAGATCGAAGATCTCGAACTTGATCCCCTAAGAACGACACTTGCCGGACAGCACTGCTGCACAACCAATGCTGACGCCACACGCAATGGCGACCCGCTCAATATTGTCATTATAGAGAGCAAGAAGGATCCGATTGTTCCTTTTATTGCCCGTGGCTGGCATCTCGCCCGAACGCTTGATGTGGCAAGTGCAATCGAGACAGCGCGCGCGTTCTTGTTTCGGGAGGCGTTTCTCACCTCGCCAGTCAGCCCGTTGTACATGTTTGGCCGTCGCGAAGATGTCGTCTTGCAGAAGGCGCGCTCGACCATCAATGAACGCGTCCACGCGCGGTTTTGGCTGGCGCCGTACACATTCGAAGGGCGGAGAATATGGGTCGGACAGGTCAGCCGGGACATCGGCGTTCGCCTCACCGCGCAAACCTGGAACCTGACGACGCACAAAATCGGATCGGACGTCGATTTTGATCGCGCTTTTCTTCTGCAGGACTTGTTGATGTCGGGATTCGTCGAGCGCTATGGCTATGTCGATGGCGTGGGCGCGGCTCCAGAATCGGCACCGCGGGCAAACCTCACCGGTGATCCTTATTACACCGACGGATTGCGCGCCGTCATTTTTTTGTCGAATCAAACGACGCCGCTTGAAAATATCGACAGGCTTCCCTGGCAGGTTCCGCCGCCTCCCGCGCAGGAGCGTTAAGTGTCGGCGTGAAACCGCGTGCGGTCAGCGGCGTTGCCGGGATGGGCCTCGGCGGCGTGGCTTCGTGAAAGACAATTTTGCGGCGCTGTGGTCAACTAGGGTCAAAACTCATTATTTGCGCCGCCGGGTTCGTCGAAGGGCTCGACCGTATTGCCGATACGCTCTTCGCCCTTCTCCTGTCCGGCGAGCGATTTTGGCTGCAACGCGGCTCGCGGAAATAATGAGTTTTGACCCTGGCGACAGCAGAACATCGCCCTCAAAGGAGACGACAATGCCTACGAGGAGATTTGAGCGAATGACGCGGGATCATATTTTGGTGGGGGGATGCGCAATCGTGTTTGGCGCCTGCGTCTTGATCGGTAATGCACAAGCGCAGTATGTGCCTTCTCCTACGCCGCTGCCACCGCCCGTTTTCAATCCGTCCAGCCCCTATACCGTGCCTCAACCGAAATACACGCCCATCACGCCCACAACACCAAGCGCCGCCGCTCCCGGATATGTGGTTAGCTCGCCGGTGAGTGGACGCCTACCGCATACAACCGCTCGCTCTCACCGACAAACATCCGTCGCAAAAACGCGCGCGGTCCATCACCGTGCCGGCTCCGCAGTCGTTCGCCCAGCGCCGGAATCTTATTCCTACTATTACTCGCCTTTCGGATATAGCTATGGCTGCCCCTGGCGGCGCGGATGGGACGGATATTGGTTCCGAACGTCGCCCTGTTCGTGATTGAAAAGCTGAGTTCCGCCGTCACAGGTTCTGATGCTGTGGACGGCGCGCACTGCGCGACATCAAAGTGCCAAAGGGTGGTTACGCGAACCGTTGATCTTGGCAAGGGTAAGGCGATCGCGTGCGGCAATAGACAATTTTACGAGCTCCGCTTTGGCCATCCTGGTTTTTATTTATCACCGATCTGTGCCATATTCGTGAGCGAATGTGTTGTTTAACTTTGTGCTCATGGCACGAGAACTCGATCCGCTCAAACTGACTTCACCGCGCATCTTCCTCCTCCGCATGCTGGTGTTTGTGGTGCTCGTAGGCGCGATTGTCGGTGTATTGCGCAAGCAAATCGAGATCGCGTTCATGGCGAACCCGGCCCTGAACGGCCTGATCATTCTAGTACTCCTGATCGGCATCGGGCTGGCGTTGCGGCAAATACTGCGGCTCTATCCCGAGATCGCCTGGGTCAATGGCTTTCGTCTCGGTGATCCAGGCCTCGCGGTCAAACGCTCGCCGGTGCTTCTGGCGCCCATGGCGTCCATCCTTCGTAGCCGCGCTGGGCGCATGACAATCTCGGCGCAGATGATGCGCGGTATCCTGGACTCGATCGCGACTCGGCTCGATGAGGCGCGCGACATCTCGCGTTACATGACCGGGCTACTGGTATTTCTCGGTCTGCTGGGGACGTTCTGGGGCCTGATTGAGACGGTCACCTCCGTCGGCGGGGTTATCCAGGGATTGAAGGCAACGGGAGACGCGGCCTCGATGTTCGATGCGCTCCGCGGGGGTCTTGCTGCCCCGCTCAGCGGCATGGGAATTTCTTTCTCATCGTCTTTATTCGGCCTTGCCGGGTCTTTGGTGCTTGGCTTTCTCGATCTGCAATCGAGTGGAGCCCAGAACCGGTTCTACACCGAGCTCGAGGACTGGCTTTCCACCACGGTCTATGACCATACCGCCGAACCCGTCCTCGCCGAGGGCAGTTCTGGCGACATGCGAAATGCGATTGAGCGACTACGTGCCGCGGTTAGCGAGGCCGGCGGTAACAAAGCCGCATCGGCCGCCATGTCCGATCTGGCCGAAGCGGTCCAAGGCCTGGTTGCGCAAATGCGCATTGAGCAACAGACGATTCGGAGTTGGGTGGATAGCCAAGCCGAGCAACACCGCGCGATCAAGGAGCTCCTGCAGATCCACGCTGCACGAGGAGAAGTGGTGAGTTCGATTCTGCCATCCGCCGGGCGCTCGGTCGAAGAGAAGATTTGAAGGGAATGATGTGCCTTGGCCCGCATTTGTGTGCGAACCTGATGAATAAAACCTAGACTGGAACCGATGGCGCTCGCACGGATTCGCCGCGGCGAAAGCGGCATGAACTACTGGCCGGGCTTCGTCGATGCTTTATCGACTCTGATTCTCAGCATCATTTTTTTGCTTAGCGTTTTTGTCGTCGTCCAATTTTATTTGCAGCAGGAAGTTCAAGGCAAGGATACGGCACTGCAGCACCTTAATGGGCAAATTGCTCTGCTGTCTAAACTCCTGTCCATGGAAAAGACCAGCAAAGCCGACCTGGAAAATCAGCTCGGCGGCCTGAAATCGTCGCTTGCGGCGGCACAGAACGATCGGGACAGATATAAGGGTCTTTATGAGGGGGCCGCCGCCGCTCAGATGACAGCGGAAAGCAAACTAAATGAGCTCTCAGGCCAACTCGAAGGCGAGAAAGAAAACTCAAGCAAGGCCTTCGGCCAAATCGACCTGCTTAACCAGCAGGTCGCGGCATTGCGTGAGCAGTTAGCGGCGTTGGGGACGGCGCTTGACGTTTCCGAGAAAAAGACCAAAGACTCTGAGGAACGTATCAGCGAACTTGGTCAGCGACTAAATGTTGCGTTGGCCCAACATGTACAGGAGCTGTCGAGCTACCGCTCAGATTTTTTTGGTAAGCTCCGAGAAGTCCTAGGCAATCGACCCGACATACGTATCGTCGGGGATCGTTTCGTCCTGCAATCGGAAATATTCTTCGACACCGGCAGGGCCGATCTGAAACCTGAAGGTCGCACCGAACTCGATAAGGTGGCAGCTGCAATCGTTGAATTGGAAAGCCAGATTCCATCTGAAATTCCCTGGATCCTGCGCGTTGACGGTCATACCGATGTACGGCCGATCATTGGACAATTCAAATCGAATTGGGATCTGTCGGCGGAGCGGGCAATCTCAGTGGTGCAATACCTGGTTGGAAAAGGCGTGAAACCATCTCGGCTCGTGGCTGCCGGGTTCGGCGAGTTCCAGCCGATCGATAGTGGTACGACCGAGGATGCCTACCGTCGCAATCGCCGCATCGAGTTCAAGCTCACAGAGCGCTGATTCTTTCGACCGACCAGCAGCAAGTCCGAGTTTGGCGTCACCCGCGCCAGTAGCGGTCTTCCCAGCTGCGGGAAAGCCGCATCGCCGAGAGAATGAGCCCGGCCATTGAATAAGTCTGCGGGAAATTGCCCCACAGCGCGCCGGTGTGCGGGTCGACATCTTCGGAGAGCAGCCCGTAGCGATTGCGATGCTGCATTGCGTCGGCGAACAGATCGCGCGCGGCGTCGCGCCGGCCGAGCGACCACAACGCGTCGATCAGCCAGAACCGGCAGATCAGGAACGCGGTCACCGGCATGCCGAAATCGTCGGCGCTGGCATAGCGCATGACATGTTTTTCGCGCACCAATTCGCGCTCCATCGCGGCGACGGTGGAGGCAAAGCGCGGATCGTCGACTTCGACCACGCCGAGATCGGCGAGAAGCAGCACGCTGGCGTCGAGATCGTCCGAGCCGAACGCCGCGGTAAAGGCGCCGCGCTTTTGATTCCAGGCACGCTCAACGAGTTCCGCATGCAGCGGCTCGGCGATGCCGTTCCAGTATTTGGCGCGCGGCTCAAGCCCAAGCCGCATGGCGATCGCGGCGAGCCGCTGGCAGCCGGCCCAGCACATTGCCGCCGAATGAGTGTGCACGCGCTGGCGACCGCGGTATTCCCAGATGCCGGCATCGGGCTGAAACGCCTTTTCGGCGGCGCGGTGGCCGAGCGATTCCAGCAGATGAAATAGACCCTCGTCGCCTGGACGCGGCAGCCGGCGGTCGAAAAACATCGGCATGGCGGCGAGAATGACGCTGCCATATGCATCATGCTGTACTTGATTGACTGCGGCATTGCCGATCCGGACCGGGCCGTCGCCGCGGTAGCCTTGCAGATCGGGCGCCGTGCGCTCGTGGATCGCGGTGGTCGGCACCACGCTGTAAAGCGGCCGCAGCTCCTCCTCCTCTGGCTTGGCCGCGATCGACAGCGTGAATGAAATGAACTCCTCCATGGTGCGCGTCGCCCCGATACGGTTGAGCGCCTGTACGACGAAATAGGCATCACGCAGCCAACAATAACGGTAATCCCAGGTGCGGCCGGAGGACGGCGCTTCCGGAATTGAGGTGGTATGTGCGGCCACGACCGCGCCGGTTTCGTCGAAATTGGAGAGCTTCAATGTTATCGCGGCGCGAATGATCGCTTCCTGCCAATCGTAAGAGATCGACAACCGGCGCACCCAATCCGTCCAATAATCATGCGTGCGTTCGATGAAGTCGCGGCACGTCGACTGCAAATCGCCGGTGAACGGCTCGTCCGGGCCGAACACCAAATGCAGCGGGCGGGTCAGCACGAACGGCGCCTCGCTGTCGATCAGCGATAACGGCGCGTCGGTGGTCAGGCGGATCACCGTGGAGTCGTTGGCATAGCGGATGTGATTGCTGCCGAGCGAGCGATGCGGCAGCGTCTTGCCGTAATCGCAGGTCGGCCGCATGCGGATGGTGATGCGCGGCAGCCCGGCGAGCGGCTCGATGATGCGGTAGAGCTGCGGCGGCCGGAACACGCGGCCGAATTGGCGGAACCGCGGCGCCAGATCGGTAATCCGTACCTTGGCGCCGTGGCGGTCGGTCAGGATGGTGGAAACGATCGCGGTGTTGCGCACATATTGCGATTGATAGTCCACCATGTCCTCGAGCAGGACATCGGAGAATCCCTTCTCTTCGCGCCCCGACAACAGCCGGCAGAAAATCGGGTCGCCGTCGAAGCGCGGATAGCACCACCACACGATGCGCGAGCAGGGATCGACCAGCGCTGCGGTGCGGCCGTTGCCGATCACGGCGAGATCGAGCCCATGGTCAATCACGCCGCCGGGCGCGGTCCGTGAATCGTGTTGGGCGCCGGTCGCTCTATTCTTGGCGAGTACGGCGAGATCGTGGGCCCTATCGTTCATAGTGCCGCGCCTTGGCTCTGATCTTGGCTTTTGTTGGCGATGCGCGACAGCCACGCGCGCACCGATTCCGGTTTCTCGAAATGGCCGTTAACGTCCGCGACCACGCGGCCGACGGAAAATCCCAAGCCGCCGAATTGCGAAAGAATCGGGAATACCGGCTCGTCGGTCGTATCGTCGCCGATGAAAATCGGCTTACGGCCCTTAAACGGCGGATACTTCATCAGCTCGCGCACGGCGCCGGCTTTATTGATGCCGGTCATTTTGATTTCGAAGACGAGCTTGCCGGGCAGGATTTCGACCGATCCGGGCGGCGCCGTGGCGCAGATATCCTGGATCGCCGCGCGCAAGGCATCGCCTTTGTCCGGCGCCAGGCGATAGTGCAGGGCGAGCGAATAGCCTTTGTCCTCGGCCAGAATTCCCGGACCGAGCTCGGTCAATGTCGCTAGTTTGCGTTTTAATACCGGATTGAGCTCGCGCGCGCGCGTCACCGCCTCGCCGCCGGGCACCACGCGCAACTCCGCGCCATGGCCGCCGACGGCGGCGAGCTGCAACGGCGAAAAGATCAGATCGATGTCGTGGAGCGAGCGTCCCGATACCAGCGCCAAGGCGCCGCCGGTCAGGTTTTCGAGCCGGGACAGTGTGTTGCGCAACTCGGCCGGAACCCAGACCTCCTGCGGCGCTGGGGCAAGATCGAGAATGGTGCCGTCGATGTCGAGCAAGAGCGCGCATTGGCGCAAGTCCGCAACCACGAGCCGGTCCGCAAGCTCCATATCGACGTGAGTGAATTCCAAGCCCATCCTTAAATTCCACTTATCTTTCTCAATCGGCCAGTGCCAGCGGAGGCGCAACCGATTCGAGCGACTTGCGCTCGGCGGCAATTCCCCAGATCGCCTCGACCGCCGCGGCGCCGATCATCAAAGCCGCACCGATCATGTAACCAATGGCGACGCTGCCGCGCGAACCCGTACTAATCAACGCCCCCAAGAGCAGCGGACCAATAACGCCTCCGACGCCGGTGCCGATAGCATAAAAGAACGCAATGGCAAGCGCCCGGATTTCCAGCGGGAAAATTTCGCTCACCGTTAAGTATGCGGAACTTGCGGCCGCCGAGGCGAAAAAGAAAACGATCATCCAGGCGGCGGTCAAGCCCTGCGCCGTCAGAACATTGTGACTGAACAGCTGCGCCGTCACCGCCAGCAAAATGCCGGACAGCGCGTAAGTCCCGGCGATCATCACCCGCCGTCCGAGCGTGTCGAACAGATGGCCGAGCAGAATCGGTCCGAGCACGTTGCCGGCGGCAAAGGGCAGTATGTACCAGCCCACCTGATCGGCCGGCGTGCCGTAAAAATCGGTGAGAACCAGCGCATAGGTGAAGAAGATCGCGTTGTAGAAGAACGCCTGCGAGGCCATCAGGCTCAAGCCCACCAGCGTGCGTCCGCGGTAGGTCTCAAACAGCGTGCGCGCGACTTCGCCAAGCGGCGTATGGCGGCGCATGCGCAATCGGATCGGCACGCCGCGCGGGCGCTCCCCGAGATGCGCGAAGTGCGCTTCGATCCCGCGCACCACTTGATCGGCTTGTTGCGGCAAGCCATGCGTTATGAGCCAGCGGGGGCTTTCCGGTATCCAAAATCGCATCAAGAGAATCACGAGTCCGATTATAGCCCCGATCAGAAATGCCAGCCGCCAGCCAATCGCCGGATTGACGAGCGCCGGATCGAGCAGAATGAGCGATCCCCCCGCGCCGACGGCAGCGCCAACCCAAAAACTGCCGTTGATGAGAAGATCAGTCCAGCCGCGGAACCGGGCCGGAATAAGCTCCTGGATTGTCGAATTGATGGCAGTGTATTCGCCGCCGATGCCGGCGCCGGTCAGGAACCGGAATAGGGCATAGCTTCCCGCATCCCAGGACAGGCCGGTCGCCGCAGTCGCCAAGAGGTACACCGCAAGCGTAATGGTGAACAGCTTTTTTCGCCCTAGCCGGTCGGTCAACCAGCCGAAAAAGAAGGCGCCGAGCACCGCGCCGGCGAGATAGCTGCTGCCTGCAAGTCCGATTTGCGTATTGCTCAATCCTAGGGCGCTGGGGCGCGCCAGTTCCGCCGACAGCGCGCCGGCGAGCGTCACTTCCAGTCCGTCGAGAATCCAGGTGATGCCGAGCGCAATGATAACGAGTACGTGAAAACGCCCGAACGGCAGGGCGTCGAGACGCATCGGAATATCAGTTTCGATGACGGCTTCCGACCGGCTGTCAGCCGGCCGATCGATCCCGGCGGCGCGGCGCGGCGATAAATTGCCTGGGGGTGAAGTCATTTTGAAATACAGCCCCGATCCCCCTGACGGCAACGCGCCGGCGGTATGAGCTGTTCCGGTTGCGCACGCCTCACGCGGGATGAGGGATCGTTACTGGATCGGCGCGGGCCGGCTGGCATAGGCGAGGCGCCAGATCGTGCCGCTGCCGTCCTCGGAAATGAGCAAAGCGCCAGCCCTGTCGACGGTCACGCCGACCGGCCGGCCCCACACCGCACTGTCGTTGATGACAAAGCCGGTGGCGAAATCCTCGTATTCGCCCGTCGGCGCACCATCCTTCATGATCACGCGAATAACTTTGTAGCCGGTGCGCTTGGAGCGATTCCACGAACCATGCTCGGCGGCAAAGATATTGCCGCGATAGTCCGCCGGAAATTGCGATCCGTCATAGATCGTCATGCCGAGCGAGGCCGAATGCGCTTCGATCAAAATGTCGGGCAGCGCCACCTTGTCTTTGAGGTCGGGGCGCTCGCCGCGGTGATGCGGATCTTCGTTGCCGCCGATGTAATACCACGGCCAGCCAAAGAAGGAGCCTTGGCGCACGCGCGTGATGTAATCGGGCGGCAGGTCGTTGCCGAGGTCGTCGCGCTCGTTGGTCGAGCACCACAGTGTGCCGTCTGGCGTGATCGCCATGCCGACGCAATTGCGGATGCCGGTCGCGAAGATTTTCTTGTCCTTGCCCTGCGGATCGAACGCCAACACATCGGCGCGGTCGGTTTCATTGCCCCAGGCCGCGCCGAGCGGATGATCGGCGATGAAGCTTTGCAGGCTCGCGCCGGAAAGCCGGCTCATGCCTTCGGCGTCGTTGGAGCGCGAGCCGACCGACACATGCATGGTCGCGCCGTCGGGGGAGAACGCGACGTCGCGCGTGGCGTGGCCGCCGACCGGAAGCTGCGGCACCACGGTTTCGGGCTCGCCGCGCGGGGAGAGATCGCCGCTGCGGTAGGGAAAGCGCAAGACCGCGTCGGTATCGGCGACATAGACCCATTGCGGGTCGGCGCCAGGCGGATAGAAGGTAATGCCGAACGGATAGTTCAGCCCCGACGCAAACACCGATTTCTTGGCGGCCGCGTCGCTCGCGCCGCCATCGGGCCGCAGCACGCTGATGCGGCCGGCGCGGCTCTCAGCCACGAATATGTCGCCGTTCGGCGCGGCGCGGATCATTCGCGGCCCGGCCAAGCCGGAGGCGAACAGGTTGATAGCGAAGCCAGACGGAACGAGCGGCTTCTGATCGGTCCGCTGCACGACTCTGACGAAATTCGCGACAGCTTCCGCAGGCTGCGGCGCCGGCAGGTCACGCGGCAGAATGTGGCGGCGCACGCCCGGCCGGTCGGCGCGCCAATCGCCGAACGCGGCGCGGCCTTCGAGAATGCCGGTGGCGGTTTGCGCCAAGAGTGGGGCGAAGAGCGGCGCGACGGCGAGGCAAAGGACGCCGGCAATGCTCAGGCCAAGCAATGGATCAATCGGACGGCGCATGGAGGCTCCCGAAAAAATTGGTGTAATTTCGCTAAAGGAACAAAGCAGTGGTCGGCCTAGTTCCGCAGTCGCCATCCTGTCTGGGAGACGGGTATAGTGGGATTGCGAAAAAATACGAGTGCGGCCCCAAGGACGGATCATGGACCAGCGCGTCACGGTGGACTGCGTCGCCAATGCACGGGCGCTCGCACCAGCGCTCGCGGCGGCGGCCGCTCGCATCGAGGCCGGCCGCGAATTGCCGCCCGATATTGTCGACGCGCTGCACGAGGCGCGGCTGTTCCGCATGCTGGTGCCGCGCTCGTATGGCGGCGATGAAGTATCGCCGGTCGCCTTCATGGCGGCGGTCGAGGAGCTCGCCAAGGCCGATGCCTCAACGGCGTGGTGCGTGGCGCAGACGTCGGTCTGCTCCACTATTTCTTCATCGTTGAAGCCCAGCGTTGCCGCGGAAATCTTCAAAAACGACCCGCGCGGCGTGCTGGCTTGGGGGCCGTCGACCAGTAAAAACGCCAAGGCGATCGCCGAACCTGGGGGATTCCGCGTCACCGGCGAATGGCCGTTCGCCAGTGGCAGCCGGCATGCGACCTGGCTTGCGGCGCATAGTTTCGTCTACGGAACCGACGGCAATTTGCGCCGCGATGCCGCCGGAGAACCGGTGCAAAAGACGTTCGTGGTGCCGCGCCGCTGCGCGGTTATCAAGGACGTATGGCATGTGATCGGGCTCAAAGGTTCCGGCAGCGACACCTATGCGCTGACCGACGTGTTCGTGCCGGAGGACTGCGCTGTCGCGCATCACGCGCTCGATCCCGCCGAGCGGCGCGAGCACGGCCCGCTTTATTCGTTCAACATCTACCAGCTGTTCGGATCGAGTTTCCCGGCGATTGCGCTCGGCATCGCCCGCGCCATGCTGGATGCTTTTATCGAGCTGGCGCAGACCAAAACGCCGGTCGCCGGAAAGACGGTTTTGCGCGACAATCCCGTGATCCAATCGCAGGTCGGCGTCGCCGAGTCGCAGCTCGCGGCGGCGCGCACATTTTTCTTCGCTGCCTGGGACGAAATTTGGCGCGCCGCGCAGGACGATGCCGTCACCTTTGCCCAGCGCGTGCGTCTGCGCATGGCCTCGATCCATGCCAGCCAGCAGGCCCGCCAAGTCGCCGAGACGGCTTATCTCGCCGCCGGCGCCACCGCGGTTTTCGAAAGCAATCCGTTCGAGCGCCGCTTCCGCGACATGCACGCGGTCTCGCAGCAGGCGCAGGCGCAATTTGCCATCTATGAGGTGATCGGGCGCCACTTCCTCGGGCTGCCTTTGCAATCGTCGCGGTTTTTTTGAGCGGGGACGGAGTTGACAGCACGCGAGAGGGGTAATCTTTTCAACCGCCTCCCTTGCCCCTCCCCACAAGGTGGGAGGGATAAATTTGGGGTAGTGCAAAATCATAAACGGAAACACCATTGGAAACGCCCATGAACACGGTTGGTCTGATCGGCATCGGCAAAATCGGCCTGCCGGTTGCGGATAATCTGATCAAAAGCGGCTATCGCGTCGTCGGCTATCGCCGCAGTTCGCTTGCCGCGTTCGAAAAAATCGGCGGCGTGCCGGCGCGTTCGGGCGCCGATGTCGGCGCCCAGGCCGACGTGGTGCTCTCCTGCCTACCGTCCACGGAGGCGCTCGACGAGGTGGTGCACGGCCCGCACGGCCTCGTTCACGCGGCCCGACCGGGACAAATCGTGGCGGAGCTCGGGTCGCATCCGCTGCCGGACAAAAAGCGGCAGATCGCGCTCCTCGCCGAAAAGGGCGCGATGTTCGTCGATGGCGAGGTTTCCGGCACGCCGGGCATGGTCGCCGCGCGCAAGGCGGTAGTCTATCTCGCCGGCGACGCCGAGGCCTGCAAGAAGCTTGAACCCGTCATTGCGGGCATCACCGATTCTTGCCTCTATTTCGGCGAATTCGGCGCCGCCAGCCGGGTCAAGCTCGTCAACAATCTTCTCGTCGCCATCAACATTGCCGCGACCGCCGAAGCCATGGCGCTGGGCTTGAAAGCCGGCGTTGACGTGCCGCTGATGATCAAGGCGATCGCCAATGGCAGCGGCGGCTCGACCCAGTTCGCGATCCGCGCGCCATGGATGGCGGAGCGGCGCTTTCAGCCGGTGCAGGGCTCGGCCGGCACGCTTGCGCATTATTTCGGCATGATCGCCGATTTTGCCGACAGCGTCGGCGTGGCGACGCCGCTTATGGATTGCGTTGTTCCCCTCTACCGGCGCTGCACGGAGATGGGCCTGGGCGACAAGGATGTCGCCGCCATGGTCGATGTCATCGGTGCGCTGCCGCGCGGCAAGCACTAAAGGCAAGGGAGACACCGCATGATCCGCGTCAGCAAAATCGCGCATGCCGCCTACGAGACGCCCGATCTCGCGCAGCAGACCGAATACTATACGGAGATTATCGGCCTGACGCTTGCGGCGCAGGAGAAAGACACCGTCTATCTCGCCTCTACCGTCGATCACCACTCCATCGTGCTGCGCAAGGGTGCGCAGGCGCAATGCACGCGCGTCGGCTTTCAGATTCCGCCGTCGGCCGATCTCGATGCTTTTGAAAAACAGGTCGCCAGCCACGGCATCGCCACGGAGCGCCGTAAAGATCCCGAGCCGTCGATCAAGGACATGCTGGTCTTTGCCGATCCCAAGGGCACTGTGATGGAGGTGTTCAAGCGCGACGCCTTCTCCCACCAGAAATTTCAGTCCAAGGGTATCGTGCCGTACAAACTCGGCCACGTCGCCTTTCATGTCACCGACGTCAAGCACGTCACCAAATTCTATTGCGACGTGCTCGGCTTTCGTGAATCCGATTGGATGGCCGACTTCTTCTCGTTCCTGCGCTGCGGTCCCGATCATCACACCATCAATCTGATGGAGACCGGATCGAACCGGCATTTCCACACCGCCTTCGAGCTGCGCGACTGGGCGCACCTGCAAGCCGCTTGCGATCTTCTCAGCCTGCGCGGCTATAAGCTCTTATGGGGGCCGGGACGGCACGGCATCGGCCACAATCTGTTCGCCTATCACCGCGCGCCGAACGGCTTGATCACCGAGACTTTCGCCGAGCTCGACCGCATGAACGAGGAGCTCGGTTATTTCGAGCCGCGGCCGTGGCACCGCGACAATCCGCAGCGCCCGAAGGTGTGGACCAAGGATCCATCGGCGGCGAATTTGTGGGGTATCTTGCCGAGCGACGAAATGATGAAGTGATTTGTTGTTCTTTTCCCTCCCCCCTTGCGGGGGAAACAGCAAAACAACTCGGCGGGGAATGTCCATGCTGAAAATCGTGCGCACCGTTGCGGCTCTAATAGCCATCGCGGTTTGTTGGCTCACGTTAGGACCTGCCCGCGCCGCTGATCCGATCAAGGTCGGTTTCAGCATGGCCTTGACCGGATCGGTGGCGCAGAACGGCAAGCAGCTCATCATCGCGCTGGAGCTGTGGCGCGACGACGTCAACGCCAATGGCGGCCTGCTCGGCCGGCCGGTCGAGCTGGTTTATTACGACGATCAGAGCAATCCGACCAATGTGCCGGGCATCTACACCAAGCTGATCACGGTCGACAAAGTCGATCTCTTGCTCGGCCCCTATGCGACCAACATGGCGGCGGCCGCCATGCCGGTGATCATGCAGCACAACATGGCGACGATCAGCATTCTTGCGATCGACGTGAACCGGCATTTCCACTATTCGCGCTACTTCGACATGATTCCGGTCGGTCCGGAAGGGACCAAGGCGTTCTCGCGCGGCTTCTTCGTGCTCGCCGCGGCGCAGAAACCGAGGCCGCAAACCGTTGCGATCGTCGCCGCCGACGCCGAATTTTCGAAAACCTCCGCCGACGGGGCGCGGGAGAACGCCGAGGCCGAGGACTTCAAGATCATCTATGACCAAAGCTATCCGCCGAGCACAACCGATTTCGCGCCCGTGATGCGCGCCGTGCAGGCGGCCAATCCTGACATCGTGTTCGTCGCCGCCTATCCGCCCGACACGGTCGGCATCGTGCGTGCGGCTGCCGAAATCGGCCTCAACCCCAAAATGTTCGGCGGCACCATGATCGGCCTTCTGATCACGCCGATCAAAATGCAGCTCGGGCCGATGCTCGACGGCATCGTGATCAGTGAAAGCTTCGTGCCGGCGCCGAGCTTCAATTTCCCCGGCGTCACTGACGTGCTCAAGCGCTATCAAGCCAAAGCCGCCGGCGAAAAGATCGACCCGATCGGTTACGCCTTCGTGCCGTTCGGTTATGCCGCGGGGCAGGTGTTGGCGCAGGCGGTGGAAACGACCAAGAGCCTCGATCAAGCCAGACTCGCCGATTACATCCACCACCACACCTTTTATACCGTGGTCGGCGAGATCAATTACGCCGCGGACGGCGCCTGGGCGCAGCCGCGCACGCTGGTCACGCAATTTCAGAACGTCGCCGCCGGCAATGTCGATCAGTTCCGCGACGGCAGCGTGCAGCCGATCCTGTGGCCGCCGCAATACAAGTCCGGCACCCTGATCTATCCCTATGTCACAGCGAAGAAGTAAGCAGGACAATGCGTGCTGGTGAGATGAAATTGTCGTTGCGGCACACGCATAATTTCCCCTTCCCCCACCCGGGCCGCGCTTGCGCGCGCCCGAGTGCAAGCTTGTCGGGGGAGGGCAGGGGTCGCTCCATCGCGCTCACGCGATGGAGACCCCGGGAGGGGGGTTCGCAAAAAGGTACCCCCCTCCCGGCTCGCTCCGCTCGCCGGCCTCCCCCTCAAGGGGGGAGGCGAAGAGATAAGTCGCTCCGCCGGATTGCCACTGCACAGTTTGTGGCGGTTCTCATCGCCGCTCTCACGACCCCGCCAGCACGCGCCGACAATTATCCATCAAAAACCATCACCATTATTGCGCCCGCCTCGCCCGGCGGCGTCACCGATCTATTGGCGCGCATGCTGGCGCGGCGCTTCATCGTCGATTGGGGCGCGCAGGCGATCGTGGAAAACAAGCCCGGCGCCAACAATCAGGTCGCCGCCGAATATGTCGCGCGGCAGCCAGGCGACGGTTACACACTATTCATCGGTCCGGAGACGACCTTCATCGTCAATCCGGCGCTGTATGCGCATCTGGCCTACGATCCGGTGAAAGATTTCACGCCGATCGCCGGTCTCGTCAGCATCAATCACGCGCTGGTGCTCAATCCGTCGGTGCCGGCCGACAGCGTGAAAGACTTGATCGCGCTCGGTAAGGCGAAGCCGGGCCAATTGAATTACGGCGACTACGGCGTCGGCTCGAGCGGGCACCTCAACATGGAAATGTTCAAGGCCGTCACCGGCACCAATTTCGTCGCCGTGCATTACAAAGGCGCCACCCCGGCCTTGGAAGATGTGATGGCCGGGCACATCCAATTGATGTTCATCTCGACCGGCAGCGCCATGCCGCAGGCCAAGGCGGGCGCGGTCAAGATCATCGGGCTCGGCGCTGAGAAGCGCATGGCGCTTTTGCCTGATGTGCCGGCGATCGCCGAGACCGTGCCGGGCTTCACCGCGGTGTCTTGGTTCGGGCTGTTCGGCCCGGCCGGCATGCCCGCTGACGTGGTTGGGAAAATCAATGCCGAGGTTCGCGCGATCTTTGCCGAGCCGAAGGTGCAGCAGGACTTTCTCGACGCGCAATATTTCGAATCGCTCGCCAGTTCGCCCGCCGCCCTTGCCGAGCGCATCCGCAGCGAAGAGCCGAGATGGCGCAAGCTCATCCGCGACGCGCATATCAGTGTGGAACAACGGTTGGGAAAATGAATGACCCATTCCGTCACCCTGAGATGCGAGCGGAGCGAGCCTCGAAGGGCGACGGCCCGAACGCTCGAGCAGCATCCTTCGAGGGCCACTTCGTGGCCACCTCAGGATGACGTTACCTGAAGAGTCGTTTTTGCAACTCCAACACGAAAGCCCGACCATGCGCGTCATCACACTTGAAGAGCATTTTGCCACGCCCTTGTTTCTCGACGGTCCCGGCCAGGACCTGAAAAAGGCGGCGCTGAAATTCGAAGGCCGCGCCATTAAGCTG
>Ga0187817_10000027_pt1 | contig 41019 bp, 33 predicted proteins | sample NC_wetland_sal_i_17_FD_132431 | JGI IMG/M metagenome (GOLD analysis project Ga0187817, IMG submission 132431) | Wetland sediment microbial communities from Neuse River Estuary, North Carolina, USA - SO4_2 | ecosystem: Environmental > Aquatic > Freshwater > Wetlands > Sediment | place: USA... | reverse complement strand
TTGAACCCTTGATCGCGCCGCGAATCCGACGAAGGCTCCCATAGAATGATCTTTGACCCGAGGCATACCGCAAGCGTCTTGTCACGGTCGGTCGGCAGGACCGCGGTGACGGGCTCATCGAACAGCCAGGATTTAACAGAGCCGTTTCCAGGGTCATAGCGGTGAATGAGGAACCGGTTGATGTCGGTCCAGTAAACCGCCTGCTCGTCAGAGTGCCACAGCACTCCTTCTCCGCATCGATCCCCCGTTGGGGCGCAGCATATCGGTTCCGTTGTGAGGGTCATGGCTCGTGTCTAGACTAACGCGAAACGGGAACGCGTGGAACGACGCTCGCATGGCTTGGGGCGCTTTGAACGAGGGAGATCCTTCGGGTGCACTCAAATACTTCCAGTCGGTCAGGGCACGGAATCCGCGCCGCCTCGATCCATTTCTCGGGGGGATATATCACGACCTATACGGCACATCCGTGTCAAATGATTGCTTCAGCTTCGGTGGCTTGCGCTGAATGGCTCTGCCGTTCTCGTAGGGCTTGTGCTGCGCGCGTGTCCCTCGTCAGACATTGCGCACATGGGTTCGTCGCGGTATTCGGTGGGGGAACAGCCCACCACTTTCCGGAAAACACGGGCGAAATAGGCCGAGTCTGAAAAACCGCAGCTCTCCGATACCTCCGAAATGGTTGCCAGCGGCTCCAGCAACATTCGTTGCGCCGCTTTGACGCGCTGGGTCATGAGGTAGCGCTCAAAGGTGAGGCCGGTGGTTCGCTTGAAGATACGGCTGAGATGTCCGGCTGAAATCCCTAACGCGGTGGCGACCTTTGTTATGGAGATGCTCTGAGCCGCCCACTTGTCTTGAAGCTGGCTATCGATATTGCGGCAGGCGCGCTCCACAAGCTTCTGGGGCCGCCCGGCATAGAGCCGCTGCACCGAGTCCAGCAGCGATTCGGCCGAAGACACGAAGGCCTGCTGCAGTTCGAAGCACCCAGCCGCGCGGGTCAACGCCTTCTCTGCGTGCTCCTGCCGGCTGGATACGTCGTTGGCGCTTGCGCCTGCCTCCCTCGCCGCATAGGCGATGGCATCGAGCGCATAGGCGAAGAAGTGCCGTTGTGCGGTCAGGTGTTCAGGGCCATCGCCGATCTCCTTGTGAACCAGAAGAGGCAAGCCCGCGATGAGCGTTCTCGCCTCCGTGAGCATTCGCTCGGAGATGCTCCGGCAAATTCGGCCGACCGGAAGTCCCAGCTCTTCATTCCGCGCTAGCGCCGCCCGATACACGGCCACCTGGTCAACGGAATGGGCCAGGGCGATACAGGCTTCATGATAGGAGTCGGCCAGGTAATGCCAGTTGCTCTTGGCGCCGCCAATGCCGATCCGCACCCGCAGATCGCATCGCGCCGAGATGTTCTGCAGCAGCTTCTGCACGAAAGCTTGCGCGGCTCGCGATGGCGCATCCTGTCCGTCGCGATCCCGCAGGAAAATGCACACGCCGCGGCTGCGCAAATACGCATTGCAGACGTTGGGGACGCTTTCGCAAAGCTCATCGACGGCCTGGAGGGCCCGGGTCAGGGCTAAATCAAAAGAGGCGGCAGAGAGATGATAATCCTCCTCAGCCTCGAATTTGACCACCATGACACGGTTGGGATAACGGGTGAAGCCGATTCGGGTCATCAGGTTCCGCAACACCGGCCGGTTGGCCACGTTCCCGTCCAGAACCAGGTGGGCGAACTCTTTGCGTTCGAGGTGCGATTCCCGGTCCTTGCGCTGCTGTTCGCGAACCATCTCGGAAAGCCGCTTCCAGATGGTAGCCAGATATTCGGCGAAAACTTCCAGCACCTCGATGGTCCGGCGGATGTCGGAGTCGGAGACCACCGGGACCTGCATGTAAGCTTTCTCGAGTTGGGTCCAATCGATGTAACTAAGCGCCGCAGCTTCCTTTCGGATTTGGACAAATTGGTCCGCCGCCGGCGGCTCGCGCAGAACCTGCCCTGTGAAGAGGGTCGCAATGTACTGACCGTCGCAGATCACCGGTACAGCGATATCCACCAGGCCCGCATGGCACCGGTACGCTTCAGCTTTGCCGGTTCTCCGGACACGCAGCTCCGCAGCCTTGTCCGAAACGCCGCAGGATTCAGCCTCATGCCGGCCGTGGTCGTTCACCAGGTAGCAGTAGGTGGGCTCGGGCAGATCGTCGCAAGCCAGCAGCCGCCCGCAAGGGCCGGCCAACGCCTGTTCCGTGGAAAGATGCTTCTGGCGCAACCCGACCCTGCCCGCCGGGCCGTCTTCAGCCCAGACGAGATCGATCCTTTTTATCGGGCAGGATTTGTTGACCAGCAGCAGAAAGAGCTGGAGGAAATTCAGGTCCCTCTCGAGCTGGTCGACAAACCAAGGATTGCCAAGAGGAAACAGCGTGGGTTCCGGCGCCGGCAGATCCATAGCAAGAGCCCCTTTGCGCCCAACGTAGCATTATTCACCGCCTGGGACAAGGACAATCGTGATCAAATGCGGATTTAAACCGCCTGATTATTCAGAGACCGATGGTGAGATCGAAACCTCCCGGAACGCCGGCGTGACCTACCATAGACACGTAGTGATGGAAAGCGCCGGAAGCTGCAGGCTCACGGCCTGATCGTGCCAGTTCAACTGAACGGTCGCCGGTTGCTTGCGGCTGTTCATAACCTCGGCAACCATGCTGCCATCTTTGGCCTGGAACGCCAGGCAGCGCACCCCGTTCACGGCGCCGGCCGTTCCCACCCGCACGGCCCCCGGCCGCACGAACTTACTGAAATGAGCCAGGTAGTAATAGAGGCCGGTGTATGTTGTTTCCTTCTTCTGGCGGTTAACGATCACCACCGGGTGCTGCACGTTGGGGTCCGGGTCTCCGTGCACCGGCGAGACCAGCCACGGACCGCCTTTCTCATCCAGAATCATGTTCCAGTAGATCCAGGCGGAGGCACCCGATTCCACATCTTTGAAGATCTGCGTGCCCCAGAAATCGCCATCCGCATAATCGCGATTGGGCAAGACCATGCTCTTGGGAGTTCCGGAGTCGTAGGCGTGGCAAACCTCAGTCATCCAGAGCGGCAGGCCGGGGTAGCGCTTGTGGAGCGCGGCGATCCTGTCGTAGTCCTTGTGGTCGTAGCCATGATAGACGATGGCGGCGGTGTACTTGCGCGCTTTGGGATCGTCCAGAATGACCGGCCACTGTTTGTAGGCTCGCGCGCGCGTGTTGTATTCGCAGGGCTGGATTCTTGTTTTCACGCCTTCTCTGGCCAGCAGCGGCCCCACGTGATCCTTCAGAAGATCACGGATTTTGCCGGCGGGGATCTTGGTGTAGATGAGCGGCTCATTGAACAGGCTGACATAGTCGATGAAGATTCCCTGTTTCTTGTACTCCTGCAAATAGCGCAAATAGTAAAGCGCCAGGGCGTCGAAGTACTTGGGATTGACGTCCTGGTTCTGGTTCACGTCGAACAGCATCCAGTCCGGCGGATAGTCCATGGTGGCTTGGATCACGAACTTTCCGTAGGCTGCGGCTCGCTGGATGTAGCGGACAAGGCCGTTGGGACCGAGGTCGCGCTGGATGGAAAACAGCTTCATGCCGACGTCGCCGGGATGATCGTCATAGCTGTAGAACGGCCCGGCGGGCATTTCATCACTGGCGGCGATGTCCGCTTTCATTGCGGTAAAACCGGCGCCCCGCTCGGGATCGAAAAGGGCGCGGAGGAGCGCTTCCTGTTGATCAGTGTTGAGACTGTTGAGACAAATCGCTCCGGACTCAAGAAATGACGCACCAAAACCGATGATTTCCTGATCTCTGACTTTGTCATCAATGACGAACGCTGGGGCGGCGGAGGCCGCGCCAAAGTGCAGCGGCGGCTTCACGGTGATCCGGTCACCGGCCTGGGAAGTGACGTAAACACGGACTTCCTGGGCCGGCGCCGGGCAGGGAATCAACAGCACAGCGGCGAGGAGAAATCCCGACCTCATAAACACGACCGCAGAGTTTTCTCGAACGCCTGGATGATTTCGCTCTCGTCCTGATCGGTCAGGCAGGAGGGGATGGGCAGCAGGATGCTCCGTTCGAACAGGCTGTCAGCGACCGGGCAAGCCCCTCTTGCGTAGTTCCGCTCCAGGCCGGCGTTCTCAGCCAGTTTCCAGGGGAAGCCGGCGCGATCGGCGCTGGTGCGCTGCGCCAGACTGACGTTGTTGTAATACAGGTGCAAGCCCCAGTCCGTCATGACGACGTCGGAGACACCCTGAGGCGAGGTCACGATGCCCTCCGCGCGCAGCATGCGGTTCACCCGGCGGGCGGTTTCCGCACTGCGATAGGTGGTGATCAGGAAGCAGCCGGTATCGCCCAGTGGGTCTTGGATCCGCCGCAACTGAACCTCGGGGAATTGCTCGAGCGCCTGGCGAATCCGGTATTTGCTGCGGCGCATGGCGCCGATGATGGTGGGGAGTTTTTTGAGCTGAACCCTGAGAATCGCAGCGCGCAATTCGTCCATCCGGCAGCCTTTTCCCCAGAGGCACAGTGCCGGATCGTTGAATACCAGGCGGCCGTTTTCATCGCGGGCATAGCCCAGATCGTGGCACGCAAAGGCACGGCGGTAAAGTTGTGCGTCGTTCGTCACCACGCAGCCACCTTCACCGGAACTCATGTTCTTGTTCATCTGGAAGCTGAAAATGCCCATGTCTCCGAAGGTGCCGACCTTCTGGCCCCCGATGCTTCCGCCGTTGCACTGCGCGCAGTCCTCAAGAAGAAATACGCCCTTCTCCCTGGCGATCTTCTGAACCGCTTTCGCGTCACCCGGAGCCCCGCTCATGTGCACCAGGATGATTCCCGCGGTGCGCGGTGTGATTCTGCGTTCCACGTCGAGCGGATCGAGGCAGAATGTGTCGTCGATGTCTGCCAGAACGGGGATCGCGCCCTGGTTCACAACCGACGCGACGACCGACACCCACATGTAAGCCGGTACGATGACTTCCTGGCCGGGACCAACGCCCAGCGCCGACAAAGCCACCGAGAGAGCACTGGTGCCGCTGGCTACCGCGAGCGCGTGCCGGACGCCCACGGCGCGCGCGAATTCTTCCTCGAACTTTTCGGTTTCCTTCTGAAGGTCGATACCGTAGTAACGGAACAAGGACCGCGAACGCAAAACGCCCAGCGCGGCTTCGATTTCCTGGTCGTCGTAATGGTGCACGCCGGGAAATTCCAAGGGCAGAGGCTTTTCTCGGATGGGAGCCTCTGATTCCACCATCATTTTGTCTTCAGCCATAACTTCCTTCCTTCTCCTTGGGATGCTAGACCCATTTAGCCAGACCGCGGTCCAAGGCCCAATGGGTTTATGCGGCATTTTGAGGATTTAAACCGCCAATCGTGGGGATGTTATTTAAATCCTCAAAATGCCGGATAAAGCTATTGGAAGTCGGGCAGTCCAGTGGTTTTATTGACGAGAAGACTTTTATCACGAGGGGTTAGGTGTGGGTGATCGGCTTGTCTGAACGACCGCAACAAAGGAGTGGGAAATGTCCAAATCCGGCCAAACGAACATGGTCCGCCTGCCGTCGATGGCGCTGGCGGTTGTCGCATGCCTGTTCATGCAGCTCGCCTGGGGCGCAGTCACCGGACGCATCTCCGGCACGGTGAAAGATCCCACGGGCGCAGTGGTACCTAGTGCCCAAATCACCGCTTTGGAGACGGCAACCGGGATCAAGACCGAGACGAAGACTGACACTGCCGGGTTCTATTCGTTCCCTTCGCTTCCGGTGGGGCATTACGATCTCGAGGTAAAGGCAAGCGGTTTTCGGGATTTCAAGCAGACCGGCTTGATCCTGGACGTCAACACCGCTCTGACCGTGGACATCCCGTTGGAGCTCGGCGAGGCCACACAGGAAGTGACGGTCAATGCCGCGGCGGTGCAGGTGGAAACGACCAACACGCAGATGGGCGAAGTGATCACCGACACCAAGATGACCACCGTGCCGTTGAATGGGCGGAGTTACACCGACCTGCTGGCCTTGCAGCCGGGCGTGACGCCGGTCAGCTCGGGACAATATGGCGTTTTGAGCCCATCCGGCAACCTGAATGCAGGCAGCATGTCGGTCAACGGGCAGCGGGAATCGGCCAACGGGTTCATGGTGAACGGCGGCAATGTTGAGGAGGGAGCGTTCAACGGCACCTCGATCATTCCCAACCTGGACTCGATTGCAGAATTCCGGATCATCACGAATAATTTCGATGCTGAATACGGCAATTACAGCGGGGGACAGATCAACGCCATCACCAAGTCGGGCACCAACCAGTTGCATGGCGACGTATTCGAGTTTCTGCGCAACACGGATCTCGACGCACGCGGCTTTTACGACCCGAGCAGGGGAAAGTTCATTCAGAACCAGTTCGGCGCGACGGCGGGCGGCAGGATCATCCGCGACAAGCTCTTCTTTTTTGCGGATTACCAGGGGACGCGGCTGATCATCGGGCAGAGCACAGGCCTGATTCCTGTCCCCACGGCTGCGGACCGGCAGGGCAACCTCGCCGACATGGCCAGCCAATTGACCGGCGTGGTGACCGGCGGGTACTGGGCTAACCAGCTTTCGCAAAAGCTCGGCTACACGGTGACACCCGGCGAAGCTTACTACAAGCCTGGATGCACGCTGAGCACGGATTGCGTTTTTCCGAATGCCGTCATTCCGCAGTCGGTGATCACCACGCCTTCCCAAAACCTCATGAAGTATATCCCGCTGGCGAACTCCGGAGATTTCTACTCCACGTCCTCGGCCAACGAGAGCTTGCGGGGAGACAAAGGAAGCTTCCGGCTGGATTACAACAGCCGCTTCGGAATGATCTCCGGCTACTATTTCCTGGACGACTTCAACCAGGACAACCCCTACACCTCAGCGAGCTTCCCGGGCTTCACGGCGACCACATTGGGACGCGCGCAGATGGCCAATATTGCCGACACCAAGAGCTTTGGCCCAACTTCCGTGAACGAACTGCGCTTGCACTATGTGCGCATGACGAACCTGGGCGGCTTCCCGAGCGGCGGAACCGGCGTGACATTGGATTCTCTGGGTTTTGTGACCGGCCCCAGCACGTTAGGGCTGGTAATCCAGAACAAACAATACGAAGGCGTGCCCAGCGTCGGCTTCAACAACTTCAGTATCGGGGTCCCGGCGTACTTTGCCGGTCAGTACAACAACACCTATCAAATACTGGATAACTTTTCGAAGGTCCTGGGAACCCACACGATGAAGTTCGGCGTCAGCGTTCACTACGACCAGATCACCGAGCACGACTACGGCGCCAACGACGGGACATTCGGTTTTGACGGGCAGGAGACGGGAAGCGATTGGGCCGATTTTTTGATCGGCGCCCCCAACAGCTTCCAGCAAGGCGTGCAAGCGCCCCTGCACACTCGCACTTACTACTACGGGCTCTACGCACAGGATAGCTGGCGCGCGAGGTCGGACCTGACCTTCAATTACGGTCTCCGGTACGAGGTGACGTCGCCATGGTACGAAACCCAGGGCCAGCTTGAAACGCTCGTGCCCGGCCTCCAATCCAAAGTCTTCCCGGGTTCGCCTACCGGTTGGGTTTTCCCCGGCGATCCCGGTATTCCAAAGAGCCTGGCGCCGGTGCGGCACAACAACTTTGCGCCGCGGGTGGGCCTGGCCTGGTCGCCGAGCGGAAAGATATTCGGGGGGGCCGGCAAAACCAGCATCCGCGCGTCGTTTGGCATCTTCTACACCTCATTCGAGGACACCACCGGGTTCAACGAGGTGGGTGATGCGCCCTTCGGCTACTTCTGGAGCAATCCGGCGCCGCCGCTTTTCGCCACGCCCTACATTGACCGGCAGACGGGTTTCGTTGAAGGACAGCGCTTTCCGGTAAATTTCCCGCCGCCGAATGTTTCGGCGAGCAATCCCGACAATTCCGTTAACTGGGCGCAGTTCACCCCTATCTCCAGCTCCCCGGGCTTCTGGTACAAGAACCGCGTGCCCTATGCCGAAGATTACAGTTTGTCGATTCAGCGTCAGATGGGCAATGCCAGCGTGCTCAGCGTCAGCTACGTAGGCACGCAGGGTCACGCGCTGCTTAGCGACCTGGAATCGAATGTGGGCAATCCCGCTTTGTGCCTGAGTGTGAGCCAGGCGAGCCAGGTGATCCCCGGCGGCGCCACCTGCGGGCCGTTTGGCGAGAACAACGTGTTTACGCGGGCCGATGGTACGGTGATCAATGGAACGCGGTCTCCGTTCAGTAATGCTCTCGGGAGCAACGGATACTTCATGACCATCGGCAACTCTAATTACAACTCACTGCAGGTGACCTTCAAGCACCGGAGCGGCCCGCTTGAACTATTGGCCGGCTACACCTGGAGCAAGTCCATCGACGACTCCTCAGGATGGGGCGAACAGATCAACGTGATCAACCAGAAGCTGGGCCGTGTTATTTCCTCCTTCGACGTGCCACAGAACTTCGTTGTGAGCTACCATTACGACCTGCCGTTCGACAGACTGCACCGCAGCCGGCTGACCAGCGGTTGGGTGATCACTGGGATTACGCGATTTGCCACGGGCCTGCCGGTTACATTGCGAGAGAACGACGACAACTCGCTGCTGGGCACATTCTGTACGGGTCCGAACTGCAATACCATAGACGAGCCGAACTACCTCGGAGGGAGCTTGAACTTCCACGACCCGCGTTCAGGGCTCGCGTACTTTAATCCGAACGTTTTCAGCTTCGAAGCGCTCGGGCAACTGGGCACGGCCGCCAAACGGATGTTCTATGGCCCAGGCATCAACAACTGGGACATGGCGCTGCTGAAAGATACCCACATCACCGAGTCGAAGTTGTTGCAACTCCGCTTCGAGTTCTTCAACGTGTTCAATCATGCGCAGTTTCAGAACCCGACCGGCAGCATTCTGAATTCGACCTTTGGCTACGTCACCAACGCCAACGCTCCCCGGATCGGGCAGGTTGCGCTGAAGTTGCTGTTCTAAGTCAAGAAACGGGGCAGGCTAGAGCCTGTCCCGCTAGTCCACAGCTTCGTCTGGAAAGGGAGACATGATGTGCCGCGTGTGTTCGTGTGCTTTCGTTTTGTTCTTGGCATTTCCGGTTTTCGCGCAACGGGGGCCGTTGCCCGATCACGTTCCGCCCAAGCGCTCCTTGCAAATCGAAAACGGTTTCGGCATCAACTCCAACCTGCCGCGCGATCCGTACCTGCCCTGGAATAAGTGGTGGTGGACGCGGATGTTCGACGCCGGGGTGAACTGGATCCGCATCGGCCAGTACGAGAACAGCTCGGATTATACGAGCTGGGACTGGATTGAGCAGAAGCGCGGCGTGTACACGATTCCGCCGGGATTGGACGACTACGTCGACTCCCTCGTCGACAACGGCGTGAAGGTGCAGGTGCAATTGCACTATGGCAATCCGATGTACACGTCACCCTCGGGAAACCGGCCCGACGCCATCACACCCATGCCGGGCTCTTTCCACAATGCGGATCGAAGCCTCTATTCCATTTTCTGGGCCCCGACCACGCCCGATCAGATCGCAGCCTTCATCAAATACACGAAGTTTGTGGTCAACCACTTTCACGGCCGCATTCAGTATTACGCGCTGTGGAACGAGCAGGACATTACCTATTGGAACCCGATTGGCAACCCGGAGGAGTACGGGCATCTCTTGAAGGCGTTTGTGCCGGCGGTGCATGAGACTGATTCGCAGACTAAGGTGATCTATGGCGGCCTGGCGGACAAGTCCGTCGAATTCACGCGCCGCTCGCTCGATGCCTGCCAGTGCGCTGCGGGCCTCGACGTGTTCGCTTATCACACCTATCCCGGCTACGGGCAGAACATGAACCCGGAGTCGATGGACTACGGCGCCTTTGGACCGGACTCGCCGGTGAGGTTGCGCGAGGCGGTTCTCAATTATCCCGGAATTCGCAAAGACATTCCGTTCTGGGACGATGAGTTCAATTCCATCCCTTCCTGGGCGGGGTCGGACGAATCCGTGCAGGCTAAATATGTGCCACGCGGTCTCATTTACAACTGGGCCGCGGGCGTGCGGACGTTCGTGTGGTTGCTTGCGGCCGGTACGGATGGGAACGAATACGATGATTTCGGGGTCATCCACGGCTTACGCAACCTGCCCGACGACTTCACGCCGCGCCCGGTCTTCTTCTCGATCCAAAACACCAACGCCTTGTTCTCAGACACAAAACCCGATCCATCCATCCAGATTGTGGCGCCGGACATTCCGGCCTTGCGGCGCCGGTCCGCGTTTCCGTTTTTCGCTTACGGGTTCCGGTCCAAGGCCGGCAAGCCCATTGTTGCCTACTGGCTGGGAGCGCATAGCCTGCCCGGCAACATTTTCCCACCCATCTACGCGGACCTGGTGATCCGGAACAGCGGCATCAAGCATCCGGCGCTGATTGACGTGGTCTCCGGAGAAATTCATCCCGTGGAATGGAAAACCGGCACGACGGACGTGCTGGCGGACATGCCCATGCGCGACACGGTGCTTGCCATTGTCGATGACGATTACATTGACTGGCCGGTGCTGCCGGAGGCGCCCAGCTCACTGTCCGCTTCGGTTTCAGGTGGCACGATCCGGCTGAAATGGGAGGCGCACGGCGCCGACGCTCGCAATGCGGTCATCGAACGGCGAATCGGCTCAACGGGCTCATGGTCGCGTCTCGCCACGCAGCCGGTGGGCTTGCCTGAGTACCTGGATACGGCTGCTCCGGCGGGCGACACGGTCTGCTACCGCGTCAGGTTGGCTAACGAGAGCGGCGAATCGGCTTACTCCAATATCGTCCGTATCAGGCGCTAACAAGATTTTCGATTATTGCCCACAGCGTAAGTGTCCGATTTGGAGAGCCGTTGGTTGAGTTCTGCACGCTGAACCGATGTCAAGGTCAAGCGCAATTACCTCATAATCGTGCGCGCATTGTGCGGAAGAATGCCCACACCTTTTCTGCTGCCCGGACCTGTATTTACTGTGAGTTGAATCGATAATTACAGCGCGGCCCGCTCCAGGGCTCGGTTCTGGCCCAAAACATCCAAATATTTGCTTTATGCAGGGAATACTGCGGATAAAAACCGCTTTTATCAATCTGATATGCGATTCGGTTTTCCGACAAAAAACCGTTCTCCTGTTTTATACACAACATTTGAACACGCGAGGTCATGGAAATATCTCATTTCAGGCCAAAACAAACTGTGGAAAACACAGCTTGCGGCTGACTTTCCGTTGGACAAGGCCGCCGTAAACTGTTAGAAATGTCCAGTTCCCAGGACATCGATGCGATCACTCCCCGATCGAGAACTGAACGCCCTCATTCCTCATGTGCCTCCGATCGCTATCGTGTGGAAGCGACTTAACTTACCGGCATCGCCGGCCGCAAGTTTATGGAGGTAGTTGAGGAGTAGTTCGGGCCCCTGCGCTCCATCAACCCAGAAATCGATGACAAAACGATGAGCGCCTTGCGTCACATTCGGACCCAGGAGCTGTGGTTGGCGGATCAACAGATGGCGGCGCCCGACGGCGTGGCGGAGTGGGTGCAGAGTCTTTGGTCCAACGTACCTCAACCGCCAGATGCGCAAAAGTTGGACGATGCTCCTGAGAACCTAAAGGCTTACCGAATCTATACGGCACTGCGGCAAGGCCTCTTAGCCGCGTTGCAGCAGGCGGATGAAGAAGCCGGCACGCGCCGTTTCGGCAGTGCCGTGGAGATTCTCGAATCTGCGTTACGTCTCAACGGCGCCAATCTGGTGGTAAAAAACCGTCTCGAGGCGTTCGAAAAGATGCTGCCGGGTTCGTCATTGGGGAAAGAGCCCGCTCGGCAAGCCCTTCCGGCAGAACTCGAAGCCGGCAAAGAGTATCCAGACGAATTGCAGGCGGCGCGGTTGCTTTTCGACAGGTGCCAATTCCAGGAGGCCGAACAAATCCTGATTCAATCGGCAGCGCAGAGTGACCCTGATGTCCAGGCACTGCTGGAGACGGTTCGTCAGGCGCGCGCTGCCACGCAGGAGGAGCAATTTTACAAGAATGGCCGCGAGAAGGCGCTAGAGCTCATGCAGGAGCAACAGTTCGAGCAGGCTGCCGATCTGCTCTGCAACCTGTTGGCTCTGTTCCCGGGTGATCCTGTCCTGGAGAAAGACTTGCGGTATGCCCAAGAGCGCGACCAGGACCACCACGAAGAGGCCGTGCTCGCACCAGAGAATCGCGGTGGACCGGAGCCGTGTGAGCCGCAAGCAGAACCCACAAAGTCTCCCCTGGGGGGCGGCTGGGCCGTGATCGCTGCAGCGGGGTTGTTTTTACTGGTTGCAGGCCGGGAAGTTATCGCGGCTCGCGCTCCAGGCCGCGGCGGCAACTTCCAAGAATCGAAGCTCATTAGTGATCCTTCCCCTGTAAGCCCTCTCTTTGCCCGCAAACTCGCAAGCAGTTCGAAGATAGTTTCTGTCGGAATAACCCCGGAGGAGAAATCGGCGTGGCGAGTCAGTCAGTAGTTCAGATAAATGTCCCAGTTACTCGATTCTTGTCTAGCGCGGCCAGATACACACTTCGCGAACCGACCATTGTGATCGCAGTGGTGAACCTCAAAGGAGGTTGCGGCAAATCCACAATCGCGGTGAACCTGGCTTGTGAGCTTGCCAGTAACGGCGACACGGTTTTGCTGCTGGATAACGACTCGCAAGGTACGGCGAGTCATTGGTTGACCAGCGGCCGGTTACCGATCCGGGGCGAATTTATGCCTTTGGAGAACGACCAGGACGGGGAGCGATTGGTACGTGCAGCGGCGGCGCGGGGTGAGCGCTACGTGGTGCTGGACGCGCCCGCCCATGTGGGAGCGGCCACGCAGGCCGCGGGGAAGATCGCCGATCTTGTGCTCATTCCTGTGACTGCTAGCGGCGTGGATCTTGTGGCCACGCGAGCGGCCGTGGAGCTGATCCGGCAGGCACGTACTATCCGGCGTAGTGGAGGCCCAAGGTGCCTGATTGTGCCATCGAAAATCGATCGGCGAACGGATGCCGGCCGTCAGATTGAAGCACAATTGCTCGCCTTCGGAGAATCGGTGGGTCCTACTATCCATCAGCGCACTGCGTTTGTTGAAGCTTTTGGCGCCGGACAGTGGATCGGCGATTATGCTCCCCAAAGTTCGGCGCATTACGACATAACTTCGCTGGCGATCGCGGTGAAGAGGAGTCTACGAATATGAGGGCAACAAATTTGCGGAGCGTCACAGGAACCGGGTCTGTGGCACGAGCAAATGGCACGTCCCACGCTTCGAGTGCAAGGCCCGTCGCACGGAAGCGTTCCACCCCTCGGCCTTCGTCTGATGGGGCGCTGGAGCGAGGATCCGCGTTTCCCACACAACAGTTGTCGCCGTTCGCGGCTATTGAAGCTCCGCCGAAAGATGCGCAAATGTGGCCGGTTCACTCCGTAGTCTGGCTGCAGCCCGAGTTGATGCCGGAGTTGCCCGGAACGAGCGGCCTGCGCATCGAATGTCACTACAAGGTGCCTGCTCCCGATTTGCTGCACTTCGACGTTACGCCGAACTTTCATCCGGGCACTCTGGATCGGGCATGCGATCCCCTCCCGCCCCGAGTCGAGCCGCCGCTTCCGCAGAGCGACCTTGAACCCCTCGGGTGGGATCCCCGGTCTTCCTCCGGCTTCGATGCGAGTCTTCCGCTGGAAAGCCGGTCACGTATGAATGGCGGCCTCTCGCCGGACGTGCAATCGAATCATGAACCGCGCAGGAACGGGAGTGGCCAATGAACTCATCTCTTGCCGAAGCGATGGTCAAGGCGGCCTCGCTCAAAATAACCGGAAAAGCGGGTGAAGCTCTCGCGGAACTCTTCCGTGCCCAGAACGAGGGTCATCATTCTGCAAAGCTGTGCTGCGCGGTGGGCCATCTCCAGTTTGAACTGGGCCAGTTCCAAGCAGCGGCGGCCGCGTACGAGGATGTTCTCCGGTTGGCTAGTGATGATTCAACCGCCCACTTCAACTTGGCGGTGTGCCTGGAAAAACTCGGCGACTGGGAGAAAGCTGCCTCAGCTTTCCAGAAGGCAACCGGACTGGACGCGCGGCGGACTGGCGCGCAACTGGGCCTTGGGATTGCTCTGCTTCACTTGCAGCAGCCTCAAGAAGCTTTACATGCCTTTGAGAGGTGCCTGGAACGTCAGCCGTTTCGCGAGGCGGCCCTCCGCGGCAAGGCCGTGGCTCTCCAACTGCTGAACCGTTACCGGGAGGCTTCGGAGCTGTACCAAAGGCTTTTATCCCGAGATCCTCATTCGGTGGAGTTGCTCGCCAATATGATCGCCCTGGCGATTGCGCAAGGCGACTACGAACTCCTGATCCAGTGTTCCCGGCGTTTGCTGGAGATCCGGCCAGGCTCCCCAGCGGCACTCGAGTGTCTCGCGTTCGCCGCCGTTGCGCGGCGAGACCATGACGGCGCCGTTCAGTTGTGCCGGGCCTTCCTGGACATCTATCCCGACAACTTCGCGGGCTGGTTCAACTGCGGCGTGGCTCTCCAAAAGCTAGGTCGTTATCGGGAAGCCGCCGACGCTTATTCCCGAGCGGTGTCTTTAGATCCGGAATCGTCTCAAACCTACCTGAACCTGGGCACGGTCCTGCACGAGATCGAACAGTGGGAGCCCGCGCGGGCAGCCTATGACAATGCCCTGGCTCTGGATCCAACTCTAAGAGCGGCGCTTTGGAATCTGGCGTTGCTTTGCGAACGCCGCCAGGAACTCAGCCAAGCCGAGAAACTCTATTTGACGCTGCTGGAGCAGCACCCGGACGCTCATGACGCCTGGTTCCGCCTGGGCTATATTCGGCTTCAGCTCGGCGATTTTCCCGGCAGTATCAGAGCATTCGACTCTTGTCTGACCTTCCAAAAGAAAGACCCCGACGTGTTGCTGAATCTCGGCATAGCCCACTGGCGGATGAGAAATCTGGAACTGGCTGGCGAGACATTCCAGCAGGTACTGATTTCGTCACCGAAATCAGTTGAGGCGTTGCGCTGTCTAGCCGCGATCGCTTTGGAGCGTCAGGACCTCGAGCAAGCCTTAGCGCTGCATGTTCAGGTGCTGGAGCTCTGTGAACCCGGCGCCGAATGGCTTTATAACACGGGTCTGTTGCTGCAGAAACTGGGCCGCGCCGCTGAGGCCGTGAGCTACTACCGGCAGGCCCTGGATCACCGACCCGATTTCCCGCAGGCGTTCCTAAACCTGGGCCACGCGCTGATGGCCCTGGGGAAGCATGAAGAAGCGCATGCCAGTTGGCAGGCGGCGCTTCGGGGCAACAGCGATCTGGCACAACATTTCTTAGTTTGATGAGAGACAAGAAAGGATAAAACATGGCAACAAATACGACCGACCCGGCGGCCGAGCGCAGGCTCACGGAAGAAGTGTTTCGTTTACAAGTAGCGGAAGAGGTATTTCGTCTGCAAAAGGCAGACAGGGAGTCAAGCAAGAGGCACGCAGAGGCTGCAGTCGGGTTAGACGCCGTACGCCATCCCTTCGAGGCTGGACGCGCCGCCGAGGGTGACAGATCAGAGACGGAAGAGTCCCGCTCGTCTGACAGTGCTTTCAACGAAGCCATCCGAGAGCTCGCGCTGGGGCCACTAGTGGATCGGGTAGCGTACGGACTTGCGAAGGTGCTGGTGGTCGCCGTGCGGGAGCTGGAGAATCACATCGCCGGCGAGACTCGTAAAGTGGGAGACACCGTCGGCCGCCGCCTGGATACACTGCAGGGCAGCTTCCAGGAGCTGACGGAGGCCGTATCGGAACAACGCTCGAAGAGTCTTGTAGTGGAGGAGAAGTGTCAGCAGTTAGCCGCCGCCACCGCATCGTTACAGGAATCCGACGCTCGCCAGGAGGCGGGGCTGGAAGCGCTTCGCAGCGAAGCTAGAGAGTTTTCGACGTTGGTTTCCGAACGGATAGACGTGCTTTTCAAAGAGCTGGGCGTTCAGCAAGAGGATATAGCTGCCATCAAGTCCATGCTCAGTGGCTTCTCCTCCAGGGTGGATGCCTTCGTGGAGCGCCTGGACAAGCAAGCGGACGTTCTGCGTTCCATGTGTTCCACCTATTCCCAGCGTGAAACAGAACTCGAACAGCTCGTGGATGGTCTGGCGAGGTTAAGAGCTTACCCGGCTCCTGCAGTCACAAATGGGTTGTAACGCTTGATGAATCATTGCCGGATCGAGGAGCGGAGAAAGTGCCCATCTCGCACTTACAGCAAAGGGTGATGCCGCAGTAATCCCATCGCTTGCCGTGATGGCAATGAGGCGGGCTTGGGCGTGGAGACGGCGATAGAATGTACCACCGCTTTTTCGGATTGAGCAGAGATCCATTCAGCATGACTCCCGATCCGGCGTTCCTGTTCCTCACCTTACCGAATCGTGAGGCACTGGCCAGCATGGCTTACTCGATCCTGAGCCGCAAAGGGGTCGTCGTGCTCACTGGTGACGCGGGGACAGGGAAGACCACACTGATCCGGTGCGTCTTCCAGTCCATCCCTTGGACACGTGTGCGCTTCAGTGCCGTGCTCAATCCGACGCTGACGCCGGCGGAGTTTTTGGAGCTGGCTCTGCTCGATTTCGGGATTACGGACGTTCCCGCTAGCAAAGCCCAACGCCTCAGTCGGCTCCAGCAATTTCTGATCGAGGAGTGCCAGGAGCGCCGGGTGGTGGTGCTGGTAGTGGATGAGGCTCACAAGCTCCCTCTGGATGTACTTGAAGAGATCCGGCTTTTGACAAACTTCGAGCTCGCGGCAGCAAAACAACTGCAGATCTTGATGGCCGGTCAAACGGAACTCGGCGATATGCTGAACCGCCATGATCTGCGCCAACTAAAACAGCGGATCGCGGTCCGGCTGGTGTTACATCCGCTATGCGCCACCGATGTAGATCAGTACATTCAACACCGCTGGCAAACGGCGGGCGCCACTGGGCCGCACCCGTTCCAACCTGACGTGGTGGCACGGATTGTGCAGTGTTCGCAGGGGATCCCCCGCTTGGTGAACGCCCTTTGCGAAAACGCCCTGATGCTGGCGTATGCCAAAGGCCAGGCAACTATCGGAGCCGCGCTGATGGATCAGGTTGTCAGGGATCTGGACCTGCTCGAGGGACCTGGCCCGTCAGCTTTGGCAACGCCCAAGCCGCCTCCTGAAGTGGAGCGGGAAGCGAATATACCCGGTGTGAATGGACATCTGAACGGAATCGCGAATCGCACAGAGCCTTGGCTTCGGTTCCGACTCTCGAAAGATTCAGATGCAAGCGACCAACCCTCGCCGGTGTCTACGAGAAAACGCATCTTCGGCGACCTGAACCCTCCTAGCCCGGAGATTACAAGGTAGATTCTATGTAACGGTAGCAGAACCAGGAGGCCTTCAACAATATGACCGTGACCTTGCGCAAACTCCACCGGCCGGAGAATCTCCGGATCGTCCTAGCCATCTCCCGCATCCATCCCGTTTCTCAGCGACGAACACCTCTGATGGTGACGATTTCGGGCGTTCTAATTGTGGCGTGTCTGGGAGTCGCCACGTGGTTGGTGCAGCAGAGATTCCCTCAGCCGCCAGCGGCGCCGGTTTCTGCTAACGCTGGTTCCGTCTCGCTCGTGACTGCCCAGCCCAGCGATCCTGGACTGCTGCTGGAATCAGGCCGCGAGTTCGCCCGCCACAAGGAATGGGCCCGGGCGGAGAGAGCCTACCACGCTGTCTTGCAAGCCAGCCCGCGCAACCGTGAAGCCATAGTGGGTCTGTCCGATGTCCTCTATGCACAGCATAAATACGAAGAAAGCGCAGCGGTGCTTAACCAGCTCTCGATGGTCAGCGGGTACGGTGGCCGAGTCGACTAAGTTGTGGAACTAGCCCGGACGACGGCGGATGGCTTCAGATTCGCCTTGGAGTGGCCGAGCACACGCTCGGCCAGATCTGTCCCACAGTCGGGATCGGATCGATTTTCTCACACCTTCCAGACCGCTCGTTTCTGCTTGCTCGGTGATCGCGAAGTCGAATGACTCTTGCGCGTCGTCAAGTTGGTGCCTTCGCGGCAGCCCCATTCTGCGGCGCCAACGCCGGGCACAGCGTCTGGAATCGGTATTATGAGCTAAATGTAGGTGCTTCGGTAGTTACAACCGGTCAACCATGAATCGAACTCGCATCGCCACTCCGATCGTGCTTCTTTTGACCGGCGCTCCTTTGCTGGCGCAAGCGACGTTCCGCAGCAGCTCGCAGGAAGTGCTCATCGACTTCGTCGCGCGCGACAAGCACCAAAAAGTGATCAAGGACCTGAAGCCGGAGGAAGTGCAAATCTTTGAAGACGGCGCGTTGCAACGGCCCACCAGTTTCCGCTACCGCGATGGGGCTGAAGAGCCGGGCGGCTCTATCACAGGGCCGTCCGCCGGCCACTCCGCGGCGGGCTTCGATCCTCTGCGAGAGATCAACCTGGTGTCCATCGTTTTTGACAACCTGAGCGCCAATAGCCGCCGCCAGGCATCCGGCCATGTGCAGGACTTTCTCGAGACCGGCATGGGTCCCAACACCTGGGCCGCGGTTTTCACGCTGCACTACCAGCTCAAGATTGTGCAGCCCTACACCGCCGACCGCGATTTGCTGTTGAAGGCGGTAAAGTTCGTGGGCACGGCGAACTCCACCGAGTTCGCGAAACGCAGCTCGGACGTATTGCAAGACATCGCCAGCGCCCAGGCCGCTGTAACTTCCAGCCAAGCCACGTTTCAGCCCCTGCAACCGGGTTCCGCCGAGGAACGCGGGCCGGCTTCTGACGCTAGGCTAGCGGCAGTGCAGTTGGCCACGGCACAGGCGACATTGCGGATGCTGTTTCAACAGGAAGGATCGAGAACCATCGACGCCTTGCGGCGCCTGGTGAGGGCACAGGCCGGGCTTCCGGGACGCAAGACAGTTCTCTTCGTGTGTGAGGGGCTCACCATCCCGCCGCAACAGCCCGAGCTGCTCGACGCCATCATTGGGGAAGCCAATCGCAACAACATCACCTTTTACACGCTGGATGCGCGGGGGCTCAGCACTGCGTCGAACGTAAGGATCGCGCGGATGAGCAACGAGGCCGTGAATGCAAGCCTGAGCGGCACAGCAGGGCCTGACGTCCAGGCCACCGACCGCCAGGCGAACGCGCGCCACCTGGCCCAAGGCACGGGCGGCTTTGCCATGGACAACAGCAACGACCTGCGCGGTCCGCTGGTGCGCGTGATGGAGGACATCCGGTCGCATTACGAAGTCACCTATGTGCCTTCGTCGGCCAATTTCGACGGACGATTCCGCAAGCTGGAGGTTCGTGTTTCGCGCCCTGGAATTCACGTGGCGAGCCGCCAGGGTTACTACGCTCTTCCGTTCATCAATGGAGAGATGGTGGCTCCTTATGAAATCGCGGCTCTGCGCGCGCTGGACCAGCAGCCGGTGCCGCACGCCTTCCCATTTCACATTGCGGCCTTGGGGTTCGATGCGGACCAAAGGGGCGTCAACTACCGCGTGGTTGCAGCTATTCCCAACAACAGCCTGACGGCGACTACCGATCCTGAGCATAAGACGTTCCGCCTCCGAGCTGCCGTGTTAGCGCTGGTCAAAAACGAACAGGGGCAGATTGTTTCCCACGCCGCGCGCGACGTGCCCTTCGAAGGCCCGTCAGACAGACTGGTGGATTTCCGGCAAGGGCAGATGACGATCATCCTGCCCATGCGGGTCCCGGCGGGCCGCTATCACTTGGAGGTCGCCGCCCTGGACATGGAAGCGGCTTCGGCGAGCGTGTACCGCAGCGTTCTGATGGTGCCGCCGGCCGCCGCGGCGGACCTGCGCTTGAGCGATGTGGTGTGGGTGCGAAGCGTGCAGGCGCACACGGAGCCGACGGGCGATGGCGATCCGCTGGACACCCCGCAAGGGAAGGCAACTCCGCTGGTGTCGCCTTCGTATCCGAACACCGAGGCGGCGAGTTTTCTGTTTTGGATCTACCGGTCGCGGACCCTCTCAGAGCCGCCGGCCGTCGAGATTCTTTTGAGCAAGGATGGCACCACTCTGAGTGTACTTCGCCCGGACGTGGCACCAAGCGAAGCGGGCGCAATCCCGGTGACAGGCCGCCTGCCGCTCAGTAAGTTGGAGCCGGGCACCTACGAAATCACGGTTGCGGCGCGACAGGGCGCGCTACGGGCGGTGGCTCGTTCTCAACTGGAGGTACGGTAGTGAGAAGCGTGTCAGTATCCGGCTCGGTTGCGAAGGCTACGGGCTGGTAATCACCACTTTTCCCACACCGTCCTCGTAATTCTCCAACTGCACAAATGCCCGGCTGATTTCGTCGAGCGGGCGCGTGTGCGTGACGATGGGTGCGAAGCGGGCAGTGTTTTCCGCGAGCAGGGCAAGCGCTTGCGCGGATTCGTGGTTGGAGCGGCGGACGTTGATGATGGTCATTTCCTTGCGGCGCATGGTGTGAAGATTGACCGCGGTGTCGACGCCGGGCTGAATGGCGGTCACCACCACACGGCCGGCATTGCGCGCGGCGCTGGCACACTGATTGATGCTGCCGGCTTTTCCGCCGCAGTCGATGGCCACATCCACGCCGCGCTTGCCGGTGTTTTCGAGGATTTGGCGGACGGGATCAACCGTGCGCGGATCGATGGCTGCGTCGGCGCCGGCAGCCCGCGCCAGTTGCAGCCGGTGCGCCACAAGATCGGCGGCCCACACACGTCCCGCGCCCGCGAGTTTCAGCGCGACGACGGTGAGCAACCCGATCGGACCCACACCGAACACAGCCGCCGTCTCGCCCGGCTGGATTGCCGCGAGCTTCAGCGAGTGCAGCACCACCCCCAGAGGCTCGATCAAGGTGGCATGCTCGAGACTCATCTGTTTCGGAATGGCCAGCAGGTTCCGCGCCGGCAGATTCACGAATTCGCGGAAGAAACCGGGCTCTTCCGGGTTGCTCATGAAGCGCAGGTTGGCGCAGACGTTGTGATGTCCGGAAAGGCAGAACTCGCAGTGATAGCAGTAGAGCGCGGGCTCGAACGCCGCGCGGTCGCCCGGCGACCAGCCGGTAACACACGGACCGGTCCTCACAACGACGCCCGCCGGCTCATGGCCGAGCACCATAGGATAAACGCACGGCGAATCGCCCACGGCTCCTTCGGAGTAAGAGTGAAGATCGGAGCCGCAGATGCCAACTGCCGCCACGCGAACTTGAATTTCACCGGGGCCCGGATCGGGAACCTCGTGCTCGGTCAGTTGAAACCGGCGCACGCCGGTGAGTTCGGCTGTGCGCGCTTGAAGACTCATCGTTTCAAAAAACGGAGCACTTTGTCTGCCAGCGCCGGGACAGAGACCACCGCGTTCCCGCCGCTGATGGTGTTGTTGCCCTTGAAATCGGAGAAGCGCGCTCCCGCTTCCTCGGCGATGATCTTCGGTCCGGCCAGGTCCCAGGGTTTCACCAGTGCCTCGATCCACACCTCGGCGTCGCCGCGCGCCACCATCATGGCATCCAGGCAGCCTCCAAAACAGCGCACCGACCAGAAAGGCTTGGTCCAGTTGATCAGCTCGTTCGAAAACGAATACTGCGGAAAGTAATTGATGCCCGACAGGCAGACCACCGCCTGCTCGACGGAGGTGATCTTGGAAATGTGGATGGGAATGTCGTTGCAAAACGCGCCGCCGCCGCGCGACGCGAAGTAAGTCTCGCCACGTCCGGGGAAGTGCGCAACGCCGGCCACGACTTCGCCGTCCTGCTCCAGGCCGACCAGATGCGCCCACACGGGAATGCCGCGCACGTAATCGCGGGTGCCGTCGATGGGATCGATGATCCACCTGCGGCCGCTGCGCGACGGCTTCACCGCTCCCTCCTCGCCGAGCAGTCCATCGTCGGGGAAAGCTTCTTCAAAGGCCCGCGCGAAGATCCGCTCGCATTCCCGGTCCGCCGCGGTCACTGGCGATTCGTCGGACTTGCTGTCATAACCGATCCCGTGCTCGCGATAGCGAAGGGCGACCTCGCCGGCCCGCAGCGCGGCCGACCGGCACACATCCAGTTCGTGTTCAAATGGCGTCAACGTCACCTCGCTTGAAAAGCATATTCTCGCATTCCGAGTAGTAAATACAGCGGAACGGCCGGGCTGAGCTAGTTCTGGTTTCCCAGCCCATGGCTGAAGCCGCACACTTTGCAGTAGGTGGGGGGCTCGGTATTGTCCACCCTGTGTTTGACCGGCTTGAGGGTGCGCAAGTAGGCGAAGGTGGCCTTCAGGTCTTCGTCGGTCAGATGGCGGTAGTTGTACCAGGACATGATCTGGTTGATTTTGCGAGCCTGTTTGACGAAGCCGGTCCGGATTGTCTCGAGGAACAGAGCTTCATCATAGTAGGAGATTCCTGAGGGGTCGGGCGTGATGTTGGCGCTGGCTACCGTACCCCAAGGGCCTTTGAGCACGAAGCCGCCGGCAAACTCCAGCCCGGGAATCGGTTTGCCGTTCTTTTGCGGCGAGTGGCAGTCGGCGCAGGCTGCAATGGTAACCAGGTACTTTCCGCGGCTGACCGGCGTCGAGAGGTTAGGCGGGGGCACGGGCTCCGTAATGGGCTGGGGGTCGCTTCGCATGAGGTATTTGACCGGGAAGATAATCTCTGTCTTCGGTACGGCCTTTCGCACGGGAGGAATCGAACGCACGTAAACGACGACGGAAGCCAAATCTTCTTCCGATAGGTAGCGGAAATCCTGGTAGGGCATCAACGAGAACAGAGCGCGGCCGTCATGGCCGATCCCCTCGCGTATGGCGCGGGCCAATTGATCGTCCGTCCAGGTCCCGGCTCCGGTCTCCGGATCAGGCGTAATGTTCGGCGGGAAGACGTGACCCGGCAAACCTTCCAGCGGAAAATTGGCGCCCTCGCCTTTGGTTCCCGGCAGGAGCGGGGCGTCGTGCTGGGTCCAGTCATGTTCTCCATGGCAATCGAAGCATCCAAGGTTTTCTACCAGGTACCGGCCTCGTTCCAAGCGTTGAGGGGTCCGTTCGAACGTGCGCTCGGACAGGGGCCGTGCCTTCGGCCCAATGAACGGCCGCCAACCGATGGTAAAACTGATCGCGGCCGCCAGAACGAGAACAACCACTACGATTACCATGCCTACTACCTTCGCAAAACGCTTCATCCAATCCACCTCAAAAGTGCGTACGGAATCGCTTCTCACGAGTTACCATACACGTAATGGAGAACTTTCGCCAGTTCGAAGCGGGGCCCGATCCGTTCGGCCGCACCTGGAAAGTCGAATTCAAGTGGCTGCAAACCGCGATCTCGCTGCGCCACAGCGATACGGTCGACGTGAAGTTCGTTGTGAGCGCGGACGGCGAGCACAGTGAGAAAACCATTGCCATGCCGCACGCGGATCTTCTGCAACTCAGCCAGAAGACCGGCCATCCGTTAACCGATCCCTGGTGCTCCCGCCTGGCGGCTGTGCATCTGAAGCACATCATTGAAAGCGGTGAGGACATGGAGAAGGATCTGGTGACCATGTCGCCGGCGGATCTGGCGAACTGCTCGGCGGAACTGGCACGCGCGGCGTGATGGTCCGTGCGCCCGGTCTTCACCGTCGGTCACTCTACGCGGCCTATCGCGGAGTTCGTGCACCTGCTCGAAGGGAACGGCGTCGAACAGTTGATCGATATCCGGACGGTGCCGCGTTCCCGAACCAACCCGCAGTTCAACCGTGACACACTGCCAGGATCGCTCAAGGCCGCCGGCATCGAATATCTGCACATGGCCGAGCTTGGCGGCCTCCGCCACCCGCGGCAGGATTCTCCGAATAGCGCATGGCGAAACGACAGCTTTCGCGGTTATGCGGATTACATGCAGACGCCGGCATTCGCGGCGGCGATCGAGCGGCTGATCGAACTTGGCGCACGGAAGCAAGTGGCCATCATGTGCGCTGAGGCTGTGCCCTGGCGATGTCATCGCTCGCTGGTCGCCGATGCCTTGACGGCACGGGGCATTCCCGTCGAGGACATTCTGGCCGCCACGCGCCGCCAGCCGCACAAGCTCACCTCGTTCGCGAGAATCGAAGGCACGCGCGTCTGGTACCCGGGACTCGCCGGTTGAGCATTTGCACCCCGTTCCGTCGTACAATCCAGAATTTCACGGAGGGATTCTATGATCGTGCCGCTCACGCCCATTCGCTTCTTGTACCGGGGCGTGGATCTGTTCGGGAAAAAAGTGGGAGTGGTATCGGGCGCCAAGCGATTCACTTACGCCCAGCTTGGCGGGCGCTGCGAGCGGCTGGCAAACGCTTTGGTGCAGCATGGCATTCAGCCCGGCGATCGCGTCGCCTATCTGAGTTTCAACAATCACCAGTTAATCGAAGGTTATTACGGCGTGCCCATGGCGCGGGCCACGGTGATGCCGCTGAACGTAAGGCTGACGCCCGCGGAGCTCACCGGCATTCTCAATCATGCGGGTGCGCGCATGCTGATTTTCGAAAATGACTTCGCGCCGCTGGTGGAGATGCTTCGCAAATCCTGCCCATCGATCGAGCGCTACGTCACCGTGGACGACAAGGTCCCCGCAGCGGACATGCTCTACGAAGAACTCATTGCGACGGGGCGGCCCGAACGCGTGGACTACACTACCATCGATGAAAACTCGATGGCCGAGCTGTTTTACACCAGCGGCTCGACCGGGACGCCCAAAGGCGTCATGCTGACGCACCGCACGCTCTACCTGCATGGCCTCTCGGTGGCCACCACTTACAATCCTGAAGAGGATTCCGTGGAGCTGCACACCATCCCGTTGTTTCACGCCAACGGCTGGGGACGGCCGCAGACTGCGGCTTTGCTGGGGCTGAAACAAATCATGGTGCGGCGCTTCGAGCCCACTACGGTCTTCCGGCTGATTCAGGAGGAGCGCGCTACGGCGATGGCGCTTGTTCCCACGATGGCCAATGCGCTGTTGAATGCGCCGGATCTCGGCCAGTACGACTATTCGAGCATGAAGCACATCTTCATCGGCGGGGCGGCGGCTTCGGAAGAACTCATCACGCGTATGGAACGCGCGTTCGGCTGCCAGGTGTTTGGTGGTTACGGGCTGACGGAGACGGCGCCTGTGGCGACTTCGGCGCGAGATAAGTCGACCGTCAAATTCAAAGACGAGGCCGATCGTATCTTGCATCGCTCCATGGCCGGTTGGCCGCTGCCGGCCAACGAGATTCGCGTGGTGGACTTAAATACGCGCGATGTGCCGCGCGATATGAAAGCCATCGGCGAGGTGGTGATTCGCGGAGACAACGTCATGGATGGCTATTACCAGGAGCCTGAAGGAACGGCGGCAGTGATGACCGATGCCTGGCTGCATACGGGGGACATGGCGGTCTGGGACGAAGAGAATTACATCCACATTGTCGATCGCAAGAAAGACATCATCATCAGCGGCGGCGAGAACATCTCGTCGATTGAGGTGGAGAAAGCCATTTTCGCGCATCCATCGGTGTTCGAATGCGCGGTGGTATCTGCGCCAGACGCCAAATGGGGGGAAATTCCCGTGGCATTTGTGGTGCGGAAAGCGGGGGCACAACTCACCCAGGCGGAGCTGTGCGCGTTTCTTGAACAACGCATCGCGAAATTCAAAATGCCGCGTGCCATCGAGTTCGTGGAGGATGCGCTGCCCAAGACCGGCACCGGAAAGATCGTCAAGCGGGAATTGCGAGAGAGATTCTGGGCCGGCAAAGAGAGGCGGGTGCAGGGTTGAGGATTTGCGCGGCGATTCTTTTTGCGCTCTGTGCGTCCGGGGCGATGGCGCAGGTGGATCCGGCGCTTGCCAAGGTCATTCAGGAGACCAAAGCCATCGACAATCACGCGCACCCGTTGCGCTACGTGGCCGAGGGACAGAAACCGGATGACGAGTACGATGCTCTGCCCTGCGACACGTTGGAGCAAGGGCCCGGACCTCTGCGCACTCGTCCCGAGAATCCCGAATGGATCGGCGCGTGGCGCGCGCTTTACGGATACAAGTACAGCGACATGACGTCCGAGCACGTCAAGGAACTCGTGGCGGCGAAACAGAGCGCCATCCACGAGCATGCGGCCGGCTATCCCGCCTGGGTGTTGGACAAGGCGGGCATTGAGACGATGTTCGCCAACCGCGTGGCCCTGGGTGCGGGGCTCGAGCCGCCACGCTTCCGCTGGGTGCCGTTCGTGGACGCGCTGCTGCTGCCCCTGAGCAATGATCACGCCAAGCGGCTGAATCGCGACTTCGAGTGGTTCTATTCGCACGAAGAGAAGCTGCTGAAACGCTACGTGGCCGATGCGCACCTGGATTCGCTGCCCCGATCGCTGCGGACCTATCTGGCCAAGGTCGTGACCCCGACCCTCGAGCGGCAGAAGCAGGAGGGTGCGGTGGCGCTCAAACTGGAGGCGGCTTACCTGCGTTCGCTGAATTTCGGCCGTGGGTCGGAAGACGAAGCGACGGGAACCTATGACCGGAACGTTCGCGGTGGTGACGCGACTTCTGCGGAGTATCGCAGGCTCCAGGACTATCTGTTTCACTACCTCGCTCAGGAGGCCGGCCGGCTCGGGTTGGCCATCCACATTCATTCGGCGCCCGGCTGTGGAGATTACTTTTTGCAGCGCGGCGCGAATCCGTCACTGCTTGAGACCGCGTTCAATGACCCGTCGCTGCGCAAGACCAATTTCGTGATCATCCATGGCGGAATGCCATACACCAAGGTGACGGCGGCGCTGCTCCAGAAGCCCAACGTGTATGCGGACATTTCGCTCATGGCTCTGGAACTCTACCCGCGCGCGTTCAGCGAAGTGCTGCGCGACTGGCTGGAGACGTATCCGGAGAAGGTCTTGTTCGGAACCGATGCCTCGCCAGGGCCTCCGGAAGTGAACTGGGAAGAGACGGCGTGGCTGGCGGCGGAGACCGCGCGGCAGGCTCTGGGAATGGCACTCACTGGCATGCTGAACGACGGAGAGATTTCGCGCGAGCGGGCCATCGAGCTGGCCCGCATGGTGCTGCGGGAGAACGCCATCAAGCTGTACGGGCTGAAGCCGTAACCATAAAAATACGATAAAATAACTTTATGATTACGCAATCCATCTCCGAGGCCCGGCGCAAATTGGGAGAGCTGATTGAACTGGCGCGCCAGGGTGAAGACGTGGTGATTATCAAGGACTCCAAGCCCGTGGCAGCATTGACACCGATCGATGCGGCGGATTTGGAAGTGGTGCGCATCACGCCGGCCCAGGAAAAGCGGATCATCGACTGGGCGAAGAGCCAGCCGGGCGTGACTTTCCCCTCCGCGTCCGCCGCGGTCAAGTACCTCAAGCGGAAATTACGTAAGAAACGTTGAAGCTCACCCTCAACGAGCGGTTCTTGCGATCGTGCGAGAATTTGTCACACGAAGAACAGGGCCAAGTGTTTCGAGCTCTCGTGCAGTTGAGGGTGGCAATTTCCGATGTCCACCGGCATAGCGGCCTTGGCCTCAGGAAGCTCTCGCCGCGTCTGTGGGAACTGCGGATCGGAATCGCCAGGCGCGCAGTGTTTGCACTTCAAGAAGACGAGGCTTTGTTTCTGTTTCTTGGCACGCATGACGAGGTACGGAGATTTCTTCGTGATTTTAGACAACCCTAACGCCACCATGCGATAATCGCACGCGAGAATGTCCTGGTTTCAGGGTGTTGGGTTGACCCGTTTCACGATTTTTGCCGTCGCTGTTCCGATTCTGTTGTTCCCCGGCTGTTCCCGCAAGCATCCCGACCAGGCGGCTTTGTCGCCCCAGGAGTCACTGAAGAGTATTCATGTGAACAGCGACTTCCATGTGGAGTTGTTTGCTTCTGAGCCGCTGGTCTTCGATCCCGTCGAGATGGCCTTCGACGAGAACGGCAAGATCTATGTATGTGAGATGCTCGACTACCCGGAAGATCCGCCCGCGGGCCAGCCGGCGCGCTCACGCATCGTTCTGCTGGAAGATACCGATGGCGACGGCAAACCCGACAAGCGCACGGTGTTCGCGGATCACGTTCTCGAAGTGAGTGGCATTCTGCCGTGGAAGGGCGGCCTGATTGTCACCAGCGCGCCCGACATTCTGTATTTCAAAGACACGGATGGCGACGGCACGGCCGACGTGCGGCAGGTGCTCTACACCGGCTTCCCCAAAGTGAATCCCGAAGCTCGCGTGACCAATCCGCGGTACGGAATCGACAACTGGATCTACGTGGCTAACGACGGGCAAGACGGCAGAATCACGTCGCCCGAACATCCCGAGCGGCCGCCGGTGCTGGTCAGAGGCGCGGATTTCCGGTTCCAGCCCATTCGCGGGCTGGCGGAGCCGGCCTCAGGGCCCACGCAGTTCGGTATGAGCTTCGACGATTGGGGCAACCGCTTTATCACTCACAACACGATCCACATTCGGCAAGTCGTGGTGCCCATGCTGTACCTGATTCGCGCGCCGCTGCTCGAGGTGGATAAGGTCTCTGAGGACATTTCGGACCACGGCGTTGGCGAAGCCCGGATGTATCCGCTGACCAAGCCGCAGGCATGGAGAAGGGAACGCACCCAGCTTCGGCAGCAGCGCTACGACGAAAATCAATTGCACCGCGTGGAGCGCGTGGGCGGCTGGTTTACCGCGGCGTCGGGCGGCACCGTTTACACCGGCGATGTGTTTCCGAGACCCTACTGGGGCAATGTGTTCACCGGCGACGTGAGTGGAAATCTGGTGCACCGGGATGTGCTGGTGCCGGATGGCGTGACGTTTACCGCGCACCGCGCGGAGGAAAACTCCGAGTTCCTGGCCTCGACCGACATCTGGTTTCGGCCTTGCAATTTCGCAAACGCCCCGGACGGCAATCTCTACGTTACCGACATCTACCGCGAGTTCATCGAGACTCCCGAATCGATTCCCGAACAAATCAAGAGAAAGATGGATTTCTGGAGCGGCGCGGATCGGGGCCGGATCTATCGCATCGTTCCCAATCATCCACTCCAACAACGCGACCTGAAGGTGAGTCTGGGACGGGCAACGACGGCGGAGCTTGTGGCGCAGCTCTCCAGCACCAATGGGTGGCACCGGCAGACCGCGCAACGCCTGCTGGTTGAGCGCCAGGACCGCGCGGCCGTTCCGCTGCTCCAGGAACTGGCTCGGAAAAGCGAGTTTCCGCAGGCGCGCCTGCACGCGCTGTGGACGCTGGAAGGGCTCTCGGCACTGGATCCCCAGATGGTTGTGGCGGCGCTTAAGGATCCGCAACCGGCGGTGCGCGAACACGCGCTGCGGCTGGCGGAAGAGTTTGCCGATGCGCCGGCCTTTGCGAGCGCGGTGCTGGCTTTAAAGAATGATTCAGACCCGCGTGTGCTCTACCAGCTCTCATTTACCCTCGGGCAGTTCAAGGACCCGCGCGCTTTGCTGGCGCTCACCGATCTGGCGCGGGATCACGCCGGCGATCCGTGGTACCGGGTGGCGATTCTCAGCTCGCTGAACGATACCGCGTCGGATTTCTTCCACCTGTATCTGTCTCGCAATCCGTTTCAACTGAATGCGATTTTTCTCGAAGAGCTGGCTTCTCTGATTGGGGCCAAGCACGATCTCAACGAGATTCGCCGGTTTCTCGCGGTGGAAGCGGTGCTGGTGCCGCAGCATCCTCATGAGGGCGCCGCGGGGCTTTTCGGCCTGGCGAACGGCTTGCGGCTGGCGGGTGTTCACGATCTGGCGGTTGGAGCCGCCGAGGCGCCGCTCGTCGCATTTCTGAACAGCCCGTCGGAAAGTGTGCAGACTGCGGCGTGGGAGGTGGCGGAACATTTGCGGCTCGGGGGCCTGGTGTTGAGAGCTTCTCGCGACGCCGCAACGACGCTACTGCCCGTGGCGCACCGCGCGGCCGCGGTACGCGCGCTGCGCGGTGGGGATCTGGCCGCAGTGCGGCCCATTCTGGAGCAGATCCTGGCGTCGAATCCTCCGCCTGAACTGCAGGCTGCGGCGGTGGAATGCCTGGCAGCGTTCAATGATCAATCGGTTGCGCCCGAGCTGCTGAAGAATTGGAAGAGCTATGCCCCGGAGGCGCGTAAGCAAGTGATTGCCGCGCTGTTGAACCAGCGGCAGCGGGTGCCGGCGTTGCTCAAAGCTATTGAGAATCATGAAGTGGAACTTGCCGCCGTGGACGCCGCAGCCCGGTCACGCCTGATGGACGACTCCGATACGTCGATCGCGCAACGCGCGCGCCGGCTGTTCCAGGATGCGTCTTCTGACCGGGCAAAGGTCGTGGAAAGCTACCGGGACGTTCTGAAGATGTCCGGCGACGAACGGCGCGGGAAACGCGCCTTCGAGGCGAATTGTGCGCGCTGCCATCTGCCGCGTGCGCAAGGCGGCCGCGTGGGCCCGGACCTATCGGGGGTGAACAATAAAACCAAGGAAGAGCTGCTGACCTCAATTCTGAACCCCAGCTACGCGATCGAGCCGCATTACGTGCACTACGTGGTCACCACCAAGGACGGACAAATTCACGATGGCGTTATCGCCGGCGAGACCCCAGGCGCAGTCACCTTGCGCGGCGGAACCGAAAATGGCGATGAAACGATCCTGCGCGCCAACATTGCCGAGATCCGCGCATCCAGCGTATCGCTGATGCCGGAAGGAATGGAAAAATCGATGAGCCGGCAGGACATTGCCGATGTCATCGCGTATCTGCGGGCGGGGCTATAGCGGAGATGCACGAAGCGGTCTCTACGGAAGGAACGCGAACCGATCGCGTGGCGCATGTTGTGGCCACGCTGGGCCGGTTCATTTTCGCGCTGGCGATGGTTGCTTTGGGCGTAGAGACGTTGGTGTGCGCCCGGTATACCGATCACGCGCTCGGCCCACAGTACGACGTCATCCCGGTCATTCCGTGGCTGCCAGCGATTCCATGAGTTGCTTACGTTTTTGGCGTGGTTTGGGTCTTCTGCGGGGCGGGCCTGCTATTCACAGGCACTCTACGGACGGCTGCTCTAGTGTTGGGCAGTCTGCTGTTTGTGTGCGCGCTGGTTCTCGAAGTGCCCAAGAACGCTGTCGACATCGGCAACATTTCGCTGCGTACCACCGTGTTTGAGCCCCTCGCCCTCGCGACCCTGGCCTGGCTCCTACCTGGCCCGGGCCTCATGCCGCGCTGGCTCGTGCGCGGAAGCCGGTACCTGGTCGCGCTGTCTCTGATCTTGTTCGGAGTGGATCATTTCCTGGCCCTGGGATTTATCGCGACGCTGATCCCGGCTTGATTCCATGGCACGTGTTCTGGGTCGCGTTGTTTGGCGTCGCATTCATTGCTGCCGGCTTGAGCATCGGCCTCAACCGGCTTGAGCGTCCCGGCGCGTTCGGTATCGGCTTGATGTTCGCAATCTGGGTGGTCACTCTTCATGTACCCAGAGTTCTTGGACTCTACGGCATTCCCGGCGCGCCGAGCAATCCCGACGAGTGGTCCAGCCTGTTCATTGCTATTGGGCTGTGGAGAGGTTTGTGGGCGCTTGCGGCCCGTCGCACTTAGGACGTGAAACCGCTCCCTTTGGTCGCGGCTCAGTCAGCTGGCTGCGCCTTCGGTTTTCCCCGCGGGCACGTCGACCCAGGCGTGCTTGTTGGAACTTTCCAACACTTTTTCGCAGATGCGCATTTCGTGCAAGCCGTCGCTGAATTGCGGATATTCGGCGGGGGCGGAGCGGTCCTCCACGGTCCGGTAGAAGCGGCGGAAGATCTGCTTGAATGTGTCGTCGTAGCCTTCGCTATGGCCGCCGGGCAGGTCGGCGTAGGACCGGGCCTTTTCGGCCATGAGCGACGGGTCCTTGATGAGCACCTGGTTGGGGCTATTGCGGTGGCCGATCCACAGCTCGTCGGGTCTCTCCTGGGCCCACGCGCCGGATGCCTTGGTGCCATAGATTTCGATGACGAGGCCGTTCTTTCGTCCCGCCGAGATCTGGCTGACGGTGAAAGCGCCGCGAGCGTGATCGCCTAGGCGGATCATAACGGAGCAGAAATCTTCGGTGTCCACGGGCACGTGTTCGTAATCCTCGGGCTTCAGCGTTTTGCCCGCGAAGGTTTCGACCTCGCCCTTCGGACGCTTGCGCGTTTTGTGGAAGGTCTGCAAGTCGGCACAGAGCGAAGTGATTTGCAGGCCGGTGACGTGCTGGATCATGTCGCACCAGTGGGTGCCGAGGTCGGCGAATACGCGCAGTTTGCCGCCTTCTTTGGAGTTGATGCGCCAGTTCCAGTCGGTGTCGTAGAGCAGCCAGTCCTGCGAATAGGTTCCCTGGACGCAGAGGATGTCGCCCAACTCACCGGCTTCGCGGATGCGGCGAAGGTGCTGCACCATGGGGTAGTAGCGCAGATTGTGATTGATGCAATTGGCCAGATTTTTGGCGCGTGCGAGTTGGACCATCTCCTCCGCTTCCGCTACCGAAGTGGCCAGGGGCTTTTCGCAAACGACGTGCTTGCCGGCTTCGAGGGCTGCCTTCGCCATGGGGAAGTGCAGGAAGTTGGGAGTGCAGATGTGCACGGCCTGGATTTCCTTGTCCTCGAGCAATGTGCGGTAATCGCCCGTGGCGCGCTCGACGCCGACCTCGGCGGCAAATTTTTTCGCCCGCTCATCGCCCTGCTCGGCGATAGCCGCCAGCTCCACGTTGCCCAGCCGGCGAATCCCTTCCACGTGCACCCGCCCCACGAATCCTGTTCCAAAAACCGCCGTCTTGATTTTGCGCATAGTGTTTTTCCGAACCGACCAATGTAACGCAAACGGCGGGACTTTGGTAGCGCTACCGCAGCAGTGGGAATGGCGTCTGCTATCCTAACTCTTAGGTCGCGTTCCTGGCATGCCGCACAATCACCGATTCCGATCCACGGGCTATTCCTGGTCGAACTATTTTCCGTTTGCCGTGAAGTGGCTTCTCATCTCCAACACTGCCATCTTCGTGTTTTGCTTTCTTTTTCCATCGAGGGTTGTTTTTCAGTGGTTCGCGCTTTCTCCGGAGTTGGTGCTGAAGCAATTAGCCGTCTGGCAGCTTGTCACGTACATGTTCCTGCACGGCGGCATCGGCCACATCCTGTTCAATATGCTCGCGCTTTGGATGTTCGGCATGGACCTTGAGCGCGATTGGGGCACCAGGCGCTTTCTCAGGTACTACTTCCTTTGCGGAATCGGGGCAGGGATTTGTGACGTGCTGGTGAACGCCCTGATGGGGAATTTCAACACGCGCACCATTGGCTCATCGGGTGCTATTTACGGCCTGCTGCTGGCTTTTGGAGTGCTCTATCCGGACCGCATCGTTCTGATGAGTTTCCTGTTTCCCATCAAGGCCAAATATTTCGTCATGATCATGGGCGGGATCGCATTTCTGAACTCGGTCGGCAGCGCCGGCAGCGGTGTCAGCAACGTGGCACACCTGGGCGGCATGGCGTTCGGCTACGCCTATCTGAAAATGCGGTATCTGCGGTTCGAAACCGGCTCTCTCATCAACCGGTACCAGACGTGGAAAATGCAGCGTGCCAAAAAGAAGTTCCAGGTCTACATGCGCAAACAGGGCCGCGGCGGTCCGTGGGTGAACTAGACTTTCGTCGCACATCCTCGAAGAAATAAGGGCTTGGCTTTTTTCCGTCCCATGAAATGGGACGGTGTCTCCCTTCACTATCTGAATAACATCAGATCGCGTTTGGAGATTTTATGAAAGCCAAATCTAAATCGAAGAGTCCGCACCAGGGCCGTAAGAAAAATACGCCCGTGGAACCGCCGTCCGCTGACAACACGGAAAACCAGCCGACCGGCGGTCCCCAATTCGGGGAACCCACTCCCACCCCGGATCCGGCGCATTACACCGTGCAACACGGATCCGACAAGCAAGCGTATGCGATTCTCGACTCCGAAAAAGGACAGTTGAAACCGCGTCCGTTTGCGGTGGTGCAAGGCATCCCCGAACCCACGCTGACGCTGGCCGATGCAATCGGAGGAAGCGCCGGGACCAAGGTGGAAAATTCCGTTCAAAGCACGGGACAGATCGTCTTTCACGCGGCCGGCGACACCGGCAACACGGCCGGTCCCAAGGACGGGGCGGCGGTGGCCGACAAGATGGTGAGCGATTTCAGCGAAACGGACCCGCGAGCAATTCCTTCCTTCTACTATCACCTCGGAGATGTGGTTTACAGCTTCGGCGAAGCTGAGTATTACTACGATCAGTTCTATGACATTTATCGTGATTATCCCGCGCCGATCTTCGCGATCGCCGGCAATCACGACGGCATGGTGGCGCCGAACTCCACGACGCCGACGCTGGACTCCTTTCAGAAAAACTTCTGCACCGCCGGCCAGCCGCCGCATCGCACGCCGGAAGCCGGGGAACTGGTGCGGACCGCGCAGATCCAGCCCGGAGTGTATTTCACGCTGGAGGCCCCTTTCGTCCGGATTCTGGGCCTGTATAGCAATTGTCTGGAGGACCCAGGCATCATTTCCGACGAGGGTGGCAAATATCCCTACCTGGGCCAGACGCAGGTGGAGTTTCTGGAGGCGGCGCTCGGGCGGATCAAACAGGAGCGATTCGCCGGCGCGGTGATCATTGCGGTTCACCATCCCCCTTACGTAGCGCAGCTGAAGCCGGCGCCTGCCGCGGGAAAGAACCAAATCGCTGGAAAGCACGGGGGCAGCCCGGATATGTTGAAGGATATCGACTCTGCGTGCAGTGCCACCGGCGTCTGGCCGCATGCGGTGCTTTCGGGGCATGCCCACAATTATCAACGGTTCACGCGCACAAAGGATGGCAGGCAGACACCGTACATTGTGTCGGGAAACGGCGGGCATGCCGTTTCACGCCTGACGAAGAAAGGCACTCTGGCTTTGCGCGTGCCAATGGCGCAACCAGTGCTTTCGGATGGGAGCGACAGCGTTGTATTCGAGAACTATGACGATCAGGACTTCGGTTACCTGCGACTTCTGGTCAACGAACAGCAACTGCGGATCGAATATCATCCGGCGAGCGACGGCGCCGCAGCTAAGACACCGGACGATTCCGTCACCGTGGATCTGGCAACGCGAAAGTTGGCGCCTTACCAACCGCTGGCGTAAGAGGCGCCAGCGCAGAAAATTCTCACGCGCGCGATATACTGAGGTTTAACGACGCTCCTCGATGGCGGAAATGAGCATTCTCTGGCTCCGCGTGGCGGCTGGGCTGTATTCGCTCGGCCTGCTGGACGCCATTCTCACCATCATCCGGCGGCGGGGGCGCCTGTTCCGCATCGCGGTGGGCGCGTTCGCGCTGGCGGCGGTTTTCCACCTGGTGTCCATCGTCGAGGAGGGCATGGCGATTGGCCGTTTTCCGGCCAGCGGCTTTTACGAATCCATGTCGCTGTGCGCTTTCCTGATTACTTCGTTGTTCCTGTTTGTTTATTGGCGCTACCGGCTCGAAAGTCTCAGCGTGTTCATTTTTCCGCTGGTGTTTGTGATGGCGATGGTGGCCTCGTTGGGCCGGCCGGTTTCCGCCTCCTGGTCCAGCCAAACGGTGCGGGATGCGTGGCTCATGGTACATGTGGTGCTGGTGCTGCTGGGTTACGCCGCGCTGCTGTTCACCGCGGTGGCGGCGGTGCTTTACCTGATGCAGGAGCGCGAGTTGAAGCGGAAGAAGCCGCGGAGCTTTTACCATCGCCTGCCGCCGCTGGGCACGCTGGACGATTTGATCACGCGCTTCATGGGACTCGGCTTCGTGCTGATCACGCTGGCGGTGATTGTGGGGAGCGCCTGGGCGTTCGTTCAATTTGGCACGCAATGGATCGCCGATCCCAAGATTGCCATCTCCATGTTCACCTGGGCCATCTACCTGGCCATGGTGTTTCTGCGCGTGTCGGCGGGCTGGCGCGGCCGTAAGGCAGCAGTTCTGGCGATCGCGGCGCTGGGCTGCTCGGCGCTTACGTGGGCGGCGCACGCCCAGTTCCAGCACATCGTGGGGCGATGAAACTGCTCGTCACCGGAGTCAGCCACAAGACCGCGCCCGTCGAAGTGCGTGAGCGCCTGGCGTTCGCCGAAGCCGTATTGCCGGTTGCGCTGCACGGACTGATTTCGCGCCAGGGCATCCTGGAAGCCATGGTGCTCTCGACGTGTAACCGCGTGGAGATCGCGGTCACTGCGGACGATGCCGCGGATCCGGCGACGGCGGTGAGCCACTTCTTGCACGAGTCGCGCGGCGTATCGCCGGAGACGCTGGGTCCGTGCCTCTACTCGCACGAGGGCCGGGAGGCCATCCATCACCTATTCCGCGTGGCTTCCAGCCTGGATTCCATGGTGGTGGGCGAGCCGCAAATCCTGGGGCAGCTCAAGGCGGCTTACGCACATGCCAAGGCCAATGATTGCCTGAATGGTCTGCTGGAAAGCATCGTCTCGCGTGCATTCAGCGTGGCCAAGCGCGTTCGCTCGGAGACGGGCATCGGCCAGATGGCGGTTTCGGTGAGCTACGCCGCGGTGGAGCTGGCCCGGAAGATTTTCGGCTCACTGGATGGCCGCACGGTGATGATCGTCGGCAGCGGCAAGATGTCCGAGTTGGCCGCTCGGCATCTGCGGCGCTCCGGCGCCGCGCACATTTTCGTCACCAACCGAACTTACGAGCGCGCCCAGGAATTGGCCGTGGTATTTCAGGGCACGCCCGTGGAGTACAGCCGCTTTTTGAGCCTTCTGCCCGAGGTCGATATCGTCATCACCTCGAGCGGCGCTCCGCACTACATCCTGAGCAAAGACGAGATGCAACGCGTCATCACCGCCCGGCGCAACAAGCCGATGTTCCTGATCGATATCGCCGTGCCCAGGAACATCGAACCCTCGGTCAACGAAGTGGACAACATCTTCCTATACGACATTGACGACCTGCAGGAGGTGGTGAACGCCAATCTGCGAGAGCGCATCAAGGAAGCCGAGCGCGCCGAGGAGCTGGTAGCACAGGAAGTCGATCGCATGATGGCGCGGCTCAAGGTGCAGGAGGTGGCGCCCACCATCGTCAGCCTGCAGGAGCAGCTCGAACAGATTCGCACCGGAGAGATCGAACGGGTGCGCCGGAAGCTGGGCCCACTGACGGAGGAGCAGGAGAATGCCATTGAATCGCTGACCCGCGGCATCGTCAACAAGATTGCGCACGGTCCGATCTCCGAGCTGCGGCGGCATGCAGGCCTGCCCGACGGCGTTCATATCATTGACGCCATCCGCCAGGTGTTCCACCTGAAAAACTGATGCTGGTTATTGGCTCGCGCGGTTCACAGCTCGCGCTCTGGCAGGCGAAGTGGATTGCGGCTCGCCTGGCCGAGCGCGGCCAGGAAACGCGGACCGAAATCATCAAGACAACGGGCGACAAGATCACCGATGTACCGCTGGCCAAGGTTGGGACGAAAGGACTGTTCACCAAAGAAATTGAGGAAGCGCTGCTAGACGGCCGCATCGATCTCGCCGTCCACAGCTTGAAAGATCTGCCGACGGAAGTCCCCGAGGGTCTTGTGATTGCGGCGATTCCGGAGCGCGAAGATCCGCGGGATGCAATGGTTGGCGTGCCGCTGAAGAACGTTACGGCCGGCGCAAGAGTCGGCACAAGTTCGCTGCGCCGCGCCGCGCAGTTGCGGGTGATGCGGAAGGATCTAAAGATTGAATCCCTGCGCGGGAATCTGGATACACGATTGCGCAAGCTCGACGAGGGCCAGTACGAAGCTATCGTACTCGCCGCAGCGGGACTCACGCGGCTGGGCTGGGCTTACCGCATTGCGGAGATTCTTTCGCCGGACATGATGTGTCCCGCGGTGGGGCAAGGCGCGCTGGCTGTGGAAACGCGCGTGGACGGGCCGGCGCGTGACATCTGCAGCGTATTGGACCATCCGGCGACGCGGGTGGCTGTCACGGCGGAGCGCGCGATCCTGGCGTCGCTCGGCGGAGGTTGCCAGGTGCCGGTCGGGGCACACGCCCGGGTCTCCGGTGAGCGGCTGCATTTGATCGCAGTCGTGATTGCGCCGGATGGAGAACGGGTCGTGCGCAAGAGCGATGAAGGCTCCGAAGCCGATGCAGAAGAATTGGGCCGACGGCTTGGCGCGGCGCTGCTAGCGGACGGGGCCCGCGAGATTCTGGAGCAAGTGTATGGCGCGCCCGTGCGGGATTCCGCGGTATGACGGCGGTGCACTTGGTAGGTTCGGGACCGGGCGATCCCGACCTGATCACGGTGAAGGGCAAAAGCGTTCTTGAGCGCGCCGATGTGGTGCTTCACGACCACCTGGCGAATGAGGAACTGCTGCGGCTCGCGCCGCCGCACGCCGAGCTGATTTACGTTGGCAAGAAGAAGGCTGAGCACGCCCGCACCCAGGAAGAAATCTGCGAGATCATGATCGATCGCGCGCGGCGCGGGCTGCGGGTCGTGCGGTTGAAAGGCGGCGATCCGTTTATCTTCGGGCGAGGCGGCGAGGAAGCCGAAGCGCTGGCCGAGGCCGGCATTCCGTTTGAAATCGTGCCCGGAGTGACGTCTCCGCTGGGCATAGCGGCGTACACGGGCGTTCCCCTGACGCATCGCGAGCATACTTCGGTGGTGACCTTTGTCACAGGGCACGAGGTGGCGCGGATCGATTGGGACCGGGTGGGCCGAGCCGAGACGTTGGTGGTCTTCATGGGGCTCACGACCTTCGCACAGGTCGCGCAGGAAATCATCTCCCGGGGCCGGTCGCCCGAGACACCCGCCATGGCTGTGCGCTGGGGCACGCGCGCGGATCAGGAAACGATTTGTGGAACGCTCGCTACTCTGCCAGAGCTCATCCATCAGCGCGGCATGAAGCCACCCGCCACGATCATCGTGGGCGAAGTGGTGCGGCTGCGTGACAAGTTGGATTGGTACGGCCGGCTTCCGCTGTTCGGAAAACGGATTGTGGTGACGCGTGCTCGCGATCAGGCTGGAGCATTGGGCGCGAAGCTGCGGGCGCTGGGAGCCGGCGTTGTCGAGCTGCCAACCATCGAGATTGCGCCTGCCGCTGACTACGGGCCGCTCGATCGTGCCGTCCGGGAACTGGACAGCTACGAATGGTTGATCTTCACCAGCGCCAATGGAGTGCGGAATTTCGTCGAGCGTCTGGATCATTCCGGCCGAGACCTGCGCGCAATCCGAGGGTGCATTGCCGCGATCGGGGAAGCCACGCGCAGCGCCATCGAGGCGCTGCATTTGAAGGTCGACCTGATCGGCGAGGAGTTCGTCGCGGAAGGTTTGATCGCGGCGTTTCGCTCCCTCGATCTTCAAGGCAAACGCATTTTGGTGCCGCGCGCGGCCGTGGCTCGCGACGTATTGCCGCAGGCTCTGCGGGCTCAAGGTGCCTGTGTGGATGTGGTCGAAGCCTACCGGACGGTTGTGCCGGAGGGCACGGCCCGGCAGGCAGCCGAAGTCTTTGCAGACCCGCGCAAGATCGACTGGATTACCTTCACCAGTTCGTCGACGGTGCAGAATTTGGTTCAAATCGCCGGAGTCGATATTTTGCGCAGCGTGAAGGTGGCGTCCATCGGTCCCGTGACCACGGCAACCGCGAAGAAACTCGGCGTATCGGTCGCGGCAGAGGCCAGCGTCTACACAACCGACGGATTGATCCAAGCGATTTTACGGACCGCGTAACCATCTGATTTGCGGAAACTCGCCGAGCGTCTCGCCGCGCGAGATCCGCTCCAGGCACGCGAGGCTTTCGCGATACAACCGCGCCGTGTCGAGACCTTCACACTCCGGCAGGTATCCGGCGAGCTTCTTCAGTCCTTTCTTCATTTGCCGTTCCGCCCCAATCCTGTTTGCCTGTTGGTGATGATAAAAGGCGACGGCGAGGTGAATCACGCCTTGCAGAAACAATCGCCGCGCGCCGCGCTCGGGCCGCCACAAATCTTCGAGGACTTCGTGGCACTCGAAAAATGCCCGGCGGTTGAAAAGCTCGATGCCGTTCTCAAACGTCACTTCGCCGGGTGTGCGCGGAACCATTCCAGAGTGAGGCGCAGTCCCTCTTCCAACGTATAGCCAGGGCTGTAGCCGAGGAGAGTGCGAGCTGCGCTGGTGTCGGCCTGCGAATCGCGCACGTCTCCTGAGCGCGGCGAGCCATAATGCGCGGGTATCTGCACGCCTTCGAATTTCTGCAGAAGCTCCCAGGTCTGGTTGAGGGTGATCCGGCCGCCGTTGCCGCCGTTGAATACCCGGCCGGAGACGCCTTGGGCGCGCGCCGCTGCGAGGTTCAGCGCGACTACGTCTTGCACATAAGTGAAGTCGCGCGACTGCTCGCCGTCCCCGTAAATGGTGGGCGACCGGCGCTCGAGAATCGCGCGGATGAACAGCGACAGCACGCCGGAGTAGGGGCTGGAGGGGTCCTGGCGCGGTCCGAACACATTGAAGTAGCGCAGCGCGACGGTCTCCAGTCCGAAACACGCGGCAAAAACGCTGCAGTAGTATTCGCCCGCGAGCTTTTGCAGCGCATACGGGGATTTCGGCCGGGGCAGCATGGTCTCCACCTTGGGCAGCACCTCGGTATCGCCATAAGCCGATGACGACGCAGCATACACCACCCGGCCGGCGCCTCCTGCGGCCGCGGCGCGAAGCACTTGAAAGGTTCCGTTGATGTTGACGTCGTGAGAAGGCACCGGATCCTGAATCGACCGCGGCACCGAAGGGATGGCGGCTTCGTGAAAAACCACCTCGGCTCCGCGCAATACGGGCGCGATCGCATCATAATCGCGAATGTCGACGTGGTGATACTCGATCGAGGAACGCACTTCGTCCAGATTCTCCGCGCGTCCGGTGAGCAGGTTGTCAATCACCACTACCTTGGTCGCACCCTCCCGCAACAAGCCGCGCACCAGCGCCGAGCCAATGAAGCCCGCGCCTCCCGTCACCACGTATTTGCTCATTGGGGGAGTCCGTCGATTTCCGATTCAAGATAGCGCAGCGAATCGTTGGCGAGCTTTTCCGGCCCTGGCGAGAAATCGAAGGCCTCGAGCGAGACCCACCCCGGAAAACTGCGGCGCTGGAGCACGCTCAAGACCGGCTTAAAGTCGTAGGATCCAGCGCCGCAAT
>Ga0187817_10000026_pt1 | contig 42129 bp, 39 predicted proteins | sample NC_wetland_sal_i_17_FD_132431 | JGI IMG/M metagenome (GOLD analysis project Ga0187817, IMG submission 132431) | Wetland sediment microbial communities from Neuse River Estuary, North Carolina, USA - SO4_2 | ecosystem: Environmental > Aquatic > Freshwater > Wetlands > Sediment | place: USA... | reverse complement strand
CGCTTTGCAGAATTGTTATGAGTACAACTACGAGCCCGCTCCGCCGCAGGTGGTCGCGCTGCTCAACATGGGCGAGAGCGTGATGAACATCAACATCGCGAAGGGCACGACGCCACTGTTGCCGCGGGACGTTTCGGTAGGCGGCCATCAATATACGGATTCGCTGCAGAAGGAACTGGATCTGAGCTTCGAGGATGCGGAATCGCTGAAGCTCGGGCGCAAGGTGGGCACGGTGCACGACGACGCGAAGACGCCGATCCTGCAGCAGGTGACGGAAATTATCGTGCTGGAGATTCAGAAGACGTTCGACTTCTTCCGCGCCAGCGCGGCGGGCGAGCACATCGAGAAGATTTATCTGGCCGGCGGTTCGGCCAAGGTTCCGGGGCTGGTGGAAGCACTGCGCCAGGAGTTCTCGATGCCGGTCGAATTATTCAACCCGTTCCAGAAGGTGCTGGCTCCGATGGAAGGGGCGGGAGCGGAGATGGTGGAACAGAATGCGGGCCAGTTGGCAGTGGCCGTAGGTTTGGCCCTGAGGAGCTTTGAAAAGCTATGATCCGAATCAATCTGCTGGGCTCTCCGAAACCGAAAGGCAGGAAAGGTCCCGCCATCAGCATGCCGAGCTTCGAGTTCGGCAACCTCGGCGGACCCGTGGTCCAGGTTGCAGCGGTGTTTTTGATCGCCGGCGCCCTCAATTTCGGGTACTGGTACCAGCTCAACCGGGAAAAGAAATCGATCGAAGTAAAGATGCGGGTGGCGGAGCAGAAGAATCGCGAGCTGGCCGACATCAAGGCGCGGTATGTGGAGAGGCAGAAACAAGCCGACGCCTACAAGCGTCGCGTGGATGTGATAGACCAGCTGCGCAAGAACCAGACCGGACCCGTCAATCTGCTGTCCACGATCGGCGATACGGTGAACAGCACCGAGGCGGTCTGGTTAACCAGCATGCTGGACCAGGGCGCGAGCGTTTCCATTGACGGGACGGCGCTGAGCAGCGACGCCGTGGCCAACCTGATTTCCAACCTGCAGAAAACCGGGTTTTTCCGCAACATTGAGATCAAGGAGACGTCGCAGGACGAAAGCATAAAAGACATGCAGGCGTTTCAGTTCACGTTGACCTGCGAAAAGGCGAAGTCGTAAAGGCGGAACCGACTATGAATCTTGGCGAATTATCGGGTGTGAAGATGTTGGGGACGCTGTTGCTGACGGCGGTAGTCGGCACGGGCGCCCTCTATTACACGGTCTTCAAGTCGCAGCGCGAAGAGAATGCGGTGGCGCAAACCAAGTTGCAGGCCAAGCTTCGCGAGAACGCGGAACTGGAAGCCTACCGGCCGAAACTGGCCGACATCGAGCGCCAGCTGGCCAGCTTGAAACAGCAGATGGAAATCGAGCGGCGCATCGTGCCCGATGAAAAGGAAGTGGACAATTTCATGCGTCTGGTCAGCGGGGAAGCGCGCAAGGCGGGAGTGGAGATCCGGCGCTATACCTCGCGTCCGTACGTGGCGAAAGACTTCTACACCGAAGTGCCCTTCGAAATAGAGTTCGACGGGCCGTACTACTCGATGATGGGGTTCTTCGACCGGTTAGGGAAAGTGGAGCGGATCGTAAACGTCTCGAGCCTGCTCGTGGCCTCGACGCGCACACCAGCCGTTGCGAAGGCCAAGAAAGTCTACCAGTACGCACCCAGCGAGAGTGTGGTGGCCACTTGCCTGACCACCACGTATTTCAGTCATGACCTGGAACCGGGGACGGCGGACAGCAAGGCCGGACCAGCGGTGAAGAAATAGGGGGACAGAATGAAGAAGAAGCCGATGGTCACAATTCTGGTTTCGGTACTGGTCGCGGGCTTGGCCTCGGCCCAGAGTCCCACCATCATCCAGAACACGCGCAACAAGATGAACACGGTGAGTAGCAAGGCAACGGCGGCTTCGAATGAAGCACTGGGCATTCGCAAGCCAAATCCGGCGGCGGCGAGTAGCAAGCCAGCTCCGGCCAAGCCGAGCGGTACTGCGGCGGTTGCACCGGTGAAACCGTCTTCAGCGCCCGCGAAAAATACGGGCACGGCGAAGCAGGTTCCGGCAGTCGCGGCCAAGCATAGCGCGCCCGCGAAGCCCGCCGTTAAGGCTCCGAAAGGGAATCCGCCGGCGGCGCCTACGGCAGCCAGCAAGGGCGCTTCGGGAAGCGGCCAACCCGAGGCCGCCCTGGCAGAAGCGCAGCCCGCCCTGACCAGCAAGAACAGCGCGAACGGGAGACGGGATCCTTTCATCAGTCCGGTAGTGAGCCACGCCGGAGGTTCGGGTTGCAGCACCGGCAAAAAATGTCTGGAAATCGGGGCGATCAACCTGCGGGGTGTGGTGCATGCGGAAAGCGGTTTCATCGCGGTGGTCAGTAACAGTATGAATAAAGCGTATTTTTTGCGGGAGAACGATCCGGTGTTCAACGGGTACGTGGTGAAGATCACGGGCGACTCCATTGTTTTCCAGGAAACCGTGCAAGACCGGTTGGGCAAGACGTTTACGCGGGAAGTAGTGAAGAAGATTACGACTCCGGCCGTCTAGGCCTGGAGATCAAAAGACTTTGAAGAAACACATGGGGGCGAAACGGCCTCGCATGGGGGGATAGGGAAATGCGAAAGCAACTGCTGGGTCTCATGGTTCCGCTGCTGGCGTTCGTGCTGATCGCAGCCGCGGCTGACACGACGGGCAAAGGAGTGGCAGCGGGCGCTCGATTGCAGAGGCTCGAGGTCGCCGACAGCCAGGACGGATTGCGGGTCGAGTTCAAGGCGAAGGGCACACTCGCGCCCAAATTGACGACGCTCGATTCTCCGGCACGCATCGTCGTCGACTTTCCCAACACCGTGATGGCCACGGCGCAGAGCCGCATCAGCGTTGGCCGAGACGGCGTGAAAGACGTCCGCGTCGGAATGGACGGGCAAGTTCCGCCCGCGACGCGCGTGGTCGTCGATCTCACGAGGAGTGATCTCGCCAACGGCCGCCAGCATGAACTGGTGGCGGGCCCAGACGGCAGCTACATTCTCACGATCCACGACGCCGTGCTAGCCCAACGCCAACCGGCGGCTGAGAAGCCGGTGGCCGCGGGCGCAGCGCCGAAACTGGTGTTGGCGTCAGCTCCGGTAGCTTCGGCGCCGATCACGACGGTTGCGCCCGCTACGGTCGCGGCCGAGAAGCCGGCGGACTTTGCCTTTGTCGAACCCAAGTATTCGGTCAAGGACACCCAAGCCACGCCACCGGCGGAGAAGGCGGAGGAGGCGGCGGGTCGCTTTGCCGACAAGACGGCGGCGGAACTGGTCGCCACCAATACCGTTGCCTCCATGGGACAGGCAGCGGCCAACGCGCCGGCCATCCAGCCCGCCGCAAACCTGGCGGCGGAACAAAAGGAACAGCTGGAACACAAGTCGGCGGAGAAAGGTCCCAAGTACACCGGCGAGCCAATCTCGGTCAATCTGAAAGATGTGGATCTGAAAGATTTCTTCCGTTTGATTCACGAGATCAGCGGCCTGAACGTGGTGCTCGATCCGCAAGTTCACGGCACGCTTACGATCGTTCTGGATGACGTGCCGTGGGATCAGGCGCTGGACATCGTGCTCAAGAACAACGATCTGTCGCGCCAACTGGACGGCAATGTCCTGCGCGTGGCGACGCTGGAGACCTTGAAGAGGGAAGCCGACGCCCGCCGCGCACAAATCGAATCCGAGGCGGCGGCGGTGGATAAAGTCACCATCACCCGCTTCCTCAGCTACGCTCATGCCAAGGACCTATTACTGCCGCTCAAGAAGTTCATCAGTCAGCGTGGCGATATCGTCGCGGACGAACGCACGAACGCGATCATCGTCTCCGACATTCCGTCGGTACTGCCGCAGATGGACCGCCTCATCAGCCAGATGGACCGCAAGACGCAGGAAGTCGAAATTGAAGCCCGCGTAGTGGCAGCCACTCGCAGCTTCGCGCGTGACATCGGCACGCAACTCGGCTTTGGCTGGGGCAACGGGCCAAGTTCTCTTGGCGGCGCGCCAGCCGTCGGAGGCACGCCCACCGCCATCACCGGGCTGCAGCCGTTGTACGCACAACTCACTGGCGCCGCGGGTACGATTCCGCTGTTTTCGAACCTGGGCGCAACCGGACCGACCAGCGGTATTTCTTTCACCAACGCCACCAACAACATGCGGCTCGACGTCGTGCTCACCATGGCGGAGTCGCGCGGGTTGCTGAAAGTTCTTTCCCGTCCGCGCGTGGTCACGCAGAACAACATTCAGGCGGTCGTGAAACAGGGCGTGCGCGTACCGATCGTGACCCTGGCGCAGTTGGGTGGTCCGCCAACGGTTAGCTACGTGGATGCTTTCCTGCGACTGACAGTGACGCCGCAGATCACTGCGGAAGGAACCATCTTCCTCAACGTGGACGTGGAAAATACCTTGCCGGACTTTGGCCACGAGGTGAACGGCAACCCAACCCTGATCACGCAGCAGGCGACCACGCAAGTACTGGTGACCGACGGCGGCACGGTGGTGATCGGCGGGGTCATCCAGACCCAGAACTCGCTGAACGTGGACCAGGTGCCGTTGCTCGGGAATATCCCGTACCTTGGCAACCTGTTCAAGCACCGCAGTGTGACCACTTCCAACCAGGAGCTGATTTTCTTCATTACTCCGCGCATTGTTCAGACATAAGCGCGAAGTTAAGACGAGCCACAGCCGCCGGTTTTTCGGAGAACCTGCCGAGAACCGGCGGCTTTGCTTTTAGGTGTCAGGTCTCAGGTGTCAGGTCCTCAGGAAAACCGTTTACGGCTCGCTCATAATTTTTGTTGACATCGAATCCAATCAAGACTTCGCATTTGTCTGACACCTGACACCTGACACCTGACACCTGACACCTGACACCTGACACCTGAGTCCTGACACCTGCTTCTTGCTACACTCCTGCCATGGATCATGCTGGCCGCCTGCGTCGTCTTCGGTATGGGATGGAAGAGAACGATCTGGACTTGCTGCTGGTGACGCATCTTCCGAATATCCGCTATCTGTGCGGTTTTACTGGCAGCGCAGCGGCTTTGATGGTCGCCGATCGCGGGTCCATCCTTTTTACGGACGGCCGCTACCGCACCCAGGCGCGGGAGGAAGTCAAGGGTGCGAACGTCGAGCATGTCAGAATTGTCATCACGCGGAAGTCTCCGCTGGTGGCGGCAGCGGAGTGGCTGGCGGAGCATAAACGAGGTTCGGCGCCCCCATGCGTAGGTTTCGAGCCGGAGTCGATCAGCGCCGGCATGCGCGACCGGCTGGCGTCTGTGCTGAAGGGTAGGGCACGCCTGCGCTCCGCGCCGCCGCTGGTCGAGCGTGCCCGCATGGTCAAGGACGCTGACGAGATCCTCCGCATCCGGCGAGCCGTGGACCTCGGCGCTAGTCTCTTCCGCATCGCACGCGAGAAAATTCGGCCCGGCGTGAGTGAAGTCGAAGTCGCGGCTGCCATGGAATACGAAGCCCGTTGTGCCGGGGCCGAAGGCATGTCGTTTCCAACGATCCTGGCTTCCGGAAGTCGCTCGGCGATCGTGCACGGCCGAGCATCTAACGCACGCCTGCCCCGCCAAGGGTTCGTGGTCTGTGATTTTGGTGTTATACTCACCGGTTATTGCTCGGACCGCACCGAACTCTGCATGTCGGACGGCCTTCGGGAGAAGCACGAAGCTTGTACGAAGCTGTGCTGGAGGCGCAGCAGGCCGCGATCTCGGTGGTTCGTCCGGGCGTGACTGCGGCCGAAATCGATCGCGCCGCGCGTGCTGTGCTCCGGAAGCGCAAATTGGCCCGGTACTTCACCCATTCGACCGGGCATGGTTTAGGATTGGAAATCCACGAGTTGCCCAGGCTGGCGGCGGGGCAAACCCAGAAACTGGAACCGGGAATGGTCATTACAATTGAGCCCGGCGCCTACGTTGCGGGGAAGTGGGGCGTACGGATCGAAGACGTAGCGGTCGTTACCTCTTCGGGCTGCGAAGTGCTGATGCCCACAGACAAAGAACTGGTTATTATTTAGCAGGTTAGTACTCATAGAGACGCGGCTGGACGCGTCTTCTGCCGCAGAGCGAAACGGGGCAAGCCCCGTCTCTACAGACAAAAGAACGCAACAGAACCGGAGCGGAACCCGCCCTCATCCATGAACCAAAAAGAGCTGAAAGAGCTGATCGAGTTCTTAATCGAAAAGGATATTGCCGAATTTGAGTTAGAGCGCGGCGATGTCAAGGTGAAGATCAAGCGCGCGGCCGAACCGGCGCCGGTAGCGTTGCCGGATTCCCGGTACATTACGGTTCATCCCGCGCCGCTTGAGGCGGGCGTCCACCTTGCCCCTTCCGCACCGGCCAGGGTCGACCTCGCCGCCGCGGCTGCGCCAGTCCCCGTGCCGGAAGAAGATCTGCACATTGTGCGGTCGCCGATTGTGGGCACGTTTTACGAAGCGCCTTCGCCCGGGGCCCCACCCTTCGTCAAGGTCGGCGACACGTTGGAAGTGGGCCAGGTATTGTGCATTGTCGAAGCGATGAAGCTGATGAACGAAATCGAATGTGACGCGGCGGGAGAGTTGGTCAAGAAACTTGTCGCCAACGGTCAGCCCATTGAATACGGACAGGAGATGTTCGCCATCCGGCCGGCAAAATAAGCTCTCAGCTCTCGGCTCTCGGCTCTCAGTGAAATCCAGTGCTGTAAGTCATGAGATTTCCTGAGAGCTGAGAGCTGACAGCTGAGAGCTTTCACATCATGTTCAAGAAGATTCTGGTAGCGAATCGCGGCGAGATTGCGCTGCGCGTCATTTGCGCCTGCAAGGAACTCGACATCCGCTCGGTGGCCATCTATAGCGAGGCAGACCGGAATTCGCTCCACGTGCGCTTTGCCGATGAAGCGATCTGTATCGGCCCGCCGCAACTGGCACAGAGTTATCTCAACATTCCGGCGGTGATCAGCGCGGCCGAGATCGCGAACGTGGACGCCATCCACCCTGGTTATGGCCTGCTTTCCGAAAACGCCAGCTTCGCGGAAGTCTGCGAGGCCTGTCATATCAAGTTCATCGGCCCCACTCCCGATGTCATCCGCTTGATGGGCGAAAAAGAAAAAGCTCGAGCCGCCATGCAACAGCATGGGGTGCCGATCCTCCCCGGCTCGGATGGCGTGGTCGCCTCCGATGGAGAAGCGCGCGAGTGGGCGGCGAAGATCGGATTTCCGGTCATCCTCAAGGCCACAGCGGGCGGCGGCGGGCGCGGCATGCGCATTGTGCGCAATGAAGAGGAATTGCCTGGGTTGTACCGGCAGGCGCAGTCCGAGGCTTCGGCCGCCTTTGGCAATGGCGATCTTTACCTGGAACGCTATGTCGAGCACCCGCGCCACATCGAATTCCAGGTGCTGGGCGACGAGCACGGCAATGTCGTCAGTCTGGGGGAACGCGAGTGCTCGATTCAGCGGCGCCACCAGAAGTTGCTCGAAGAATCGCCGTCGGTGCGGATGACGCCCGAGCTGCGGCAGGAAATCGGAGACATCATCGGCAAAACGCTCGCCCAAGTCGGCTACCACAATGCCGGCACTATAGAGTTTCTTATGGACAAAGACCGCCGGCTTTACTTCATCGAGATGAACACGCGCATCCAGGTCGAGCATCCGGTCACCGAAATGGTCACGGACGTGGATCTGGTCAAGAGCCAGATCATGATTGCGGCGGGCGAGAAGCTAGCCGATGTGTTGCACGGCCCTATCGTTCATCGCGGACATGCGATTGAGTGCCGCATCAATGCCGAACATCCGGAAAAGTTCACGCCCTCGGCGGGGAAAATCACGACGTTCAATCCTCCGGGAGGGACGGGCGTGCGCATCGATACGGCCGCCTATGCCGAAGGCACGATTCCTCCTTACTATGATTCGCTCATTGCCAAGCTGGTGGTGCGAGGCAAGGATCGCAGCGAAGCCATCTCGCGCATGAGTCGCGCTTTGGAAATGTTTATCGTGGAGGGAATCTACACCACGATTCCGCTGCACCGGCGGATACTGGCGGACGCGGATTTCCGCGCGGGCAATTTCGATACGGGATTTATTGAGAAATTTCTGGCGAAGAAATCGGAGATGGCAGGGTGAGGAAGGCTGCACATGACAGGCACAGCAAAGACAATGGACGACCTTCCCCAATTCAAAGTGTCCGCCGTGCGGCATGGCGTGAACCGCGACGGTGGGCGCACGGACTTCGAACTTGTGGGTGTATTTGACCGAACCGAAGGCGTCAACGAAGGTCAGTGCTGGCTGCTGATTCGCCTAAAAGACGCTCTTAATGACTTCACCGGTGAGCTGAGATTTCTTGAAGCCGGCACGTGTGCCGCAGTCTATCAAACCTCCGAAGAGCCTATGCCCGATGCGGTTGGCTTGACACTTGTCTATCTGAGCCCTCAGTGGGAGCCGTATCACGTCTGGATGGTCACCGAGCCGAATTGGAGATGGGACAGAAGAGTGTTCCACGCGACCGACGCCACTGCCCAGAGAATTAAGGGAAATGGTGTCTCCATTATTGACGGACAGGAAGTAAGGGAATGGATCGAGATCAAGAATATTGGGAAAGGCAGTCACCTTTCTAGATATTATCCGGTCCTTCCTGACGGCAGAACGACTCTTCCGCCGATCGGTCCCGGCGGCATCATCAGAGGTGGGTGGGATCATATTCACTGTCAGATCTGCGACGAGCGCATCGTTGCGGAAAGCTACGGATACATAGATCCAGGGGAGCACTGGGTCTGTGAGGCGTGTCACGACAAGTATTTCGTAAGCCACGACCTGTCGTTTATCAAGAAATGAATCAACTTCCCCGGCTCTATCCAATTCTCGACGCTGGGTGTTTCCCAGACTCGCCCGGAATGTTCGCCGTCGTCGAAGAACTCGCTGCCGCTGGCTGCACTCTGCTGCAGTACCGCAACAAGTCCGGAAGCCCCCGGCAAATGCTCGACCAAGCTCGTGAACTCAAGGCGCGTCTTGGAGCGAGCGTCAAACTCATCATGAACGACCGCGCCGACCTCTGCCTGGCTGCGCAATATGACGGCCTTCATGTTGGGCAGGATGATCTGTCCCCCGAGGCGGCTCGGCGGATCATTGGGCCCGATCGCTGGCTGGGAGTATCCACGCACAATCCAGAGCAACTGGCAGAGGCCGATAAAACTTCCGCCGACTACCTTGCGATTGGTCCCGTCTTTGCGACCGGCAGCAAGGCCCACCCTGACCCGGTCGTGGGACTCGAAGGGGTGCGCCGGGCAAGGGAACTGACGCGCAAGCCGCTGGTCGCCATCGGCGGCATTACCCGGGCCAACGCCCGTTCCGTCATCGAAGCGGGAGCCGATGCCGTGGCGGTGATATCCGACTTGTTACGGGATCCACGCAAATCAGCAGAGGAATTTTTGAGGGTTCTAAGGTAAAGTTGGGAAGCTCTTGTAGCGGCGTAGTGCCCAGCCCCAAAAGGGGCATCGGCTCCGAAGGTCTGGTGGCATCGCTGAAGCGATGCCCTGATACGAAGCCTTGGTTTTCAGCAGCCTTTTAGGAGGTTCGTGAGCACGAACGTTCAGCATCCCGCTTCCGCCACGCGCGCCGACGATTGGGCGCTTCACAGCCATCAAGACAAAGAGCTCGTCCAAGGTCTCGGCCTGACCAGCGCGACCATGCTGGTGATGGGCTCGATGATCGGGTCGGGCATTTTCATTGTCTCCGCCGAGATTGCTCGCGAGGTCGGTTCGCCCGCGCTGCTGATTGGCGCCTGGCTTATCACCGGCTTTCTCACCATTGTCGGCGCGCTGGCCTACGGCGAGCTGGCTGCCATGATGCCGCGGGCGGGCGGACAGTACGTCTATCTGCGCGAGTCGCTCGGCCCACTCTGGGGCTTTCTCTACGGATGGACCCTGTTTCTTGTGATTCAGACCGGCACGATCGCGGCCGTGGGCGTGGCGTTTGGGAAATTCCTCGGCATCTTCTGGCCGGCCATCTCTTCCAGCCATTGGATTGTCCACTTGTGGAAAGTGCCGAAGTTTGCGGTCGGCCCGATGATGCTTGGCGGCATGGATGTGGGACTGAATACGCAGAACCTGGTCGCCATCCTGATAGTGGTTGTGCTGTCGGTAATTAATATCTTTGGCGTTAAGACGGGCGCTTTCATCCAGAACATTTTCACCACGGCGAAAGTGTCGGCGCTGCTGGGACTGGTCCTCCTCGGAATTTTTCTAGGACGGAATGCGCAGGCCGTGGCCGCGAACTTCGGGGCAAATTTCTGGAAGAGCGCCGGGCTAGGTGCTTTGCATGATGTGGGCGCTGGCTCGGGAAAAAGCGTGCTGGTTTCGACACTTACGGTGCTGGCGATCGCGCAGGTCGGATCGCTGTTTTCCGCGGACGCCTGGAACAACGTTACGTTCACCGCCGGCGAGGTGAAAAATCCCAGCCGGAATCTTCCGCTGTCGCTGGCGCTTGGTACGGGCGTGGTGATCGCGCTGTATATAGGGTGCAACTTTATTTATCTGGGAGCGCTGCCGCTGTGGGGCAGCCCTACAGGTTCAACGCTGGTTGAGCGCGGAATTCAGTTTGCCAGTGAAGATCGCGTAGCGACAGCGGTCATTACGCAGATGTTCGGTTCCATTGGCGGAGCACTGATGGCGGTTGCCATCATGATTTCCGGCTTTGGCTGCTGCAATGGCCTGATTCTAGCCGGGGCCCGCGTCTACTACGCCATGGCGAAGGATGGCCTGTTCTTTCGCAGCGTTGCCCGGCTGCATCCCGGCTACAAGACGCCCGCGGTTTCGCTGATGGTGCAGATGGTTTGGACGTGCGTGCTCTGCATCTCCGGCAGTTACGGCCAGCTCCTGGACTACATTATTTTTGCGGTGCTGGTGTTCTACATTCTGACAATTTTCGGACTCTTCGTCTTGCGCCGGACTCATGCCGATGCCGAGCGTCCGTACAAAGCCGTCGGATACCCCATTCTGCCCGCCGTCTATATCGTGATGGCTTTGTTTATTGATGTGGTGCTGTTACGCTACAAGCCGCAATACACCTGGCCGGGACTGATCATCGTTCTGCTCGGCATTCCCGTGTACTACATCTGGCGTCCGCGAACCCAGACAACTTTGGATTAACTGACAGGAGAGACGCACCTCATGACTGACCTCTTTGCGAAAAAGCCGATCGAGCTTCTCTTGGAGGAGGCGCGAGAGACTGGCTCGCATAGCTTGAAACGTACACTGGGTGTATTCCAGCTAACGGCGCTCGGCGTAGGCGCGGTGATTGGAGCCGGAATCTTCGTGCTCTCGGGATTGGGCGCTCACTATGCTGGCCCGGGCCTGATGCTCTCTTTCGTGCTCTCCGGGTTGGGTTGCGCTTTTGCTGCCCTCTGCTACGCGGAGTTCGCGGCGATGATCCCATTGGCGGGCAGCGCTTATACCTACGCTTATGCCACGCTGGGCGAGATTTTTGCCTGGATCATCGGATGGGATCTCACGCTCGAATACGCCATGGGCGCCAGCACCGTGTCCTCCGGTTGGTCAAACCACTTCATCGAATTACTCGATATTTTTCATATCAAGATGCCCTTGTGGCTGGCGTACGACCACTGGACTGGCCTCCACACCGCGGAGGATATCGTGGCTCGCCAGATGGCACTCGCCTCCGATCCCACGCTGGTGGCCGGCACTCAGGCTTTTCTCGAAAAAAAGATGGCGATCATGGCAGCACAATCGCCGGAGTTGTTGCAGAAAGCTCACGATCTGTTAAGCGCGCCGCATCTGTTCGGATATGAAATCGGTCTCAATCTCCCGGCCTTCGTGATCGCTCTGGTGATTACGGCGATCCTGGTCATTGGCATCAAGGAGAGCGCCCGTTTCAACGCCACCATCGTTACCATTAAGGTTGCGGTTGTTCTTTTTGTCATCGGCCTCGGCGCCCGCTACGTCAGCGCCAGCAACTGGGGGGCGGACTGGTCAAGTTTCGCGCCCTACGGATTCTCCGGAATCGGCGCCGGAGCGGCCTACATCTTCTTCGCCTACATCGGATTCGATGCCGTTTCCACCACCGCGCAGGAGGCTAAGAATCCGCAGCGCGATCTTCCGATCGGCATCATTGCTTCGCTGCTGATCTGTACGGTGCTGTATATCGCGGTCGCCGCGGTTCTAACCGGGATGGTGCCGTGGAAAGAGGTCAACATCGAAGCTCCGATTGCGCGTGCGTTCCTGGACCGTGGCCTGACCGGCGCATCCCACATCATTACACTGGGCGCGTTGGCCGGTCTCACCAGCGTGATGCTCGTCATGCTTCTGGGGCAGACGCGCGTGTTGTATTCCATGGCCAACGACGGACTTCTGCCTAAGAAATTCTTCGCTGATGTTCACGAGCGCTTCCGGACGCCGTGGAAGAACACGATGCTCGTGGGGTTGCTGGCGGCAATCGTGGGTAGCCTGACGCCCATCGACGATATCGGAAAAATGGTGAACATTGGAACTTTGCTGGCGTTTGTGATTGTTTGCATCGCGGTCCTGGCCCTGCGACGAACCAACCCCGGACAACCTCGTCCCTTCCGGACACCATGGGTGCCGTTTGTGCCAGTTATGGGCATCCTCTTCAACGGCTACATGATGTACAAACTCGGCTGGATCAACTGGGCGCGCTTGATTATCTGGCTGATTATTGGACTGGTGGTTTATTTCACGTATAGCCGGAAGAACAGCCGCGTGCAGGCGGCGCTCGAAGGCCGCAAGGCAACGTAAGTAGAGACGCGGCTCGCCGCGTCTCTCGGGGATTTGGCTACTGCTCCTGCGCTTTCCGGGCCATCGCGGTGACCAGCCGGCGCGGGCCAAAGCGCACCGATTGCGCCAGCAGCCAGTTCTTGAATCCTGAAATGACCACCGGTTTTCCGGCCATCAATGCCTGATAGCCGTCTTCGGCAACCGTACGCGCATCCATCGAACCAAACTTCAAGAAGCGCTGGGCGGTGGCGTTCGCGCGTTTGTGGAACTCCGTGGCCGTTGCGCCCGGGCAGAGGCAAGTTATCGTGATGCCTGTACCGTGAAGCTCGTTGGCCAGCGCCTCTGACAAATGCAGGACGTATGCCTTGGTCGCAAAATATACGGCCATCAGCGGCCCCGGTTGAAACGCCGCAGTGGACGCCACGTTCAGGATGTGTCCAGTCTTTCTCTCAATCATTGCCGGGAGATACAGGCGAGTTAGGTGGGTGAGTGTCGTTACGTTGAGTTGGATCTGGTGCAGGCATTCTTCCAGATCGTTTTCGGCAAAGAAACCGTACTGTCCGAATCCGGCGTTATTGACCAGAACATCAACTTGAATGTCGGCGCGCGATGTCTGATCCAGCACATAAGCGGGCGCACCGGGTTCGGTCAGGTCGGTGGCCAGAATCAGCGAACGGGTGCCGTGGGCTTTCTCCAATTCGGATGCGAGTTGGCGCAGTTTGTCTCCGGTGCGGGCGACGAGAACCAGGTTGTAACCTTCGCGGGCGAAGATGCGGGCGAATTCCACTCCGATGCCGAACGAGGCGCCGGTGATGAGAGCGGTCTTGCGGTCAGCATTCAGCATTTAGCAAGTAGCACTTAGCATTTAGTGAACAAACAAAAGCGGGTCCGGAGACCCGCCCTTGGAGCTTGCAATGTCGAGCTACACCAGCGCCGGTTCCACTCCGTAGATCGGGTGCCACGAGGTTGCGGCCTTCAGTTTTTCGTTGACGTTATTGATGTTCTTTACGCCTTCATCTTCCAACCACTTGCGGAAAGCGCCGGCGCCGTGTTTCGCGTAGACGGGGATGCCGTCTTTCCAAGTGGCCCGTCCGCAGAGCACGCCATTGAATTTCACACCCGACTCGGCGGCCAGCTCCAGCGACTCGGTGAACTCGGAATTGCTCACGCCCGCCGACAGATAGATGAATGGCTTGGTGGCAACCACCGCTGCCTCATGGAAAAATTTCATGGCTTCATGTTTTGAGTAGGCCTTTTCACCTTTGTAGGACTTGGTTCCTTCCACAAACTTCATGTTGATCGGGACTTCGACCTTCATGACGTCGACGCCATAGCGTTCTTTGGTGAACTCGCGCATGCTTTCAATGACCGCCTTCGGCTTCTTCTTCGCGAAATCGAAACCTTTCTCGTCCTCGCCTTCTTCGTAAGTGACGAACTCCAGAAAAAACGGGATGTCATTGGCACGGCATTCATCGCCCAGCCGCTCGACCCAGGCGTGTTTCCTGTCGTTAATTTCTTTCGGATCAAACGGTGTGTAGTAGAGCAGAATCTTGACGCAATCCGCGCCCGCTTCTTTCAAGCGGCGCACCGACCAATGATCGAGCAGATCGCCGAGGCGTCCCGGTCCCGTCTTGTCGTAGCCGGTTTTTTCATAGGCCAGCAGCAGGCCGGCGTTTCTGGCACGCCGCTTCGAAGCCGGCAGCCCCCATTCGGGATCAAGCAGGATGGCGCTGGCATGGGGCGTTAGGACCTCGCTCACCAAAATTTTGAATTCTTCCATCATGGCGTCAGAAACCGCCGAACCTTTTTCCTTGGCGAGAGACTTCTGCAGCGAGCCGCGCTGGTCCATCGCGGCGGCGGCGATTATGCCGCGCTCATTCGATACAGCCTTCATTCCCGCGAGTTTGCCGGGGCTAAGTTTCATAATTCCTCCAGAGAATATTCTTTAGATGAGTTCAGTGTAACGGCCAATTCTAAACCAAAAGCAGGCGCAAGGGCGGGACACGCGAACGATTCGCCGCCGAAACGCGGCGAGGCGCCGTGAAGCACTCGATCCCGGAATTAACGATTCGGGAACTCATAGCGCAGGCCGATGCGGACCAGAATGGGAGGGCCAAGGCTCGGAACCGTCGGAGGGTTCCCGTTCGGCACGATGGTTAGAGCCGTGTAGTAGCGCTGATTGAACATATTTTCAGCGGCGGCGAAGACTTCCACACCTCGGCCGAGCGAGCGACCGAGATAAAGGTCGACGGTAAAGAATTTCTTCAACAGCAAAGAGTTCTGGTCGTTATCGAATTGCTGGCCGACGAAGGTCCCTTCCACGTTGGCGGTCATGATCTTGGGATTCACATAGCGAGCCTGTACAGTGAACTGCTGATGCGGGACCTCGGGTATCCAATTTCCCACGAGCGATGGGTTCAGCGCGTTTGGTGTGAAGCCGGATACCACGGCGTGGGCGAACTGGTAACCTCCCGCGAACTGAAGCGCGCTGCTGACGCGGAATTCGCCGTCGAGATTCACGCCGGTCGAGATCGTGCGATCGACGTTCTCTTTCTCGGCCAGGATCGGGTTCGACGTGTTGTTGACGGTGACGTTCACGATGGCATCCGTGATGTCGTTCCAGAAAAATGTCGCCCGCAAATTGAGGCGGTCGGAAAGCAGGCTTTGCCGGACTCCCGCTTCGACTCCAGTCAATCGCTCGGCAACCAGAGCGGGGTTGCCGTCGGTCAGGGTGTTGCCTTGGCGAAAATTGCGATAGAGCTCGTTCAGGGTCGGCGCGCGGAAGGCGCGATAACCCGAAGCGGTGAGCGAAGTGCCGTGTCCGAGGTGGTAGAGCAGCGATACACGCGGGTTGAGCGCGTCGGACGTCCGCTCGGGGTAGGGCGTGATTGCCGTGCCGCTCGAATTAATTGTGATGAGCCGTGCATCGAGGTCGCTCCAGTGGTCGTAGCCGAGAGAGAGGTTCGCGATGAGCTTCGGGCCAAGTTGAAAAATGTCTTCTCCGAAAATCCGCGTCGTGCGCTCGTGTCCGCCGCTCAGGGTGGTTCCGTTCGGAACCCCAGCCTTGAAGAGGTCCTCGTCGCTGGAACCATGCACTGCTCGCATTTCGAACCCGGCCACAAGCGTCTGCACTCGGCCGACCGGACGCGACCATTGCAAGCTGCCACCGAGCGCTTGCGACGGAACAGACTGCGCGTCGGTGAGCGTCTCGGAATCGCGGCCCGCCGCAACCGCTGAGAAAGTCTGAGAGTACGATTCGAAGAGTCCGAAGAGGCGAGCCGAAATCGCTCCCACGCTTTTCGTTTCGTAATTCACTCCGCTTGAGAAGTCGCCCAATTGCGTGTTGTTCAGCTGGATCACCGTGCCGTTGTGCCGGTCTTCGTTGAAGAACGAACCGCGAGCAAAGAAACGGCTGAAGTCGCCAAAATGGCGGCCGAGTTCGACCGTGGTCAGTTCGTGGCGGGAGTTGGCGGGCGAATCGACGGTCCCGCGCAGGGACTCAGGCACCGGAATATAGCCATTCGTTCGGAACAGGTCGGTAGAGGCGGAACCGTACCAAGGCCCCAGTCGAGTTCCAGCCCATAACGACAACTCGGGCGTGTTTTCACTTCCCCAGGAGCCTTCGGCGGAGATCGCGGTCTGTTCGGGCTGGCGGGTGCGGAACTGAATCACGCCGCCCATGGCGGTCGAACCATAAAGGCTGGCGTCGGCGCCTCCGCGGACGACTTCGACGTCGCTGATGGATTCACGGACGACGCGGTCCCAGTAAACCCATCCGCCGAAGGGGTCGTTGAGCGGAATGTCGTCGACGATCACGAGAGCGCGGCTGGCGCCGCTGGCGCCGACTCCACGCATGGAAACGCCCTGCGTGCCGGGATTCGCGGTGCGGCTGCTGGAACGGCGAAACAGCGTGAACCCCGGAACCTCGCGCAGCGCGTCATCCAGCGTAAGCGGCGCCGAAGAGGCCAGATCGTCGTGCGAGATAGTTACGCTGTCGGCGGGAGAATCCTCCAGCGCGACGTTGATTCGGGCGGCGGTGACGAGAACGTGCTGGTTGGCGTAGTCTGCTTCAAATTGCGGGTGGAGGACGAGTTTAAGCTGTAGTTCATGATTCCAGGGGCGCTGGAGGGGAAGGAATCCAGCCGCTCTGGCGGAAATCGAGCCGGAGGCTACGGCGATTTCGAGTTGGAATTGTCCGGCCGAATTCGTCTGAGCGGCAGCGTGGTAGTTGCCGCTGGTGAATTCGACGCGCGCGCCGGCGATGACGGCTCCTGTGGGATCTTCAACGACACCAGTGACCGATGAAGGCGAGGCTTGCCCAAAGGCAGCCAACGCGGTGAACACAAGACACGCGCTGGCGAGCAGGCCACGGATGAAGGCCGGCCGCGACGGAGCCTGTCGCAAGCCCCCGACGCTCACCTCCAGCGCATTGCCCTGGCCGAAGTTCATTGCCTCAGAGCCAGCGTTCCGAGCAGCGTCTGCTGCTTGGCGATCAGCGAATGAATGCCCTGGCGGGCGAGCGACATCATCTTTGCGAGTTGAGCGTCGTCGAACACCTGGTGCTCGGCGGTCGCCTGCAGTTCAACGATCTTATTGCCCGCCGTCATGACGAAGTTCATGTCCACGTCGGCGCGCGAGTCTTCTTCGTAGTTCAGATCGAGAAGAACTTCGCCGTCTACGATGCCTACGCTGATTGCGGCGACAAAATCTTTGATCGGGGCTGCGCTCAATGTTCCCGCGTCGATCAAGCGGTGCAGAGCCAGGCCCAGCGCGACGAATGCCCCGGTGATCGATGCCGTTCGTGTGCCTCCGTCGGCCTGGATCACGTCGCAATCGATCCAGATGGTCCGCTCGCCCAGGCGCTTCAAATCGGCCACCGCGCGCAGCGAGCGTCCGATCAGGCGTTGAATCTCCTGGGTGCGCCCGCTGGGCCGTCCCTTGGCCGATTCTCGCGGGGTGCGGGTAAGGGTTGAGCGCGGCAGCATGCCGTACTCGCCGGAGATCCATCCCTTACCTGAATTGCGCAAGAAGGTTGGTACCGCCTCCTCGACCGAAGCGGTGCAGATGACGCGGGTGTTTCCCATCTCAATCAGCGCCGAGCCCTCCGCCGTCGAGATGAAGTCGGGAATGATGTTGACGGGACGAATCTGGTCGGCGGTGCGGTTATCGCTGCGGAAGATCATCGTGGGAAATTCTACCAGCCGGCGGCAGGATTGCCCCCTGTGGTTTCGATGCTGTCTTCCACCCTGGAACCCTCGCCAACCATGCGCAGTTGCAAAGCCATAGCGTGCTTGGGCTTTCTTCCTCTCGCAATAACACACACCGCCCATATTCTTAAGAAGTCGCAGCCGGAAGAACTTTTAGCAGCTTCGCGACTACCCCTGTGGCATAACGCTCAGTCACCGGCCAGCGCTGGAGTATCCGGTTGCTGGCTCTCATGGCCGCAACGCTCTTCGAGGGCAGCACACGGGAGATCAACGGTACGAACGGCAGCCGGAAATAACGGGTGTCCTCAACCTTGAAAGGCTGGATCATGATGGCCCATTCTTCCCGGGTCAGAGGGTGCTCGTACTCCGAAATGTCTTCCGCTGCGGGCAACAAACTGCGCACCCAGGCATAGCCCCTGGAAAATCGGACAGGCTCCTTGAGGATAATGGCTCCATTCTTACGGAGAACCCTCCACATTTCGTTGCGAACAATTTTTATGTCGAGATGGTGAATCAACGCCATACAGAAGATGATGTCGACAGACTCATCCGGTAGCCCGGTCTCGTATGCCGAACCGACCATGACGGAGGCTTCAAGGTTGGCGTCCGTCAAGCGCTTCTCAGCGATGGCAATCAGGTCGGGAGAGATATCCATGGCAATAACGCGAGCGCCGCGCTCCAGCATTGGGACAATGTTTTCCCCGGTGCCGCAGCCGAGGTCGACCACAGTCTTGCCCCGAACGTCCCCCAGCAAGTGAAAAGCGTACTCCAGTCCGTAGGGCGTATCGGCGGGAGGATTCAGGTAGCGCTCAATCTGAGCTCGATCGAGAGGCTTGAGAACGATCTTACTGGCCTCGGACGCGCTGCGTTCAATCTCGGCTCGATCGCGCTCTGATAATTGAGAGTTCGTCATCGTTGCCCTCCAGTGCCTCCGGTCGCGTCGCAGTTCGCTCAGAATAAGACATAAAACTGAATTCCGGGTAGTTACTTTTGGCGCTATAGGATTGCGCGTCCAATGATCGCAAGCTCCGCCTTACTGACTACCCGCCTGCTCAACCGTGATCACATCGAATGACTGGGTAAGGTCCGCATGTCCCGCGAGCGTGTCCCGGGTTTTACCCTCGACCAGGATGTTGACCCGATTTATTCCAGGAACATTCACGGCCAGCGTTTCCACCAGCGAATTCACGGTGAGCTGCTCGCTGAGAATGCCGGAGCGGTGCTGGTCCGCGAAGGCGGCATTAAGGTCAATCACGGCAGCACCGGGATCTACGAGGAAAATGCTGCGGATGTCCGCGGCTGGAGCCAGAGGATGGACGGCGCCCGGTTCCTGGTAGATGCGCAGGAGCGCGCGCAACAACTCTTCTGCTCGCTGCTGGCGCCCTCCGGGAAGAGGAATCTGCGCCGATCGCGCCCGCAGTATGCCGGCCACGTCATCGGCCACATATAGAGTCACTGTTTCCGTCGGGCCAGAAGCTGGGGGAGCGACTGGGGCCGCGTCGGCCGCGGCATACTCGAATTCCCCCGCGCGTCGCCGCATTTGGCGCAAGTAGATACCCATCGACACCACCAGCACCAGCAACGCCGCGATAGCGATCAGAAGATGGCGGGGGATCATGGTCGGACCCCTTGATCAGTTGATCGGGTGATCTGGCGATCGGGCGTTCGAAGGTCAAAGGCCTTTGATTTCAGATGATCCGATGGCCCGATGACTCGATGGCTCGATTTGTTCATCATGGTTGGTACCTTCATGGCTGAGCCACTAAGCGGTCGCGGACAGAAACCACCGCATCTGCGATCGCGGAGGCGGCGCGTTGTTGATAGTTGGCATTGGTCAAGTCGGCGATGCCATCCGGTCCGGGGGCCAGTTCCACTGCGACCGCCGGCATGAGCACGTTGTTGAGGGGCCGCAGGGAAGCGGAAGATGCTCGAGCCGGAAACTCTCTTTTCTGCATCTCGGCGACGATTGCCGCCGACACGCTCCGGCTGACGGGCAAGGCCGGAGCCTGCGCCGCATTCCACGGATGAAATGCTCCATTGCTCGGTCCTTCCACGGGCAGTAGCGCGGTGTAGACGCGGGCTCCGCTGCCCTGGGATGTCGCATGCAGGCTGATGTAGATACCAGCGTGGGCGACGTTGGAGGCGGCGGCCCGCTGATCCAAGGTCGAACTGCTATCCCCCTCGCGCAGCAACGCAACCCCAAATCCTCGAACCTCCAGTTCATGGCGCAGCAGCCGCGCAAATCCGAGCGTGACGTCTTTCTCGGCCAGCGTGTCGGTCAACGCCGCGCCTCGTTCGTCGCCACCGTGTGCGGGGTCGACCACAGCCAGAACGCGCCGCACGTTGGGGGTGGAATTGCCCGGGGCAATGCTTGCAGAGGGTGGGGCTTGCGGATTCTGCGATCCGGCAACACTCGGTGTGGCGGGTGCTTGGGAGACAACAGAAATGATGATCGCTTTTCTATCGTTGTTGAAGCTTGCCATCAGCGGCTGGGTGGCAGCTACGTCTAATTCGGCGTCACCGTTGGACTCGGAGTAACCGGCCTGGGTGATGACCTGGTTGTCAAAGGAAATCGATGGGCTCCCGGAAGACACGATCGGGTCCCGCTTAAAGACCATGCGCAGCTTGCCCGGTTCAGTGGAGATCGTCGGGTTTACGGGTGCGCTAAAGTTTAGAACCAGCCGGGGCGGGTTGCTGGCGTCCAGTTGAAAACTGAATTGTGTGCGGATATCGCCGATGAACAATCGGCGCGCGCTTTCGTGAAAATCAGCTGGCGTTCCCAGGAAGCGCGGCAGCAACACCCCAAGCGCGCTCAGGGCAACCAGTCCGCGCGAGTTTTCAATCAGGAATGGGGACCCAAAATCGAAAATGCGCCCACGAATCGTGGCCCGCGTCTTTCCCGCAACGAACTCGGCCTCCACCGCATTGTATCGAAGGTTCCACCGCCGGCCGTCCGTTCGGGTGCTGACGCGGCCCAGTGGTTCCAGAAGTTCGAGCAACCCGACATACTCGTGGCCCGCACGTTCCAGAACCGGAAGCGTATAAATAGCGACCGGGGAATAGACCGAGATGTGCTTTTCGTCCGCGGAAGGCGCCGCGGACAGAAGCGAAACGCTGGCCAACAGGATGGCCAGGGCCTTTTTCGTGGTGGTGGAGGGGACTTCCGCTAGCACTCTAGTTTGCTACTCCAGCGCATAGATCGTGAGACCACTTAGCAACTTGGGATAGAAATCGGTGGACTTCTGAGGCAACACTTCACCGGCGAAGGCGAGATTGCGAACCTGCTCGATGCGCACCGGATTCATCAGGAACGCTACCTGGACCTTTCCACTTTGCACCTGCGCCAGCGCTTCCGCCGTCTCGCGACAATAGGAAACGTTCTCCTGGTTGCGAATGGACCCTTCCGAGATCTTCAGTACGCCCTCCAACAGGCACTTGTGCAATTGCACGACGTCGAGCGCTTGTTGACGCAGAGAAAGATTTCCGAATACCCGAGTGCCAATGCTGTTGGGCGTGTGCAGCAGGAACGCGCGCCCGGCGGTGACCGCGAGCAGCGCGGTTCCCGCGTGTCCGGCCTGCCGCAGAATGGCGGTGGCGCGCGCGGCATCGATTCCGGCATCGACCTCTTCCAGGTTGAAGAACCTCCGCGCCTCCGCCTGAAAATGCGGGGCCGAAAAAGACGGCAGGCCAAACACGAGCCGGTGCGTCGGCAAAATCAGGAGACGCGCGCGATCCTTATCAGAACCATCCATGTCGGCGAAGGTCATCATCACGGAGTCGTACGGAGCGGGCAGTCCCGTCCCGGTGTCCGCCGCGAATAGACGCTCGCTGCGGTAAGCGAGGGCAGTTTCATAGCGATGGTGGCCGTCGGCGATTATCAGCTTCCGATCACGCATCTGCTGCTGCACTGAGGTAATGATCGAGGCGTCGGAAATCTTCCAGACGCGGTGCACCACGTCATACTCGTCGGTGACCTCGATGTCCGGAGACAGGTCAGGGGCCGCCGAATCGAGAAGGGAATCCACCTTTCCCCCTCCGCTGTAGAGCATGAAGATTTGCCCAAAGTGGGCTCGACTGGCACGCAGCAGGTCGAGCCGGTCGGCCTTGGGTTTGGCCAGCGTTTGCTCGTGCCGGAACACCACCCCGGCGGAATAGTCCTCGATCCGGCCGAGACCAATGAAGCCGACCCGCTCAGCTTGCACGCCTGTTCCGGGAACCTTAAACGTTTGGGAATAGCGGTAGAGGGAAGGCTCCGGATCCCGTCGCAAAACTCCCGTCTGGCGCCAGTTCTGGAACAGCAGCGCCGCCCTGGTGTAGACGTTCTCCTTCTCCCCGTCGCCGGGCAGCCGTTTTCCAAGAATGATCCGCACCAGGTTATAGGGACTGGCCTGGTAGTAGCGTTCTTGCATAGCAGGTGTAATTTTGTCGTAGGGTTGGGTCACAACCTGTTGGAGGGATACGCGCTCCGGGTCATAGCGCCAGGCTCGGAATGGCGAGATAATTGCCATAGGGGGAAGGCAGAATTGTAGCAGGGACGATCCTGACCTGGGCTACACCGGGGGATTAGGCAGCTACCGAAAATGGGAAAAAAGATGCGCAGAGTCAGAAGCCAGCTGCGGCCGGTCGGCCAATCTTAGGGTCGTATACGAAAAGGTGACAATATTTTTTCAAGATTGTGCTAGTATCCGGCTCAGTAGAAATGTTTTGGGGCCCGCCATTGTGGGATGCGGGTCGCCTCCGTCTAAAGGCGCGAATTTTGCGCTGATTGAGTAGGGCCTATGTGGCACGGTAACCCGCTCTCGGCTCGAGTTTCCTTCGTTGTTCTTCTGGTGTTTACTGCGTGCTGCGCCCACCCGCTTTTCGCCCAGAATTTGACGGAGGACGTGCACATCCAACCGCGCGTCCAGCCACCCGCTCCGAAAGAGCCGGAGATTGATCCCGCCTTCAAGACCCACACCAAGCCCTACAAAGTAGATGTGGACATGGTCCTCGTGCCGGTCACCATCACCGATCCCTTAAATCGGCTGGTAACCGGGCTTGACCGCCAGAACTTCAACCTTTTCGAAGGCAAGGATCAGCAGGAGATCAAGACGTTCTCCAGCGAAGACGCTCCGGTTTCGATTGGTGTGATTTTTGATATGAGCGGCAGCATGGGCAGCAAGATCGAGCGTGCCCGCGAGGCGGTGGTGGAGTTCTTCAAGACGGCCAACCCGCAGGATGAGTTCTTCATGATCACCTTTGCCGATAAGCCGGAGGAGATTTCCGATTTCACCAGTTCGGTGGATGACATTCAGGGCCGGCTCGTCTACACCGTTCCCAGGGGGCGCACGGCGCTGCTGGATGCTATTTACCTCGGCGTCAGCAAAATGCGCCAGGCCAAGTACCCGAAGAAGGCATTGCTGATCATCTCCGACGGCGGCGACAACCACAGCCGCTATACGGAAGGCGAGATTAAGTCGATGGTGAAAGAAGCTGACATCCTTATCTATGCCATCGGCATCTACGATCATTATTTTCCGACCGAGGAAGAGCGGCTGGGGCCGATCCTGCTCAGCGAGGTCACGGAACTGACTGGTGGCCGGGCTTTTACCATTGATAACCCGAACGACCTGGCGGACGTTTCTACAAAAATTGGCATCGAGTTACGCAACCAATATGTCATCGGATACCGTCCAAAGAATCCAGCGCGCGATGGCAAATGGCGTAAAATAAAAGTGAAGCTGTTACCGCCAAAAGGATTGCCACCGCTCCGGGTCTACGCCAAGACGGGTTACTATGCTCCGACGGAATAACGTTCCTGTACTGATTTTCTTCCTGCTGACGGCGCTATTCCTGGCTTACTCTCAAATTAAGGCGGAAGCCCCGACCCCGTCGGCTCCGGGCGCGAACTCCCCATCGCAGGCGGATTCTCCAGCGACGTCCCAAGCGCCGGCGAGCAGTGGCACGAAGATTCCGGATGCCTCCGACAGCGGCGTCTTCGTTTTCCGCAAGCAGGTCGAAGAGGTCGTGCTGCATGCCACGGTCGTCGACGATAAGCAACGCATCGTCACCACCCTCGACAAGGGCGATTTCAACGTCTTCGAGGATGGGCATCCTCAAACCATCACCTCATTCCGCCACGAAGACATCCCGGTCGCCATGGGCATCGTGGTCGACAATTCCGGCTCCATGCGCGAGAAGCGGCAAAAGGTGAACGCGGCGGCCCTGAATCTGGTGCGCTCGTCAAATCGCAACGATGAAGTGTTCATCGTGAACTTCAACGATGAGTACTACCTCGATCAGGATTTCACTTCCAACATCAATAAGCTCAAAGAGGGGCTGGAGAAAATCGAAGCTCGCGGCGGCACGGCGCTCTACGATGCGGTCGTAGCCTCTGCCGACCATTTGAAGAAGGACGCGAAGCTCGAAAAGAAGGTCATTTTTGTAGTCACCGACGGAGAGGACAACGAGAGCGCGGAAACTCTGGAGCAGGCGGTGCGGCGTCTGCAAGCCGACGGCGGACCCACCATTTACGCTATCGGCATCCTGGAGGGAGAAGAGCATCCCAAGCACGCCAGGCGTGCCCTGCAAATCATGTCGGAGAGAACCGGCGGCATCGCTTTCTTCCCCAAGACGCTGGACGAAGTGGATGCCATTAGCCGTACCGTGGCTCACGATATTCGAACCCAGTACACCATCGGATACAAACCGACAACGCCGAAAAACCAGGGTGGCTATCGTCAGGTGAAAGTGGACGCCCGTTCACGCAGCTACGGCAAACTCACCGTCCGCACCAAAAGCGGGTACTACGCCGGAAGCGAGCCCGCTTCGGGAGGGCAGTAGAGCGAGGGTCGCGTTGCAGGTATGAAATATCCGTTCTCGGCGATTCGCGACGAGCAGATTCCCCAGTCCCAGGTTCGACTTCTCCAGCACCTCCTCGACACTTACGCCAGCGAGACGAACAAAGTCATCTCGGTCTGGGCGAGCTTTGCCGATTCCGATCTTGGCTACCGTCCGCATGCCAGCTCCAGTTCCGTTGCCGACATCATGAAGCATCAACTGCTTTCGGAGCGGCGATTCTTTGCCGAATTCCTAGGGCTGCCCGAAGTCGCACCGGAACAAGTCCTGCCGCAGAAGCCTGCGGTCGAGGACTTCAAGCAGCGGATGCTGGAGCTTGCCCTGCCGCGCCTGGGAGTCCTGGCCGAACGCGATGAGGAGTGGTGGCAAACGGTAGTCCCGTTCTTCGATACCCGCCGCGAGAGGATCTGGATCTTCTGGCGGCGCGTCTTGCATACCGCTCATCACCGGACGCAGTTGACGGTCTATCTGCGTTTGCTGGGAAAGCCGGTGCCGGCGACCTACGGTCCGACGGCCGACCTGAAGTGGCAAGGCGCTGATCCAACTACAACCGTCGAAGCTGCGGGGCGCTCCGGCAAGACCAGTGGTGATTGACGCTTTCCCTTCCCGTTCCTTACTCTGTAGTGTGCCGCTCACAACTTCGAACTCCCGCCTGCGGGTCAGCGACGACATCTCCAAACTGGTTGGCGAAACGCCGATGCTGCAACTGAAAAGGCTGACCCCGCCGGGTTCGGCCGATATCTTTGTCAAGCTCGAATACCTGAACCCCGGCGGCAGCGTGAAAGACCGCGCCGCGATTGGCCTGATCGAGCGCGCCGAGCGGGAAGGCAAGCTGAAGCCGGGTGGTACCGTCATCGAGGCCACAGCCGGAAATACCGGCATCGGCCTTGCCCTGATCGGGGTGAGCCGCGGTTACAAAGTACGGCTGTTCGTTCCGGAAAAATTTTCGGAGGAAAAGGTCATCATCATGCGCGCCCTCGGCGCCGAGGTGACCCGCACCCCGGAAGCTGAGGGTATGCAAGGCGCGATTGACCGCGCCAACGATCTGCTGGCAACCGATCCCTCGGCCTTCATGGCCGCGCAGTTTGAGAATCCCGCCAACCCCGACTACCACTACGAAACTACCGCCCGCGAAATCTTTGAACAAATGGAAGGACGGATCGACGCCATCACCGTGGGCAGCGGCACCGCCGGGACATTCACCGGGGTTGCTCGGTTTCTGAGGGAGCGGCTGCCGCAGGTATACACCGTGCTGGTGGAAACCGAAGGGTCGGTGTATGGCGGAGGGAAACCCGGTCCGCATAGAGTGGAAGGGATCGGGTCGAGCTTCATTCCGAAAAATTTTGACAGCTCGGTTTGCAGCGAAATCATGATGGTGACGGATGAGCAGGCCTTTGGCATGGTGAAGGAGCTTGCGGCTCGCGAGGGCGTGCTTGGCGGCTCGAGCGCGGGAGCCAATGTGTTTGCGGCGGTGCAGATTGCTAAGCGGATTGGGGCTGGGAAGCGCGTGGTCACGCTGATTCCCGATTCAGCGGAGCGGTATTTATCGAAGAAGATTTTTGAGGGCGGGATCTAGTGTCGTGTCCTACAAGTTTCTGCCATAAGTTAAGCCTGCCATCAAGTTAGGCTTGTCATCCTGAGCGAAGCGAAGGACCTATGCATTTTGTTTGCAGCGTCCAACGCTTACGCGGGTATAAAATATCCCTGCGGACTGTGCCGCGCATTTCCCGGACACGACACTAGCTCATCCATGTCGGGATGGACGCCTCGCCCCTCCAACCGAGCAGACAACACTCAAAATCCCGCGCTGATTAGATGTTACCCCAACAATCCTGCTGAGGCCCCCTAACTGCCCGGCTCTCATTGACTTGCCCGTTTCGTCCACGTAAGGCTTGCCGCGGATGGCGCGCCACGCCCTGTCGTGCTACCGCATTGCGAAAAAGGCTGGACGCGGACTGCTTTCTCAGCCAATCCCGCTTCACGACTGCAACTATTTGCAGATTGACAAAGCCACCCATAGCGAAACATAATCTCGCCCGTTGTTTTAAAGCCTGCCTTTCGCCGTAGCCCCGCTGTTAGGCAACGACGACGCCCGTCCTGTCAGTGCGTAGGGGTTTTCCGAAAGAGCGATTTGGGCTGAGAAATTCCGATGTCGACGGAGGATGCATGACACCCGTGTGCCGTTCCTGTCCTTGGAGTTCTGTGTTCCCTATCCGCCCTCGCCTCGGAGCTGTTCTTGTGCTTTTGCTGGCCCTGAGCATGGCGCCGATCCCGCTTCATGCTCAGACCTTCGCTGACCTGCATAACTTCAACTGCCCGACCGATGGGTGCGAAGGATACTTGCCGGGAATATCGGCCCAGGGTCAGGACGGAAATCTGTACGGGACGTTGCCCTTCGGTGGGGGCTCCGACGCCGGCACGGTTTATAAGATCACGCCCTCGGGCTCACTGACGGCGATCTACAACTTCTCCGGATCCTCCGACGGATACGGAAACTATAGCGGCCTGACTCTAGGAACCGACGGCGATCTGTACGGCGCTAACTACCAAGATGGTGCGAACGGCTATGGAACGATCTTCAAGATCTCACCTGCCGGAAAGCTGACCACGCTGCACAATTTCACGGCCGCTGAAGAAGGTGGCGCTTATAGCCCGCCCGTGGAAGGCAAGACGCACGGAACCTTTTACGGCGTGACCTACTACGGCAAAGCGTATTCGATCACTTCGTCGGGCACGTTCAAATTGCTGCCGAATCCAACTCCCGGCCAAAGCCAAGCGCCGCTGATCTTGGCCAGCGATGGCAACTTCTACGGGACCACCCTCAACGGCGGCGGAATCGGCTATGGAACCGTTTTTCGCATGTCGTCAACCGGAGCCATCAAGGTTGTCTACAGCTTCGACTTCACCCACGGATATCAACCCTACGGCCCCGTCGTTCAGGGCAGTGACGGGTATCTCTACGGAACCACAAGCGGCGGTGGCACCGCCGCCCATCCAGGCGGGGTTGTGTTCAAGCTCAGCACCGCGGGCAAGATCACCGTGCTCCACGACTTCGATACCGCCAGCACCACCGATGGTCACCAGCCCTATGGGGGCCTAGTTGCTGCCACGGATGGTAGTTTCTATGGGACAACAACTTATGGAGGGTCAGGCGGGTATGGCGTGATTTTTGAAATTACCAAGAGCGGCACCTATACCGTGTTGCACGACTTTGATTCCACCCACGGTCAAACCACAGAAACCACAGCCGTACAGCACACCAACGGCATCGTTTACGGTGAGACTGCTGTGGGGGGATCCGATGGTGACGGTGTTTTCTACAGCCTGAATGCGGGGATTTCGCCGTTCGTTTCGCTGGTCGGATATCCTGTCGGCACTGCGGGCACAACCGTGGAGATTCTCGGCGGCGGGCTCACCGGCACCAGCAAGGTGCAGTTCGGCTCTGGTTCTGCCACCAGCTTCACCGTTGTGAGTGATACCTACATGACCGCCGTGGTACCGGCCTCTGGTACGAAAGGTACGGTCGTAGTGACCACTCCCTCGGGCCCCCTCAAGAGCAAGCAGGTCTTCACGGTTCTCCCCGTGATCTCGAGCTTCACGCCGACCAGCGGCGGGGTTGGAACTCTAGTGAAGATCACCGGGAGCGGACTCACGGGCGCAACCAAAGTCACGTTTGGTGGCGTGGCCGCGACCTTCACCGTGAATTCTGGAACGCAGATAACGGCGACGGTACCCTCGGGGGCGGTAACGGGAAAAATCAAAATCACCACAGCGGGCGGGAGCGCCACCAGCACGGGCACCTTCACCGTGACCTGACGTCTCACGCACCCCCGTTTGCTCTAACTCTTTTGGCGGGCGAAACGGGAGCCGTGTCTTCGCCAGCGTCGTGCAAGGGGGAAGCGCGGCAACTGCTGTTAACAGGCGACAACGCTCAAACCCTCGAAAAGAGGTGAACCGATCATTTTCTGAGTGCCGCCTCCTCAGATGGTCCAAAACCCCGAACAGTCTTCTTGACATAGCCTGCTAAAATAGAAGTTCGAGTTAATCGAAAATTGCTTTGTCATACCCGTCCTCTACTGGCCGGAGTGGGAAAGTACCAGATTGCGATAGAAATGCTCTAAGTCTTTGATTCCGGAATACTTTACCCGTAAGTCCTTATTCCTCAAAGACCCAGCGCCCGACGGCCTCTAAGTCTTTGAGTTCATTAGACCGGGGGAGGGGGGGTAGGGTAACTAAGTAGTAATGTCGCTTCCCATTTTGGGAAAAAATTCTCTTCGCTCAACTCTCCAACTCCGAGGACTCATTCCTTGATCGCCAAACAGCCAGACTCCAAAAAACAAGGCTTTGCCACACGTGCCATTCACGCAGGCCAGGAGCCCGAACCAGCCACAGGCGCAGTCAACGTTCCGATTTACGCCTCTTCGACTTACGTTCAGGAAGAGATCGGAAAGCACAAAGGATACGAATATTCGCGGGTGTCGAATCCGACGCGCGACCGCCTGGAGACGAACCTGGCCGCGCTCGAAGGCGGCGTCGCGTCCAAAGTGTTCGCCAGCGGAATGGCTGCGATCAATGCGGTTGCGAGCATGCTCAAAGCGGGAGATCACATTGTCGCGGGTCACAATCTCTACGGAGGAACGCCGCGGCTGTTCAATCAGGTGCTGGTCAACTTTGGGCTGACCTTTACCTATGTCGATACATCCGACCTCAGCAAGGTCGAGAACGCATTCCAGAAGAACACGCGGCTCGTATTCGTCGAGACGCCGACCAACCCGCTGATGGAGCTTTGCGATCTCCGCGCCATCAGCGAACTCAGCCACCGTCACCGCGCTGAGGTCGTCGTGGACAACACGTTCATGTCGCCCTATTTCCAGCGTCCGATCGAGCTCGGCGCAGATTTGGTCGTCCACTCGACCACGAAGTTTCTCAACGGCCACAGCGACGGGCTAGGAGGCGTCGTGGTGTGCACGAAACCAGAGCAGGCGGAGAAACTTGCATTCCTGCAAAAAGCGGCGGGCGCGATCCTGTCTCCGTTCGAGTGCTGGCTGATTCTGCGCGGCGTGAAGACTCTGGCGGTGCGCATGTTGCAGCACGACTGCAACGGCCGCAGGGTCGCCGACTATCTCTCAAAGCACAAGAAGGTGCGGAAGGTGTTTTACCCTGGGCTGCCCGATCATCCGCAGCACGAACTGGCCAAGCGTCAGATGTCCGGCTTTGGATCGATGATCGCCTTCGAAACCGGATCGCTCGCGAACGCTAACAAGATGTTGCGCAAGGTGCGCGTCTGTTCGCTGGCCGAGTCTTTGGGCGGAGTCGAGACCCTGATTTCACATCCCGCAACCATGACGCATGCCGCTCTTGGGGAGGCAGGCCGCCGCAAGATTGGCATTACGGACGGCTTGGTCCGCATCTCGGTGGGAATCGAGGACGTGGACGATATTCTCGCCGATCTTGATCAGGCACTGGCTGCGACCTAGTTGTCGGTTATCAGTAAAACCTGATTTAACTGATAACTCTCTTACCGCACGGATTCTCCAATCCAGTCCAGATACGCCGCGCTGCCATCTTCGATGGCGAGCGCAATGCACTCTGGAAGTTCGTAGGAATGCAGCTCACTCAGCGTCTGGCGCACGCGATCGAAAGCCTCAGCGGTGGTCTTGATCACGAGCAGCCACTCCGCTGCCGTCTCGACCTTGCCCTGCCAGCGAAATACCGATTCGATCTGAGGAGCGATGTTGACGCAAGCTGCCAGTTGCCGCTCCACCAGCGTCTGTGCAATCCTTCGAGCTTCTTCGAGCGAACCGCAAGTGGTGAGAACCAGCCTTTTGTCAGTCATATAAAATCGAAGATTAAGAGTTTCACTGGAAGCATACGAGGGCAGCCGATGGCGACGCAAATCAAGTTTGGGACGTCTGGATGGCGGGCCGTGATGGCCGAAGAGTTCACGTTTGCCAACGTCCACCGGGCTGTGCATGGCATCGCGCGTTACGTGTCGTCGCAGAAATCAGATCGGGCGAAAGTCATTGTTGGCCGCGATCCACGCTTTCTCGGCGAAAGCTTCTGTGCGACGGCCGCCGGCATTTTGTCCAGCTACGGAATTACGCCGCTGGTCATCGCCGAGCCTGCACCCACGCCCACCATTGCCTACGCCATCGTCCAATCCAAGGCCGATGGCGGCGTCAACTTTACCGCTTCGCACAATCCGCCGGAATACAACGGCATCAAATTCTCGACGCCGGATGGCGCGCCAGCGCTGCCGGAGGTGACGCAAGGCATCGAGCGGGCGATTGCAGCCTTTGACCAGAACCCGCAGATGCCTCACGCGACAAGAACCGAGGCGCAATCGATTGATCCGCGCCGGATGTACCTTTCGCGCCTGCGCGAGATCGTTGACCTCGACGTCATCAAGAAATCCGGACTGAAGATCGCCTTCGATCCCATGTGGGGCGCTGCCCGGGGCTATTCTGACGTGTTCCTGCGCGAGGCGGGCGTGACCGTGGGGACGGTTCATGACGTCCGCGATGTGCTGTTCGGAGGGCACGCCCCGGAGCCCGATGATCACCTGCTGGAAGATCTGCGCCACAAGATGCGCTCAATCGGCGCGGGCATCGGAATTGCGACCGATGGCGATGCCGATCGTTTTGGGATTGTCGACGACGACGGCACGTTCCTGCAGCCCAACTACATCATCGCCCTGCTCTTCGATTACCTGGTGGAAACGCGGGGCTGGAAAAACGGAGTCGGCAAGTCCGTCGCTACTACGAATCTCATTAACGCGCTCGCTGAAAAACACGGAATCGAGCTCCACGAAACTCCAGTCGGTTTCAAATATATCGGCGAACTGATTAAACAGGACAAGATCCTCATTGGCGGTGAAGAAAGCGCCGGCCTTTCCATCCGCAAACATGTTCCCGAGAAGGACGGGGTGGTCGCCGGTTTGCTTTGTTGCGAGATGGTGGCTCGTCGCGGGGCGTCCCTCGGAACCCAATTGGAACAAGTATTTGCTAAAGTTGGTTCCTTTTACCCGCTGCGTGAGAACTTTCGCTTGACGCCGGAAGTGAAACAGAAGTTTACTGAGAAGTTACGTAGCGATCTGACCGAATTTCATGGCATCAAAGTTGCTCAGGCGGTGAGGACCGACGGACTCAAACTCGTCCTCGCCGACGGATCGTGGGTGTGCTACCGGCTCTCGGGCACGGAACCGGTGGTGCGCGTGTATAGCGAGGCAGGCAGCAGGGAAGGGCTCGCGAAGTTGAGCGCGGCAGCGAAAGCATGGATCTTCGACTAGGACAACCGTCAGGAATACGCATCCTTCCAAGTCCGGAGGAAAGCTTGCGCGCGGTCGTTGGTCAGGCAATGGATCGGGCCAAAGAGCAGGCTCCAATGGCAGAAGCCGTGGCGGAGCGCTGGGTCGAACGCACGCGCCCAGCCTGGTCGTGGCTGGTTCTGGAGTGGCGTCGTCTGGGGACCGCGGCCGCGACTCTTTTGATCGTAGGGCTGCTGCTGCACGCCATGTTCGGAGCCAACGGCATGGTCGTGTATCGCCAGAAGCACGCCGAGATGCAGTCGCTCGAGAGCGAGGTCGATCGCCTGCAGAAGGAAAACGATCAATACGTCGATCAGATCAAATCGCTCAAATCCGACCCGGCCGCTATCGAGAAGGAAGCTCGCGAACAGCTGCACTACACTCGGCGTGGAGAAGTAGTCTACGTCGCTCCCGACCCTCCGCAGAAACCAGCTACCGGCCGCGCCAAGAATGACCGGTAGGTGATCGCTCTGCCGCTCCTGTGATAAAGTTTACAGATCGCATTATGTGTGGGAACCAATCTAAGGAGGGTGACATGCGGAAGATTCTCTCGTTGTTGCTTGCCGGAGCGTTCATTGTGGCGACGGCCTCGGTGTCATTTGCCGGCGATGCCCAAACGGTGAATGGCTGGATTAGCGACTCCAAGTGTGGTGTCAAGGGAGCCAATGCGGGCGCGGAGGCTTGCACCAAGAAGTGCATCGCAGCCGGCGCCAGCCCAGTGGTCGTTACCGACAAGGACCAGACAGTACTGAAGGTGGACAATCCCGATGCCCTCAAGGATCACTATGGACATCACGTTGCCGTCACCGGACACATTGACGGCGATAAGATCCACGTCGACAGCGTCAAGATGCTGTAGGGTGCGTCCCCTAAGGTCGCGACAAAAATCAACCCTGTCATTCTGAGCGAAGCGAAGGACCCAAGCATTCCGTCGTGGCAAGAAAATGCATAGGTCCCTAGCTTCGCTCAGGATGACAAAATTTTTGCGGGTTCCTGCGAGTTTCTACCTAACCACGCCCTCCAGCGGCGAACTGGCGGTCGCATAAAGCTTCCGCGGCATTCTCCCCGCCAGGTACGCCTGCCTACCCGCCAGCACGGCGTGCTTCATGGCTTCCGCCATCAGCACTGGTTCCTGAGCGCCGGCAATGCCGGTGTTCATCAGCACAGCGTCGTAGCCTAACTCCATGGCGATTGCGGCATCGGAAGCTGTGCCCACGCCTGCGTCCACAATCAGCGGAATCCCGGTGATCATCTCGCGCAGGATTCGCAGGTTGGCTGCGTTCTGAATTCCCAGCCCGCTGCCGATCGGCGCGCCCAAAGGCATCACCGCCGAAGCTCCGGCGTCCACCAGCCGTTTGGCAAACACGATGTCATCGGAGGTATAGGCCAGCACGGTAAATCCTTCCTTCGCCAGCACACCAGTGGCTTCGAGCGTCGCTTGGACATCGGGATAGAGGGTAGCCTGGTCGCCAATCACTTCCAGCTTGATCCAGTCGGAAAGTCCAACCTCGCGGGCCAGCCGGGCCGTGCGGATCGTGTCGTCGGCCGTATAGCAGCCTGCGGTGTTTGGCAAAAGGAAATACTTATTCGGATCGATGTAATCGAGCAGCGATTCCTTGCTGCGGTCTAGATTTATACGTCGTACGGCCACCGTCACCATATCGGCGCCGCTCGCTTCGAGGGCGCGAGCGGTTTCTTGAAAGGATTTGTACTTGCCGGTTCCAACGATCAAGCGGGAACGGAACTGTCTGCCAGCGATAATCAATGAGTCCGTCATGAGCTTATTGTACGGCCCCAGACGCCAGTGAACCAGAGAGCGGAGCGAGCGGCTCACCGTGTCAGTCGGGCGGACGCGCCCGGCACTCCACCGCCCTATCCTCCGGCGTCCTCCGCCTTCGCATACATCTCATCAATCAGCGTCCGGTACCGGTCCTCAATCCCCCGTCGCCGAACCTTGAAGGTATGCGTCATAGTTCCATTCGCTGCCGAGAATTCGTCGGCCACCACCAGCACGCGCTTCAGTCTTTCGAAGCGCGCCAGGTTCTGGTTCAGGTCTTCGACGATGCCTTCATACAACGCTTGCACCTTCGCGTGCGCAACCAGTGTTTGTCGCGAAGTAAAGGCAACCTGGTTTGCCCGCGCCCAATCTTCCAGAACAGGGAAGTGCGGCGAAATCAGCGCCGCGGGAAATTTCCTCCGGTCACCGAGCACCACCGCCGTCCCAATAAGCGGGTTCAGCTTCAGCGAATTTTCGATCGGTTGCGGCGCGATGAACTTTCCTCCAGAGGTCTTGATCAGATCCTTCTTGCGATCGGTGATCGAAAGATATCCCTCGCTGTCGAGGTGCCCGATGTCGCCCGTCTTAAACCAGCCGTCTACAAAGGCGTTGCACGTTTCTTCCGGACGATTCCAATAACCCTGGAATACCGAAGGGCCGCGCACCAGAACCTCGCCATCCTCGGCAATCCGGACTTCGACGTTGACCAGAGGCTTGCCGACCGTCCCCAGTTTGTGCGCCCCGGGCGTGTTCACGGCGATCACTGGAGAGGTTTCGGTCAGGCCGTAGCCTTCGTGGATCTGGATACCAATATCGGCATACCACTCGGCCAATTCCAGGCCGAGCGGGGCGCCCCCGGAAATGAACTCCTCCGCCTTGCCGCCCATCCCAGCGCGCACTTTGGAAAATACCAGGCGATCCGCGATTTTCCAGGAGAGCGCTGCGGGCCGGGTTCCGGCCAGAGTCTCAGCTCGGTGAGCGCGCCCGGCCGAAAGTGCCCAGCGATAAACGGCGCTTTTCGGAAAGCCCGAAGCCTTGAGGATTACTTGCCGTCGAATCTTCTCGTACACGCGCGGCACGCCGATAAAGATGTTAGGTTGCACCTCGGCCAATGCCTGCGCCAGTTGCGCAAGGTCAGGACAATACGCCAACACCACCCCGCGGTGGAGCAACGCAAAGTCCACGTGCCGCGCCGTCACATGGGAAAGAGGCAAAAACGATACACTCACTTCTTCCTTCGTCCCGAAGCCGAACGCCTCCATGGAGCACGTGATGTTCGACGCCATGTTTCCGTGGGTTAGCATCGCCCCCTTCGGATTTCCCGTTGTGCCTGAGGTGTAGATAATTGTCGCCAGGTCGTCGGATGCAATCGAGCGTGCGCGGGCATCGAATTGCGGATCGACGTCGGCTGGCCTGTGCACCATCAGTCCCTGCATCTGGACCGCGTGCGCGGTTTCGACCGCGTCCATCACTACGATCCGCTCGACCGGCGTGTGCCGCTGAATGGCGAGCACTTTTTCCAGTTGGTGTTTCGATGACACCGCGATGACGCGCGTCCCAGAATCATTGAGGAGAAACGAAGTCTGCTCCGCCGTTTGCGTGGAATAAATTGGAACTGTGACCGCGCCCAGAGCCAGGGCTGCGAAATCCGTGATGGTCCACTCCGGACGATTTTCGCTGAGGATGGCGACGCGATCGCCTTTGCGAACTCCCCAGGATTCAAGGGCGCAAGCCACACCCACAACGCTGCGGTAAATTTCCGCGGATGAGATGGGCACCCAGCCGAGGGCCTGTCTTTGCAACATCACGCGGTCGCGGCGTTTATCGCGGACCGCCAACAGTATTTCATTTAGAGTCTGAAGGCTCATCCGATCCGATTCAGGTTTCCGCAACCATTGTACGCAGTTATGGAACAAAGTACGCGGATGCGCCTGGGCTGGTTGCGAGTGGAAGCATTTGGGGTTTTGACCGCGCTCTCAGCGGCAGTGTAACCTTCTACCAATTCCTTCCGAAGGAGTGTCCATGAAACGAAGGGGCGTTTCGGCAGTCTTGGCGGTCTGGTTGCTCACAGCTGCGATGGTTTGTCCGCAAGTACGAGCTCAGGGCAAGCCCGCGCCAGCACCCATGAAACTAAAAGTCGGCGACGTGGCTCCCGACTTCAAACTGCAATACTTCGATGGCAACGACGACAAGAACGTTACCCTAAGTCAGTATCGCGGCAAGAGCAACGTGGTTCTGGCGTTTTATATCTTTGCCTTTACCGGCGGTTGAACCGCGCAAATGAAGGCCTTCCAGCAGAATCTTAAGAAGCTGGAAGCCGCCGACACCCAGGTTCTGGGTGTGAGCATGGACAGCCCCTATGCCAACAAAGCCTTCGCCGACCAGATCGGCGTCACCTTCCCGCTGCTGAGCGATTGGGGAGGAGAAGTCACTCGCCAGTACGGCGTCTACGTCGACAAATACAAAGCCGCGCGCCGCGTCAACTTCCTGATCGGCAAAGACGGAAAAATTCTGGAAGAGCAGATTGACCGGGATGCCATCGATCCCAAGAAGATCGTGGATGAATGCGAGCGCAAGAAACTGAACCGCTGAATCAAGCGTGCGCCGCGCCCGCCGGTTCCAGCCCTTGCCTCACGCCGCTGTGTTATGATTTTTCTGCGGGGTGGAGCAGTCTGGTAGCTCGTTGGGCTCATAACCCAAAGGTCGGTGGTTCAAATCCACCCCCCGCAACCAAAGCAATCATAAGGTTACGAGGAATTTGGATTTTCGATTGTGGTCTGAAATGGTCCAATAAGGTTTGAGCGCCAGAACAGAGGCCGTCCAGGCGACGGTCTTTTGTTATTTGGCGCGGTCTTGAAGCAGCACCCGCTGCACCACGGATGTGTTGGCTTTGCGCTTCGCTTTCATGAAGGCTCCGCCGTAGACGTTCATGGTGGTCGAGATGTTGGCATGACGCATGAGCTTCTGTTGTACGCCTAGAGGCGCACCAGTCTCGTCTAACCAAGCGCGGTAACTGTGACGCAGAGTGTGCCAGCCGATCAGTCCCTGAATCTTGGCCCGCGACGCCGCAGTCTTGAGCACTTTTTTCCGGAGCGAACCAGAATCGTAGGGTTTGTTTGTCCGTGGGCTGGGAAAGACCCAGTCTCCTTGCGTCTCTGGGCACAGATGCTTCCACTCCAGAAGAATGGTTGCGACGTCTGGATCCAGCGGTAACTCGTCCTGCGAGCACTCGGATTTCAGTTTCGTCACTTCGCTGCGAGCATATCCTTCCCTGACTTCCATGACGAGACTTTCGAAGTCGATCAGGTTCCAACGCAGTCCCATCACCTCGCTGACACGAAGGCCCGTGCATCCCGCCAAAAGGACCATGCAGCGATAGGGATGCTCGAGTTGATTGAGCAGCGCCCCAAACTCCTCCTCCGTCAAAATGTGAGGAGGTTTGAGGCGCTTGCTGACACCTTTGAGTTCGACCAAGCCCATAGGGTTGCGCTCCAACGGAATCAGTTCCCAGAGCATAGCCTTCTCGAAGAGGCGATACATGAGACTTCGAATATGGCCTCTGGTTTTTGGGGCCAATGGCAATTTTCGGAGCCAATCCTGAACAGGATATGGTTTGACCTCCCGTAGCAGGCAAACGCCCCACTTGGGAGAGATGTGTTTGTTGATACGATTTAGATCGGGTTCCTTGGTGGTGTGCGCAAGGTCGCCCCTCTCGATCTCTTCGCTGATATAGCGATCGATCAGGCCTTGAAAAGTAACAGCCTCGCGCACTGGCAAGCCATTGTTGATTTCTAGTCGTAGACCTTCGGCCGCACGCCTGGCATCCGCTTGGGTGGGATAATCTTCGACGGTTCCCACAGTTATCGAGGGTCGCGTCGCTGATGGGTTCTGCCGGTCCCAATAACGGAATAGCCATACGTCCGGGCCTTTGGTCCTCTTGCGAAGTTCGAGACTTCCGAATTGATAACGGTTTCGTCTAGGCAACTTGTCCTCCTTTGCCTTGACGACGCCGGGATGCCTCGGAGCATATCTGAGCCCGCAACCATTCGTCTAGTTCCGAGATGTAGAATAGCCATTTCTTGCGTTGTCCGTATCCGATCGGATGGCCGGGAATGTGTCCGACTCCTGCAAGCCGCGTAACACTCCTGACATGCATCTGCAGAAACTCAGCGGCAGCCCTCGCGCTCACAGGTCTTTCCGAAGGCTGCGGCGTCTTCCTCTGCATATCTGCTGCGGTAGTGATCTCGGTGCCCATCTAGGCTCAAAGGAACAAACAAATTACACTGAACAGAGAACATGGCTCATTCCTCTCGACCTGTCCAATAACTTTTAGGAGAAGCGTTATTCCTCCCAGGAATAACAGACAGCACGAGCCCGATTCGTGGCCTCAAATTCTCGTCGAATTCGCCGAGTTGCGGGTGCGACTTATTGAAACAACTGGACTTACAGAAATGACAATCTCCGACCAAAGCACCAGGAAAATTCTTCACGCAGCGATGGTACTGGCGATTCGTGGTGCTGCTCAGTCCGTCGCCGCGGGTCGTCATGACGGTGTAGGGGCGGTCGAAGGCCTAGCGAAACCACGATGGCTATGTCCTTTATTGCGAGATGCATGAAGATTTCCCATGTGGGCCTTGAGGACAAATCCACTAACCGAATTACTCTGACTTCCCTTTGTTATTCCTCCAAGGAATAACAGACCGCCGAAAAGTTATTGGACAACGTGAGTGATTGCGGTTAGCTTTGCGCCGCAGGCATCCGTTTTAGGGGCTGCGTTGCTCGGAGGCGCCCATATCATCATGTTCCAACCCAGAGCAAAGATCTGCGTTCCTGCCAATCGGCTTCGATCCGGCAGTCACAAACGCAGCGAGGAGAGCATCGCTGCGGTGCGGCATTTGTATCCAGATTTCGATATCGAAGGGGAGGCACGCCTCACTTCGCTCCGAGCCTCCGATACAGTTCCCTCGCTGACTGCATTCCTCTCAACATCGCTCGGCAAATATCAGATGCTCTGCCGCGTTGACAGTTTCACTTTCGAGCAGGAAAGCACGCTGAAATTGTTTGCCATTCCCATTGGCGGAGATCTCGCCTGCACCGACTGCGACAGGGTCCTTCGCATGCCCGGGTTCCGGAATTGCAGGTGCGATCCGACGTATCCCGTCACTGTCACGTACCCTTGCGATTCGACATCGAATCCCGATGACTTTCCGCCGGATATTTCGGCAGCGAATGCGATGCTCTTGCCTCATGCAATCCAATGGCGAAAGCACTCCGACCAGCACACCAATTCCGAACACAATTGGGCTTGGATTCTGCGCGACTTTGCCCACCAAGAGGACGCCGCGAAGCTGACGCGAACGCTTGCTCCCCGCCGCTCGGATATACCCCGTCCCGGTATCCCGTCCAGCGGACGGCCGATGTCGCATCGGCCAGACTTTGCTGCATCGAAGGCATTCCGATGAAGGACGTTGTAACGCTGCGTATGGTCCGCCGTCGATTCTGGATTGCCTCTGCGCCGGGTACCTGTAAAGACCCGAGCAAGCGCGCTGCGTCGTCGCCAGCAAAGAGCCTTACATCTGGGGTGGGAGTCCAAGGCTTCTGTACGCGTATTGAGGACATGATCCTGCATTCAATTTTGTGGCGATGGAGAAACGGTGCTTCGCACCGGAAGAATTTTGACACTCCACCCCTTCGAGGGTGCTGCAGAGCGTCCCGAGGCGCTCCAGAGCGATACGTTCGGAATGAATAACCTGCAGTTCCGGGGGCGCTTCACAGCGCCTCAGGTGCACTTGTCGAAAAGAGGTAACTATGACCGTTCAACTCACTCTTGCAAAGAAGAATGGATCACAACATTTTCGCATTCGCACTGCCAGCACCAAGGTGACTCAATCGGAGTTTGCCGAGCTCGAACACGCGGCAGCAGAGAGCGGCCTCCGGCTTAGCGAATGGATCCGCGAAGTGCTCTTCCGGGAGCTTCGTGATAGTGACCATTTGAACTCCGGTGACCACTTCAACTACGGAAAGCGATTGTTGACGGAGATAGTTGGTCTGCAAGTTTTCCTGACTCACGTACTCTCTGTCATGTCACGCGGGGAGTGGCTGGACGCTGAGCAATATGAGGAAATCACGCGGCAGGTGAAGGCAAAAAAACATCGCTGGGCCCAAGAGATTTTGGCGGAGCAGCCACCAGACGCACATGGATAAGACCCGTCGCAACGGTTCCCGGGAGTTGACGCAGGGGCCGCCAATTGCCCCGCAGCGGGAGACCGGCCAGGGCGGGAACAGGGGGCTGGGCTCCGGAATCAGTATGTAAGCCCCTACCCGCCCCGGATGACGGCAGTGTAGCCCAGCCTGTCCACGTGTCAAGGCCGCAGCCGCGAGCGCGGTGCCTTCGGCAGCCTTGACACGTGGACAGGCTGGGGCAAAAGCCTCCCACTATTCCGGGGCAGGTAGGGGAAACAAAGATGCCTTCACAACAGGACGAAGCGTAATCTTCAGAGGAAGTAAACGTCTTGGCTGCGTGTCGCGAGCTCCGCTGCTAGTACTGCACTACGCAATACCCGCTGCCAGATTGCCCTCTGCAAGCTGGAAGGAACAGGGTCTTAACTGATCGACTAAAGCGCTGGCAGGTGGAAGACAACCGACAACCGTAAGCATCAGGGCAGAATGCTTACTATGATCGTGTCCGGGCCGGGCGGAGGGTACGGACCGTCGGCCCAATACCCCCGCTGCTCGCCTCCGTTGATCAGGATTTTCGGCGCTAGAGAACCTGTCCCCACCTGTACCGCCGCGATGCCGCCATATCCTGAACCTGTATTCGTGGTGGTGAATTTGTATCCCGGCGACTGAGACGCGTTGACAACGATGCCGTACTGCACCGTATCCAGATCGAAGTCGCTTCCCGTTCCGTATCCGCATGTGGGATTCTGCGACTTGTCAGGCGAATCGGTCAGAAGCATTCCGGTGTAGCGCATGAACAGAAAGAAATCGTTCACCTCGAGGCTGTCCACGCGTCCCACCACCAGGGCCGTCCCGTTGTTCGACACCCAGGTGTCGATCGGGCTCGGAAAGGGTGCGCCCGCCACGTCCCAGAACAATTCGTTGAAGAGATTCCGCAGGGTGACATGGTCGTAGGCGTGGTCGATGTTGACGCCATAATGAAAAGCCCCGATGAACAAGTCCTCGGCCGTGACTCGGCCGGACTCGATGTCCAGGAAGTTGTAGGCATTGGCCGCTGTGGAGCGGAGGACTTTTGTGCCGGGAGCGGTTACCAGAATCGTGTAGGGATAGACATTAGGAGCGGCAGCGGTGGGAGCCACCTGTTTGGGGTACAGGAAGAGCAGATCTGTGGCCGCGGCGCCGATTCCTTGCAAGGTCAGAAAGGGGCCGGTGGTGTTGGTGATCAATAGTGTAGGCGCGCTCGTGGTCACCGCCGGACTGAGTCCTATGGTATCGAAGGGACCTTCAACCGCTCCGCACAGGACCACACCCGCCGGGACAACGAGGGTGCCGGCGGTGAAGTAGCGGGCCACATTGAGGATGACGGAGCCTCCGCCAGCCGCGCTGGCGGCACTGATCGCATTCTGGATTGCCGCCGTGTCGTCGGTCTGACCATCGCCCTTGGCCCCGAAGGAAGCCACTGGAAATTCGCCGGCCACGGCGGTGACGCTGAGGGATCCCATCAGAGACGCCGAAACCGTATCGGTCGCGATGATGGTTTGAAAGCCTGCGGTTGTCAGTGTGGCCGAGAAAGTCCCGGTCCCATTCACCAGCTTCGAGTTGGGAGGAAGCACGGCAACGGGATCGCTACTTGTAAAGTGCACCATGCCGGAATAGCTCGTCGCAACGTTGTTCGCGGCATCGCGAGCGGTTACAGTGAAGGTGAAGGCTAACCCAGCGCCGCTGCTGGTCGGACCGCTGATGGAGTACTGTGAAGCGACAGGTCCGCCGCCTCCCTCGGAGTTGCTACCGCCACACCCACCGAGGAGGCCTAAACTTGAAGCAAGGAAAAGCAACTGCGAAAATCTCTTCATTCGTTTCCTCCGACCACTAGGGCCGTTCGCGCCGAAGGCTTCAGGGCAGGATATTTACGATGATTGCGTCGGGGCCCGGCGGGGGATATGCCCCGAGGGCCCAAGTCCCCCGCTGCGAGCCTCCATTGATTTCGATTTTGCCGCCGGTTGCCAGCTGCACTGCCGCCTGGCCGAGACCCGGCGCTGCCCCTATGTCCACATTGGTGAACATGGATCCCGGGATTGTTG
>Ga0187817_10000024_pt1 | contig 43991 bp, 35 predicted proteins | sample NC_wetland_sal_i_17_FD_132431 | JGI IMG/M metagenome (GOLD analysis project Ga0187817, IMG submission 132431) | Wetland sediment microbial communities from Neuse River Estuary, North Carolina, USA - SO4_2 | ecosystem: Environmental > Aquatic > Freshwater > Wetlands > Sediment | place: USA... | reverse complement strand
GGGCAGGCTTACGCCTTCTTCGCGCCTCATGCCACCGGGGGCGAATTCGGCGATCTGCTGAGCGCAGGAGCCGGCGGCGAAGTTTTCCTGTACCGTGGCCTCGCGGCGGGGGCCGACTTGGCCTACGCATTCCCCCGAGGGCACGGCAGCGATGGCATCGGGCTGCTCACCATCAATCCCTCGTACCATTTCGTGAATAAGGATCGAACGAACCGTTTCGTCCCGTTCGTCACGGCTGGATATGCATTGGCATTCCGGAGTGGAACCGCCAATCTGGTCAATTTCGGAGGCGGCGTAACCTACTGGTTTACTGGGAGCGTCGGGGCACGCGTGGAAGTGCGCGACTACCGCATCTCCGGCCAGGACGCCACCACGCAATTCCGTTTCGGCGTAGCGTTTCGATGAGGCGATAGCTCGACGCTCATCCAACCGTCGAGAACAAGGTATCCGGCTTCGTCCAACTGCTGCTTTCCAGATCGAGCAACTTGCGTTTCCATTCCAGGCCTCCGCCGAAACCCACGAGGTTCCCCGAGGCCCCGATCACCCGGTGGCAGGGCACGATGATCGGAATGGGGTTTCGCCCGTTTGCCGCCCCGACCGCGCGTACCGCCCGCGGCGCGCCGATCTGCGACGCAATTTGGGTATAACTGCGCGTTTCGCCGTACGGAATCGTCCGTAGCGCGTCCCAGACCCGCTTCTGGAAATCCGTGCCAATAAGTTCCAATGGCAGATCGAATTGGCGCAGATCGCCGGCGAAATATAAACGAAGCTGCCGGAGGGTTTCGCGCATCACACCAGATGAGTGACTTTCGACGCCGCGCCTTCCGAATGCAATGCGCCTGACAACGGCTGGGCCGGTTTCGATCCAAAGGGAGAAGCCTTCGGAAACTTGGAAGTCACTCAATTCGTACATGTTCTTGAGTGTTGCAGATTGTGTTTTTTTAATCCAGCGAGCGGATTGGCGAGACACAACCTGTTATAATCTATGGGTTTAAGCCCAGACACACTCTATGCCCTTCAAGCCCATCGCCGCCAATAACGGCGCGGAGAAGAAGATCTATCTGCTCCGGCCGCGCGGGTTTTGCGCGGGCGTAGTGCGAGCGATTGACGTAGTGAAAATTGCGCTGGACCTGTATGGCCCTCCGGTGTACGTCCGCAAGGAAATCGTGCATAACAAGCACGTGGTGGACGAGCTCCGCGAGGCGGGCGCCATTTTCGTTGAGGAACTGCAGGAGGTCCCGGCAGGCGCGCGGGCCATCTTCAGCGCCCACGGAGTATCGCCCGAGGTCAGGCGCGAGGCTAAGCTGAGGCAACTGCAAGTGATCGACGCGACCTGCCCGCTGGTGACCAAGGTGCATCTGGAAGCGGTCAAGTTCGCCCGCGAAGGTTATACCATTGTCCTGATTGGTCATAAAGATCACGACGAAGTGATCGGCACGCTCGGTGAGGCGCCCGAACGGACGTTTCTGGTGTCGACGGTTGCCGATGTCGACAGGCTGACCGTGCCTGACCCGAAGCGGGTGGCCTATCTGACACAAACTACGCTCAGTCTGGATGAGACGCGTGACATCGTGATCCGGCTGAAAGAGCGGTTCCCGCTGATCCAGGGGCCGCCAGCACAGGATATCTGCTACGCGACCGAAAACCGCCAGATGGCAGTGAAAGCCGTGGCGAATTTCTGCGATCTGCTGCTGGTGGTTGGATCGCAGAACAGCTCCAATTCGAAGAGGTTGGTGGAAGTAGGCGAAAACAGCGGGGTGCGCTCGTTCTTGGTGAACGACTGGGGCGACGTAATCCAAGGCTGGCTGGAAGATGTGCGGAATGTAGCGGTTACAGCCGGGGCATCGGCTCCGGAACACCTGGTGGACCAGTTGATTGCGTCTTTGAGAGACCACGGTTTCCACCAGTTGGAGGAAGTGGAACTGGTGGAGGAAGACGTACGGTTTTCGCTGCCCGGTGAACTGGGGCATGCAAGTTCTGCTTTGACGACAATTTCCACACGATGACTCCGACATTAGCGATTACCGAAAGTCTGGTTCGGGCGATTCCCGCAGCCGTGCAAAGGGCAGCCGCGAATCTGGTGGCGCGGCAGGACGCACGCGGCTATTGGTGCGGGGAGCTAACGGCCGACACGACGCTCGAATCCGACTACATTCTTTTGCAGCTTTGGATGCATCCGCCCGTTGACGGCGCGTGGAATCCGCCCACCATGCCGCTCATCCAGAAGGCGGCGCAGTCGATTTTGTCGAGGCAACTGCCGGACGGCGGATTCAATATTTACCAGCAGGGTCCGACGGAAGTCAATGCGACTGTGAAGGCGTATTCTGCCCTGAAGCTGGCCGGCCTCTCGCCGGACGATCCGCGATTAGCGCGGGCACGCGAGTGCATCCTGGCGCGCGGCGGGCTGCAGGCGGCTAACAGCTACGTCAAGATCAATTTGAGCCTGTTCGATTTGTACCCGCGCGAGCATTGCCCCACGATTCCGCCGGAGCTGATGCTGCTGGGCAAGTTTATCTATCAGATGTCGTCCTGGACGCGGGCGATTGCGATCTCACTCTCGATCGTGCATGCCCACAACCCGCGCCGTCCGGTGCCCGCCGGATTTTCGCTAGAAGAATTGTTCCTTCCGGGTGTGCCGCGCGGGTTCCAGGGGGACACGAAGTGGTTCACGTGGCGGAACCTGTTTCTGCGCATCGACCGGTTTCTCAAATTGTGGGAACGCCGGGGTCCGCGCAGCATTCGCCAGAGAGCGTTACGCGCGGCGGAGAAGTGGATGCTCGAACATTTCGAGCGCACCGACGGCCTCGGCGCCATTTACCCCCCGATGATGTATGCCATTATGGCGCTGGACGTCCTGGGATATCCCGAGAATCATCCGGCGCGCCTCGAGGCGATCAGGCAGTTCCAGCGTTTGATGGTGGATGACGGGAGGCGGCCGCTGTTCTTCCAGCCCTGTTTTTCCCCCATCTGGGACACCGGCATCGCCATGTTCGCGCTGGGCGAATCCGGCGTAGCGCCGTCGCAGGCGCTGTCACGGGCGGCAAACTGGGTGCTCGAACGAGAGATCCGGCGCACGGGCGACTGGTCGGTCAAATCGCCGCGCACCACGCCTTCGGGCTGGGCTTTCGAGTTCCACAACGATTTCTATCCGGATATCGATGACACGGCCATGATCCTGCTGGCGCTCAGCCGCGCGCGGGCGAGGGATGCGGGAGGCCAGCGCGCGACGGAGCAGCGTGCATTGAACTGGATCCTGGAAATGCAGTCCAGCGATGGGGGTTGGGCGGCTTTCGACAAAGATAATAACTGGCAGTTCCTGAGCCACGTGCCGTTCGCCGATCACAACGCCATGCTCGATCCCACCTGCGCCGATATCACCGGGCGGGTACTCGAGTCGCTGGGGGCATTTGGCTATGATCGCGGGCATCCGGCGATCCAGCGCGCCGTCGATTACCTGGTGCGGACGCAGGAGCCGGACGGAAGCTGGTACGGCCGGTGGGGCGTGGCGTACATCTACGGGACGTGTTTCGCATTGCGCGGGCTGCGCGCGGCGGGAGAGAACGACCGGGAAGCTCACGTGCTGCGCGCCGGCGAGTGGCTGCGCGCGATTCAAAATGCCGACGGCGGCTGGGGTGAAAGCTGCGCCAGTTACGATCGCCACGCATTCACGCCCGCCAAAAGCACACCCTCGCAAACCGCTTGGGCCATTCTCGGGCTGTTGGCGGGCGGCGACACCACCAGCCGGAGCTTGTATCAAGGGATTGAATATCTGCTGGAAACGCAGCGGCCGGACGGCTCCTGGAATGAAGAACTTTCCACCGGCACGGGATTCCCAAGAGTTTTCTATCTCACCTATCATCTCTACCGGCTTTACTTCCCGCTGTTGGCTCTATCCGAATTCGCCAAACTGAAGAATTCCCGATTGACGGAGCGTGCATGAGATTCCCGCTTTCCATGACGGCCGGCATGGCCCAGTACATTTTCAAGAACAAGATGCGGCCCAAGCCGGAGTGGCAGAAAACCGCAGCGCCGAGGCCGGATGCGTCGAATCCGTTCCGCATCCTTCCCATGCGCGTGGCCGAGGGAGACCGCCCGCAGCCGCACCCCATGATCAACAAGCAATTTCCGCTGGTGCTCATGCTCGAGCCGCTCCACGCCTGCAATCTGACGTGCACGGGATGCGGGCGCATTCGCGAGTACGAAGCGACCATTACTCAGAGGCTGCCGCTGGAAGAGTGCCTGGCGGCGGTGGATGAGTGCGGCGCACCGATGGTTTCGATATGCGGGGGCGAGCCCATGATGTACCCGCAGATCGGCGAGCTGGTAGCAGGGATTCTGGAGCGCAACCGGAACATTTACCTGTGCACCAACGGCATGTTCATCGTGAAGCGCCTGCACGAATTCAAACCCGACCGGCGCTTCTTCTTCAACGTGCATCTGGACGGCCTGGAAAAAACGCACGACATCTGCGTGGAAAAGGATGGCGTGTTTCGCGAGGCCATCGAGGGCCTTAAGGCAGCCAAGAAAGCCGGCTTCATGGTGTGCACCAACACCACGATTTACAAAGAAACCGACATGAAGGAGATCGAAGCGCTGTTCGAGTATCTCCAGCAGTTCGATGTGGACGGCCACCAGCTTTCCCCGGCCTACGGATACTCGGCGGTGAACGATCGCGAGATTTTCATGACGCGGGACGATATCCACGAGAAGTTCAAAGATGTCGACACGCTGTTCAAGCGGTTCCGGCTGAATCAGACGCCGATGTATCTGGAGTTTCTGAAGGGTGACCGGGATTTGCCGTGCACCGCCTGGGGGAATCCGACTTACAACATTAAGGGCTGGAAAGGCCCGTGCTATCTCATCACGGACGCGCATTACAAAACGTTCGAAGCATTGATGACCGAGACGCCGTGGGAGAATTACGGCCACGGAAACGACCCGCGCTGCGAGCACTGCATGGTGCATTGCGGGTACGAACCGTCGGCCGCCTTGGGGATTAATTCAAAATTGGCAGACAGCTTTAAGATGCTGACGTGGGCTTTGCGGTAAACAAAATGATTCATCGCAGAGACGCAGAGGCGCCGAGAATAACTCGTTCGAGTTTCTTCTTTGCGTCTTTGCGTCTCGGCGGTAAAAAATGAAGCCAACGCTGGTCACGGGGGCGTCGGGGTTCATTGGCTGGCATGTCGCACGGTTGCTCACGGAGCGCGGTCACAGAGTCAGGGCGCTGGTTCGGCCTTCGAGTAAGCTTCGGGAATTGGAAGTTGAGCCGGTCACGGGGGACCTGCGGGATGCGGAATCGCTGGAACGAGCGGTGGCGGGATGCGGGCTGGTTTTTCACGTAGCCGCCGATTACAGGCTCTGGTCCAGGGATTCGAACGAGCTGTACCGCTCGAACGTGGAAGGCACGCGCAATGTGCTGGAAACGGCGCGCCGGCATGGGATCGAGCGTGTGGTTTACACCAGCACGGTGGGCTGCATCGGGGTACCGCACGGCGGGGTGGGTGATGAGACCGTGCCGGTTACGCTCGAGGAGATGGCGGGCGCATATAAACGCTCGAAGTTTTTGGCCGAGCGGGTGGCATTGGAGTTCGCTGCGTCCGGATTTCCGGTAGTGGTGGTGAATCCTACGGCGCCGGTTGGAGACCACGATGTCAAGCCAACACCGACGGGCAAAATCGTGCTGGATTTTTTGAAAGGCGCGATGCCGGCATTTATCGACACAGGATTGAATCTGGTGGATGTGAGGGACACGGCGGCGGCGCACCTGCTGGCTTGCGAACGCGGCAGGCCTGGCGAACGTTATGTAGTGGGCTCGGAGAATCTCACGCTGGCGGAGATTCTGGGAAGGCTGGCGCGGATCACGGGCAAGGAAGCGCCGCGTATGAAGCTGCCTTACGCCGTGGCGTACGCTGCCGGAGTGGTGACGACCGGTTGGGCCCACGTGACCGGACATCCGCCGAGAGCGCCGCTGGATGCGGTGCGCATGGCGAGGAAAAAGATGTTCGTTTCGCATGAGAAGGCGGCGCGCGAGCTGGGGTTTCAACCCGGACCCGTGGATGCGGCGCTGGGGCGCGCGGTGGAATGGTTTCAGGCCAACGGCTATTGCTAGCCGGCGCCGAGGCCCGCGAGTTCAGCGGAGTGTTGAAATTTTGCCGGAAGGTGGAGACGCTGGGATGGCCGGTGCACTGGGCGCGATCGGCGGAGTTGAATGACCAGCCGGTGTGGCTGGTGGCGAATGGTGCGGGCGCGGGCAGAGCGGCCAAGGCGGTTGAGGCCGCGCATGCAGCGGGCGGTTTGAATTGGATTTGCAGCATGGGATTTTGCGGCGCACTCGAAAAGGATATGCGGATCGGGGACATTTTTATCGCCGAGCGCATCCAGGCGCGCGGCGGCGAATTTGCCGCGGCAAAGCCTGCGACGGCGCGGCCTCATCGTAGCGGCATACTTGCGTCCATCGATCGCGTGGCGCAGACCGCCGAAGAGAAAGCGCAACTTCGCGCGCGCGGTGCATCAGCGGTGGAAATGGAAGCGGCAGGGGTGGCGGCGAAGGCGGCGGAATTTGGCTTGCCGTTCTACTGTGTGCGCTCGGTTACGGATCTTGCCGATGAAAGTTTTTTGTTTGACTTCAATGCGGCGCTGCGGTCTGACGGCAGATTCGATACAATGCGAATAATTGCGGCGTCCTGCCGCCGGCCCCGTAGTCTGTTACCGGAATTACTGCGTTTGAGACGCCGCTGCCAGAAGGCAGCCCACACATTAGGAGAATTTCTTGCTGACTGCCGATTTTGACATGGCGATTCCCGCTACCATGCACGCCGCCGTGTATAAAGGCGACAGTGTGGTTGCCGTGGAGCAGATTCCTACGCCAGAAATCGGTCCGGGCGAATTACTAGTCCGCGTGGAAGCTTGCGGCGTTTGCCACACGGACCTCAAGAAGATCGAATATAACCTGCTGTCGCCGCCGCGAATTTTCGGTCACGAGACGGCGGGCGTGGTGGCGCGCGTGGGCCGCGGCGTGCAGGGCTTCGCGCCAGGCGATCGCGTGGTGGTTTTCCATCACATTCCGTGCGGCGCATGCTTTTATTGCGGCAAGAAACTCTATGCGCAGTGCCCGGTGTACAAGAAAGTCGGGGTGACCGCGGGCTTCGAACCGGCGGGGGGCGGATTTTCACAGTACGTTCGGGTGATGGACTGGATTGTTGAGCGCGGCGTGGAAAAGATTCCCGAAGGAATCTCATTCGAGCGTGCGTCGTTTGTGGAGCCGGTGAACACGTGTTTGAAGGCGGTAGTCCAGTGCGCGCCGGAAGCGGGTGAAACCGCGCTGGTGCTGGGACAGGGACCGATCGGGTTGCTGATGACCATGTTGGCCCGGCGCGCGGGCGCGCGAGTGGTGACGACCGATATGTTCCCCAGCCGGCGGGAGCTTTCGCTGCGCTGCGGAGCGGAGCAGTCGTTCGATCCGCGATCGGATGAGATGGCCGGCGCCGTGGCTGAGCTGACCGAGGGTCGCGGAGCCGATGTGGTGATTGTGGCCGCCTCGGCCAAGGGCATTGTGGATCAGGCGGTGCGCTGGTCGCGCCCCGGCGCGCGAATTCTGCTCTTCGCGCAAACGTCGGATGCCGAGCGCATTGATCTTTCCGGCGCATCGATTTGCGTTGGAGAGCGCACGATTTTTGGTTGCTACAGCGCGTCGGTGGAGTTGCAAAAACAATCCGCGGAGCTGGTGTTTTCGGGCGAACTGCCCGTTGATCTGCTGGTTTCGCACCAGCTTCCCTTGACTAAGGTAAACGCAGCATTTGATTTGGCATTGCATCCAGACTCTCGATCATTGAAGATTATTCTTAAGCCGCAGAGGTGGACTGAGTGAAAACCCAGATGATGGCAGCCGTGCTTTACGGCAAAGAACATTTGCAGGTAGAGCCCGTAGCCGTTCCGACTCTCGATGAAGGCGACATTCTGGTTCGCGTCAAAGTTGCTCTGACTTGCGGTACGGATGTCAAAGTTTTCCGGCGTGGATACCACGCGCGCATGATCGTTCCTCCCGCGGTGTTCGGCCATGAACTGGCCGGCGACGTGGTCAAGGTTGGGCAAGAAGTCACGGCATTCACCGCCGGCCAGCGCGTGGTGGCGGCCAATTCGGCTCCGTGCAACGAGTGTTACTTCTGCCGCCGCGGCCTGGAAAACCTTTGCGAGGATCTCCTCTTCAACAATGGAGCGTACGCGGAGTATATCCGCATTCCATCGCGCATTGTGGAACGTAACACGTATGAAATTCCCGGTGAGGTGTCGTATCAGGATGCCGCGCTGGTGGAGCCGCTGGCGTGCGTGCTGCGCGGGCTGGAGGAGACCGGGATTCGCGCGGGGGACACGCTGGGAATTATCGGCCTGGGACCCATTGGATTAATGTTTGTGCGGCTGGCGAAGCTGTATGGAGCGCGCGTTATCGCGATCGGGCGCAGAAAGACGCAGCTGGACCGTGCGGAGACCGCCGGCGCGGACGAGTTGATCTCGACCGAGTTCGTCTCGCGTCCGGCTGAGCAGGTGCGCCGTCTGACGAAAGGGCGCGGAGTGGACGTGGCCATCGAAGCTGTGGGCAATCCCGAGACGTGGCACTGGGCGGTGGATATGGTGCGGCGGGGCGGGACGGTCAACTTTTTCGGCGGTTGTCCGAACGAAAGCAAGGTCAGCCTGGACACTTCCCTGCTCCATTATTCCGAGATTACTTGCAAGGCCAGCTTCCATCACACGCCATCGCACATTCGCAAAGCGCTGGACATCATCTGCAACGGCGACATCAGCGCGCGGGATTTCGTGAATCGCGAGGAGCCGCTGGTCAACCTGCTGGAAGTGATGCGCCATCTGATGAGCCACAACGGCCACTTGAAGACGGCCATTTTCCCGTAAGCCTGGTGCTGCTCGCCCCCAAGGATTTCGTCCGCGATCCCGCGGCGATGGCCGCGCGCTTCACCGTTGCTGAAGCCCTGAATTACACCCGCTGGCTGGCCACGCATCATTATGAAAATTTCCACGTGGTGAGCTGGCTGCTGCCGAAACGCCTGCACCAGGATTTTTATAACGTCTACGCGTATTGCCGATGGGCCGACGATCTGGGCGACGAAATCGGCGACACGGCGGAGAGCCTGCGGCTGCTCGCTTGGTGGCGGGAGGGCTTGCGGGCGATGTACGCGGGCCAGGCGGCTCATCCGGTGTTTGTGGCTTTGCGCGGCACCGTTGAGCGATACTCCATTCCACCACAGCCCTTCGAGGATCTCATTCGCGCTTTCGAGCAGGACCAGACGGTGGCGCGCTACCGGAACTGGGATGAGGTGTTTGGTTATTGCCGGTGCTCGGCGAATCCCGTGGGACGGCTGGTGCTGTATTTGTGCGGTTACTCGGATACGGAGCGGCAGCGGTTGTCCGATGCGACATGCACCGCGCTGCAGCTTGCCAATTTCTGGCAGGATGTGACGGTGGATTGGGAGAAAGGGCGCGTTTATCTTCCGATGGACGTGCTGGAGCGAAACGGGTCGTCGGTGGAAGACATTGCGGCGCGACGCGCGTCCCCAGGCTTTGTCGCGGCTATGCGCGAGGTGGTTCGCCGGGCTCGCGAGCTGTTTCTCGAAGGACTGCCGCTGGCGGGGAAGGTGGACCGGCGGCTGGCGGTGGATATCGAGCTGTTCAGCCGCGGCGGCATGCGGGTGCTGGAGAAGATTGAGGCGCAGGGTTACGATGTGCTCGCGCGGCGGCCGGCGATTTCGAAAACCGAGCGGGTGTGGCTGCTGCTGGGCACCCTGGCGCGCGCGGCGTTTGCCCGGGCGGCGTGATGGCGACGCTTGGCGAATCGTACACGTTTTGCCGAGCGGTGGCCCGCCGGCGCGCCAAGAATTTCTACTACTCCTTCGTCCTTCTGCCTCGCGAGCAACGGAATGCCATGTGCGCGATCTACGCGTTCATGCGCTATTGCGACGATTTGAGCGATGAACCCGGGGCTTCGCGTGAGCCGCTGGAGCGCTGGCGATGCGCGCTGACGGACGCGCTGGGCGGCAAGTTCGACGCGTATCCGGCGTGGCCCGCGTTTTATGACACCGTCGAACGATACCGCATTCCGCACGAGTATTTCTTTCAGATGATCGAGGGCGTGATGGCGGATCTCGAGCCGCGGAGGATCGCGACGTTTGACGAGCTGTACCGTTATTGTTACCAGGTGGCGTCGGTGGTCGGCCTGTGCACGATTCACGTCTTTGGATTCGATTCGCCGGAGGCGCTGCCGCTCGCCGAGAAGTGCGGGGTGGCGTTTCAGTTGACGAATATTCTGCGGGACGTTTGCGAGGATGCGGCGCGGGGACGAGTGTATTTGCCGGCGGAGGATTTGGAGCGGTTCGGGGTGGGCGCCGAGGGGCTCTGCGAGCCCTCGGACGCGTTGACCCGATTGATGCGATTCGAAGCGGACCGGGCCCGCGGGTATTATCGGGAATCGGAGCCACTGGTCGGCATGGTGGATAAGGGCAGCCGGCCGGCGTTGCGGGCGCTGATCGGAATCTATTCGCGGCTGCTGGAGCGGATTGCGGAGGGCGGGTTTGATATCACGCGGCGGGTGTCGCTGCCGGCGGCGGAGAAGGGGTGGATTGTGGTGCGGGCGTGGATGGGGTGAAATGGGGACGGCGTGAAATGAGGACAGTTCGCGTGGAGACCACCACTGTTCGCTATTCCGCCCGCGCGCTACTGGGCTTGGGCACGGTTGCGCTTCTGTCTCTTTGCGGCACTTACACCTTTTATAGCCAGCAGACTGAGCGGAACATAGTTCAAAAGGATGCCTTTCAAATCGGCGCGGAGGAGCAGCATTTTGCAGCTCTGAAGAAGGACTTGGCACCGGACGCCGTGGTGGGGTACATTTCGGATCTCAACGAGGCCGGAATCCAACTTGCTGCTCAATACGCGCTGATCCCCATTCTGCTGGTTGACCGGCCGCCGGGCGCGTTGCTGGCAATGTACGCCGGGTACTTTTGTACGTATGTCGTCACGCCTCTCGACTTGACCTGGCATCTGAACACGTCACTGGACCGCCTGTACGCTCAGCTTTGGCCGAGTTTACTGCTCCTGGTGCCAATGATGTTCAGGTCCGCCGAGGAGCTAGCTACGACAACAGTGACCGACCAGCGAGATAAAGTAACGCATAAAGCCGTGGCCAAGAAGGCGAAGCGGATGGTCCCACGGTCCTGTTGAGGCCCACGCCGCCTCTTTTCGCACGGCGCCAGCGCGACCACGTGCGTAAGTATGTGTAGCGCATGACCACACTGCGGCGTGTTGCCAATCCAGGAACAAAAAGCCGCAGGTCTCCGGCCGACCCCGCCGCAGGCCTGCGCTACAGAACTCTCTTGCGCTTTGCCTTGAAATGGAACTCGTGCATGCGCATGTGAATCCGCCGGCCGCGAAAGGTGACGCCTTCGTTTTCGAGGCGCAGCCGCTGTTCCATGCCGGGGGCTCCGCGCAGCTTGATATGGCCTCCGGCGCCCACCACGCGGTGCCAGGGAATGGCGCCGTGCGCCGCGCGCAAAGCCCAGGCGACCTGGCGGGCGTAGCGCGGATAGCCAGCGGCGCGCGCCACTTCGCCGTAGGTGGCGACCTTGCCTTTCGGGATCTTCCAGACGGGCTGGATCAGTTCACGGAGCATGGGTGATCTTTACGCGACGGGCGCTGCTTCGAGAACTTCCGGTTCCACTGCGGTGAACTTCTCGAAGTTGCTTCTGAACCGGGCGCTCAGTGCGGCTGCCGCGCGGTCGTACGCGGATTTATCCTGCCACATGCCACGCGCATCCAGAACCGCGGGTGGAACGTTGGGGCAACTTTCCGGAACCAGGGCGCGGAACACGGGATGAGGCGTCACGGGCGCCCGGGCCAAATCTCCGGACAGCGCCGCATTCAGCATGGCGCGCGTGTACTCCAGCTTCATTCTCTGGCCCACGCCGTAAGGTCCGCCCACCCATCCGGTGTTGACCAGCCAGCAAACGGCTCGGTGCCGTTGCAGCTTTTCGCCCAGCATATTGGCGTACACGCCGGGTTTCCGCGTCAGAAATGGCGCGCCGAAACACGCGCTGAAGGTGGCTTCCGGCTCGCTGCCCAGGCCGCGCTCGGTGCCCGCAACCTTTGCGGTGTAACCGCTCAAAAAGTGATACATGGCCTGTTCGGGCGTGAGACGCGAGATGGGTGGCAGGACGCCAAACGCATCGGCCGTCAAAAAGAAAATGTTTCGCGGATGGCCCCCGACGCTCGGCACCACCGCATTGTCGATGAACTCGATGGGATAGGCTGCGCGCGTGTTCTCGGTAATTCGATCGGAGTTGAAGTCCAACTCGCGCGTTTCTGAGTCGAGGGCCACGTTCTCGAGCACCGTGCCGAAGCGAATGGCGTTCCAGATCTGCGGTTCCCGTTCTCGGGAAAGCCAGATGCACTTGGCATAACAGCCGCCTTCAAAATTAAACACGCCTCGATCACTCCATCCATGCTCGTCATCGCCGATCAGCAGCCGGTTGGGATCGGCGGAAAGCGTGGTTTTCCCCGTGCCCGAGAGCCCGAAGAACAGCGCCACGTCTGCACGATGGCCCATATTCGCGGAGCAGTGCATGGGCATGACGTTTTGCGCGGGCAGCAGGTGGTTGAGCACCGTGAAGACGGATTTCTTGAGTTCACCGGCGTAACTGGTGCCGGCGATGAGGATGATTCTGCGCTTGAGATTGAGGATGATGCAAGTCTCTGAGTTGGTCCCATCACGACCTGGGTCAGCTTGAAAACCCGGAACAAAAAGGATGGTGAAATCGGGCGAACCCTCCGCCAGAGCGGTCCGCGCCGGGCGGATCAGCAACTGCTTCGCAAACAGCGCATGCCACGCGAACTGAGTAACCACGCGCACCGACAGCGAGAACTTGCGGTCGGCGCCGGCCAGACAATGCTGAACGAAGACTTCATTGCCCTCCAGAAATGCGGCCGCTTTGGAGAGAATGCCCTCGAAATGCTGCGGTGAGATCGGCTGGTTTACCGGCCCCCAACTCACATGGGATTCGGTGACCTCGTCGCGAACGATGAATTTGTCCTTGGGCGAGCGCCCGGTAAACTGGCCAGTGCGCACCACCAGCGCGCCGTTGTGCGCCAGCAGCGCTTCCCGGCGCTCGATCGCATGCTCGATCAGATGTTCCGCGCCCAGGTCGCAGAACACCTCGCCGAGGTTGAAGATGCCGAGTCCCTCGAGTTCTCGGTGCAAAGCCGGACCCGATATATGTTCGGTAAAGTCGAGCGGCATCCACTCTATCGTAATATGGAAGCATGGAAGTACGAGTGCGCCTGTGCGCGCTTGGGGGTCTAATTTGCGCGCTTGCCTGCGCGCAGGTGATCGAATTCGAAAACGGTGGGCTGCACTATCAGACGCTCACGCGGCGCGGCGTAACGGTCATGTATGCGCACATGCCCGCGCACGTGCGCGAGTTCACGATTCTACAAGTCGCGGTCTCGAACGGCGCGCCAGGCCCCTATACCATTCGTCCGGAAGACTTCCGGTTTGTCCACGCGGATGGCTCCGTCGTTCAGGCGCTGCCGGCCCGCCAGGTGGTCAACATGCTGCTCGAGAAGGGCTCGCGCAACGACGTCATCCGGCTGGTTTCCGCTTATGAATCGGGCTTGTATGGAATTCAGCGGATGCTGTCCACCAACGGTTACGAGCAACGCCGGCAGGCGGCCTTGGCCGAGGTGCAGTCCACTAAAGTTAAGGCTGCCGCTGCGGCATCAGCGATCGCGCTGGTCCAAATCAAGCTGACGCCGGGCCAATCCACCGACGGAGCGGTGTTCTTCCCTCACGATGGAAAAGACCTTACAGGCGGTCACCTGGTGGTCAACACCAATACCGACGTTTTCGAATTCAAGGGCGAATAACTCACTCAATTTTCATCGAGCCGGAGCCGGACGCGGGTGCTAGAATGGCGTGAGGTAAATTCCTTCCGGGGAGGAACTCACATGAAGCGGTATATCATCCTGGCTTTCGCTCTGCTTGCGTTTGTTTCTGTTTCGCATGCACAGAAAAAGAAGCGTGTTGCGGTCATGAACTTCGACTACTCCACGGTGCACTCGAGCGTGATGTCGATCTGGGGAGCGGACCAGGACATCGGCAAGGGTATTGCCGACCTGCTGGTGGACAAGCTGGTGAACGACGGCCAGTATTCGGTCATCGAGCGCAAAGCTCTGGACAAAATCCTGGCGGAGCAGAATTTCTCCAACAGCGACCGCGCCGATCCAACATCGGCAGCCAAGCTTGGCAAGGTGCTGGGCGTGGACGCCATCATCATCGGCAGCATCACCCAGTTCGGGCGTGACGACAAGAAGACCGGTGTCGGCGGCGGCGGCTTCAGCCGGTTTGGGGGCAACCTGGGCATCGGAGGTGTGCAGAAGCGGGAATCCAAGGCTGAAGTGGCGATTACTGCGCGCATGATCAACACTGAGACCGCGGAGATTCTGGCTTCGGTCACCGGTAAGGGCGAGTCGAAACGTTCGGGGACGTCGCTGCTGGGCGCCGGCGCAGGCGGCGGCAGCGGTGGCGGCGGGGGGGTCGATATGAGCAGCAGCAACTTCGGCGCCACCATCCTGGGCGAGGCGGTACATGCCGCGGTCGACCAAGTAGGCCAGGAGCTCGACCAGAAAGCCGCGTCGCTTCCCGCGCGCGTCGTGAACGTTGAAGGCCTGGTCGCGGACGCATCCGGCAACACGCTCATAGTCAACGTGGGCAAGAGGGCGGGAGTGAGCGTGGGTGACCGGCTCGAAGTCCGCAGGAAGATTCGGGAAGTCAAGGATCCGAGCACCGGCAAGGTGATCAAGCGCGTGGAAGACAAAGTCGGTGAGATGGTCGTGACGGAGGTGGACGATGCTTCCGCAACGGGCACTTACACGGGCTCGGGTCCCGCTAAAGTAGGCGATTCGGTGCGCACACCGCAGTGAGAGGTTTATGAGTTTTGAAGTAGGAAGCAGAATCGGCGACTACGAAATTGTTTCGATCCTGGGCGCCGGCGGCATGGGCAAGGTGTTCAAAGTCCGCAATGTGATTTCCGACCGGATCGAGGCCATGAAGGTTTTGCTGCCCGATCTGGAGCATGAGCCGGAATTGGCGGACCGGTTCATGCGCGAGATCAAAGTGCAGGCGAGCCTGCAACACCCCAATATCGCCGCGCTGCACACGGCGCTGCGCGTGGAGAACCAGCTTCTCATGCTGATGGAGCTGGTGGAAGGCGTTACGCTCGAGCAGCGCCTCCATCAGGGGCCCATTCCGCTGGCCAATGGTGTGGATTACATCTGTCAAGTACTGAGTGCTCTGGGATACGCACATCAGCACGGGGTGATTCACCGCGATATCAAGCCCGCGAACATGATGCTCACCCCCAACGGAGCGGTGAAGCTGATGGATTTCGGGATCGCCAAGGCCGCCGCCGACCGCAAGCTCACCATGACAGGCACTACCATGGGATCGCTCTATTACATGTCGCCGGAGCAGATCAAGGGGATGGCCACGCTGGATGCGCGCAGCGATCTCTACTCTGTGGGCGTTTCGCTCTATGAAATCGTGACCGGCAAAAAGCCGTTCGACGGCGACAGCCAGTTCGCGATCATGGCGGCGCACCTGGAAAAAACACCGGTGCCCCCGATCACGCTGGATACGAAACTGCCCCAGGTGCTCAATGACGTGATCCTGATGGCGATCACCAAGGATCCCAACCAGCGCTTTCAATCCGCGCAGGCATTTGCCTCCGCTCTAGGCAGCGTGCGGCAGAGCCTGGGAATGCCTGCTCCGGTTTCGGGAACCGCCACCACGGCGCCGCTGGGAGCTCATGCTCCGGCGATGCCCTCTCAGCCCGCGATGGCCGCAGCGCCTGCCGGGCCCGCGCAACAGCCGGGCCAGGCGCCGGCAAAATCCAGCAAACGGTGGCTATGGGTGGGCGCGGGAGCGCTGGCAACCGCACTGGCTTTGGTGGCCGTGATCCAGTTCGGACCTTGGCGCAAGACGAGCGCGCAATCCGAACAGCAGCCGGCGTCGAGTCCGGCTCCGGCCAGCACGGCGGCCGCACCGGCGCAGCCGCCTCCAGCGGCTACACCGCCTCCCGAGCAGCAAGCCGTGACGCCTCCGCCCGCAGAGCCGGTGCCCGCGCAACCGGTGACTCAACCTGCGCCGCCGCCGGCAAGTGTCGCATCGAAAAAGCCCGTTCGTCAAATCGCGAGGCGGGGAACCGCCCCGGCGCAGGGTGCTGCTTCCACGGCCGCCGAGCAAACGCCAGCTCAGCCGTCCGGATCCGCGACCAACGAAAATCCGCCGCAACCTGCTGGGCCCGATCCCGCCGTGCTACAGGAGCTTCGCGAACGCCTGGTGCAGCTTGACTCGCGCGCCGGGGCCGTACGCACCAGCCTGGGCAACCTGAAACGCTCGCAACAAGCCAGTGGGTTGTCACTGCGCGGCGACATGGCGTCGGCTGAGACGCGCATGAACTACATGTTGGATGGCGCCAACTCCGCGCTGCGCGCCCACGACGCCGCTGCCGCCAAGAAATTTCTGGATTCCGCAGAAGCCGAAGTCGAAAAGCTGGAAAAATTCCTGGGAATATAAGCGTTCAAACGAAAGTCCGCTCCCTGCGGTCGCGGCTCCGTTTTTCGGCCTGTTTGCTGAGCCGCGACTTAAAGGAGCAGTTGAGGCCGAGTCATTCTTCTAAAGCCAATCGACCGTCTTCAACCGGCGGACACGGCTGAGTTCGCGCGCATTGTGAGTAACCAGAACGGCGGAGTGCGCTATGGCCGTTCCTGCAATGAGTGTGTCGAGCGGCCCGATGGGTGTGCCGGCTTGCTCCAGGGTGCGGCGCAAAGTCGCGGCCGCTGGTGCTGCGTCCTCGTCAAAGGGCAGCACCCGGGTGACCTGTAAAAACGCATCGAGCGCTCGCCGGCGATTCTCGGCCTGCAACGAAAGCGCCACGCCAACCTCCAACTCGCAAAGCACAACGGATGGAATGCCGATCTCGCGCGGCGATGTCTACAGCGCATACCGCGCCCGGTCGGCGCTCACGGCGGCGCCCACCACCGCGATGTCGTCGCTGGTGGGAACAATCTCGAAAAGGCTGCCTTGCAGCGAACTCATGCGCACCATCTCAACCAGATCCACGTTCAGCCTTTCCACGTCGAGGAAGCGCGCATTGTGGCCCGTGAGGTAGAACTTGCCGGGGCCGTCCAGATGGATGCTGGTGGCGGTGGCGGCCGCCAGGGCGCGGTGCCAGAGCTTTACGAACGCCCCGCAGCGCACATCGCCGGCCTTGGCTTCGGCGAACACCTCATCGGGCTCCATGTCGAGAAATCGGCGCCGCATGGCGGCATGGCCCATGATGCCCTCGAGATGCCCCACGCCCCCGCAGCCGCAGTACTTTTCTTTGGGATCGAGCGAAACCACCATGTGGCCGCCCTCCCACACGCCCTCCGCCTGGGGATAACGGCCGTAACCGATCCCATTGCCGATCGTCCAGACGCGCACCAGGCTCTCCAGCCGCCCGCGCGTGGCCGCAATGCCTGCGGCCATGGCATCGGCATCGTTGAGGACGAGCACTCGTCCGTACGATGCCGACAAATACTCCTGCAAGTGGAAACCCTTGACCTGTTGCAGATTGGGAGATTCTTCGATCCGGCCATCGCGAATCACACCGGCGAATCCGATCCCCACCACGTCCGCCGGCGTTCCCTGGGTAAGCCCGTCGATCTGGCGGCGGATCAAGTCGGCGATCTCCTCGGCGGGAGTGCCGAGCAGTTCTTCGGATGAGGAGCCCGCTTGGGGAAAGGTGCGAACTTCCCCGGCCAGCCGGTTGGCTTCCACCACTCCGGCTACGATCCGATCTGCCGCCAGCACGCCGATGATTTTGGCCATCGCAGGGTCTCCTCGCGTTACAGCCGGGCCAGTTTGTTCAGCCCGTTGAACGCCGCCGCCTTGTAGCACTCGGCGAGCGTCGGGTAATTGAAAACCGTGTTGACGAAGTATTCCACCGTTCCTTTCAGAATAAGCACTGCTTGCCCGATGTGCAGCAACTCCGAAGCGCCTTCCCCAATGATGTGAACCCCGAGTATTTCCTTGGTCTCGCGATGAAAAATGAGCTTCAGACGGCCGGTCGTATCGCCGCGAATCTGGCCGCGCGCGATTTCACGGTAATAGGCTACACCCACTTCATAGGGCACGTCTTCATCGGTAAGTTGCTCCTCGGTCTTGCCAATGAATGAAATCTCCGGGATGGTATAAATGCCGTACGGGTAAAAGGCGGGGTTCGAACTCATCGCGGTGCCGAAGGCGTGCGCCGCGGCCAGGCGGCCCTGCTCCATGGAAACCGACGCCAGGCTGGGGAATCCAATCACGTCGCCCGCGGCGAAGATATGGGGCTGGTTGGTGCGATACTCGCCGTCTACGGAAATCCGTCCGCGGGAATCGGCGGTAATACCCGCCCCGGCCAGGTTCAGCTCATCGATGTTTCCCTGGCGGCCGACGGCATAGAGCAGAGCGTCGCCGGAGATTTTCTTCTTACTCTGCAAATTGGCGATCACGCCGCATCCCGCAGCCTCCTCGACGCTTTCTACCTCCTCGTTGAGCCGCATGGTTACCCGGTGATCGCGAAGATGATAGGAAAGCGCCTCTACGATCTCCATATCGGCAAACTCCAGCAGCCGTGGCCGCTTCTCCACCAGAATCACCCGCACACCCAGCGTGGCGAACATGCAGGTGTACTCCACGCCAATGACGCCGCCGCCCACCACGATCAGCGTCTTTGGGATGTCCGCCATTTGCAGGATCTGATCGCTGTTGATAATGGTCTTGCCGTTCAAAGGCACTTTGGGCGAGGTGGCCGGTTTGGTGCCGGTGGCGATGATAATGTTGGCCGCTTCCAGGTCGATGGTGGCCTGAGAGCTGACGACCTTCAGGTGAGTCGGATCGACGAAGCTCGCAGTTCCCGTCAGCACTTCAACGCCGTTGCGCGAAAGCTGGGCCTGCGTGACATCCACCTCGGTCTTGATCACGTGCTGCACGCGGAAAGAGAGATCCGCCATGGTGATCTTCTCTTTCACGCGGTAATTGATGCCGTAAATGTTCTGATAATAGAAGCCGGAAAGATGCAGCACGGCCTCGCGCATGGTCTTGCTGGGAATGGTGCCCGTGTTGATGCAGGCGCCGCCCACCACCTCGCGTTTCTCGATCAGGGCCACCCGCTTTCCGGATTTGGCCCCCTGAATGGCCGCGCGCTGGCCGGCGGGCCCGGAACCGATAACGATCAGGTCAAAGGTCTGCATGTTTGTCTTATTTGATCGTTAGAAACTAAATGTCCATTAAACCACGCGAGAGAGAGAACGGAACGTTTTCCGGCTTATAATTACGCTAGCAGGATGGTTCTTTCGGTCACAGTTCGGTAAATTACTTCCGAGCCGCGGCCAAGGGAGCGGTTCTTGGGCCGGTTAGGGTCCGGTTTCGATGAGTGCTTCAACCACAGCGTCCATCTCTTCGTTGGAAGCCGTCTTTGCCCGCCAGCGGTCCGCTTTCAACGAACATCCGTACCCCAATGCCGTCGAGCGCCGGGTGCAATTAGACCGTCTGATAGAAGCCGTCCTGGCCCGCCAGGATGCAATCGCCGCCGCGTTGAATCAGGACTTCAGCGGCAGGTGCCTCGCCGAGGTACGCTATTCGGAGATCTTTGTCTCTCTGCAATCGCTGCGCCATGCGAGACGCCATGTGAAGCAATGGATGAAGCCGCGACGTGTGCCGGTCGGCTTGGCTCTGCAAATGGCCAAGGCCTGGGTCATGCCGCAACCCCTCGGCGTTGTAGGCATCGTGGTGCCCTGGAACTATCCGCTGTTCCTGACCATGGGCCCGATTGCCGGGGCGCTCGCCGCAGGCAACCGCGTCATGCTGAAGCTTTCCGAGTTCGCACCCGCGACCTCATCCGCTCTGGCCCGCTTGTTCGCTGAGACCTTTGGAGCGGATCTTGTGACCGCCGTCGAGGGCGACGCCGAGGTGGCCAAGGCGTTCGTTCAGTTACCGTTCGATCATCTCCTGTTCACGGGATCGACCACGATCGGCCGGCAGGTCATGCACGCGGCCGCGGACAACCTGACGCCGGTTACGCTCGAATTGGGCGGGAAATCACCGGTGGTGCTGGCGCCCGATGCCGGCTTCTCTCAGGCCGCGGGCTCCATTGCCTACGCAAAGTTCCTGAATGCCGGGCAAACCTGCATCGCCCCGGATTACGCGCTGGTGCCGGCCAACCGGCTCGAGGAGTTTGTGGCCATTCTTCGAGCGGAGATTGAAAAGCAATATCCCGGCGCTACCGGGAATCGCGACTACACGTCCATCATCAACGAGAAGCAGTACAGCCGCTTGCAGCGATATCTTGAGGAAGCGCAGGCGGCGGGAACACGCGTCATCAGGATTCCGGAGGAAGGTTCGCCGGCGCCGCGAAGAATTCCGCCCACCCTGGTGATCGACCCTCCAGATCATTTGCGGATCATGCAGGAAGAAATCTTTGGACCCATCCTGCCCGTTAAGCCGTATCATACTCTCGACGAAGCCATCCGGTACATCAATGCGCGCCCGCGGCCGCTGGCGCTCTACCTCTACACCCGCAGCTCCCAGGTGAAGGACGACGTTCTCCAGCGAACCGTCTCCGGCGGCGTCTCGATCAACGAAACACTGCTCCACATCGCCGTCGAGGATCTGCCGTTTGGCGGGGTAGGGCCGAGCGGTCTGGGGCACTATCACGGCCGCGCCGGATTCGACACCTTCAGCAAGCTCAAACCGGTCTTCGAGCGGCGCGGACTGACGCCCGGCGCGCTGCTGCGCCCGCCGTATGGCCGGCTGCAGGATCGCGTCATGCGTTTCCTCATCCGCTGGTCCAGGTAAGCCCCCGGCGATACACTGGCTCGGAGGACCGGATCATGAGAATCGTGCTCTGCCTACTGTTGCTCGTTCTGCCGGGTCCCGGCGCTGAAAATTTCGGCGGCGCGGCTATTGAACAGGTGTATCGAGTCCGTCTCGATCGCGGGGATCTCTTACTGGAAACCATCCAGGACGTCATCCAGAAATATGGAATTGCGGACGGCGCGGTGCTCACCGCGACCGGATCGCTTCAGGAATGTACGTTTCATCGAGTGAAGTCGCTTGCCGAAAAGCCTGCGGATCAATTCAGAACCGTGAAGGAACCGATGGAGATTCTCAACATCAATGGACTGATTGCAGGCGGCGAGCCGCATCTGCACCTGACGCTTTCCGGCGCTGGCGGCGCGTTCGGCGGGCACCTGGAGAAAGGCTGCCGCGTCCTTTACCGCGCAGAACTGACCATCGCCCGGTTCTCAGGACCGCCGCTGGTGCGAAAACCGAACCAGGCTGGCGTTCCGGTGTTGCAGCGCAAGTAGGGCTGTCAGATGCCCAGACTGGACGCTGCCGCCATGACTTTCGGCATTGCGCTCAATGGGTTAGCGGGCCTGGAAGAAATAATACCCGCGGTGCGGAACTCGTGGTGTTCAGCTCTGACCGCGGTCGCCTTGGTGCTGGCGTCGCGGCGCACGATATGCCCGCGCACCACCAACTTCAGGCTGCACACGTCGCGAAGCACATAAGGCCACTTGATGGCCAGTTCCACCACGCCGCTTGCGGGCAGTTGTTGATCCGTTTCGAACAGTACGCCGCCGCTGCTGATGTTCAGCGTTTTGCCGCAGCCTACCCGATCCACTCCATCGCGGCTCAGCAATTTGTACTGAACGTCCAGAGCGATCGGATACCGCCCCTTTAGGCGCTGATCGCTTCGATCCGCGGGTGATGAGACAACTCCTCTGTCAGATACATGTTCAAGCATGTCTTTTACCTTTTTTTTATTTTTTTCGTAGACAATTCAGGCCAGCAAAGACCCACAGAGCGCCGGCGCGTCGGACACCCGGTAGGCTAGTGGCGTAAACTGGCGAGGCACCCAAGTCCAATCGATAATTTTGATCGCCCGGATTCCCGCCTGTTGCCACTCGTTTGTTAACCATCCTCGGCTAAGCAATAGCAACGCGAATACCAAATCGTCTCGTGCTGATTCTCCATCAGATACGTCTTTTCCGCCCCTTACGAAGCTAGCGAATCAGATATAACCTGTATCCAAATGGATAGTGTTGTATCCTTCAGCCACATTTCACGTGGACCAGCGGAACGCCGCCGTCCGCGCAAATGCCTGGGCGGATCCAAACGCCCGGAATCCGGACGCCGCATTGCGGGCAGATACCGCCTGCGCCGATGCGATCTTCCAGAATCCGGTACCCGCGCCGCCGGATCAGAGTCGAGCCGCATGCCGGGCAAAGAGTGTCCTCCCACGCGCCGACGGCGCCGGGAAGGTTCCCCGCATACACAAAATGCAGACCGGCATTGCGCCCGATCTGGGCGGCACGCAGCAGAGAACGCGCGCTGGTGTTCTCCGGGGAGGTCATTTTGTAGTCCTTGTGGAAAGCGATGACGTGCCAAGGGATGTCCGGCGAAATCCCGGCGATAAAGCGTGCGATCGACTCGATCTCTTGATCGGAATCATTGAAACCTGGCACCACCAGGGTCACGATCTCGAGCCAGAAGCCCATCTCGTGGATGAGCTGAATGGCGTCGAGGATAGGGCCTAGCCGGCCGCCGAGTTCACGGTAACGGCTGTTGTTAAAGCTCTTCAAGTCAACCTTGTAGAGATCCAACCAGGGCCGAAGATACCGCAGAACTTCGGGCGTGGCGTTGCCGTTGGAGACGAATCCGGTGAGTAGACCGGCGCGGCGCGCCACGCGAAAGATCTCCACCGCCCACTCGGCGGTGATCAGCGGTTCGTTGTACGTGCTCACAATCGCGTCGGCTCCGTGCGCCACGGCCGCATTTACGATCTGCTCCGGACGCACCGGCGCGAAGCCCAGGGCGGAGCGGACGTCGCGAAGCGCTTGCGACGTCACCCAGTTCTGGCAGTAACCGCAATGCAGGTCGCATCCCAGCATCCCGAAACTGAGCGCGAGCCCGCCTGGCCGCACGTGATAAAACGGCTTCTTCTCCAACGGATCGCACTGGACGGTATTCACATACCCATGCGGTGCATAGAGCTTGCCGGCACGGTTGAAACGGACCTTGCACACGCCCGAAAAACCGGCGGGTATGGGGCAGCGGTGCCCGCACGCCAGACATCGCAGACGGTAGCCATCGATAACGTCGAAAAGGTCGGTCTCGCGGGTTCGCTCGGCGAGTTGTTCCGCCAGCGTCTTCATTCGAGTAGACTCTCTATAACCAGTCTACTGCTTGAGCGCAGGGCAGTAGGCGTACCAGCGGCCATCGTGGCGCTCAACCACGAACTTGAAGGTGTGCCGCCACAGGATCAACAGGATTAACAATTTCTGCACGTAAACTTTACATCATAACCCTTGTGGGAATCCCGTCTACCCGCAAAAATAGAAGTATGAAGTCAGTGCCAATACTCTTGGTCATCCTCCTTTCGATGGGAGTTGCCGCGGCGCAGAACGACCCGGCATCCATCAGTCCGATTTTCAATACCGAATTCGCATCGCAAGCCGCGCAGGCCAGCAGCGCGACTCTCTCGTACACCATCGCCCATTTTCCTTACGGAGGCGGATACAGCACGCGGGTTTTGCTGTCGAATAGCGGCGGTAGCACGGCCAACGTCAACGTAAAGTTTTTCAACCAGGCCGGCGCGTCGACCCTGGTACCTTTGGAAGGCCAGGGAATGCAGGGCAGTCAGGCGATGACGATCGCAAAGAACGAAACCATGGCGATAGGCGCCGATACCAGCCAACGCAACGCCCTTCCGCAGACAGAAGTAGCTTGGGCAACCGTGTCCTCAACGGCTCCATTGAACGTCTTCAGTCTCTTCGATTATGGCCCGAACCCTCCGGCGATCACGGGTTCTGTCGGCGCGCAATCGACGGCACCCTCAAAAACTTTCCGCTTTCCGGTATCGGTGGGCGGGGATGTCGCGTACAACGCTGGCATGGCGCTGGCGAATCCGAATGGCAGTCAGACCACTGTCACGGTCAAGGTTCTGAACGGGGATGGAACTCTGAAAGGCTCGTTCCCGGAGACGTTGCCGGCGAATGGTCAAACCATCTTCCTTCTGAATCAGAAGATGACCTTCGATACTTCAACGCTCTTCACCGGGTCGGTAGCTGTCTGCGCCAGCCAGCCCGTGGGATTGGTCGCGATCGGAGTCGAAGGCGGGCCAACCGGCCTGTTCACCATATCCGTCACCACTGACCCCTGTCCGTAGAGCGATCTGATTCGCGGTGCGCTCGCGTCCACGCCGGACCTCGAAGAGTATCTTAGACTCTTGGAGGAGGCATCGAGCATGCACCACATCCTGGTCGTGAACCCCGGCTCTACCACGACCAAGATCGCGCTGTTCGCCGACGAGACCCAGGTCTCCGGCCAAGTGTTCTGCCACGATGCCGCGGCCCTTCGGTCCTGCAGCACGCTGTGGGATCAGCTCGAACCGCGCTGGCAGGCGGTTCACGGCTGGACTTCCCGCCATGTTCGCGAAGTCTCCGCAGTCGCAGCCACGGGAGGTTTGTTCCGGCCCGTCGAGGGCGGCACTTACGCGGTGAACGAACGGATGCTCGCCGACGCCCGGGCCAACCGGCAAGGGCAGCACGCCTCCAACCTCGGTTGCGCGCTGGCTCAGCGGCTAGCGTCGGCGTATGGCTGCCCTGCGTTTGTCGTCGATCCGGTCTCGGTCGACGAATTCGAACCGCTCGCTCGATATTCGGGCCATCCGCTGATTCCACGCCGCAGCCTGTCCCACGCCATCAGCCTTCATGCCACCGCCCGGCGCGCGGCCAGACAACTCGGCGTACCGCTCGCTGCAAGTTCGATGATCATCGCGCACATGGGCGGCGGGATCTCTGTCGCACCGGTGCGCGGCGGCCGGATTATCGATGCGAATGACGCCTCAAGCGACGGGCCGTTTTCGCCCGAACGCACAGGCGGACTGCCCTTGCAACCGTTCATGGATCTCTGCTTTTCCGGCTCGTACTCCGAGGCGCAGATGCGCACGCTCGTCATGGGCGGCGGCGGGTTGCTGGCCTATCTCGGAACGAATTCGGCGAAAGAGGCCGAAGAGCGCATCCACGCCGGTGATGAGGCCGCGCGTGAAGTCTATGACGCCATGGCGTATCAAATCGCTAAAGAGATTGGGGCCATGGCCACCGTCCTTGCGGGACGCGTTGACGCCGTGGTGCTTACGGGCGGGCTGGCCGCTTCGGCGCTCCTTGTAAACTCGGTCAAGAAACGCGTGGATTTCCTTGCTCCCGTGCTGGTCTTCCCCGGCGAGAAGGAAATGAGCGCGCTGGCCGAGGGCGTCCTGGCCGTGTTACGCGGTGAGGCGCCGGCGCTCGAATATTGACCGCCATGATTCGCAACCTGGATGCTCTTCTTCAAGCGGCCGCCGGTGTCGAAACGCGCCGGGCCTTGGTTGTCTACCCCGCAAACGATGAAACCTTCGCAGCCATCCGTGAAGCGCGCGCGAACCTCCATCTCCAGTTCCTCCTTGTGGGTGATGGCAAGACCATTGAGGCGGCCTTGCCGGATCGCGCCGGAACGGAGATCGTCGATCGCCCCGGCGTCGAGGATGCACTCGCCGCATCCGTGGAGTTGCTAGGTAAAGGGAATGCCGACATTCTCATGAAGGGCAGCCTGGATACGGCCACACTGATTAAGGCCGCGCTGCGGCCCGAGAGCAGCCTGCGCACGGGGCGGCTGCTCAGCGATGTTTTTCTCTTCGAATACCATTCAAGCCGGGAGAATCAGTTGGTCATGATCACAGACGGCGGATTGAACATCGCGCCCGATCTTGCAGCCAAAGTGCAACTCATCCGAAATGCGGTCGAAGTGGCGCACGCGCTAGGAAACGCGAATCCCAAGGTCGCGGTGTTGGCCGCCAGCGAGTTGGTTCAGCCGAACATGCCGGCCACCGTGGACGCGGCCGAGCTGTCGCGAATGAATGAGCAGGGCGAGATCCAGGGGTGCGTTGTGTACGGCCCGTTAGCCTTGGACAATGCGCTCGACGAATCCGCCGCTCGCGAGAAAGGTATTGCATCTCCGGTGGCCGGAGCCGCGGAGATCCTGGTTTGCCCGAACATTGAGTGCGCCAACGCTCTGGCGAAATCGACTACCTATATCGGACACGCCAGGCTGGCGCATGTCATCGTCGGCGCGCGCATCCCCATCCTGATTCCCTCCCGCGCCGACAACCGCGATGCCAAGCTGCTGTCGTTCGCCCTGGGAATGATCATGAGCGAACGCCCGCCCTACTGCAGATAACCCAGCGATCTGAACCCCTCCACGGTCCGCTTGTCCAACACAGCCGGGCGAGTCCGAACTGTGGGCAAGGTGGACAGCCAGCGCTCGAGATCAGCCTCCAGGAGACCGGCCATTTGAGAATTTTGTGAAATCACGTTGTGCGCCTCTCGCGGATCTTTCGACAGGTCATAAAGTTCATGCTCACCATTCGTGGACACCACCAGCTTGAATGGGCCGCGAAACACAGCTCTCTGTATACGCCAGAACCGAAGGCTAAGGCGAGTAAAGAGATCGCACGGAAAAGATTCGCTCCTGACGGTGAACGGCACTTTGGGCGCTTCCCGCAGATTACGTCCGGGAAGTGACCTCGGAATCGGATAGCCAAGTGTGTCAAGCACCGTAGGGAGGATGTCGATGTGACTCACCAGGCTGCCCTCAACAGCGGCCTCGCGGCTCCCGGGATACTTGATGATGAGTGGCACCTTCACCTGCTCCTGGTACACGGAAGTTCCATGTCCAACTAGCATCTTTTCGCCGAAAGACTGGCCGTGGTCCGACGTCACGATGAGCATGGTGTTATCGTAGAGCCCCAGTTGCTTCAGCCGCTTGAATAGATCGCCGAGGCATGCGTCCAAGTAGGCGATACCGCCGTCATACTGCGACTGGTCCCGCGTCCGGTCCACGGCGGTGTACGGGCGTTTTCCACTCAGCGCCCCAAACTCGATGGCAAAGTACCGGTTGTAGGTCAGGGTGGGATCCTTGCCCGGGTACTTTACGTCGTAAGGGGGTAGCGGGAAGTACGGTTGATGCGCGTCCATGTAGTTCACGAATAGAAAGAACGGCTTTTGACCCGCCTGCCGGAGCAGATCGAATACCTCCCGGTTCACATTGCCGGCAGTCCTGTAGGCGCGCTGCGACACGCTGACCGGAAAGTAGTGGGCGAGCAGTCGCGACAGGTCTGTGCGCAAGCAAAACGGCTCCGTGCGCTCCAGAAACAGCATCGGGTTCGGCTGGCTGTAGTATTGAAACCCCTGATCGAGATGAAATGCGCGCTGCAGGAAGGTAGTGTTCGCCGCCACGGCCATGGTCCGGTATCCGCGATCCCACAACATCTCCGCCATGGTGTTGCTCTCATCCGGCAAACGCAGTCCGAATTCTTCCCCCACGGCAACCCGATTCCTCCCTTTGCCCAGCACCGGATGCGCGCCGTGCTGGCTGGCGTACAGGCCCGTGAAGATCGAAGCATGCGAGGACAAGGTCATGTCGCCGGCCGCAACGGCATGGCGATAAACCGTCGCTTCTTGTGCAAGCTGCTGCAGGTTGGGACTTGTGTCCCGGCTGTATCCGTACACCGATAAATGATCGGCGCGAACTGTGTCCAGGGTGATGAGGATCAAATTCGGGTGTCCCTCGGCGCTTGCTACCGCCGGCGGCGGCAGGTGATTCAACACAGGCTGCTGCTTCACTCCGAAGCTGAAACCGAGGAGCACCACCGTGGTTGCAGCCCAGAAAGCTGCGCGACACCACCCCGGCAGATTCCGCTGTCGGAATCTGGCAACCAGCTGATACACCGCATACGAAACAGCAAAAACAGCCAGTGTCGCCGCCACGCCCGCCATTTGCCGTGCCCTAAGCGGATATTCCTCCTCCGTGATGACGAAAGGGTAAATCAAGAGAGCAATTGAAACCGCCCAGGGGTTCACAAAGGGTTGGAGATCTTCCACCCAGAGGCTTTCGCGAACGCTCAGAAGGATGACGGCGGTGAGCACGAGGGACATCGGAAGCTGGGATTGCGACCCTATGAGCACCGCGTGCGGAATAAAAACCACCGCCAAAGACAGCGGCCCGACCATCTGCGCCGCGGCCTGCTCGCGGCTCCACAAAGGGCCGATGCACAAACTCAGCACACCACCCAAAATGGCTCCGGTCATGCCGTAGACGCCCAGTGCCAGAACCACGAACCACGGATGCAACTGCCGGTATTCGTATGCCGGCATTTGCAACCAAGGCAGCACGCTCAAGAAAAGGCACTCCACCGCCCAATAGGCGAGGAAGGCGCGCAGGCCATTTGTCGCACCGCGGATTGCCAGATCTCTCCCGGTTTGAGAGGCCGCAAGCTTCGCAGCAAACGTTCCCATCAGGCTGGACGGAATGTCACGTCGTTGACAGGGACCGGCATGCTTGATTTCGTCGGCTCCAGCCATAATACCAGTGCCGGTTTCCGCTCTCCCGTTTTCAGAGCCATCTTTTGGCGCAACCTCACTATTGCCGCGTTGGTGTAACGGCGTTAGAACGGCAGTCTGCGTTACGACCGTCTGCTAGAATCATATGCGACTGATGAGTCTCGCATGCGCTTCATCCGGCCGAAAAGGCTGAAGTGGTTCCTCACACTGAGCCTCGTCCTCGCGTTGACGGCCGGCGCGGGTTGGTTGAGCACACGGCAGCCGAACTCCACCATCTCTAACAACGGGGCGCCCCTCGACCTGAGTTTGCTCCGTTCGAGCCTCCCGAATGCGCGGTTTTCCGCCCGGGATCTGGAACTGACCGATGCGTTGATCCGCGCGCGGAATACCGAGCGCCGGCTGATGGCCGCGGTTGCCGGCGTGGTTCTCCTGCTCTTCGCAATGTTTTGGCAAGCCATGCGAATCCGGCGGGAGCGAAACAACGCCAAACTGGCGGCCAGCGAGCTTCGCCAGTTCGCCGCGAATTTGGAAAATGTGCGCGAAGAAGAGCGGACGCGCATTGCCCGTGATCTGCATGACGAACTCGGGCAGTGCCTCACCGCCATGAAAATGGACATCGGCTGGGCCGCCGGCCGGGTACCCTCGGACGACAAACTGTTCGCCGACAGATTGCAGTCCGCCCTCGCGCTTGTGGATACTGCGATTCGCAACGTGCGCAAACTCGCCACCGACTTGCGGCCTTCAACTTTGGATCTGGGCCTCAAAGCCGCCATGGAGTGGCAGTTAGAAGAATTTCACTCGCGAACTGGCATCGAGTACAGCCTCGCTCTCCCCGACGAGGACGTCGAATCCGATGCTCAACGATCCACCGCTGTTTTCCGGATTCTTCAGGAGACGTTAACCAATATCGCCCGCCATTCCCGCGCTACCTGTATCGATGTGCGGCTGGAACTCCACAATGGCGATCTCACTCTTGAGGTCCACGACAATGGAGCAGGAATTCCTGACGAGCTATCTCCCGGCCGCCGTTTCGGAATATTGGGAATGCGGGAGCGCGCCCTGGCCTTAGGCGGCGAGGTCACCGTTCAGCCCCGTCCGTCCGGCGGGACCATCGTCCGCACCCGGATTCCGCTTGCGGCGCAAACGCCTCCCCTCCCGGCGATGAGCCGGGCAGAACGATGAGCCCATGAGCGCTGTGGTTCCTTCCGGGTTCCCCGCTCTAACCCACCGCGCCTTCCCGCTTGCGTGCCATAATAATCCATCCGCCCCAGACCACAACACCCATGATCGGCAAAACAATCGCGCACTACCGTATCCTCGAGAAGCTCGGCGCCGGCGGCATGGGGGAAGTCTATCGCGCGCACGACCCGCGCCTGAACCGCGACGTCGCCATCAAGGTCCTGCCCGAATCCTTTGCCCGAGATCCTGACCGGCTCCGCCGCTTCGAGCAAGAAGCCCGTGCCGCCGGCCAGCTAAATCGTCCCAACATCGTCATCGTCCACGACTTCGGCATGCACGAGGGAGCGCCGTACGTCGTCCAGGAACTGCTGGAAGGCGAGACCCTGCGCGAAAAGCTGGAACATGGCGCCATCCCCAGCCGCAGGGTGACCGACTACGCCATCCAGATCGCCCGTGGCCTGGCGGCCGCGCATGAAAAGGGCATCATTCACCGCGACCTCAAGCCGGAAAACATCTTCGTCACCCGAGACGGCCGTGTCAAGATCCTAGATTTCGGCTTGGCCAAGCTGACGCAGCGCGAAGACACCGCCACCGGCGTGACCAGCGCGCCCACCAAGGCGCCCGAAACCGAGCCAGGCATGGTGATGGGCACCGTCGGCTACATGTCCCCCGAGCAGGTGCGCGGCAAGCCTGCCGATGCGCGCTCCGATATCTTTGCGTTCGGCACCATCCTGTATGAGATGCTCTCCGGCCGGCGTGCTTTCGCGCGCGACTCCGGCCCGGAGACCTTGACGGCCATCCTTAAGGAAGAACCACCGGAGATCAGAGGGCCTGATGTCAGCTTTCCGCCGGGACTAGAACACATCGCACGCAAGTGTCTCGAAAAGGCTCCCGAGCAGCGTTTCCAGTCGGCTAGCGACCTGGCCTTCGCCATCGAAGCTCTGTCTGGAATTTCTACGCCACGCACCTCCGAACCGCCGGTGAAAACGCGCGCCAAGAGACCCGTGCTCGTCACCGCTCTTGCGGCTCTGGTGGTGGTCATGGCGGCACTTGCCGCTTGGCTCGCAGCCCACAGGACGCCGGCTCCCGCTGTACCTCTCTTCCGGCGTCTCAGTTTTCGGCGGGGAACCATCTACTCCGCGCGCTTCACACCGGACGGCAAGTCGGTGATCTACGCCGCCGAATGGGACGGCAATCCTCTGCAGTTGTTTTCTACGCAGGTGGAAATGGCGGAGTCGCGCCCTTTTGACCTGCCTCGCGCCTATCTGCTCTCGGTATCCGCTGCAGGAGAACTGGCCCTCACGCTCGAGCCCACCATGTTGACGCACGGGGCCGCTCGCGGAACTCTGGCCCGCGCGCCCCAGGGCGGGGGCGCGCCGCGCGCTCTTCTGAAAGATGTGCTCTGGGCCGATTGGTCGCCGGACGGCAAGGATCTCGCCGTCGTGCGCGCCGTGGGTGCCATGAACCGTCTGGAATACCCCATTGGCAAGGTCCTGGTCGAGACCGGCGGCTGGATCAGCCATCCCCGGATCTCTCCCAAGGGCGATAAGATCGCCTTCCTCAACCATCCGGTCTGGCCCGACGACCGCGGCTCGGTTGATGTGGTCGATCTCTCGGGAAAAAGGACCGTGCTGTCTGCCGGCTGGGAAAGTGAAGAGGGCGTCGCCTGGTCTCCCGATGGCAATGAAGTCTGGTTCGCCGCCATCAAGTACGGCTTGGCTCACGCCCTGTATGCCGTCTCGCTCTCCGGCAAGGAACGAACGGTCGAGCGAATCGCCGGAGGTCTCACCCTCATGGATATCTCCCGTGACGGGCGCGTCCTCATCACTCGCGACGACGAGCGTTACGGAATCATGGGTCGCGCCGCCGGAGAAACCCGGGAACGGGATCTTTCCTGGCTCGATTATTCGGATCCCGGCGACCTCTCGGCCGATGGCAAGTGGCTGCTCTTCGATGAAGAGGGCGATGGCGGCGGCCCCAATTATTCCATCTTCCTGCGCAAAACCGATGGCTCGCCGCCGGCCCGCCTGGGCGAAGGCTTGGGCATGGGACTCTCTCGGGATGGCAATTGGGCCATTTCCGTCATGCCCAGCACTCCTTCGCAAATCATTCTTCTTCCGACGGGCCCCGGCGTTCCGAAGAAGGTCGAGCGGGCCAATATCGAAGACTACGCCTTGGCGGATTTCTTTCCCGACGGCAAGCGGATTCTCTTTTCGGGTATGGAATCCGGCCACGCGATGCGCGACTACGTGCAGGACATCGAGGGCGGTAAACCCAGGCCAATTACGCCTGAAGGCGTCATCTCGGTCTGGCGAACCCACCCGCTCTCGCCCGATGGAAAATCGGTCATCGCGCTCGACCCGGAAGGAAAGTTTTACCTTTATCTGACGGATTCAGATAGCCGGCAGCCGGCCCCCGGCACTCAGCCCGGTGATGTTCCCTTGCGCTGGGGCGACGACGGCCATTCCATCTTCGTTACCCAGGCCGGAGAAATTCCCGCTAAAGTCTATCGTCTCGACTTCAACACCCAGAGCCGGCGTCTCGTCGCTGAACTCACAGTGCCGGATCGCACCGGTTTAACCGGAATTCGCTACATCCAGATAGCGCCGGACGGCAAATCGTACGCCTACACCTTCAGCCGTTTCCTCACCGAACTCTACCTCATCGAGGACCTGAAGTGAGGCGGCTCCCAGCTTCTTCGTGCGAATTATCCTAATTAATTTGTTCTTTCGCATACTGCGGATCATCTATTTTCCCTTGACACCATGCGCAGCCCGCGGAATAATCTTCGAAGATTCCAGTAGCGGGGTTATGTAGTTCAGAGGAGCGGTGTGTACTTTGCGCGCGGTTCGAGCCATAGTCGAATCTTAGCGAAAAGGATGAACTTAGCTGTTTCAGGAGTTACATAACACGGCGCTAGCCGTCTCGTTCGCGCGCTGCGATGCGCGTTGCGGTTCCATACCTTTTTAGCCGGCGGAGATTGCCGCTGAACTTGGAGAGCAGATGCTGGATCAGAGGAACACTCAAGTAGTTGCCGAATCCGAAGGAGAAATTGCGCGGCGGCTGGAAGCAGAGCGTGCGCGCTTGAGACGCGAGGCTGGCCTCATTCAATTGCAGCCTTTTCAGCGGCCTAAAGAAAAGGCCTTTACCGCCGAGGAGCGGGGCCGCGTCACCATTCTTTTCGGCGGGTTGACCTGGAAGCACGAAGCGTTGATCCGCGCCGTGTTCCAGGGCTGCGGCTATAAGTGCGAAATCGTGCCGTGCCCTGATGTGCCTGCTTTCCAGATCGGCAAGGAGTACGGGAACAACGGTCAGTGCAACCCGACATACTTCACGGTCGGAAACCTGGTCCAATACCTGCAAAAGCTCGAAGCGCAAGGCACGCCTCGCGAAGACATCATCAACAACTACGTCTTCTTTACCGCGGGATCCTGCGGGCCGTGCCGCTTCGGCATGTATGAGGCGGAATATCGGTATGCCTTGCAAAACGCCGGCTTCGATGGCTTCCGCGTGCTCCTGTTCCAGCAGCAGGAGGGCATCAATGCGGCGTCCGGCGAGCCCGGGCTGAAGTTCAACGTCGATTTCGGCGTCGGCATGCTGAATGCGTTGCACCTGGGCGACGTGATGAACGACCTCGCCTACCAGATCCGGCCCTACGAGGTGAATCGCGGCGAGACGGATAAGGCTTTCACGGAATCCATGGACCAGCTTGTGACCCTGCTGCGCGATCGCAAGCCGTTCGAGATCCTCGAGGATGGGCCATCGTGGGCAAAGCCCTACCTGTCACGTCCTGAGAAGAAGAAACTCAAGAACACGTTGAATACTCTGGGCAAGATTCGCGAGCATCTTTATGGCGACGTCTACATGGGAGCCATGGAAGAGATTCGCGACCGGCTGAACAAGATCGAACTCGACCGCACGCGCGTCAAGCCGATTGTCAAAATCACCGGCGAGTTCTGGGCGCAAACCACAGAGGGCGACGGTAACTTCCACATGTTCGAGTTTCTCGAGCGCGAAGGTGCGCAAGTGCTGGTGGAACCGATCGCAACCTGGGTTGCGTACCTCCTTAACCAAGCCAAAGCCATCGCCATGAAGAAGAAGGATGTGGAAGCGCACCACAACCGGTTCCAAACCTGGGAAGTGCACAAAATCATGGAACGCGAAAAGCGGTACGGCAAAAAATGGCTCGGGCTGTCATTCGGCGAGGTCATGTGGGCGTACTTCTACCATCGCGTAATCGACCACATGGGTGGTATCACGCATCGTCTCATATCACAAAAGGAGCTGGCGCGGCTGGCCGAGCCGTTCTACAACCGCTTCGCGCGCGGGGGTGAGGGTCACCTCGAAGTGGGCAAGAACGTGTATTACACAGTCAACCACCTTTGTCACATGGTCTTGGCGCTGAAGCCGTTCGGCTGCATGCCGTCGTCTCAATCGGATGGCGTGCAATCTGCTGTGATTAACAAGTTCAAGGACATGATCTTCCTTCCCATCGAAACGTCGGGCGAGGGCGAAGTCAATGCGCACAGCCGCGTGCAGATGGCACTGGGAGAGGCGAAAGCTAAAGCCAAAGCCGAGTTTGAAGCGGCCCTCAAATCCACCGGCAAGCGCTTGGAAGACATCAAGGAATACATCGCCGATCACCCGGAACTGCGGCGGCCGTTCTATCACGTGCCGCACCGGCCAGGTATCGCCGGCACCGGAGCGCAGTTCATTTTACACGTCAACGATCGCATCAACCGCAGAAACCGGTTCTGGCCGGTTCGCGAGGCGATTTCGAAATCCAGCGCGGCCTGATCTGTGCTGTACTGAAGACGTCAGCCAAATAGAGGAACCTCATGCATCCGGATCATCATCAGAGCCGTTTTATGGTCGGCCTCGATGTGGGCTCGACAACCGTCAAGGCCGTTGTGGTTGATCGCGATACCGACGAGATTCTCTGGCGGGATTACCAGCGCCACGAAACCAAGCAACCGGAAAAGGTCCTGGAGTTCCTGCGCCGCATGGAAGCCGACGCGCACATCTCGCCGCGCAACACCCGTGTCTTCATGACCGGCTCGGGCGGCGGCACGCTGGCCGAGTTGATTGGAGCCAAGTTCGTGCAGGAAGTAACGGCGGTTTCGCTCGCCGTCGAGAAACTGCACCCGGAAGTTTACTCCGTCATTGAACTCGGCGGGCAGGACGCCAAAATCATCGTATTCAAAGCGGATGCTGAGAGCGGCCGCAAGAAAAAGATCCCGTCCATGAACGACAAGTGCGCGGGCGGGACCGGGGCGGTGATCGACAAGATCAACGCCAAGCTCAAAATCCCCGCCGAAGAGTTGTGCAAACAGGGCTATCACGGGATCAAACTGCACAAAGTAGCCGGGAAGTGCGGTGTCTTTGCGGAGACGGACGTCAACGGCCTGCAAAAAGAGGGGACACCGCCCGACGAGTTGATGGCCTCGCTGTTTGAGGCGATTGTCCTGCAAAACCTCACCGTGCTGACGCGCGGCCACACGCTCAAGCCGCACGTTCTGCTGCTGGGCGGGCCCAATTCCTTCATCAAGGGAATGCGCGAAGCCTGGCAGGCCAATATTCCCAAGATGTGGAGGGACCGCAAGGTCGAAATTCCTGAAGGCGCCAAGCCGGAAGATCTGATCAAGGTGCCGCAGAACGCCCAATATTTCGCAGCGATCGGCGCGGTGGAGTTCGGCAAAGACGAAGAGGAATGCGTCGGCTGCTATCGCGGCACGGAGCACCTCATCCACTACATGGAGGTCGGAAGGCAGGAAGAAAAAGCCCAGTCCGGCAGTTCGGGCCTGGTGAAGACCACCAGCGAGCTGGACGCTTTTAAGGATCGGTACCGTCGCAAGAAGTTCACCCCCGCGGCATTTCAGCGCGGGCACACCGTCGCCGGCTTCGTGGGCGTGGATGGCGGTTCAACCTCCACCAAAGCCGTCCTGCTCGATGAAAACGGCGACATCCTCTGCAAGGTCTATCAGCTTTCAAACGGCAACCCCATCCAGGACACCATCGACATGTTCGAAGGCCTGCGCAAGCAGGTGGAAGACCAGGGTGCTCACCTCCAGGTGATGGGAGTCGGCACCACCGGCTACGCGAAAGATGTCCTCAAGGACGTTCTCAGAGCGGACGTGGCGCTGGTTGAAACCGTGGCGCACACCGAATCCGCCATGCGCTTCTATGACGATCCGCACGTGATTGTGGACGTGGGCGGGCAGGATATCAAGCTCATCGTCCTCAAGGACGGCCGCGTGAAGGATTTCAAACTGAACACGCAGTGCTCGGCGGGCAACGGATATTTTCTGCAATCCACCGTGGAAGGCTTCGGCTTGAAGGTCGAGCGGTACGCCGACCTGGCCTTTTCCGCGCAAGCCATGCCGGTGTTCGGCTATGGCTGCGCCGTGTTCATGCAATCGGACATCGTCAACTTCCAGCGCCAGGGCTGGCGCGCGGAAGAGATTCTAGCCGGGCTCGCCGCGGTGCTGCCCAAGAACGTGTTCCTGTACGTGGCCAGCATCCCCAACCTCGCTGCGCTGGGATCGCGTTTCGTCTTGCAAGGCGGAACCCAGAACAATCTCGCCGTGGTTAAAGCGGAAGTCGACTTCATCAATGCGAGCTTCCGGGCGGCCGGCAAGAAGCCCGAGGTGATCGTGCATGAGCACTGTGGCGAATCGGGCGCCATCGGTGCGGGCGTGGAAGCCGTGCGGCTCTGGCGCAACGGCAAACAGACCACGTTCATCGGCCTCGACGCCGTGCGCAACATTCAATACCGCACGACGCGCAACGAGGAGACGCGCTGCAATTTCTGCAAGAACAACTGCCTGCGCACGTTCATCGACATCAATACCGGCGACTCCGACAAGTTCGTTCCGCTTACCCGCGTTTCGAAAGTTCCCCTGCGCGCCGGCGAGCAGCGCCTGATTATCGCCACCTGCGAAAAAGGCACGGTCGAGGACGTCAACGCCATGAAAGAAATCAAGGCCGGCCTCGACGAGAAGAAGAATGCTTATCCAAATTTCGTGGACATCGCCGCGCACGATGTCTTCCGGTCGCGCAATCCCAAGAGCGTAGCCGACCCGATCCCCGCGCGCGCCTGGACCAAAGCCGCGCGCGAGCGCATCGAGCTGATGAAGAACCGCAAGAGTCTCCGGATCGGCGTGCCGCGCGTGCTCAACATGTACGGCTACGCGCCGCTGTTCAGCGCGTACCTGGAAAGCCTGGGCGTTCCGAGCGAGAACATCGTCTATTCGGACTACACCAGCGGCGAGTTGTATCGCGCCGGTTCCAGCCGCGGCGCCATCGATCCGTGTTTCCCGGCCAAGATCGGCATCGCGCACGTGCACAACCTCATCGCCATCAAGGGCGCGCGCAAGCAGTTCAACGTCATCTTCTTCCCCATGTTCGACGTGCTCACTTCGCCGCTCTTTAACATCGTGGCGTCAAACGCCTGCCCCACGGTGACGGCAACTCCAGAGACGGTGAAAGCTGCTTACACCAAAGAGACCGATGTCTTCGCCGATCACGGCATCAAGTACATCGACCCGGTGGTAAACCTGTCGGACCGCAAGCTGTTTTCGCAGCAGATGTTCGCGGCCTGGAAACCCATTCTCGGTCTGTCGGAAGAGGAGAACGAGCGGGCCATCGACGTGGGCTTCGCCGCGCTCAAGGATTACGAAACCGGAATCCGCAAACGCGCTCGCGAAGTTCTGGATCAACTGGAGCGCGAAGACCGCATCGGCATCGTGATGCTGGGCCGCGTTTACCACCACGATCCAGGCCTGAATCACGAAATTCTCGAAGAGTTCCAGAAGCTCGGCTATCCCATCTTCTCGCAGAACACGCTTCCGCTCGACGAGGATATGCTGGAGCGTCTGTTTGCCGACGATGTCCGTGCGGGGCTCATCAAGCATCCGCTGGAGATCCAGGATGTCTGGAAGAACTCGTACTCGTGCAGCACCAACCACAAGGTCTGGGCCGCCAAGTTCACGGCGCGCCATCCCAACCTGGTGGCGCTTGAAATGTCGAGCTTCAAATGCGGCCACGACGCCCCGATCTACGGCGTCATCGAAGGCATCATCGAGAAGTCCGGCACGCCATACTTCTGCTTCAAGGATCTCGACGAGAACAAGCCGTCGGGGTCCATCCGGATCCGCGTGGAGACCATCGATTACTTCCTGCGGCGCTATCGCGACGACGTAATCAAGAAGGCCACCAAAGCCCGGGACATCGAAGCCAAACTGGCTGAATACGAACGCAAACTGCGCGCGGAGATGACGCCCGCGCCGGAGCCCGGCGAAGAAGAACGCGAATTGCAGTTGGTATAAGCGCCGCGATTCATTGCGCTTTGACGCCGATTAGGACGGACGGCTTCCCGCCGACCCCGAGTACGCGGACCGTCCGGTGCGTCTCTGTCTCGATCACCAGGATATTTCGCAAATCGTGCTGCGAGGCATAGAGCCGCCGGCCGTCGGGACTCAAGGCCAGCCCCAGGAAAGGTCCGATCGGAGTAATGACGCCGGCCATGCTCATCGTCTGGGTATCAAAGACGAGAATCTGCTCGTTCTCCTGTTCGCCATTATTGGGGATCTTCATCGGCAGGTACCACACGCGGCCATCCGGAGACATCGTATCGGACGAAGGCACCATCCGCCTGTAGGGGGACGGCGTATCTTTGCGAGTCTGAATGACCTCGTGAGTGGCAACGTCCACCGCTTGGATTTGACCGTTTGATGCCGCCAGGTAGGCTGTGTACCCGGTACCACCTCGCCCTAATGCGAAGTTCACTAAGTGTTCGGAATGCACCGTGCGAGCGCTGCCCGTTGCCTGAGATTCGCTCCCGCCGCGGCATAGCACGACCGCACTCTGGCCCATCGGCACCGCGTGCGGCGCGGCACATTGCGAAACAACCTGCTCATCACCCACGAACCGGTTCTCCTGCGTGTCGAACGTGATCAGAAAATACTCGTTTGATCCCGCCGCGTAGTTGGTCTTCAGAAAATAGAGCCAGCGCCCGTCTGAAGAAATCGCCATCCCAGGCGTGCTGGGATGAATCCACCGGATGATCTGCGGGGTCGGGACCTTTGCCAGAACCTCGCCGGCCGCCGTATCAACGACTGCCAGTTCACAACCGTTGTCGCCGATGTAGCTGACGTACAGCCGCGCGCCATCCGGTGAAACGATCGCATCCAATTCGCCGCCGGCGCGCCACAACGTGCGAATCTGGCCGCTTTCGCTGTCAATGACAACGACGCTCTCATTTCCAATGTCGTTCCAGTTGGTGGTGACGAATATCCAGTCTTTGGCTAGGCACTGGTGCGCGCCGGTTACCAGAAGCGCCGCTACGATGATTCCGGACTTCATAAGACGGGCTTTGATTCAGTATCCTCCCGGTCACACCTGATCCGCCACCACGTACGGCTCCCGGTAATTCCTCGTCAACAGCGCATCCGCCTCTTCATCGCCGAGGAACCGGCCAGTCGATTGCGCCATCTTCAGCGCACGCCCAACCCGGTAACTGATGTTCGCCAAGTGGCAGAAGGCCGCGGATCGCGCGCCGATCTCGATGTCCGCGTGCAGCAGTTTATGATCCCGCGCGCGAACGGCATCGAGAAAATTCTTGATATGTGGAATCGTCGAGTCGCGCTCATTATCTTGCGCCGGCTCATCCATCGCCTTCTCGTACTTTTCCCGGTTCCCCGCCCCCGCGCCCCTCGCCGCATCTCCGCTCACATTTCCCGCCGTGCTCTTATACACCTGGAAGCCTGCGTGATCCACGGTCATGAAGCCCCCATCGCCGTAGAAAAGATTGCCGACGAAGTTCGGCCCGTGCATCCCGCCCAAGCCTTCGGGCGGCGTCGGCAGATTGCGCACATCAAAAGTGATCTGCGCGTCGCCGAAATCAAAAGCGCTCTGTTGCGTATTAGGCGTCTCCTGATCGTCCTTCCAAACGAACTTGCCGCCGGTGGATGAGACCGACTCCGGCCAACCGGTGCGGCCCAGCCCCCAGCAGCAAATGTCCATTTCGTGCACGCCCTGGTTGCCGATGTCGCCGTTGCCCGTGTCCCAGAACCAGTGCCAGTTATAAGCGAATTTGTTTTTGCTGTACGGCTTCCATTGCGCCGGTCCCAGGAAGCGGTCCCAGTCGAGGCCTGCCGGCACCGGCTCGTCCGGCGAATGCCCGATCGAGAAACGCCGCCGGAAACAAAGCCCGCGCGCGTGATAAACCTGTCCGATCGCGCCTTCTCCGAGCAGTTGCATAGCTCGCATTTTGTGCGCCTGCGACCGGCTCTGCGAACCGACCTGCACCATGCGATTGTATTTCCGCGCCGCCTTCACCATCTGCGCGCCCTCGAAAATGTTGTGGCATGCCGGTTTTTCGACATAAACATCCTTGCCCGCCTGGCACGCCCAGATGGTCGCCAGCGCATGCCAGTGATTGGGCAGCGGCATGGAGACGGCGTCCACGTCTTTCGAATCGAACACCGCCCGCATGTCGTTATACTCTTTCGCTTCGTAGCCTTTGAGCTTGCGAACCAGCGCCTGCGCGCGCTCCCTCGCGCTCTGATTCACGTCGCAAAGCGCCGCAATCCGGGCATCGGAATCAAGCGCCGCGTAATAATTGATATGGTTGGTGCCGCGCCCGCCAAGCCCGATGATCCCCACGTTGATCCGGTCATTGGCTCCAAGAATCGGAAACTGCGCGGTGGCGATCGCCGCCGCGGCCGCCTTCACAAACTGTCGTCTGGCTGTTTGAGGCTGCATCATGGCTCTCCGGGCCGCCATTTTATCGCATGAACGGCGCGGACGGCCCTGTCGCTTGCCCCACCGCTCAAGCATAATAAATTACAAATGCAAATCCGCGTCGAATGCTACTCTGGCCGTAAAGCGGATGAACGCCCCGTCCGCTTCCAGCTCGACGGCCGCGATTACGTTGTCGACGAAGTACTCGACCGCTGGTACGGCCCGCGCGACGCCTATTTCAAAGTGCGCGCCGATGACGGCAATTTGTACATCCTTCGTCAGGATCAATCGACGCCGGAGGGCACGTGGTACCTCGAATCCTTCCGTGCCGGCTGGACATAGCCGATCCGGCCACGGCGATGCCCGGAGCCGGTTCGAAGCCACAAGAGCGCAGCTTAGTTCTGAAACGAAAATCTGCCCGACAGCTTCATCAACTTCAGCGCCTTGTAAGTCCGGATTTTGACGCCGCGCACTCGAATTACTCGCAGCGCAGCGCTTCCACTGGATCGAATTTTATCGCCCGGCGCGCTGGAATATAGCACGCCGCCGCGCCAACCATCGACCAGAAAACCCCCACGCCGATGTAGGTCAGCGCATCCGTAGTAGCAATGTGGAACAACATGCTGGCGATCACCCGGTTCAACGCCAGCGCTGCCGCAAGACCAATGGCTTCCCCGATCGCCACCGGCGCAAGCCCGCGCCGGACGATTAAGACCGAGCAGTTGAAAAAGGCGCCAATCCGGCTCATCGTGCGGCTGTGTTTGATCCATTCCACAACCTCCGGGGAGCCGAGGAAGTCATTGGGGCCGTGAGCTTGTTCTTCCCTGATAGAGACCAGCCGTTCCAGTTCCGGAAACGGAAGCGGGCGCAAAAGCACACCACTGACCACGGTGAAAATGGCTGTGGTGGCTCCGATGCCCAAGGCGAGCGTAAGGATTGCGGTCGCTGTGAAGCCAGGACCGCGGCGCATCATCCGGCAGGCGTAGGCTAAGTCCCGAGTCAGCGCATCTAGTACATGATTGCCCTGCACGCTGTCCGGCCCCCCCGTAGAGGTCGGGCACGCCCGACCTTTTTTTCAGTTCTGAAACGAAAATCTCCCCGACAGCTTCATCAGCTTCAAGGCTTTGTAAGTCCGGACGTTGACGCCGTGCAGCCCGACCTTCACGGCTTTCTCGTCCGCCGTCGCCGCCAGCTTCTCCATCAGCTTGAGCGCGCCCGCATCCACACGCTCGACCGACGAGAAATCCAGAACCACTTCGCCGCCCCCGCCATCCACCTTTTCCAGCGCCTCTTGCAAAGTAGGCGTCACGCGCGTTCGGTCCACTTCAAGCCACACTGTATTCGCCGGCATATACACCTTCCGTCTCTTTTTGTTCTTCCGCTCGCCCCGCTGCCTTCGCCACACCTCGCCCCCGATAAGCAGCCCAAAGCAGATCGGCCAGTTCGTTCAGAAGCGGCATGCGCGGGTTCGTCGGCCGCCACGAAGGATCCTCAAAAGCAATCTTCACCAAATCGGGCACCGCTCGCTGGAAATCTTCTTTCGAAATTCCCAGATCGGCGATCGAACGCGGAACCCCCAGCCGGTCGAGCAACCGCTCAATCGCCACCGCCAGGTTTTCCACCTTCTCCTCAATCGTGTTGCCGCCCAGTCCCACCAGGTCCGCGATCATCGCGTATTTCTTGTGCACGGTGAACGCTTTCACATGCGGCGACGGCATGAACTTGGTGGGCACCGACGCGTTGTAGCGGATCACGTGCGGCAGCATCAGCGCATTCGCCCGGCCATGCGCCACGCCGAACCGCGCGCCGAAGGCATGTGCCAGCGCGTGATTCACGCCCACCGAGGCGTTCGAAAACGCCAAAGCCGCGATGCAAGCGGCATTGTGCATCATGGTGCGCGCCTCTTCATCCTTGGGATTCTCGTAAGAGATGGGCAGGTACTTGAACGCCAGTTGGATCGCCTCTAACGCGTTGGCGTCGGTGTACGGCGACGCGTAAACCGAAACCGCCGCTTCCAGTCCGTGAGTCAAGCAATCGATGCCCGTATCCGCAGTAAGGCCTTTCGGCATCGACATCACGAACTGCGGATCGACGATCGCCACGTCCGGAGCCAGCGAAGGGTCGGCCAGCGTCACCTTGCGGCCGTGCTCTTTGTCGAACAGCACCGCGAATGGCGTCACTTCGCTCCCCGTTCCGCTGGTCGTGGGGATGGCAATCAGCCGCGCGTGGTTTGCCTTCTCCACCGGGAACTGCACGATTCGTTTGCGGATATCCAGAAACGGCGCGCCCAGCTCCTCGAAATCAGCCTGCGGCGATTCGTACTTCAGCTTCATCATCTTCGCCGCGTCCATCACGCTTCCGCCGCCCAACGCGATGATTTGATCCGCCTTGTAGGCATGAAGCGTCTCCACTCCCTGCATCACCACCTTGGCTTCGGGCTCCGCCTCCGGAATCGCCAGCACATGCACCAAAGTCTCTTCCGGCAGATGCCGCCGCACCAACTCCACATGGCCGAATTGTTCCATGGCCGGATTCGTTACGATGATCGTGGAGCGCGACGGGAACTGCCGCAACGTCTCCACGGCGTTCCTGTTGAAGTAAATTTGATTGGGAATGCGGAACCACATTGGGGATTGTGTCCTCCTTGCCACGCGTTTGATGTTCAGGTAGTGAAACACGTTGACGTTGTCGGTCGTGTTGTTGCCGCCGCCCGTCCCGCATCCGAACGAGAAGGTGGGCACCATGTCGTTATAAACTCCGCCGAGGGCTCCAATCGATCCCGGCGAATTCACAATGATCCGGCCGGCATTGATCACCTCTCCGAATTTCCGGATGACCTCCTCGTTGTGCGAGAAAACCACCGCCGTGTGTCCCAGCCCCCCGGCGTGATTCACGTCCACGCACACCCGCAGCGCCTCTTCCACAGACTTGGTTCGATACACTGCGAGCACCGGGAACAGTTTCTCCACCGACAGCGGATGCTCACGTCCCACACCTTGTATCGGAGCCACTAGCAGCTTGGTATTCGGCTGTACCGCAAGGCCGACCGCGCGGGCAATATCCGTGGCTTTCTGGCCGGTGGCCATGGGTCGCGCCATTCCCTTCTCCGAATCCACCAGCATGCGCCCCAATAGCGCCGCCTCTTTCTCATTGCAGACGTGCGCACCAAGCTCAGCGAATTTCTTCAGCACGCGGTCATAGATTTCGTCATCGATCACCACCGTCTGCTCGGAGGCGCAAATCGTTCCGTTATCGAACGTCTTGGAGGTAATGATGTCCACCACCGCGGTATCCAGGTCCGCCGTCTTTTCCAGATAAACCGGCGTGTTCCCCGCCCCGACGCCAAGGGCAGGTTTGCCGGAGCTGTAAGCGGCTTTCACCACGCCACGGCCGCCCGTAGCATCGATCAGGGCGACGTCTTTGTGATGCATCAGGTAGGCATTGTCCGCCAGCGTCGGCGATTCCACGCACGTGAAAACGCCTTCGGGCGCTCCATGCTTCACCGCCGTTTCATACATGATCCGCATGGCTTCCTGGCAGCAGCG